>Ga0070730_10000174_pt1 | contig 82349 bp, 77 predicted proteins | sample Coa_R1_3_FD_66447 | JGI IMG/M metagenome (GOLD analysis project Ga0070730, IMG submission 66447) | Surface soil microbial communities from Centralia Pennsylvania, which are recovering from an underground coalmine fire - Coalmine... | ecosystem: Environmental > Terrestrial > Soil > Unclassified ... | reverse complement strand
CGGGTTCATGAATCGGCGCTGCTCTTCGAACGTTGCATCCAAGACCGCTCGAGCCGCTCACCGTGCGCATCTTCCCGGTGGAGCAGCGGCGGCTCTGTAAACAGCCCCTGTGCGGTGATGCCGCGAGGCGCAAGCCAGATCAAGGATGCGGTGCAGGCGCCCTCGCACCAGCCGGCGCGGGGCGCCACGACTCGCCGGCACGGCGTGTTCCCAGTATACCGCAACTTTTCGTCCGCAACGCGTTTGCCGACGTAATCACCGGCAGAATGTGTGTGCTCGCGACGCGATATGGGGCCAGCGACCGGTTTGACCGCCCTTCGAACCGCCTCCTAGAATGAGCCTTGCGGAGTGATCCCGACGAGCTTTCGCGCAGTGAGGTTGGACCAGCTTGCACGAGCGTACGACGCTGCCCAACGGTCTGCGCATCGTCAGTGAGACGATGCCCCACACGCGCTCCGTCAGCATCAGCATCTACGTTGGCGCGGGCAGCCGCTACGAAACGCGGCCGCAGGCCGGCATGTCGCACTTCGTCGAGCACATGCTCTTCAAGGGCTCAGCCGCGCGACCCACCGCGCAACTCATTTCCGAAGCCGTCGACGGCGTTGGCGGCCTGCTCAACGGCGGCACCGACCGCGAGTTGACCGTATATTATGTCAAAGTCGCGCGTCCGCACCTCGAACTGGCGGCGGACATCCTGATCGACATGCTCCGCCGGCCGCTGTTCGAACCGGAGGAACTGGAGAAGGAGCGCTCCGTCATTATCGAGGAGCTGCGCAGCGTGGCGGACTCGCCGGCGCAGCAAGCCGAAGTCCTGCTCGATGAACTCGTCTTTCCCGATCAACCGCTTGGCTGGGATGTGGCCGGCTTCGAGTCGACGGTGCAGACGATCAGCCGCGCGGAGATGTTGGGCTATCTGAAGCGGCAATATGCTCCGAACAACGTGGTAGTCAGCGTGGCGGGCAGCGTGGGCCACAGCGAGGTCGTCGATCTCTTGCAGCCGCTGCTCGGTGACTGGCTGCCGGACCAGCCCGCCACCTGGTTTCCGGCCGCCGATGGGCAGGACGCCGCACGCTGCGTGCTCAAGAGCCGGCGCACGGAACAAGCCCATCTCAGCCTGGCGATGCGCGGTTTCAGCAGCGTGCACCCCGACCGCTATGCGCTGGACCTGCTCAGCGTCGTGCTGGGCGAGGGCATGAGCAGCCGGCTGTTCATCGAGCTGCGCGAGCGGCGCAGCCTCTGCTATGACGTGCACACCTATACCAGCAAGTACCTGGACACCGGTACCTTCAACGTTTATGCGGGCGTCGATCCGAAGAAGGCGGTGGACGCAACCGAAGCGATCCTGGCCGAGCTGGCCCGCGCCCGCGACGGCATCCCCGAGGTCGAACTGGCGAAGGCGAAGGAGTTGGTCAAAGGGCGCACGCTGCTGCGCATGGAGGACACTCGCAACGTCTCGGGCTGGATCGGCACACAGGAGATGCTGTTCGGCAAAGTGCGCAGCGCCGATGAGGTCGTGGCCGAAGTCGAGGCGGTGACGCCGGCACAGCTCGACCGTGTCGCCCGCGAAGTGATCCGCGGCGACCGGCTCTCGCTGGCGATCGTTGGACCGTACCGCAGCGAACGCCGCTTCGCCTCGTTGTTGCGGCTGCAATAGCAGCCGGGCGTTGGCGGCGGGCGCGGTCGGGCGGCACCCGCGTGGGCTCGGTTTTTGGCTGGCGCGGAAATGACCGGGCGTTAACACGTCGGGCGGCGCCGTTCGCTACGCTGTTGCCGGAGCGTCGCTGCGTTCGTGAGCGGTTCCGCGCAGTACGTCGCCCCTGCCATCGATCCGATCCTGACCCGCCGGAGCGCCCGTTGTCATTCCCAGTTGAACAGACTCGCGAGCGCGTTCTCCGACGGTTCGGCCGATCGCCCGCGCTGCCGCTTCCGCGGCGGGCATTGCCGGCTTTCGCCGGGCTGGCCCTGCCACGGCTTCCGGGCCGTGCACCGGGCCTGATCACGGCGGCGGCGCTCGCGGCAGCCGTGCTCGCCGGACTGACACTGCACCGGAGCGAACCTCGCCCGGCAACCGGCGTGCGAACGTCCGCGCTGATCGCCTTCGGCGGCCCGCGCGCACGCATCAGTCTGCCCAACGGCGCCTCGCTTGCTCCCGCGGCAGACGCGCCGCCGTTGGTCACCGCGCTGCTCGCGGCCGACCTCTGGCAGGCGGCGAATGCGGTCTACGAGACGCGCTTGCTCGCGGCGCCCGCCGCGACAAGCGCTGCCACGCCTTCGGCCGCCGCCGGCCCCAACGTGGAGCAGTTGCTGCAGGCGCAGATCCGCCTGACGCAGGCGCAGCTCGCCTACCAGGCGATCACACAAGCCGCGAGCGATGCGCAACTCGCCGTGGCCAGAGACGCCGTGGCCGCCGCCCGGGCGCAGGTGCTGGCGGCCCAGCAAGCGGTGCAGGCGGCGAACACCGCCACCGTCACACCGACGCCGCCACCCGCGCCCGTGCCGACGGAGGCCGATCTCCAGGCCGCTCAGCGCGACGTGAACGCGGCGTTGAGCGCCTTCCAGCGGGTGCAGCATGCCTACACCGACGACCAGATCGCGGCCGCACGAACGGATCTGAGCAACGCGCGGCAGGCGCTGGCGGCAGCGCAAGCCATCACGGCCACGCCGGCTGCGAGCGCCACGCCGGCCCCCGCCGCAGCATCTACACCAGCCGCCGCCTCGCCCACGCCGCCCGTGACTGCAAGCGACGCACCGGCGCCGATCTTCTCGTCGGGCAGCGCGGCGCCGGTCATTGCGGCCGGCCCCGATGCGGGCACATCGGGCGCTGGCGTCGTTGCCGATCGCGGCGCAGGTTACGAACAGCCGCCGGCGGCCGGCGCCACGGATAGCGCCGGCGCGATCCTCACGCCGCAGAGTTCCGCGGCAAATGCGTCGGGCAGCGCCACGCCGGCGGCCACGCCCACCACCGTACCCACCGCCGCGCGGACCGCGCCAGCGGTGGCGACCAGCTCCCCGGCCCCAAATCTGGCTGAGATTCAGCAGTGGGCGGCGCATGCGCAGCAGACGCTTGATCGCCTGACCGCCCCGCCCGATCCTGCCGCGCTGCAGCGGGCCGCTGACCAGGTGGCCGCGGCGCAGGGCCGTCTCAGCTCGCTGCAGGCCGCGCTGGCAGCGGCACGGGCGGCGACGGCCACGCCAGAGCCGACGCCCAACGCCGCCCCCGAGGGTGCGACAGGCGACGCCGCGGCGGCGCTCTCGCCCGAGCAGCAGCTCATGCAGGCACAGACGCAGTACGCGGCGGCGCAGCAGCGGCTCCTGGCGCTGAGCCAGCCGGCCGATCCGGCGGCGGTGGCGGCGGCGCGGCAGGAGCTAAGCGCCGCGCAGCAGGCCTGGCAGGCGCTGCTGGCGCAAGCCAACCCGACGCTGGTCGCGCAGGTCAACGCCGACCCGCAGGGCGCCCTCCTGCGCGCCGCGAGCAGCGGCGCCGCGAGCAACTGGCCGGACGCCGTGCCCTTCGCCTGGCCGGCGCGCGGGCCGATCTCGAGCCTCTTCGGCCCGGCGCACCCGCTCGGCATCGACATAGCGCAGAGCGCCGGTCTGCCCGTCACGGCCGCGGCCTCGGGCGTCGTCAGCTTCAGCGGCGGCGATCCCTGCTGCGACTACGGCTATTACGTGGACATCAGCCATTCGGGCGGTTACACGACCCGCTACGGGCATCTGCTCGTGCCGTCATATCTGAAGCCGGGCGACCACGTGCGCCAGGGGCAGATCATCGGCCTCAGCGGCTCGACCGGGCTGAGCACCGGCCCGCACCTGCACTTCGAGATTCGGCTCAACGGCGTGCCGCTCGATCCGCTGCGCTTGCTGGCCGGCGCCCTGCCGCAGCCGCTCTCACGGTAGCTCTTTACATTCGGCGCGGGCGCTTTGTTACACTGGCGCCGCGGGCGTGGCTGCGCGGTCGCCGCGCCTCAGGCACGAACGCGAGGTTGAAATCGTTGCGCACGCTTGTTCTGCGCGCCGTCGCTGTTTGGAGTATGGGCCTGCTCTCGCTGGCGAGCGCGTCCGGCGTCTCCGCGCAGTCGCAGGGCGGCAGCGGTGACGTCAGCGATCTGGTTCCCGTCGTTCTTTGGACGGTCGTAGTGGCCGTGCTTGGGCTTTCGGCAGTCTCCGTCGCCTATCTCTACCGGCGCGCCCGCGGCATCGACGAGCCGCGGGCGAGCGTCCCTATTCCGCCGTTCGGCGAGTCAGACGAATCGCATCTCGACACGGCGGGCCAGCCGTTGCCCGAGCACGTGGTGCACGAGCATGCGGCCGCCCATCACGACGACGCGACGGAACAGGCGGAACTGCTGCACGAAGCCCATCGCTGAGCGAGCTGTCCATAGCCCGTGATCCCGCGCAGGAGTGCACGATGTCGGTTCAGATTGGCGATCCGGCGCCCGAATTCACGCTCAACGACGGCAAGGGCGGAAAAGTCGCGCTCGCCGATTTTCGCGGCAAGCAGCCCGTGGTGCTGGCCTTCTATCCGCTGGCCTTCACCGGCGGCTGAACGAACGAGTTTTCAGGCTTCGCCGAGGTCCAGGACGACCTCAGCGCGGCCGGTGCCCAGGTGCTGGGCATTAGTGTGGACAGCTTCGCCTCCGCAAACCACTTCTGCGAGCATATGGACCTGAAGTTCCCGCTGCTGGGCGATTGGCCCCGCCATGAGGTGGGAACGACCTACGGCGTCTTCCTGGAAGAACGCGGCATCCATAGCCGTGTTACCTTCGTGGTCGACAAGGCCGGCATCGTGCGCGCCCGGATCGACGAGCGCGATCCGCTCAAGCACGCGCCGATGGCCCTGGAGGCGGTCAAGTCGTTGGCGACGACCTGACCCATCGATCCCGTCGCGCTCAATCCGCACAAGCGGGCTTAACGTCGCTACTTGACTTCGCGTGCTATTCTCTCCGCACGGATTTTCTCGACGGCAGCGATCAGACATGCTGCGGCGTCGGGGAATGCGAGCCGTTGGGGGCGCAGTTCCACGCGGGAGTACGGTGGCGCCATGCACGAGCCCGTGATCACCATTTCCCGGCAACGCGGCAGCGGCGCCGACGAAGTCGCGGCGCTGGTTGCCCAAAAGCTCTCAATCCCGCTCTACGATCAGCAGGTGATTTCGCGCGCCGCCGCCGAGGCGGGCGTCTCCGAGTCCGCGATGGCGGACGCGGAGCGCAGCCAGGGCTTTCTCAGCCGCATGCTGGAAAGCCTCGGGCGCTACGCCGGCATGGGCGTCGAAGGCTCGGTGCCGATCGACTTCTCCTCAGTGTCGATGCTCTATACCTCGGCCGACTTCCGCGCGGTGATCGAGCAGGTGCTGCGCAACATCGCGGACTCGGGACCGGGCGTGATCATCGGACACGGCGGCGCCCAGGTCGCGCTGCGCCGGCGCCCGGATGTCTTGCACGTCTTCATCCACGCGCCGTTCGAAAACCGCATCAAGCGCATGATGGCGCTGCGCAACCTCGACCGCGACGGGGCGAAGCGCGATGTCGAGCAGACCGACCGCGAGCGCACGGAGTTCTTCAAGAACAACTACAATGTCAACTGGTACGATCTGCGCCTCTACGACCTGGTGATCAACTCCGGCGGGCGCGAGTACGACGACGTGGCTGACGAGATCGTGATGATTGCGCGCCGCCTGCCCGAACGCACCCCGGCCGAAACCCCAGACCACCCGCTGCGCCACGCATGACGGGCGCGACGCTGCCGCCGCGGGCCCGCCAGCTTCGCAGCGCGACGCGCGCTGACGCACCGCGCACGCTCGTGCTGGCGACAACGCTTATTGCGGCTGCGCTGTTCGCTGCCTGCGGCGGCGGTAAGAAGAAGAACGCCGCGCCCGCCGGTACGCCCGCGCCCGCTGTCACCACGGCTCGCGGCGGGGCGACTGCGGCCGGGGCATCTGCCCCGGCCGCCTCGCCCGCCGCGGCACTCCCGCCCAGCCCCTTCCCGCAAACAACACCCCGACCCGCATCGACGCCGCAGGGCTCGCCCACTCCCTCGCCGACGCCGACGCCCAGCCCCACGCCCGCCGTGCGCACAGAGAACGGGCTGCAGATCTCGGATACAGCGTTCACGGGCAAGATTGCGGCGAGCGGCGGCCTGCGCATCCGCTCGGCGCCGGCGCTGAGCGCCGATAACGTCGTCGGTTCATTGCCCGAAGGCGCCAGTGTCAACGTCGAGGGCAAAGTGCTGAACGGCGCCGAAGGCGAGCCGGGGAAGGGCACCGTCTGGTGCATCGTCGGTGTGAAGCAGTACATCTACTGCGCCGAAGGCTACGTGACGACCACCGGCACACCCACGCCGACGGCGACGCCTGCGCGCTAGCAACGCTGCGGCGGCTCAACCAGCGATTCGAACTACCGTGTCTCGCAGAACCCGTGGGAGACTGCGACGATCGTGGCTATGGCGAATGAGGCCGGCAGCGGGGGCGCGGCGATCGGGTCGGGGTGGCCCGACTTGAACGGGCGGCCTCCTGCTCCCAAAGCAGGCGCTCTACCAAACTGAGCTACACCCCGCGGCGTTGCCTGAACAGGCTATCGCCCAGCTTCGGCAGGGGTCAAGACGCGCCGGTCGTCACGAAGTTCGGCGGCGATGCGTGTTGCCGTCGTGGGGTCACGCAGCAGGGCGCTGCCGATCTGCACGGCGCACGCGCCCGCCTCCAGGTACGCCCGCGCCGCGGCCGCCGAATCCACGCCGCCGCAGGCGATCAGCGGCTCGATACCGGCCTCGAACAGCTCAGAGACCAGCAGCAGCGTTAGCGGCATGGTCGCCGGCCCCGTGAGCTTCACACTCCCCGGCATGCCCGCCTGCCAGGCCCGCCAGCCGGAGGCAACACAAATCGCGTCCGCCCCGGCGGCCAGCGCCCGCTGCGCAGCCGTCAGCGAAACCGGAACTGCCTCAAGTTTCACGATCAGCGGCAGCAGGGTGACCGCGGCCACCCCGGCCACCGCATCGGCCAGCGCGCCGACATCCTCAGCACCCGCGGGCAAGTTGAGTTCAATGGCGGCAACGCCCGCGATGCCGTCGAGATCAGCGGCCATCGTCGCGAGCCCACGGACATCCGAAGCGGCGATGCTGACGACAACCGGGAGCCCAGCGGCCGCCCAGGTCTCGGCGCCGGTCGCCAGCTCGCGCGCGAGTCCGCGGTTTGGCAGGCCGCTGGTGTAGAGCACGCCGCCGGTCGCTTCGTCGATCACCGGGTTAGCGCCGTGGCTGCGTGGCTCCAGTGTCAACGAGTGCGTCACCAGTGCGCCCACGTCCCGCAGCCATCGGCGCTGCTGGGCACCGAGGCCGCGGCCGAAGCAGCCCGATGCGATCATCACCGGCGAGGCCAGTTCAAGCGTCGTGCCCCGACGGCCGCCGATCGCCGGTGGGATCACCGCGTTGCCTCCGTCGCACTTCCGTCAAGTTGCGGAGAAAAAGGGCGAGGGGCGCCGGTTTGGCGCCCCTCGCGTGGAGTTGCTCGCGTGGCAGCCGTCAGTCGAGCCGGTTGCGGAAACCGCTGCCGAGCAAGTTGCCCAGTGCGTCCTCCGAGATCGGCGCGGCCGCCGCGGCCGCGGGCACATCGGCGACGACATTGTTGCGGCCGCGGCCGCGCCAGCGGTTGCCGTCGCTGCTGTCACTCTCCCAGATCGAGTCCGTAGACGAGTTCTGGAACTCGCGCACCGCACCGCAGCGCTTGCAGGTACCGACGCTGGTAGCGCCGTTCGGCGACGCAATGCGCCAGTGATGCTGGCAGACCGGCTGCAGATCCTCACCGTCCTGCTCAGGCAGCGGTGCATTCGGCGCATCTAAGATAATGCTCTCGGGCATGCTGTCTTCCTCCCGACCACCACCCTCGCCGGGCTGGGTCCAGGGCCACACGGCCACTGTTATCAAGTAACGCTTAATGCTATCACGGCGACCCGTTGCCTGTCAAGGATTATACGGTATTTACAGTATCGACTTGTTAAATCTTGACAACCGCGTGACCGGCTTCCTAGACTGGTAATGCGGGTTCCGCCGCGCGCCGCGCGCGCCTGTGCGAGCCTCATGGATCCGTGTAACGGAGTCCGGCAGCGGATGCACTCCACCAAAAGCCAAATCCTCGCGGCGCTGAAGCGCCAGGGCGGCTGCAGCGTCGATGAATTGGCCGCTGCCCTGGGCCTGGCGCCGATGACGGTACGTCAACACCTGGCAACGCTCGAACGCGACGCGCTGGTAGGCTCAACCGAAGAACGGCAGCGTCTCGGACGCCCGCATTTCGTCTATACGCTCACCGAGAAAGGCGAAGGTAGTTTCCATCAGCATTACGACCGGATCGCCCTCCAGCTCCTCGACGAAGTAGGCCGGCTCGACTCCGCGGAGATCGCCGGCCTTTCTGCTGAGGAGAAGACGGCACTGCTCTTCGATAAGCTGGCCGACCGCTTCATCGCCCGCCACGCGGCGCAGCTCGAACGGCTGCCACTGAGCCAGCGCGTGGCGGCGGTGGCCGAGTTGCTGCACGCCGAGAGCGGCTTTGCCGAATGGGCGGCGACGGAGCGCGGCTTCGAGATCCGCGACTATAACTGTTTCTACCGCAAGTTGAACGGCGAGGACGGCGCCCCCTGTCGCTGGCACGAACGTGTGTTGAGCGGTTTGCTGGCCTGTGCCGTGCACTGCGAGGGCGGTGGCCCGCGCGCCGCGCACCTCTGCCGCTTTGCGGTGGCGAAGGCGGAGACGCAGCCGTTCAACGGCGCGCACCCCCTGGCCACGGAGTCCTTTGCGGGGTATCCGGCCGCGCACGGAGAAGCCGCGGCAAGCTAGCATGGGTGCGCAGCGCCCTCCTCAAGCATGGGTGCGCAGCACCCGGCTCATCGGACATACCTTGAGGAATCACACTTAGGAAGTACACTGTGCCAGCCACTGTCACGAAAGAGGCGGTGCTTTCCGCCCTTTCCCAGGTTCAAGATCCCGAGCTGCACCGCGATATCGTCTCCCTCGGCATGATCCAGAACCTCGCGATCGAAGGCGGCGACGTCGCCTTTAAGTTTGTGCTCACCACACCCGCCTGCCCCGTGCGCAGCGATTTGCAGCAGGCCGCCGAGGCCGCGGTGAAGACGCTTCCCGGTGTCGCCGCCGTGCGCGTCGAGATGGGCGCAAGCGTGCGCAGCCAACCGATTCGCCCCAACGGGCCGAAGCCGGTGGCGGGCGTGCGCAACGTGATCGCCGTCGCCAGCAACAAGGGCGGCGTCGGCAAGTCCACCGTGGCCGTCAACCTGGCGATCGCGCTGGCGCAGGCCGGCGCCAGCGTCGGCCTCGTGGATGCCGACATCACCGGCCCGAACCTGCCCACGATGTTCGGCTACGAGGCCGGCTTCATGTCGCAGGGCAACCAGGGCCTGCACACCGTGGAAAGGTACGGCGTCAAGCTCGCCTCGCTGGGTTTCCTCTTGCCGAAAGGGATGCCCGTCGTCTGGCGCGGGCCGATGATCGGCCAGGCGGTGCGGCAACTGCTGCACGACGTGCCCTGGGGCGAGCTGGACTACCTCATCATCGACCTGCCGCCCGGCACCAGCGATGCCTCGATGAGCATGGCGCAAGACGCCGCCATCGCCGGCGCCGTGATCGTCAGCACGCCGCAGGACGTGGCGCTGGAGGACGCGCTGAAGGCCGTGGGCATGTTCGAGAAGCTGAACGTGCCGGTCTACGGCCTGATCGAGAACATGAGCTACTTCCTCTGCCCCCACTGCGGCGAGCGCACGGAGATCTTCGGTCATGGCGGCGCCCGCGAGGCAGCGGACGAGATCGGCCTCGACTTCCTGGGCGAGGTGCCGCTGCACGCCAGCATCCGCGCAGGCGGCGACCAGGGCGTTCCAGTGATCGTTACGGAGCCGGACTCGCCACAGGCGCAGGCGTTCCGCCAGATCGCGGAGCGCGTCGCTGCCCGGCTGAGCATTAGTGGATGGGGGGAAGCGTGACCACGGAGTCCGAGTCCGCACAACCCGCACGCCGACGGACCCGCGCCACCCGCGGCCGTCGCGCCGAGTCTGAACCCGTCGAGAGCACCGTGCCGAGCGAGTCCGCGGCCGCCGTCACAACCCCGCTCGCGGGCAACGCACTGCCCCGACGCCTCTTCTCCTCCCCTGCGACCGTGCTGCGTGAGGCGCCCATCTCTGCGAGCGAGGAAGCAGCAACGGCTGCTCCCCCGGAAGAGTCGCTAGAGGCCGACACGGCGAAGCCGCACGGCCGGCGCGCTGCCGCCCGACCGCGCAAAGCCGCGGCCGCGAAGGAGCCGGCCACGGAGGTGGCCGTGCTGCCTGCCGCATCGGTGGACGCGGCGGATGCGGCCGCACTCGCGGCCCCTGCTGAGGCGCCGACGCCACGCACGCGGAGCCGCCGGCGGCAGCCCGCCGCCAGCCCCGCCGCCGAGCCTGGGATCGAGCCGCGGGCGCCGCAGCCTGACGCCGGCCCGTTCGCCGCGCCACCGGCACCAGACGACGATTGGGCAGCGGCGCCGGCGACGGACGAGGAGCTCGCGGCGATCGCCCGCGCGGCGTCCGGCCCCACAAACCTCGACGCGCCGGTCTGGCCGGAGGACGAGGATGAGCTGATCACCTGGTCGCCAGCGGATGCGCAGGTTGCGGACGACGCCTTCGTCGAGGCCGAGCCTGAGGCCAGCGAAGGCGACGCAGCCGAGGCCATTCCAGCCCGGCGGCGGCGACGGCGGGGCGGGCGTGGCCGGCGTGGCCGCGGCGGCCAGGGCGTCACCGCCGGCGGGGCGGAGCCGAACGAGCCGGCGGTCATGGAGACGGCCGTCGTCGCCGAGTCCCCGACGGAATCGCCGCCAGCCGCGCGCCCCGCCCGGGCGCCGCGCACGCGACAGCCGTCGCTGCCGGCCTATCCCGTTGAGTTTGAGCCGTTGCCGCCGCCGACCAAGCGCAAGCCGGCGCGCCGCCCAGGCGACGTGGCGGAGCCGCGTTTCAGCCGCGCCGAGATCGCCGAGTTCGAGCAGTTCGTGCGTGGCGCCCCGACCGAGACAAACGGTGCGGCCGGCGCCACCGACAGCGAGATAGCGGCGACGCCGCTCACCCCCGCCGAGCAGGAGGCCCTGCGCAGCGCGACGAAGGCGCCGCCGCGACGGACGCGGGGTACGCGTGGCCGCGCGTCCCAGTCGGCGGAGTCCGCTGCCACCAGCGGGCTGCAGGAGACGCCGGCTTTTGCGTCGCTGCCCGCCGCGCCCGAGATTGCAACGGGGGCGAGCGGCCTGGAGACGCTGCTCGCGCGGCAGAATCTGTTGCTCTATACGCTGATGGAGCGCCAGGTCGCCCTGCTGCGCAATATTGAGCGCTCTTTGATCGCCCTCGACCGCCGGCTGGCCACCGGCGCCGCCAGCGCCACTCACGAGCGCGCCGGCGTGTTCGTCGATGTGCCCAATGTGATCTACGCCGCCGAGCGGTTTGGCTGCCAGATAGACTTCACAAGGCTGCTGGATTTTCTGGTGCACGACCGTGGCCGCGAGCTGGTGCGGGCCAGCGCCTATGCTCCGGTCAGCGACGATCCCTCGGCCCGGCTGGAGCTGCAAAAGTTCGTGCAGCCCTTCGTCAACCGCGGCTACCGCATCGTTACGAAGCCGCTCAAGCGCTTCGCCGACGGCACGATGAAGGGCAACTTCGACGTCGAGCTGGCGATGGACGTGCTGACGATGGCCGACCGGCTCGATGTCGTCTGCCTCGTCTCCGGCGACGGCGACTTCCGCCGGCTGGTGGAGCTCGTGGCGAGCAAAGGCGTGCGCGTGGAGGCGATCGCCTTCGCCCAGAGCACCTCAAGCGAGCTCAAGGCGGCCTGCGACGAGTACATCGACCTCGGCCTGCACCTGCGCCAGATCTGCGGGAAGGTTGGCTGAGCGGCCCGACGGCCGTGGTGGCCCAAGCAGGTTTATTCCCAGCGGAACAGACGCACGGAGAGCGCCAGGCAGACCGCCAGCCAGCCCATCAGGACAACCGTGTCAACCCAGAGCGGGTTGAGCGGCGTCGCCTGCACGCTGACCTGGCGCACCGCGTCGGCAAGATAGGTGAGCGGCAGGGCGCGCACGACCGGCTGGATAACCTTCGGCGCCAGCTCAATCGGGAAGAAGACGCCGGAGAGGAAGAGCATCGGGAACTGGATCACGCTGACTAGCGGCTGGGCGCTCTCCGCCGTCTTCGCCTGCGAGGCGACGACATAGCCCATCGCCACGAACGCCAGCGCGCCGAGCACGACGAAGAAGAGCAGCGCCGGGATGCTGCCGACGATCTTCACGTGGAACAAGAGTTGGCCCGCCTCAAGCAGCACGACGGTCTGGATTACGGCGACGATCAAACGCTGCGTCACCTGCGCCGCGATCATCGTGCGCCGCTTGAGCGGCGTGGCGCCGAGCCGGCGCAGCACCTTCGTCTCGCGCTGCGTTACCAGAGGAATGGCGGAGAAGAGCCCGAGCTGCATGATCGCCATCGCCAGGATACCGGGCAGCAGGAAGTCAATGCCGCGCAGGTTCTTCGAGCCGATGCTCTGCACCTGCACGTCGATCGCCGGGCGGACGTTGCTGATCTGGTCGCTGGCCCTGCCGATCGCCTGCTCGAGGAAGGGCAGCAGCACCTGCTGCGTCGCCGTCTGCGCGGGGTCGGCGTAGATTTGCACCGCCAGTGCGCCGCCTGCCGGGGGTGCGGCGATCACAACGACGGCCTTGCGGTCGCCGTCCCTGAGCTTCTTCAGCTCGGCGTCGCGACTGCCCGCGTGCAGCTCGAGTGCCTTCTGGCTCTGCAGCGCCTGCACCACGGTCTCGGCGTTTTGACCCTGCGCCTCGTTGACCAACCCGACGCTGAAGGTCGGCGTGCTGTCGCCGCCGAAGATACCCCCGAAGATGATGATGAAGACGAGCGGGAAAGCGAAGGTCCAGAAGACGGTCGCCCGCTCGCGGCTGAAGGAGATCAGGTTGGCGCGCAGCAGCTTGCGAAACGCTTTCACGAGGCTTACTCCCGCAGCCGGCGGCCGGTGAGCTTGAGGAAAACGTCTTCGAGCGTGGCGCCGCGCACGTAGAGACTGTCGAGCGGCCGGCCGTGCGCGCCTGCCCAGGCCAGCAATGCCGCCATCGTTTCCGCCACGGCATGGCTGTAGAGCGTGACCTCATCGCCGTCGCGCCCCGCATTGGAGACGGCCGGCAGGGCGCGCAGCTCTTCGAGGCTGAGCTGCGGCAGAGAAAAGATGATCGCCGTCTCGGAGAAGTTCTGCCGGATCAGCTCGCGCGGCGCATCAACCGCCTGGATCACGCCGTGATCGATGATCGCCACGCGGTCGCAGAGCCGCTCGGCCTCTTCCATGTAGTGCGTGGTCAGCAGGATCGTGCGGCCGGCGGCGCGTTGCCGCTCGATCACGTCCCACAGGGCGATGCGGGCCTGCGGGTCGAGGCCCGTGGTCGGCTCATCGAGGAAGACGAGGTCCGGCCGGTTGATCAGGGCCAGGGCGACCGAGAGTCGCTGCTGCTGGCCGCCGGAAAGCTCCTTCGTCAGCTTGCTGCGGCTCTCCTCCAGGTCAAGCGCAGCGATCAGGGCGTCGGGCTCGTCCGCGTGCTCGAAGAAGCTGGCGAACAGGTCCAGCACCTCATAGACCTTGAGCAGCGGGAAGAGCGCCGGTGTCTGCAACTGCACGCCGATGCGCTGCTTCACGTCGTCTAGGCGGCGACGGGCATCGATGCCCAGCACGGAGATTTGGCCGGCGTCCGGCTCGCGCAGGCCGGTGATCATCTCGATCGTCGTGGTCTTGCCGGCGCCATTGGGGCCAAGCAGGCCGAAGACCTCGCCGCGGCGCACCTTCAAGCTCACGCCGTCCACGGCGAGCTTGTCGCCGTAGCGCTTCACCAGGCCCTCGGCGTCGATCGCGAGCGAGCGTGCAGCCGGCGCCGCTTGCGCTTCTGTCCTCACCGCAGCCCAGTCTACTGCCAGCATTCCCCGTGTTCCCATCCGCTCGGCGCAGCGTGCGGCCGCTGCCGAATCAGGGCAGCGGCCGCAGATCACCATCAATCGCTACGGCCTCAGTATCGCACACAGATAGTTGGTGCACGACTGGCCGTACGGGTCAGGCAGCGGTAGGAACGCTCTCCGCGGCGTTGAGCCCCGCCGTCGCGGCGGCTGCGGCCGCCCAGCGGCGCAGCCGCGCCAGCATCACCCGGCGCTCGTCGGCCGGCAGGCGATAGCCGCACTGCAGGCAGGCGAAGTCGGTCTCTTTGCTGAACAGCGTGCGCGAGTAGTTGTCCTGTTCGATCGAGAGGTCGCCGCGGCACTTCGGGCAGCTCTTGAGGATAAACATTTCCGCACCCCTCGGCGGGCCTTCGCTCTCCGCCGCTTTCCTCGGACGTGTGAGGCAGGCGACCGGTGACCGGGGCGAAGCCGCCCCGGATTGGGCCCTTTCTGCCGATGTCACGAGTATCGGCGGGGTGCAGATGCTGCCGCACGCGACGCCGGAACCGAGCCGTGCGGTACCTTCGGACGGTGGCGAGCATGTCCGGCGGACCGGTCCTCACGGCCCCCCGCAGTCGGGAATTCTGCCAGCGAGCGGCTGAGAGCGGGAGGCGCCGGCTCGACAGCAGCCTTCAGGGCTGAAACGGCTCGTCGCGCTCGGCCTCGTCGGCCCAGAGGCGGCCCTGGTTCGGCTCGGCCGGCGGCGGTGGCGGCGTCAGGCCAAGGTGTCGATAGGCGGCCGGCAGCGCCACGCGGCCGCGCGGCGTGTGGCGAAGGAAGCCGAGGCGCACCAGAAACGGCTCGTACACGTCCTGGATCGTGTCCGCGTCTTCAGACGTGCCGACGGCGATCGAGTTGAGGCCGACCGGCCCGCCGTCGTACTTCTCGATGATGAAGCGCAGGATGACCCGATCGACTTCGTCCAGGCCCAGCTCATCGACCTCCAGCCGCGCCAGCGCCTCGCGCGCCACGGCGCAACTGATCACGCCGTCATGCAGCACCTGTGCATGGTCGCGCACGCGGCGCAGCAGGCGGTTGGCGATGCGCGGCGTGCCGCGCGAGCGGCGCGCGATCTCGGCCGCGCCGTCCGGCTCGGTCGGCACGTTGAGCACGCGGGCGCTGCGCTTCACGATCTGCTCGAGCGCCGCGTGCGAGTAGAACTCCAGCCGGTAGACCGAGCCGAAGCGGTCGCGAAGCGGCGGGCTGATCATGTCGTAGCGCGTGGTGGCGCCCGCCAGGGTGAATTTTGCCAGCGGAATGCGCATCGAGCGGGCGCCGGGACCCTTGCCGAGCACCAGATCGAGGGCGAAGTCCTCCATCGCCGAGTACAGCACCTCTTCGACGATGCGCGGCAGACGGTGAATCTCGTCGATGAACAGCACGTCGTGCTGTTGCAGGTTGGTGAGGATCGAGGCGATGTCGCCGGGCCGCTCGATCGCCGGGCCGGAAGTGGTGCGCACATTCACGCCCATCTCCGCGGCGATGATGTTCGCCAGCGTGGTCTTGCCCAGGCCGGGAGGGCCGTAGAGCAGCAGGTGATCGAGGCCCTCGCCGCGGGCCAGCGCCGCCTTGATGCTGATCGCGAGGTTGTCTTTGACCTTCTCCTGACCGATGTATTCGGACAGGCGCGCCGGCCGCAACGTGGTATCGGAGCGATCGTCCTCCGGCTGCCCCTTGCCCGAAAGCAGGCGCTCGTCGTCGCTCATGCCGATCGCTGTCGCCGCTGCCGCCACCTCATCACCCCGCGCGCCCTGACATCGCACAGATGTTCTGAGCCATGATAGCAGATCGGCGCCATCATTTGGCGTTGCCCGCGCCTGAACGCTGCTCGATGCGCAGCTTCCAGAGCTGCAAGGCGTGGTCGAGCCCGTGCTCAACGTAGTGCTCGATGCCCAGCCGCTGCAGCTCGGTGTAGGCGCGATCGTGCTCGGCCACGTGCTCCACGACCTCGGCCATCGACCACTCCTCGGGCGATGGCGAGGCGAGCAGGTGTTCGTCCGTAATCTCGCCAAGGGCGGCGGCGATCGCCTCGCTCACGGCTTGCATCGCGCGCCGCACGGACTCGTCCACGGGCTGCCGCTGGATCAGGGCTTGCTGCGCGGCCTCGACTTCGGCCAGCAGGCGCGCGGCCATCGGGGTCAACTGCATCGGGGAATGTCTCGCTTCCGCTTCACCCATGCGTCTTAGCCGCGGCGCACCGCGCCGCCGTCGACGATGTAGCACTGGCCGGTGATCCAGGCGGCCTTCTCGGTGCAGAGGAAGACCGTCAGCTCGGCGATATCCTCGCCGGTGCCGGCGCGGCCGAGGGGGACACGTTCCTTCACGATCCGCTCCCACTGCTCGCCGCGGCCCAGGTCGTCCATGCGGAAGGTGTCGATGATGCCCGGCAGCACGGCGTTGACCGTAACCTGGTAGCGCGCCAGTTCGGCCGCCATCGAGGCGGTCAGCGATTGGACGCCCGCCTTGCTGGCCGCGTAGGCCGCCGTGTTGGCGCCGTGGGTCTTGCCGGCAATCGAGGAGATGTTGACGATGCGGCCGCCGTTCCCCTGCTTGATCTGCTGGCGCGCCACCGCTTTCGACATCAAGAACGTGCCGGTGAGGTTCGTCTCGATCACGTTGCGCCAGATCGCCTCGTCCAGTTCTACGACGGCCACGCGGTCTGCTCCGCGGGCCGCGCCGGCGTTGTTGATCAGAATGTCCACGCTGCCCAGCTCGCCCACGGTGCGTCCGACCAGCTCCTGGATTGAGTCGGCGCGGCGCACGTCCGAGATCAGCGGCAGCGCCCGCCGCCCCAGGGCCCGCACCTCCTCGGCCACAGACTCGATGTCGCGCCAGCCCGTCGCCTTCTCGTCTTCGGGGTAGTCCTCCGGCTTGCGGCCGGTGCCGGTGAGCACCACGTCACAGCCCTCGCGCGCCAGCGCCACGGCGATCGGCCGGCCGATGCTGCGTCGCCGGCCGGCGCCGGTGACGATTGCCACTTTGCCCTTGAGCGGCGCGTCCTCCGCCATGCTGATCTTACCTCCCGGCTGCCTCCGGCTGCCCATCGCCGCTCCGGCTCGCCCACGCGTCAGCATACACCGCGCCCGCCTCGCCAGGCAGCGGGCAGCAGGGCCTCAGCCGATCGGCTGTTACGGTTCACCCCGTACGCCACGGCCTGCCGCTCGACACGCGGTGTATCGTAAATACAGAGAACGACCGGAACCGCCCCGCCGCCGGCACGCCGCCGGGCACTCGTGCCCGCCGAGGAGGGGCCGTTATGGCGGAGAGGTTAGGCGTACACGGCGTCGAGCAAGCCGGTTCGGGTCACTCGTCGCCCCCTTCCGCTGAGATCGCCGACCTGTGCCGGCAACTCGCCGACGAGCAATCCCGCCGCCCCGCGCAGATGCGCCTGCGCCAGACGACCGACCAGGACCACTGGTTCGATCTGCTGCGCTACACCGCACAGCTCGCCCGTCGCACCGAACCGGAAACGCGCTCGCTGGACGCGGCGACGCGCCGGGCGCATCATGCCGCTGTGGCGGCGTTCCTGGCGCCGCCCGGCGATGCCTGTGACGACGCTCGCGCCGCCGCACTGCGGCGCGGCCTGACCGACCGGAACGCAAGCGTGCGCTCGCTTTCCGCGGAGCTTGTCGGTCTGCGGGCTGAGTCCGGCGCCCTGGAACAGCTCCGTCCCCTGCTCGACGACGGCAACGACCGCGTACGCGCGGCCGCCGTGAGAGCCCTCTCCACCCTCGATCCTGCGGACGTCATTCCGCTGCTCTTGCGGGCGCTTGAGCGGTACGACGTGGTTGCGGCGGAAGCCGTCTCGGCGCTGGCCGCGATCGGCGAACCGGCCGTGCCGCCATTGATCGCGGAGCTGCGCGGCGGATCGGCCTGGGCGCGCTGGCACGCGGCGCGGGCGTTGGGCAGCGTCGGTGACGAACGCGCGATCCAACCGCTCGTCGGCGCCCTGAATGACGGGGACGGCGGCGTGCGCTGGCAGGCGGCACGGGCGCTGTCCCGCTTCGGCTCTGCCGCACTCGACCCGCTCTTGCGCGCCCTTTGCACGATGACGGTGACGCCGTGGCTGGCCGAAGGCGCCGACCGCGTGCTGCAGCGCGTGGCCACCGGCGCGCTGTACCAGCACGTCAAGCCCCTGCGCCGCGCCCTCCACCACCTCGACGCCGCGGTGGAAGCGCCTGTCGCCGCGGCACAGGCGCGGGCCGCGCTGCGTGAGCAGGGCTAAGCCCGACGGTTCAGCCTGAGAAAACGCTCATGCAATGAAGGAACGGCCTGCGTAGCATGGCGGGCGTGAGACGCCGCGCACAGGACCAGGCCGCGCGGCGCCGGCACAGCTCGGAGCAAGCAGCATGGGCGTCGCCATCCACATTGTCGATGCGTCTGGCTGGAGTGAGCGGGCCGTGCCCGCGCTCAGGCAGGCGGGCTTCGTCACCCTGCGCGTGGACACGCGCGACGCGGCCGAGCGCCTGATCCGCCGCCGCCCGCCGGATCACATCATCGCCGTCGATGCCGCGCCACGCCTGGACGCGCTCGAAGCGACGCACTGGCTGATGGCAGCCACCACCGCGCCGATCACCGTCGTGATCCGAGGTGATGACGAACGCCGGGCGCTGGGCTGCTTCGCGGCCGGCGCCGACGACGTCGTCTCAGCCGACTGTCCGCCGCGCGTACTGATCGCCCGCCTGCGCGCCGTGTTGCGACGGGTCGGCGCGCCCGCCGGCGACGGCGTGGGGCCGGTCGCGATCGGCGAGATCCGCGTCGAGCCCGAGTCACACCAGGCGCTGGTGCGCGGCCGCCCGGTACACCTGACGCCGCTGGAGTTCGCCCTGCTGCACGCGCTGATGCGCGACCCCGGCGTGGTCTACACGCGCGAGGATCTGCTTGACGCGGTATGGGGGGCACGCGACATGGCCGTCGAGCGCACGATCGACGCGCACGTCTGGAAACTGCGCCGCAAGATCGCTTCCCACGGCGGCCAGCCCGAGCATATCGTCTCCGTGCCGCACTTCGGCTACCGCTTCCGCCGCCCTGACGAGGCGCTGCAAGCGCTGCCGGCGCTGGCGGGCTGACCGGCGCCGCGCTTTTCAGCCGCAACATGGGCAGGTAGAGTGGAGCCGGGCCGGCTCGCTGCCAGACAGGCGCCGGCCGGAGTCCGCGCATGGCCGATCTCCCCGCCCAGCGCGCGGTTCATGAAGCCGCGTCGGTGTTGACTGCAGCGGATCTCCCTGACGGCGAAGCCGAGGGCGTCCCGGCCGGCGCTGGCCCTCGCCGCACTGAATACCGTCCAACCATCCGCGAGCTGCCGTTGGCCGAGCGCCCGCGCGAGCGGCTGCGCAGCTACGGCGAGGGCGCGCTCGCCACGGCGGAGCTGCTGGCGATCATCCTGCGTGTCGGCATGGCGGGCGAAAACGTGCTCGACGTGGCCAGCCGCCTGCTCAGCCAGCACGGCGGCCTCGTGGGCCTCGCCCGGCTGAACTTCGATGAGCTCTGCGCCACGCGCGGGCTGGGCGAAGCGAAGGCGGCGCAGCTCCGCGCCGCGCTGGAGCTGGGCCGCCGCCTTGCCGTGGCCACACCCGAGGAGCGCCCGGTGATTCGCGAGCCGAAGGACGTGGCGCACCTGCTGCAGAGCGAGCTGCAACTGCTCGATCAGGAGCAGCTCCGCGTGCTCGTGCTCAACACGAAGAACCAGGTGCTGGCGATCCCGACGATCTCCAGCGGCACCGTCAACCAGTCGCAGGTGCGGCCGGCGGAGGTCTTTCGCCCCGCGATTCGAAGCAATGCGCCCAGTATCATCGTCGTGCACAACCATCCCTCGGGCGACCCGACGCCGAGCAAGGACGACGTGAGCGTGACGCGCGAGCTGGTCGCCGCGGGGCGTCTGCTCGACGTGGAAGTGCTCGACCACATCGTGATCGGTCTCGGCCGCTTCGTCTCGCTCAAAGACCGGGGACTCGGCTTTTGAGCTGCGGCCGGAAGATCGCGGTGATCGCCAGGTTGGAGGGCGGCACAACCACCGCGCACGGGTTGATCGCCGTGCCACTGCAGGGACCGCCTGCCCAGCCGACAAAGCTGCTGCCGGCGCAGGGCACGGCCTGCAGCGTCACGGTGTCGCCGAACAGGTGAGGCCCGCCGCCGCCCGGCGGCGTGACGTTGCCGCAGCCCTGCACCGTCACCGACACGGAGAAGAGAGGAATCGGGATCACCGGCGGCGCCGGCGCCGGCTGCTGCTGCGGCGGCGGCACCACTCCGAAGGGCGCGCCCGGAACGCCGGGCCGGATGAACTGCCCGAACGCCGTGGCGCCGCTGCCGACCAGGACCGTTGCCGCAACGGTGTTTGTGCGCGTATCGATCACCGATACGCTGCTGTTGTCGGAATTGGCGACGTAGACCGAGGCGCCGTCGGGTGTGATGGCCAGGCCGATCGGCGTCAGCCCCACCGGCACGCTGGCGAGGATGCTGCCGCTGGCGATATCGATCACGGAGACGCGGTCGCTGCCGGCGTCGGTGACGTAGAGACGGGTGCCGGCGGGATTCGCGACGACCGCCACAGGAACTTGTCCCGCCGGCAAGCTGGCGACCACGGCGTTCGTGCTGGTGTCGATCACCGCAACCGAATTGCTGCGGCCGGTGACTACATAGAGACGGGCGCCGCTGGGGCTCATAGCGACGCCGATGGGGAAGCTGTTGACCGGCACAGTGGCGATCACCTGGTTCGAACCGGTATCGATTACGGCGACGGTGTTGCCGATCTCCGAGCTTACGTACACACGGGTTCCGGCCGGATTGACCACCACGCCCACCGGCGCCGCCCCGACGGGCAGCGTCGCGATAGCCGAGTTCGTCCCGGCGTCGATCACGGAAACCGTGTTGTCGGCAAAGTTGGCGACGTAGACGCGCGTCCCCGCCGGGTTCACGGCGATGCCGAGTGGCAACCTCCCGACGTTCACAGTGGCGACGACCTTGTTCGCGCTCGCATCAATCACCGAAACCGTGTTGTCGCCGGCGTTCGTGACATAAACGCGCGTTCCCGCCAGGTTCACCGCCACGCCCTGCGGCGCCAGCCCGACCGGTACGGTGGCGACGACTCGGTTTGTGCTGGTGTCGATCACGGAGACCGTGTTGTCGACGCCGTTAGCAACGTAGGCGAACGGTCCAGACGCCGGTGCGGAGGGCTGGGAGACGCCGCCCTGCAACGGATTCGCCGCCACGGTCAGCGTCACCGTCGCTACGTTCGACTCCAGATTGCTCGTTGCATCGTGGATCCGGTAGCTGAAGCCGTCGGCGCCCTGAAACGTGATCGCCGGCGTGTAGCTATAGCTGCCGTCGGCGTTCAGGGTGAGCGCGCCGTGCGCCGGGCCGGTGACAAGCACGGCGGTCAGCGTATCGCCGAAGGGGGCAGCATCGTTGGCGAGCACGCCCGGCGCGGCCACGCTCAGTGTGCCGCCGGCGGTGACGCTGCCGCTGTCGTTCACGGCAACGAGCGGCGTGGCCGTGACGGTGATCGAAACGGTCGCAAACGCCGAGCTGCTGTTGGTCGTGGCGTCGAAGATGTTGTACTGCATTGTGTCGACGCCGACGAAGCCGGCGTTGGGAAAGTAGGCGACGCTGCCATCAAAGCCGACGCTGCCGGACCCGTGCAGTGGCAGGGCGCGAAAAACCACCTGGATGGCGTCGCCGGCGGTGAAGCTGTCGTTGGCGAGTACGCCGGGGGCCGGTACGAAGAGCGCCACGTTTTCGGGCGTGGTGTAACTGTCGTTGTTGGCCGTCGGCGGCGTGGCGAGCACGGTGCGGACGGAAGCAACGGGACCGGTGTTCCCTCCCGCGCCAGACGCAGCGAGGGCAGCGCGCGGCAAGGCATGACCCGCCAGCAACACGGTCAGCAGTACCGAGCCCAGCAGCACCAGTCGCCCGACCGGCCATCGCGCCACGCTTCGCATCAACTAATCCTGTCGTGCCGGTATGAGAGCGTAACAAGTTTGCCAGAAGCGGCGACTGCTGTAAATGCCTGCAACGCTTCGCTGCTCCCGCCCGCCAGCCGCGGCGCCAACGCTTTGCTCCGCCGAGCCGACGTACCGCAGAAGCTCGCGCTACTGCACCAGACTTGTCGAAGCTCCGGCGCGACCGTACGCGCACAGCCGGCATCCGGAGAGCGCAAGGTCGGTTGGCCCATCGATCACGATGGCTTCGCGGGAAGCCTGGCCGCCGGATGCCGCCGGCCGGCATCTACCCTGCGCCGTCAGACGGTCCCGGCAGGACCGGCGACTACACGCGCACGCGGCTGCTGAGCAGATCCTTGTGGATCTGGCCGTCCTTCATGATCAGTGCAAGGCGCTCCCGGTCCTGCAACAGCGCGATGTCCGCCAGCGGATCGCCATCGACCACCAGCAGATCGGCGAGCTTGCCCGGCTCAAGCGTGCCCAGGAGCTGGCCGGCGCGGCTGCATTCGGCCGCCGTCTTTGTCGTTGCGACGATCGCCTGCATCGGCGTCATGCCGCCCTCGACCATCAGCGCCAGCTCCTCGGCGTTGGTGCCGTGCGGGCCAACGCCGGTGTCGGTGCCCATCGCGATCGGCACACCCGCCTGCACAGCGCGGCGGAAGCTGTTGAAGTGCGCCTCCTTCACCTCGGACGCCTTGCGCAGCGCGTAGGGCGGCACCGACGACGGATCCTTCTCCGCGCGCCGAATCACCCAGACCGGCGCGACGAGGGTGGCGACGAGATAGGTGCCACGCCGCTTCATCTCCTCGATCACGTCATCTTCCAGGTAAATGCCGTGCTCGATCGAGGCGATCCCGCCCAGCACCGCGTTGCGAATGCCCTGCGCCGCCTGCGCGTGGGCCATCACCGTTCTGCCCGAAGCCCGCGCCTCGTACACGATCACGGCGATCTCTTCCGGCGAGAAGCCGGTTGCGCCGGGCTCGTCGTTCGGCGACATCACGCCGCCCGAGGTGTGGACCTTGATCTGGTCGGCGCCGGCGCGCAGCAACTGGCGCGTGGCTCGGCGCACCTCGTCCACGCCGTCCACCACGGTCCAGGGGTGGTCGGGATCGGGCACCTTCAGGTCGGCGCCGCTGGGCATCACGCTGTCGCCGTGGCCCCCCGTCTGCGAGAGGGCGCCCACGGCGATGCGCAGGCGCGGTCCGGGGAACATGCCCTGCTCGATCGCCATCTTCACGCCGCGCGGCGTGCCGCCGGCGTCGCGCACGCTGGTGAAGCCGGAGTCGAGCGTCAGCTTCGCGTTGGCCAGCGCCGTGGCGATCGAGTAGCTGTAGGGATTCAGCAGCCGCTGCTGCACGCCCCAGGCGGACGAGGCCAGGTGCACGTGGCAATCGATCATGCCCGGCATCAGCGTCATGCCGGAGGCGTCGATCGCCGTCGCCCCGCGCGGCGCCTCGACGTTCGCGCCGGCCGCGACGATGCGGTTCTCTTCGATTACGAGCGAAGCGCCGGGAACCGGATCGCGTCCCGTGCCGTCGATCAGCGTCGCGCCATGAATCACCGTGGTCATCGCCCTGCCTCCCGCGCGCCGGCCTTAGAGTAGGACAGGCCGGACGGCGCTGGCGCCATCTTTGCATATTACACACTGGGCACGGCGGCGCAGGAGCCGCCGCGCGGCGCTGCCGCTTCGGTTGGACCCTCGCCCCGGCGCCCTCTACACTGTGCGCAGCGCCGCAGCGCGAGGAACAGGACAGATGGCAGTCGCAGACGGACGCGCGCCTGGTCGCCGTCGGGTGGTCGTCACCGGCATGGGCGCGATCACGCCGCTCGGTGAAGACGTCGAATCGTTTTGGGCGGCGCTTGTGGCCGGGCGCTCCGGCGTCGATTACATGACGCTGGCCGACACGACGAACTACCCGACCAAGCTGGCGGGGGAAGTGAAGGAGTGGCAACCGGAGCGCTATATCGACCGCCGCGAGGCGCGGCGCATGGCGCGGTTCAGCCAGTTCGCCGTCGCCGCGGCCGGCCAGGCGATCGCCGACGCCGGCCTCGACCTCGACCATGAAGATCGCACGCGCATCGGCGTCTATCTCGGCAACGGCAACGGCGGCTATCCGAACATCGATGAGGCCGTGCGTACCATCCTGGCGAAGGGCGGCATGCGCATCGACCCCCTCTTCATGCCCAAGAGCCTGCCGAACATGGCCGCCGCCCAGGTCAGCCTGCAGTACGGCCTCAAGGGCTACACCGGAACGGCGATCACCGCCTGCGCCGCGGCCACGCAGGCTGTGGGCGAAGCGGCCGAGGTGATCCGCCGCGGCGCCGCCGATGTGATCCTCTCGGGCGGCACGGAGGCCGGTATCGGGGAGCTGGGGCTGGCCGCCTTCTCGGTGATGCGCGCGATGAGCAGCCGCAGCGACGAGCCGGCCCGCGCCAGCCGCCCGTTCGACAAGGACCGCGACGGCTTCATTCCCGCCGAGGGCGCCGGCATTTTCGTGCTGGAGTCGCTGGAGCGCGCGCAGGCGCGCGGGGCGCGCATCTACTGCGAGGTAACGGGCTACGCCGCCAGTTCGGACGCCTACCACATCGTCGCGCCCTGCGCCGACGGTGAGGGCGCGGCGCGGGCGATTGAGTGGGCCCTTGCCGACGCCGGCCGCACACCGGCCGAGGTGGATTATGTCAACGCGCACGGCACCTCGACGCCGATGAATGACCCCGCGGAGACGAAGGCGATCAAAGCGGCGCTGGGCGAGCACGCCTACACCGTGCCGGTTAGCTCCACCAAGTCGATGATCGGCCACGCCTTCGGCGCCAGCGGCGCCCTGGAGCTGGTCGCCTGCGTCAAGACGATCGACAGCGGCACCATTCATCCCACGATCAACTACGAGACGCCCGACCCGGACTGCGATCTCGACTACGTGCCCAACACGGCGCGGCGCGCCGACGTGCGCGTGGTCTTAAAGAACAGCTTCGGCTTCGGCGGCCAGAACGCCTGCGTCGTCATCGAGAAGTTTGACGGCGCGGACCAGCACTGATGCGCGTGCTCGTCGTGGGCGGCGCCGGCTACATCGGCAGCGTCACCGTTGAAGTGCTGCTCGATGCCGGGCACAGGGTCACCGTCTTCGACGATCTGAGCCACGGCCATCTCGACGCCGTGGACGACCGCGCCGTGCTCATCACCGGCTCCACGCACGACGAAGCGGCGCTGGAACGTGCCTTCGCGGAGCCGCCGGACGGCGTGATCAACTTCGCCGCCTTGATCGCCGTCGGCGAGTCGATGCGCGACCCCGGAAGCTACTTCCACAACAACGTGGCGGGCGGCATTGCCCTGCTCAATGCCATGGTGCGGCACCATGTGCGCCGCTACGTGTTCTCCTCCACCGCCGCCGTCTTCGGCGAGCCGGAGTACGTGCCGCTGGACGAGCAACATCCCCTGCGCCCGGTGAATCCGTACGGCGAGTCGAAGCTGATTGTCGAGCAGATGTTGCGTTGGTACGACGAGTGCCACAGCATCAAGTCCGTCGCGCTACGCTACTTCAACGCCTCAGGCGCGACAGAAAAGCGCGGCGAAGACCACGACCCTGAGACGCACCTGATCCCGATCGTCCTGCAGGTTGCCGAGGGCACGCGCGGCGCCCTGCCCTTGTTTGGCGTCGACTATCCCACACCGGACGGCACCTGCATCCGCGACTACGTGCACATTGCGGACCTGGCGCAAGCGCATGTGCTCGCCCTGGACTACGCGGCCTCACGCTCCGGCCGCTTCAACCTGGGCAGCGGTACGGGCCACTCCAACCGCGAGGTGATCGCCGCGGCGAAGCGCGTCACCGGCTGCGAGATTGCCGTCAATCAGCAGCGCCGCCGCGCCGGCGACCCGCCGGCCCTGGTTGCTTCCTCGGAACTGGCGCGCCGCGAGCTGGGCTGGCGACCGCGCTTCGACGACCTCGACGCGATCGTGGATAGCGCCTGGCGCTGGCGGCGCGCCCACCCTGGAGGCTACGCGGGCGGCACGTCGTCGGCGTGAATCTCGACGCCGGCGGCGCGCTCGTAGAGCAGCAGGGTCGCCAGCGAGTTCTTGTCGCCCAGGCCGTTCCCCTTCGCCCACTCGTAGACCTGTTCGACAGCCGCCGCCACCGGCATGGGCACGCCCAGGTCGCGGCCGGCTCCCACGGCCAGGCCCACATCCTTGCGCGCCAGGGCCAGGGCGAAGCTCGCGTCTTCGAAGGTACGGCGGAAGAGCCGCGGCAGCCCGCGCACCAGCGGCCCGGCCGAACTGACGCTCATCACTTCGAACAACGTCGCCGGGGGGATGCCCGCCTTGGCGCCCACGACCACGGCCTCGTCCAGCAGCGGGCCGATCGACAGCGCGATCAGGTTATTCATCAGCTTGACGACGGATCCGTTGCCCACCGGGCCGAGATGAAACACGTTGGCGCCGATCGCGCCGAGCAGCTCGCGATACTCGTCGAAGGCCGCGCGCTCACCGCCGACCATCACGGCGAGGGTGCCTTTCTCGGCGCCGGAGACGCCGCCGCTCACCGGTGAGTCGAGCACGATGACCCCCTGATCCGCCGCCTGCGCCGCGATGCGGCGAATCACGGCCGGCGCGTTGCTGCTCAGGTCGAAGACGACGCTGCCGCGCGCCGCCCCGGCGAGCACGCCGTCCGGACCCAGCAGCACGCGCTCCACCTCGGGCGGCCCCGGCAGCGAGGTGAAGGCGACACGGCACTGCTCGGCCACGGCCCTGGGGCTGGCGGCCCAGCGGGCGCCCAGCTCGATCAGGTTGGCGGCAGCGTCCTCGCGCAGGTCATAGACGACGAGCTGATGCCCGGCGCGGATGAGGTTGCGCGCCATCGGATTGCCCATGTTGCCGAGGCCGATGAAGCCGACATCCACGGCGTCTCTCCTTCGCGGGCTCCTCGGTTTGAACCAGCCGCGAGGCGCTCGAACGCGGCGCTCCGCGCGGCCAGCGTACGAAGCGACGGCCGGGCTGGCAACACAGGCTCGCCCGGCGACTTTCCCGCGCGTCCGAGCCCTCGGCACGGCGGCCGGAAGTTGGGCAGGAGCCGTATCGATCGCCACTGTTGCGCCGGAGTTGCAGGTTCGATGCTTATGCCAGGAAGGTCACACAGGCTGTGTGGCCGAGGCCATATCAGCGATCACATCTGCGCGGGTAGCCTCGTTGTAACGGCGGACCGCGCCGCATCGACCAGGAATGAGAGCGCCGTCCGCGCCGCGCAGCCGGCGAAAAGGGGGCAGGGAGATGCGCACAACGTGCTCAACGTGCATAACGTGCTCACCGTGTAATGAAGCGAAGCCCGCGGCCGGAACACAGGTAACCGTGCGCCTCGCCACGCAAGGCCCCGCCCTGCGGACGGTTGTCAGCCTGGCCGGCGGCTCAGCCGTGCGCGTGCGGCTGGCCGCGTAGCTGCCTCGGTCAACGCTCGCCGCTCAGACGCCGGCGCTCTACGCCGGCGCACCAGCGCACGAACCGCGGCGCCAGCGATCGATCGCTGGCGAAGTGCAGGTGCATATAGCTTCCCCAGACCGAGCCACGCGCCCCGCCCGCCATTCGCTCACCACCGCCGTCCACGGCCGCCGCGTAAACCGCGTCTGCGTCGGCCGGCGGCTCCGACACCGACCAGTGGAACTCGTGCCCGCGCAGCCGCGCGCCCGCCGGCCCGGTAGGACCGTCGCGCAGCGTGCGCAGCTCCCGGTAGCCGAGCGTCAGGCGGCTGTCGCTCATCGTGGAATCGAGCGGCAACAGCTTCAGCATCTCGTGCCGGACGCCCTCCGCGTCGGTGAGCGAGCGGCCGGCGTACATGTAGCCGCCGCACTCCGTGTAGATCGGCACGCCGCTCGCCGCGGCGGCGCGCAGCGCCGCCAGCATCGGCCGATTGGCCGCCAGCCGCGCCGCGAACAGCTCCGGGAAGCCGCCGCCCAGGTAGACCGCATTCGTGGCCGGCGGCAGCGCCTCGTCATCGAGTGGGCTGAACGGCACAATCTCGGCGCCGTATACCCGGACCAGATCCAGCGCATCTTCGTAGTAGAAGCTGAAGGCCGCATCGCGCGCGAGCGCGAGCCGGACGCTCCGCGTTGCCGGCTCCGACGGGAACAGCGGTTCGGCAATCCGACGACCAGGCCGCGGCTCGCGGGCGATGCGTAGGACACGCTCAAGATCGAGGCCGCGGGCGACACTCTCCGCCAGCGCGTGGAAGTACTCGCGAGCGACCGGGCCTTCGGTGACCGGAATCAGGCCGAGGTAGCGCTCGGGCAGCGTGAGCCGCGCATCCCTGCCCAGGCTGCCGACGACGGGCACGCCGGCCTCATCTTCGATTGGCGGCGCCACGGCGCGGTAGTGGCCCTCCCCGGCGATGCGGTTGAGCACGACACCGGCCAGGTCGACGCGCGGGTCGAAAGTGCGGTAGCCGTGCACAATCGCCGCCGCGCTGCGTGCGATCTTCCAGCCGTCTACGACCAGCAGCACCGGCACGCCGAGCAATGCCGCCACCTCCGCCGTGCTGCCGGCGCCGCGGCCGCCGGTGCGGCCGTCGAAGAGGCCCATTACGCCTTCGATCACGCAGAGGTCAGCGCCCGCTGACGCGCGCTGGAAGCATTCGACCACGGCCTCGTGCGGCAGCATCCAGGTGTCGAGGTTACGCGAGGCGCGGCCGGAGACCGCCGTGTGATAGCTGGGATCGATGTAATCCGGCCCGACCTTGAAGCCCTGCACGCGCAGGCCACGACGGGCGAAGGCGGCCATCAGCCCGGTGGCGACCGTCGTTTTGCCAACGCCCGAATGGACTCCCGCCACCACGATCGTGCGAGCCATGCGCTGCTCCCGGCTGGCCGTCAGGGCAGATTTGGATAGAGGAACTGCTCCAGCATCAGTAGTTCGTCCGCGATGCGCGGGCCGGGCCGCAGCAGCGCCGGATCGATCGCCGCCACTCGCCCGGCGCGCACCGCGGCGACGTTGGCCCAGCCGGGCAGCGTCGCGAGATCGGCGGCCGCGTGCAGATCCGTCGCGCCTGCCAGCAGCACCGCGTCGGGGTTCGCCGCGGCGGCACGGCCGCGGCCGTTCTGGCCGGGATCCGCGGGGACCTGCAAATTTTGCGCTTTCAACAGCATCAGCATGTCGCTCAGCAGCGTGCCGGAAGGCTCACCGTGTCCAGCGGGGCCCAGATCGACGAAGACCCGCGGCCCCTGCTGCACCCCCGCGAGCTGGCGCTTGACCGCATCGACGCGCCGCCCTAGCGCGGCGGCCGCTCGCTGGGCGTCGGCCAGGCGTCCGGTGACGTCGCCAAAGAACTGGATCTGTTGCTCCAGCTCGGCTACCGTCACCGGCTCCTTCAGTGCCACCACCGGCACGGCGGCGCTGTCGAGCGCAGTGACGGTCGGGGCGCCGGCTCCAACGATCACGATCAGATCGGGATTGAACGCTTGGATCGCCGTCACGCCCGCGCTCGCCGCGACTTTGGGCAGCGCGGCCGCGTCGGGCGGGTAGTCCGAATCGGAGCTGACGCCAACCACCTGCGGCCCGGCGCCGATCTGGAAGAGAATCTCTGTCGCTCCTGCCGAGAGCGAGAGGATGCGGCGCGGCTGCGCCGCGATCAGCACCTGCCGACCGTCGTCCCGTCGCAACTGCAGTGGATAGGTGGCGCCGGCCGTGGCCGTGAACAGCGGTGTGGCCGGCGCCCGAGGCGGAGCCAGCACGAGTGGCTGCTGCGGCGCGCCGGGCCCGTTCGTCTTCTCGCCGCCGCTGCTGATCAGAAAAGTCGCAACGATCGCGGCCAACGCGAGCACGGCCAGCGGCGCGAGGTAGCGAAGGCGGCGTGCGGTCATAGGTCCGGCTTCGCTCCGACACTGCTTCCCTCCCAGCATAGCGCGCGGCGCGGCAAGCGCACGATCGCCGCCGCGCCGTTTGAGCGCCGCAGCCGCACCTCTCTATACTTGAACGGAGAAAGCCAATTGACACGGCGGACTGCAATGCTCTTCTTCCGGACGACGTCGGTCGAGCAAACGCGTGCCCTGGGCGAGCGCATTGGCGCGCTGCTTGAGCCGGGCGACGTGGTGTTGCTGCAGGGGCCGCTGGGCGCGGGCAAGACGGCGATGACCCAGGGCGTCGGCCGGGGCGCCGGCTCGAGCGACCTGGTCAACAGCCCGACCTTCGTGCTGATCAACGAGTACCGCGGCCGCGTCAAGCTCTACCACGTTGACCTTTACCGGCTGGAGGCGACGGAGGAGATCGCACAGCTCGACCTGCCCGGCTATACCGACGACGGCGCCCTGATCGTGGAGTGGCCGGAGCGCGGCGCCGGGCTCTTGCCGGACGAACATCTGCACGTCGCGATCGAGCACGACGGTTCAGACGCACGCACGCTGACGCTCACGGCGTTCGGTGAACGGTCAGCGCGCCTGCTACGGGCGCTGAGCGCCGAGGCGGTGGCCGCCGGTGACTGAGACCGCTGCCGGCGTCGAGCTGGCGATCGATACGGCCGGCGCCGTCGCCAGCGTCGCCATCTCGCGGCAGGGCGCGCTGCTCGCGGAGCTGACCTGGCGCAGCCACCGCAATCACTCGGTTGAGTTGCTGCCCGCCATCGAGCTGCTGCTGGCACAGTGCGGCCTTGAACGCGAGCAAATCCGCGTGCTGTTCGTCGATCGGGGCCCCGGCGCCTACGCGGGGCTGCGCGTCGGCATCAGCACGGCGATGGGGCTGGCGCTGGCGCTCGACGCCGAGCTGCTTGCCGCCGGGCGGCTGGAGCTGGACGCGTACGGGCAGTCGGCCTTCCCCGGCCCTGTCTGCGCGATCCACCAGGCCGGACGCGGCGATCTCGCCTGGGCCGTTTACGAACGCGGCGGCGCGGACCTGCGCGAACTCGCCGTGCCCCGGCTCACGGACCTCGACAGCCTGATCGAGCAGGCGCCCGACGTTGGCGTGTTCTGCGGAGAGCTGGCCGGGCTGGAAGAGCGACTGCTCGCCGGCTTTCCCTCTGCCCGGCGGACCAGTCCCGCCGCGTCGCAGCGGCGGGCCGCCTGGTTGTCGGAGCTGGGCTGGGCGCGCTACATCGCCGGCGCCCGCGACAATCCGCTCTCGGTCGATCCGCTCTATCTGCGCGACCCCGCGATCACAAAGTCGAAGGCCGCGGCCGGGGGCGGTCGCTAGCATTCGATATCGTCGAACAGGGACGGCCCGGCGGCCCTGTGCTGGGCTCGACTATCACGCCAACGAGCCTCGGGCACGTCGAAGAAGGAAGAGCATGGAACGCACGCTGATCCTGGTGAAGCCCGACGGCGTCCAGCGCGGTCTGACCTTCGAGATCCTCGGCCGGCTGGAGCGGCGCGGTCTCAAGTTGATCGGCCTCAAGCTGATGCAGGTCTCGCCCGAGCTCGCCGGCCACCACTACCGGGAGCACGAGGGCAAGGGCTTTTACGCGGGCCTGATCGAGTACATCACCTCGGCGCCGATCGTGGCCGCCGTCTTCGAAGGCCCGGACGCGATCGCCGCCGCGCGGGCGACCATGGGCAAGACGAACCCCGTCAACGCCGACGCCGGCACGATCCGCGGCGATCTGGCGATCCAGACCGGCCGCAATTTGGTGCACGGCTCCGACGGCCCGGAGTCCGCCGCGCGCGAGGTGGCGCTCTTCTTCAAACCCGGGGAGCTGCAGAGCTACAAGCGCGCGCTCGACGCCTGGCTGCAGGAGTAGCGGGGCGGCGATCGCTGCTGGCGATCAGCCGAAGCGCACCAATGGCGCCGAACGGCTCCACAGCCCTTCGAGGTTGTAGAAGGCGCGTTGTTCGGGCGAGAAGAGGTGCACAATCACCGGCCCGAAGTCGAGCAGCACCCATCCCGAGTCCGGCTCGCCCTCCCGCGGGCCGAGATCGACGCCCCGCGGTTTCATCTCGCGTTCGAGCGTGTCGATCAGCGCATTGAGCTGGCGGACGTTGTTAGCCGTGGCGATAACAAAGTAGTCCGCGAACGTGGAGACCTTGCTGATGTCGAGCTGGACGATATCCTCGGCCTGGCGATCCGAGAGGATATCGACGAGGTTCTGGGCGATCTCGGCTGAGTCCAGACTGCTCCTCCTGCAGCGTTCGCGGCTGTTCGTCGGGCGGTCAAACCACCGCCAAAACGTATACTACGAAGTGTAGCATCTTCCGGCGCGCCGCGGCGGCAGCGCCGGGCAGGGGGGTTTTGTGCCGGGTCCGCGGGTGATCGTCGGCATGAGCGGCGGGGTCGATTCCTCGGTCGCGGCCGCCTTGCTGCAGCAGCAGGGGTACGACGTGGTCGGCGTGACGATGCGCCTCTGGACGCAGCCCGATCCGGAGGGCTTCAGCGGCCGCAAGCAGTGCTGCTCGATCGAGGACGTGGACGATGCCCGCCGGGTCGCGCAGAAGCTCGGCATCCGGCACTACACGCTGAATCTGGAGCGGCAGTTCAACGACCGCGTCGTCGACTACTTCGTGGGCGAGTACGCGCGCGGGCGCACACCCAATCCTTGCCTCGCCTGCAACGAGCACATCAAGTTCAAGGCGTTGCTGGAACGCGCGGTCGCCCTCGATGCCGACTTTCTCGCCACCGGCCACTACGCCAGGCGCAGCGAGCACGGTGGCCGCTTTCACCTGCTGCGCGCGGCCGATCCCGACAAGGACCAGTCCTACGTGCTCTACACCCTGGGGCAGCAGGAGCTGCGGCGCGTGCTGTTTCCGCTGGGTGAGCTGAACAAGCCGCAGGTCCGCGCCATTGCCGCCGAACTCGGCCTGGGCGTGGCGCAGAAGCCCGACAGCGTGGAGATCTGCTTCATCCCCGGCAACGACTACCGCGCCTTCGTCTCGGCGCGGGTGCCGCAGCGGGCCGGGGCGATCCTCGACGAGCACGGCGTCGTGGTAGGCGAACACCGGGGGATCGCCAACTTCACCGTGGGCCAGCGTAAGGGACTCGGCGCTTTCGGCGACCGCCGCTTCGTCACCGAGATCCGACCGGCCGACAACGTGGTAGTGATCGGACCGCAGGAGGCGCTGCTGTCGCGCACGCTGCACGCTACCGATTTGCGCTGGACGCAGGGTGCGCCGCCCGATCCGGACGAGTGCGTGGATGTGAAGATCCGCTACCGCAGCCGTCCACTGCCGGCGCGCCTCCGCATTGACGGCGACCGCGCCGAGGTCAGCTTCGCCGAGCCGCAGCGGGCCGTCACGCCGGGCCAGTCGGCCGTGTTCTACCGTGGCGACGAAGTCCTGGGCGGCGGCACGATCTGCGCGGCGCCGCCCCTCGCTTGACCACGGAGCTACGATCGCGATGATGGCCGCTCCTGCCAAACCCGCATCGCTCGACGGGCTTGTCTCGCGCTGGCTCAACCGGCCGCTGTCGCGTCCCACGGCGCGGCTGCTGGCGCATACCTCCGTCACGCCCAACCAGATCACGCTCTTGAGCGCACTGATCGCCGGCGTGGCCGGGTTGCTGCTGGCGGCAGGGCACAACGTCTGGGGCGGAATTGCCATCCACATCTCGTCTGTGGTCGATGGCGTGGACGGCGATCTCGCGCGGCTCAGCGGGCGCAGCAGTCGCTTCGGCGCGGTGCTCGACGCGGTGCTCGACCGCTACGCCGATGCGGCGATCTTCGGCGGCATGGCCTGGTGGGCGTACCGGCACGAGGGATTCCCCGCGGCGCTGCTGCTCGGCCTCGTGGCGCTCACCGGCGCCTTCGCCGTCAGCTACTCCCGCGCCCGCATCGAGGCCAGCGCCGGGCTGAAGACGGCGGGCGAGTTGCTGGGCCTCGGCTCACGCGACGTGCGGCTGCTGCTGGCGGCGCTGGGCTGCGTCCTTGGTCAGGTGTGGCCGGCGCTGGCGCTGGTGGCCGTGCTCTCACACGCGACGGTGCTCTGGCGGCTGATCCGTCTCGCGCGCACGCCGCCCGCGTAGCGGCGCCGCCGCCCGCGGCGGCTGCAATCTCTTGCTCCTACTCCAATGCGTGGATTGAGCCCTGGATGACGCATGATACAATTCCGCCGAACCGCGGCCGGGAGTGGTGCATGGACACGGCACGCGACATCGTCATCATCATCTGGGGCGTCCTCAGCATTCTCACCCTGCTGGTGGTGCTGGGCATCGCGCTGTTCATCGGCCTCTCGATCAAACGGCTCGTCTCCACGGTGAACGAGCTGGTCAACACCAGCGTGCGCCCAATGATCGACACCACGCAGCAATCGGTCGTCAACGTCACCGGCACAACGCAGTTTCTTGGCGATACCGTCGTCTCGCCCGTGATTCGGGTGATCAGCATCGCCGCCGGTGTGCGGCGCGGCGTCGGCGTCTTCACCGGCGTCAGTGGCAAGCTGCGCGGCCGCGGCAGGAAATCGTCGTGAGCGACGAGCCGCGGGCTCGCTCCTGGGCCGTCGCCGCCTTGCCGCAGCGGCGCGACGGCGGGATCGAACTTGGCCCGCTGGGCCTCTCCGGCGCGCGACTGCGCCGCGCCCGTCGCCGCGCGAAGGCCGATGCTGAGAGCGCCCGCACGTTCCTACGCGACACGGTCGCACGCGCCCGCGGGCGCCACGCGCCGGCCACGGCGGCAGCCGACGCCGCGGCGAAATGGTCGCCGGCGCAGCTCACGACGTCGGTCCGGAGGCTGAAGCAGAACACGCTTGCGCGATTGAAGCCCGTCAAGCGGCCGGACCACCGGCCCGACGGCTCAGCCGTGTCGCCGCCGTTGCCGCCGCCGGTGCAGCGAGCGCCCGAGCCCGGCCGCAACGGCGCCCATTCGCCGCTGGCGGTGCTGCGCGAACGTTGGCGCGATGCGGTACGCGAGGGCAAGCTGGCGGCGCGGGAGCGCGAGACGGAGATTCGCGCGGAATACGAGCGGCGCGTCCGGCACGATGCCCGACTGCATGCGCAGCACCGCGGCCTGCTGCCGCCGCGCGCCGCCGGCGATCAGGACGACGCGTAGGACGACAGCACGCACGAGAGCAGGCGCGAGGTCAGGCTACGAATGCCTGACCTCGCGCCTGCAACAGCCTATTTCACTGGCAAGCCGGAATACGCCGCAATTGCTCGGGCGGAGAGGGTGGGATTCGAACCCACGAGGCTCATCGCCTACACGATTTCCAGTCGTGCCTGATCGGCCACTCCAGCACCTCTCCAGGGACGCGCCGCCGTGCGCGGCCACGCCCGGACTGCCAAAGCGGGAAGCCGGCCGGCTTCCCGCTTCACCCTGCGCCATATCTGCCGGTCCGCTGGACGGCCCCTGCATCGCCGTGCCGCCGGCCACCGGCGGAGAGGGTGGGATTCGAACCCACGAGGCTCATCACCTACCGCTTTTCGAGAGCGGCACCATCAACCACTCGGACACCTCTCCGAACTGGCCGGCAAGGCCGAGTATAGCACAGGCCACTTCCGCGACGGCCCGCACGTGGAGCCTTCGCCTCCTCCGTGCTACGCTGCGCCGTGCGCGATCGGCGCAGCCGGCTCGGCAGCTAAGGCCATCACTTCCGGCGGCCGCATGCGCCGGTGCCGCCTTCGCGAACAGTCCAGGTGGGAGAGGCGATATTCATGGCGAACAGGCTTGCGGGCAAGGTTGCCATCGTCACGGGCGGCGGGCGCGGCATCGGCCGCGCCGAGGCCTTGCTCCTGGCGGCGGAGGGCGCTGCCGTCGTGGTAAACGACATGGGCGGCAGCAGCCACGGCGAGGGCGCCTCACCGTCGCCGGCAGACGAGGTGGTCGCCGAGATCAAGGCCGCCGGCGGCCGCGCTGTGGCTAATTACGACAACGTCGCCGAGATGCGGGCCGGCGAGAACATGGTCAAGGCCGCGCTCGACGGCTTCGGCCGGCTGGATATCCTCGTCAACAACGCCGGCATCCTGCGCGACCGTATGATCTTCAACATGTCCGAGGAAGAGTGGGACGCGGTGATCGCGGTGCATCTCAAGGGGCACTTCACCGTGACCCGGGCCGCAAGCATCATCTTCCGCCAGCAGCGCTCCGGCCGCATCATCAGCACCTCCTCGGAATCGGGCCTGGGCAACATGGGTCAGGCCAACTACAGTGCGGCTAAAGAGGGCATTGTCGGCCTCACGCGTACGCTGGCGCGCGACCTCGGCCGCTACGGCGTCACGGCCAACGCGATCCGGCCGCGCGCCGCCAGCCGTCTGACGATCTCCGACGAGATGCGCGCGGCCGCCGCCCGTTCGCAGCAAACCGGAGTCTCGGCCGGCGTGCCCGACGGCGGCGGGCCCGGCAGCATCGCGGCGATGCTCCCCGAGCACGTGGCGCCGCTGGTGGCCTATCTGGCCACGGATGAAGCAGCCTACGTCAACGGGCGTAATTTTGTGGTGGGCGGAGACCTGATCAGCTTGCTCAGCGAGCCCGAGCCGATCCGCACGATCATCAATCCCAACGGCTTCTGGACACTGGACGAGCTGATGACCCACTTCAAACAGACGGTGGGCGCCGGCGTGCGCAACCAGTGGCCGCCGCAGACGCCGAAGCCGTAGCGATCGGCCCGAGCGCCTTCAAGCGAGTCCGGCCGACGCCCGGCAGGGGCGGCGTGGGAGAATTCTGCTGCCTGGTGCCAACGCGCAACCGCATCGCACCGCGATTCGTGGTACGTTTGGTCGCGTTGAACCGTTCGACGGCGAGCAATTGCGCCGGGGCAAAGCGTGACCGGGAGGTGAGGACCGTGCGGATGCAAGGCAGACTGCGGGGCATCGTGACGTTCGCGCTGGCGGCGGCGCTGCTCGGCACGTTGGCGGCAGGCGGCGTGGGGCGCGCCCAGTCCGGCATCTCGGCGCCGCTCACACCGCTTGGCGGGTCCACGGGCACCGGCACCGTCTCTCTGGGTTTCGTCGACGCCACCGCCAGCGTCTACCTGATCTACGGAAGGCCGAACGCCGCGTACGAAGTCTCGGCCTGCCAGAGCAACACGGCCCTGGGGAGCACCGCCTGCTACAACTTCGGCCAGCAGGGCTATGTCTATTCCGATGCTTCCGGCACGATCAACGGCCTGGCGATGCTGCCGAAGATCGGCGGCGTGGATGCTGTGCTGCTGCAAAATGTGCTCGACCCGACCGATGCGTTCGACGCCGTAACGGGGCCGAACGGCTCGTTTCTCGGCGCGCTCAGCCAGCCGCTGGGCGCGACGGTGCTGCCCTCCAGCGTGGCGCCGCAGGTCTGTCCACCGGGCTTTTCCGGCACGGTGCCCGTAGCGATCGCGCCGCTCGGCACGCCGGCGCTCGTGCTCTGCCCGTAACGAGGTGCGGCGTTCGCGGGCGCTCCGCGCCTCACTGGCCGATCGGCGGAAAGTATTCACCGTCGAACTGGCGCGGCGCTGGCGTGGGCGAGACAGCAGGCGGGGCTGGGGAAGGCGCTGGCGTCGGCACGGCCAGCGCCTGGCCGCTGTCCAGGTGGGCCGAGGCCTCGATCGTCGTCTTTGGCACGGGGAAGCCGATCGTGCCGTGGGGCGGCAACTGCACCGGGATCGCCTGCCACATGGGCGTGCCGCCGCTGTTGGGCGGATAGGCGATCTGACCGAAAATAATCTCCTGGTATGGGTAGTCGGAGGCGGTGAAGGCGCCGCGCGAGTTCTGCTGGTCGGGCGAGCCGTACGCCGGCCGAGGCCACTTCAGCGCCGGATCGTCGGGGTTGTTGTGCACGTTGTACTTCGCGCAGACATCGCCGAAGCAGTGATACGCCCATAGTGCGAAGTACCAGTCCTCGATGATGCGCGGATCGCGCCGGCCGTAAATCGGCAGTTGCGCCGGCGCCATATTCCACTTGCCGACCAGGATCTGGGCGCCGGCGTCGATGTTGTGCAGGTAGTCGGTGCCGATCTGTGTCTGACGCGGCGTTGGCTGACCCGAGACCTGCATGCCGGACAGCACCTGCATCAGGCCGTAGGCGCAGGTGCGTGAGGTGATTGTGCTGCCGTGCGAGCCGCGCGGCACCGAAAACGTTGCCTGCCGCCAGCCCGACTCGATCCAGGCGATCGAGCGCAGCACGCTGGGCGGGATCGAGGCCGGCACCGTCGCGGGGCCGCCGTCAAGCGCCGTGTGCAGGTCGGGCAAGCGGAACGAGGGATCGTCGGCCAACGCGTTTTGTGCCGCGCGGTTCAGCGCATCGGCGACCTCGGCCGACTGAGGCTGGTAGGACTGGAAGCCGTAGCAGCTCTGCGCCGTGGGCGCCGCCGGGTTCGGCGAGGCCGAAGTCACGGACACGAAATAGGCCTGGCCCTGGGTGAGCTGGGAGAAGTCGCTGGCGGCGGGCGCGGCCGGATCAAACAGCTCCCACTTCTGCAGGGCCGCGTTCCAGTGCCAGATCACGGAGTAGCTCGCGTCGTAGGGCGCCAGCGCATCCGCCACCGGGGCCGTGGGACCGGTCTGGGCGACGTTGTTCCAACCATTCAGCAGGCGGCGTTGCTGGTTGGGCACGACACCCGCGAGGCCGATGGTCAGGGTGGCGCCGGCGGTCATGTGTATCCAGTAGGCCGTGCCCTGGGCGAAGTCCGCAAAGTCGCTGGTGTCCGGCGACTGCGGGTTGAACGACTTCCAGGATTGGCTGAGTGCGTCGAAGGTCCAGATCGCGTCATAGTTACCGTCGATCGAGGCGAGCGCCGCGAGCACGGGTTGGGCCGGGCCGACGTAGGCGAAGTTGTTCCAGCCCGGCACCAGCACCACCTGAGCGCTCTGCGCCCGCGCTCGGGGGGACGGTACCATCGACGCTGCAAGTACGCAGGCCGCGACGAACAGGCCGATGCGCCCGCATGCATGGCGGAGTGAGAGCTTCGGCCGGCCAGTCATTTGTGCGCGGGTCGCCTCCGGAGAGATGGCGGGTCATCGCCCGATGATCGAACCACACTTTCAGAACGCGTTTATCCTATCATTCGTTTCTGTCGTTGCTCTGCTGTCCAGGCGATGCCGATTACGGGGTCCAACCGGCGATCGTCAGCGGCACGGCGCTTTGCAGCGGCAGGCGCTGCGTGCCGCGCACCACTAGCACCGTCTCCTCTCCGGGAGTGTCGGTCGAGGCGCCGCTGAAGTGTCGCACGGCCAGCAGCGCGCCGTCCCGCGACCAGGCGACCGGCACGTCGAAGCCGCTTGCGGGCACCAGCGTCTGTGCGCCAGCCGTCGCCGGCACCGGCTGTCCCGCGGCTTCCGGCACCACGCCAACCGTGGCCTCGCCGCTGCGCGGATTCCAGGCGATGCCCGTGTCTTCCTCGCCGCCGGCCGTCAGGCGAGCGAACGAGCCGTCTAGCCGGCGCACCAGGGCGCGGTAGACCGGTTTGCCGTTCTCCGTGACGAGCGCCAGCAGCGCCGCACGGCCGTCCGGCGCAAGCGTGAAATCGCGCGATGATCCGGGCGTAATCGGCGCCTCGGTCGCCGGCGAGGCGCCAGGCGTCGCCCGCGCAAAGGTGGTGCCCGAGTTCGTCACGTGCGCCAGCTCCAGCGAGCGATCATCCGCGGCGTAGCCGAACTGATACCAGCGGTCGGCCGCGCCCGACACGGCCAACGATTGGTCGCCCGCGCCACTGACGTTGACCCGGCGCAGATCAATGCTCGGCGCATTTACCTTCGCATAGCTCACCCAGCTCCCGTCGGGCGACCAGGTAAGATCGCTGCGCAGGTCGACACCGGTTGCAAGGCGTCGTGCGCTGCGCCCGGCGAGCGGCAGCAGCCACAACTCGCCCTGCGTGTCCGGATCGACGGCGCCCACCGGCAGTACCACATAGGCAAGCTGTTCGCCGCTGGGACCGACGCTCGCGGTCAGTCCCCAGCCGGGACGGTGCTGCACGCTGGCCACCGTGCGCACGGCCTGGCCGCTGCGCGGGTCGAAGAGCCGGATCTGCGAGACGTCATTCGCCTCGGCCACCGCCACGAGCAGCGGCCCGCCAGCCGTGGCCGCCGGCCGATTGGCGGTGTGGCCGCTGCAGCCAGCGGCCAGCCCGATCGCGATCAGCAGCCAGCCGAGCAAACCATCGGCGGCGAAGCGGGGCGGCAGCGGGCGGACCTTCACGGCTGGCGAGAAGGCGCCTGGTCCGCACCGTCGGGCACGCCGACCTCGCGCCGGGCACGACGGATGTGCCGCCAGACGAACCAGCCGATCGCCAGCACGATCAGCGCCGCGATCGGATAGTCGAAGGGCCGCAGCACGTCGCGCACGCGGTGGTAGTTGGCGCCGAGCAGATAGCCCGCCCAGGCGAGCGCCAGGGACCAGAGGAACGATCCGGCAAACGTGAACAGCACAAACGCATCGAAGCGCATGCGCGCAATGCCCGCGGGGAAGCTGATGAACGTACGCACCACCGGCAGCACGCGCGAGACGAACACCGCCGGGCCGCCACGGCGAGCGAAGAACTCGTCGGCGCGGTCGAGATCGTGGCCGGAGATCAGCACGTAGCGGCCCCAGCGCAGCAGCAGCGGCCGCCCGCCGTAGTCGCCGATCCAGTAGGCGACGATCGAGCCGATCGTGTTGCCGAGGCCGCCGAGCAGACCGGCGATCAGCACGAACCACAGCCCGTGGCCCCGGTCCTGCACCAGGAACCAGCCGGCGAGCGGCATGATCACTTCGCTGGGCACGGGGATGCCGGCGCTCTCGACGGCCATGAGCAGCACCACGCCGGGCCAGCCGATGGCGCTGTAGACGTTGCGCACGAAGTCGAGGATCGACTGCTCGAGGTGCTGGCTCAGGCGCGGCTCCCCCTCGCGCGAACGCGAGCCCGGCGCTGCGGGCGCCGCGTTCACCTTAGCAACCGCCGTTTTGGCGGGTCAACGCGCCGCGCGGCGTCTTCCCGCGCCGGGCAGGCGGCGAGCGAGCCAATGCTTGTGACAGAGGGCACGAAAGCGCCGGCCCGGCGCCGCGCCGATGCTACACTGAGGACAGACACGCTCGCGGTGGATACATGATCAACGCTTTCAGTACCTACGGCAGCAGCGGCCGGCTGCTGATCGTCGCCCTGATCGGGATCGGCATCGCCTGGATTGTGGGCATCGCCGGACACGAGTTCAGCCATGCGCTGGCGGCCTACGCCCAGGGCGACAACACGGCCGAGCGCCAGGGGCGGCTCACGCTGAACCCGATCGCCCACATGGACCCGATCGGCACGACGCTGTTTCTGATCTCCGGCTTCTTCGGCTGGGGCAAGCCCACGCCGTTCAACCCGTTCAAGCTGCGCTGGGGACCGCGTGTCGGCGCCGCCGTGGTGGCCGCAGCCGGCCCGATCTCGAACTTCATCATGGCCGCCGTGTTCGCGCTGCCGTTGCTGCTCAACTGGGTGCGGCCCTTCGCCGTCGTCTTCCGCGGCGGCGAGAAGGTCTACACGATCGATCCACGCTTTATCGGCTTCTGGACAACCGGCAACTACGTCGCCACGGTGCTGTTCTTCGTCGTGATCTTCAACGTCAGCCTGGGGCTGTTCAACCTGCTGCCGATCTTCCCGCTCGACGGCGAGAAGGTGGCGATCGGCCTGCTGCCCGCCGAGCTTGGCGATCGCCTGCGCAAGCTGGAGCCGTACGGCATCGGCATCCTGATGCTGATCCTGATCATCCCGGTGGTCAGTCCTCAGCTCGACCTCCTCAACCGGACGATCAGACCGCTGCTGGGGCACATCACGCGTGCCCTGGTCGGCTTCGATGTCGGCTTCTGAGCAGGCGACGGTAGCCGCGGCCCGCTACCGGATGCAGCAGTTTATCCGGGCGCTCGGCGCGCGTCCGGGGCATGCCGACCTCGCGCAGGCGCGGTCGTTGCTCAGCGAGCCGCACTGGCGCCTCTTCCGGCAGATGGCTCCGCGCGACCAGCAGCACGCGATCGAGACCTTGCGCCTGATCGGCATGGAGGGAGCGCCCAGCCCCGACCTGGCGCTGGCCGCCCTGCTGCACGACGCCGGCAAGGGCTACGTGCGCCTGCACGAACGCGTGTTGTTCGTGCTGCTGGCGCTCTGGCCGCGTCTGCTGTGGCGCCTGTCTGCCGAGCATGGACCGCACTGGCGCGCCGCGTTGTGGCGCTCCGCCCGCCACGCGGAGACCGGCGCGCGGCTGGCGGCCGAAACCGGTGCGAGCGCCCGCGTGGCGGACCTGATTCGCCGCCATCACACGCGCGCAGCCGACGATCGTGAGCTGCGGGCGCTGATCGAGGCGGATGCACGCGCCTGAGGCGCGGCCGCACGGCTCAGGGTTGCACGCTCCGTAACACGCGGCGCAGGCGCGGCATCAGCCGATCGAACAGGACCGCGGGCTCGGCCCCGGCGTCGACACGCAGCAGGCGGGCGTCGCACTCATCGCCCCGCGGCGGGCGGGCGCCCTTGCGTTGCAGGTCGCGGATGCGCGCGTCTGCTTCGGAGACGGCCCAGCCGTGCCCGGCGCGGCGGCGCAGCCGCGCGGCCGCCTCCGCTTGCGAAAGCTCGCACCAAACGATCGCTGCCGATGCGCCGACTTCCCTGGCGATCAGGAGCGGCAGCTCGCGGCGCGCCGGTGTGAGATACGTCGCGTCCAGCACCACGGGCAATCCCTCCCGTAGCTGCTCCGCCGCCGCCTGCGCGAGCCGGCGGTAGACACGGTCGGTCATGCGTGTGCTGTAGACCTGCTGACTGCGTTCTGCCGGCGTGCGCGCGCGCGGCTCGATGCCGGCCAGGTGCTTGCGCACGCGATCCGAGCTGACGATCGCGGCGCCGAGCGTGGCGGCTACTCCCGTGCCCACGAACGACTTGCCGGAGCCGGAGAGGCCGCCGCAGAGCACAAGGCCGGGCCCCGCTGCCGCCTCCGCCTCACGCCGCGCGATTTGCCAGTAGGCCGAGGGAGTGAGTGCGCTATGGCCGTCGACATCGTGAGCCAGCCGCGCACGAATCAGCGCTGCCTGGCAGACGAAGAAGGGCAGCACCGCGGTCGGTTGTGGCTCGCCCGCCATCTCCAGCGTGAGCGACGAGAGCGCGGCGGCCGCGCCGCTCTGGCCGGCGGCACGCAGCTCGACAGTCGCGGCCGCCAGTGTGCGGGCAACGGCCGCGGCCGGGGCGGGCAGCTTGAGCACGTCGCCCCGCGCCAGGTAGTTCAGGCCGAAGGCGGCGATGGCAGCTGCCTGCTCGGGCCGAGCCCCAATCGCCAGCCGCGCCGCGGCGAAGGCGCCCTGCCACTCCTGCGCGACGGGCTCGGACGGGCCGCTCCGACCGATTTCGGCGGCGTGGCGCAGCAGCTCACCGGCCGCGTTGACCAGCGCCGTGTACGTCGGCGGGGAAGTCTCAGGCGAAGCCGGCGCCACCGTGCCGTTCGTCGAGCCTGGGTTCACTCGTCCGAATCCGCTGGCAGTTCGAAGACGAGGTACTCCTCGTCGCCGGCGGGATCGTCGGGCACGAAGGCGCCCAGCAGGTAGGCGATCCCACCGGCGGCGCGCGCGGCAAGCGTCAGGTAGCCACCCTCTTCGAAGTGCAAAAACACCTGCATGCCCTCTTCGTACCAGCCGATGTGCGCCAGCGTGCGCCCCGCGGCGCCGTGCCACAGCGCCGCATCGACCGGCGTGCCGGCCGGCGGCGGCCCGCTCTCGCCTTCCAGATCGTCGAAGATCCAGCGTTCTTCGTACGACGGCGCCGGCGGCCGCAGGCTGTCGAGCAGAATCGCACCCTCTTCGTCCAGGCGCGCGGCGTAGACCAGGTAGCGGCCGTCGTCCAGTGAGAGATAGACCGTGGCAAACGGCTCCTCTACATCGACGCGGACAATGCGGTGGCCCTCGGCGAGTTGCGGCTCGTCGTCGCGCTCTTCTCCGGCATCGGCTGTATCGGCCAGCACGCCTACCAGGTCGGCCGGCACGATGCCGTACCGCGACATGGCGTTGCGCAAGGTCAGCGGCGCGGCGTCCGGCGAACTGGGCATACCCGCTCTATTTCTCATGGTATCTCATCGTACCAATCACCCTTCAGCGTAGCACGGAGCAGGCGACAGCCCGCGGCGGCCGAGATCGAACGAAATTCGCACTTTCACCCGATGGAATCGTGCGCCGGCCCGATCGGCGTGGGTATACTTTATGCAGTTTCATTGCGAGTTCAAGCGAGCGCGTTCGGCGGGCTCGACAGAGGGAGGCAGCGCCCCGTGGATTTCAAGGACAGCACCGACGAGGCGGCTTTCCGCCAGGAGGTGCGGCAGTTCATCAAGGACAATCTGCCGGAAAGCACGCAGCGGGTGACGGACCCGTTCGCGCCCGGCGGCGGCGTGCGCGAGTGGATGAAGCGGCTGGCCGCCAACAGGTGGATCGCGCCTGCCTGGCCGAAGGAATACGGCGGCGCCGGCATGACCGTGATGGAGCAGTTCATCTTCAACGAGGAGATCGCCGAAGCGCGCGCGCCGCGGCCGTTCGGCATCGCCGTTGGCTTCGCTGGACCGACGCTGATCGTACACGGCACCGAGCAGCAGAAGCAGAAGTACCTGCCCGAGATCCTCTCGGGCGAGGTCGTCTGGTGCCAGGGCTACTCGGAGCCCGGCGCTGGCTCGGATCTTGCGTCGCTGCAGACGCGCGCGGTGCGCGACGGCGATGACTATGTCGTCAACGGCCAGAAGATCTGGACCAGCGGCGCCCACGTCTCGAAGTGGATGATCCTGCTGACGCGCACCGATCCCGACGCGCCCAAGCACCGTGGCATCACCTACTTCATCGTCGATATGAAGGCGCCGGGCGTACAGGTGCGGCCGCTGGTCAACATGGCCGGCAGCCACGAGTTCAACGAGGTCTTCTTCGACAACGTGCGTGTGCCGCGCGAGAACATGATCGGCGATGAGAACCGCGGCTGGTACCTGGCCCAGACCACGCTTTCCTTCGAGCGATCGAACATCGGCTCGGCGATCGGCCAGAAGCAGACGGTTGAAGACCTGGTGAAGTACGCGATCGAGCATAAGGGCGGCACCAGCACACTGGGCCGCAACAACGCGGTGAGCACAGAGCTCTGCGAGCGGCTGATCGAGTGCGAAGTCGCCCGCAACCTCTCGTACAAGATCGTCTCCTTGCAGGCGAAGGAAGGCGTGCCGCCCGGCCACGAGGCTTCGGTCGCCAAGCTCTTCTCGACCGAGTTGAACCAGCGCATCTACCGCACGGCGGCGAAGATGCTCGGCCTCTACAGCCAGCTCGACTCGAAGTCGGCACACGCGGCGATGCGCGGACGCGTGAAGTACATGTACCTGCGCTCCGTCGCCAACACGATCGAAGGCGGCACCAGCGAGATTCAACGCAACATCATCGCCACGCGCGGCCTGGGCTTGCCGCGGGATTAGGGTTAAGGGTTTGGGGTCTAGGGTTTAGGGTTGGGGTAGAAGGGATACGGTGGTGGGCTATGGGCCGTGAACAAAGGGAGCCGAGATGCCTGTCGATGACCCCGCCGATCATCGGGTGCCGCTGATCAAAAGCTACCAGGATCTTCAGGTGTGGCAAAAGCGTATGGACCTGGCGGCGGCGGTACATCGTCTCGCTCGTGAATTGCCGCCGGAAGAGACGTATAGACTCCGTGCTCAACTTACGCGTGCGATTGCCTCGGTGCCCGCGAATGTTGCGGAGGGCCACTCACGTGCAGGCAAACGAGAGTTCGCGCATCAAGTCTCGATCGCCCGAGGCTCACTCTCTGAGGCAGAAACGTTTGTCTTGCTGGGCCTGCGGCTCGGCTACTTCACCCAGGCGCAATCCGACTTGATCCTGAACCAGTCCGCCGAGGTTGGCAGGATGCTCACCGCCCTTCACCTCCGCCTCGCGCCGATCAGCACGCCGGCTCGATAGGTTCGCCGCCTCGCAGCCGTTGGTGTGCCGATCTAGACCCTAAACCCTACACCCTGGACCCTAGCGTGAAGGGAGCGTCCCGATGGACTTCACTTTCACCGACAAGGAAGAGGCGCTGCGTGCCGAGTTGCGCGCCTGGCTGCCGCAGGCGCTGGGGCCGGACTGGACGGGCGAGGCAAGCGACATCTCCACCGAGCACTTCGATCGGCAGCGCGCCTTTAACAAGCAACTCGCACAGAAGGGCTGGATTGCGCCGGCCTGGCCGAAGGCGTACGGCGGTCTCGGCGCCAGCCACATCGAGCAGATGATCTTCTCCGACGAGCTGGCCTATCACCGGGCGCCCAACGGCCAGCGCGTCTTCGGCGTCGGCATGATCGGCCCGACGCTGATCGTGCACGGCAGCGAGGAGCAGAAGCGCGAACACCTGCGCGGCATCACCAGCGGCGAGGTCTGCTGGTGCCAGGGCTACTCGGAGCCCGGCGCCGGCTCGGATCTCGCCGCCTTGCAGACGCGCGCCGTGCGCGACGGCGATGACTATGTCGTCAACGGCCAGAAGATCTGGACCAGCGGCGCCCACGTCTCCGACTGGATCTTTCTGGTCGCCCGCACCGATCCGGAGGCGCCCAAGCATAAGGGCATCAGCTTCCTGCTGGCCGACATGAAGACGCCCGGCATCACCGTGCGCCCACTGATCAATCTGCCCGGCAAGCACGAGTTCAACGAGGTCTACTTCGAGGACGTGCGCATTCCGCGCCGCAACCTGGTCGGCGAGGAGAACAACGGCTGGTACGTGGCGATGACGCTGCTCGACTTCGAGCGCTCGTCGGTCGGCGTTTCCGCCTCGGGCCGGCGCACGATCGAGGACCTGACCGCGTTCGCGCGGGCGCAGGGGGTCGTCGAAGCGATCACGCGCCACAGGCTGGCCGAACTGGTGATCGAAATCGAGGTCGCGCGCCTGATGAGCTACCGTGTTGCCTGGATGCAGCAGAGCGGGCTGCATCCCAGCTACGAGGCGAGCATGGTCAAGGTCTACGCGACGGAGATGATGCAGCGCCTCTACAATGTCGCCCTGAACCTGCTGCGCGGCTATGGCCAGCTCGCACCCGAGTCGAAATGGGCGCCGCTGCTGGGCCGCGTCGAGCAGGGCTACCTCTGGAACGTGGCGCCGACGATCTACAGCGGTTCCAACGAGATCCAGCGCAACATCATCGCCACGCGCGGCCTCGGCCTGCCGCGCTGAGCGAACCGGCCTCGCCATCGGTTCGGTTACCCAGCGGCGATCGCGGCCGGCGTGTCAGGTGGCGATAGCCGACTGCTGCATCCGTTCAGGTATGAATCGCGGTCACAACCGACGCCATGAACTGCCGTTGTTCGCGCCCAAGAAAGCGCGCACACGCTTGACTTCGGCCTGTATGATGATCTTCGCAACACAAGCGCAATGACAACGCGAGAAGGAGCGACATCGTGGCGGATGGTGTGCAGGGCCAACTTGTCATGTCCAGCGACGGCAAAGTCTACGAGCTGACGGAGACGCAGCTCAGCGGGCACGAGGTCAGCCAGAGCCGGCTGCAAGAGCTGGTGAACTGGGCCAGGTCGCAGAGCGCCTCCAGCGAGGAGGTCTCCGGTTACTACTACGTGAAGCCGGGCGACACGCTGTGGGGTTTGGCGCAGCGCTATTACGGCGACGGCAACCTCTGGCCGCTGCTGTGGCTGGCCAATGCAGGCACGAACCCCAACCCGAACCTGATCTACGCCGGCCAGTACCTGAACATCCCCACGTAGTCGCGAACGGTCACCTCTCGTGCACGACGGGTCCGGCTTCCCGCGGGAAGCCGGACCCGTTCGGCGTTCAGGCGTTCGGCAGCGCGAGCGGTACCTTCCGTCGCGGCTCAGTTGGTGGACAGCGTGCGCAGGTAGTTCACCAGGTCCCAGCGCTGCCGCTTGTCGAGCTGGCTTTTCCACGCCGGCATTGCGGTGCCGGCGATGCCGTTGCTGATCCAATCGAAGAGCTGGTAATCCGGATGCAGGCCCGCGTGCACAGTCAGGTCGAAAGGCTTCGGGTTCAGCGACGCCGCCTGGGGCCCGTCGCCGTGGCCGCTGACGCCGTGACAGACGGCGCAGTTTGCGGCATAGAGCGCGGCGCCCGAACGCAGCGAGCGCTCGTCGCCCGGGACCGGGTTGGTCAAAACCGGCGCCGTGCCGGTTGTGCCGTGGCTATGCACCGCGAAGAAGAGCATCGCGCCGCCCACGAACGACAGCGCGGCGAGCGACGTACCCGCCAGGCCGATTCCCCTGCCGTACCGTGCCAGCGAGCGCCGCGCGCGGTAAAGCACGACACCAGCAAACACGAGAACGAAGCCGAGTGCCTGGTCGGCGCTGATGCCGCGGCCGGGAAAGGTCCAGAGATCGCGGTTGCCGGCCGGCGACGCGAGCGCGAGGCCCGCAACGTTCGGCACTTCCACCGTGAAGGCGCCGTTCACGTCGTCGTGGCCGCCGCGCCGCACGTTCACGGTAATTTGCCAGCGGCCGAACGTGCTCAGGTTCGCGACGGACGCCGAGTACACACCGCCGCCCTGCGCTTGCGCGTAGGCAGACGAAGGTCCAAGCTGCGTGTCGGGCGGCTGGAAGCGAAACTGCACCCGGCTGATGCCGGCCACATCCGGGCCGGTCAACTGTACCCGCAACGCGTTCTCTCCCGGGCGGTTCGGCGATACGGACAGCGCCGCGGTGAGGTCACCCGCGGGCGCAGTGTTGCGGTAGACCGAGCTGGCGCTCGCTCCGGGCTGGAGCCGCGCGAGCTTACCCGCCGCAGCGTCGCGCGCGGGCACCAGCCAAACCAGGGCAGCGGTGACGCAGACGACCGCCACGCCGAGCGCGGCTTCCAGCGCCGCGGTCCGGCGCAATGTCCGGGCGGCAGCGCCGGATTTGCCGCCGCCGAGCGTTTGGCGCAGGCGCGGCGCCAGCCAGGCGGCGTTCACGAGCGCCACGGCAAAAAGCAGCGCCGCCAGCACCAACTTGATGATCAACGTGTTGCCGTAGCTCGTGCTACCGAGGTTGCGCGGTGAGGCGACCTCGACCGTGGCGTTGAACAGGCCGGTGAGAATCAGCGCGCCGACGCTGAGCGCGGCCAGCGAAGAGAAGCGATCGAGCGCCGCCGCCATGAACGCTCGCGTTGCCGGAGCGGAGTTGCGCCGCAGGTCGTGCAGCAGCCAGGGAAGCTGCACGAGCGAGCCGATCCACAGCGAGGCCGCCAGCAGATGCACGAAGTCGGCCGGCGCCGCCCAACCGGCGCCGTCACGCGCCGCGCCGTGGCTGGCCAGTGACATCGTCAGCTGCGCCGCCAGCGCCGGCAGCCAGACAAGCCACCAGCGCAGGCGAGGGCGCGGTACGGAGCGAGGACGAAGGAGCAATGATCGCGCGACGAGCAGAACAACCAGCGCCGCGACGATGCGCAACAGCGCCAGCCAGCCCACACGCGACTGCACCGCGTCCCCGAACCGCGCCAGGCCGCCGAGCTGGGTGGCCTGGCGCAGCAGCGCCGCCGCGCTCGCCAGCGCCACCAGCGCGCCGCTCCAGAGGCTGAGGCGGGCCGCCCGGCGCAGGGCAGGCGCTTCAGCGCCCTCTCCGGGCCGATCGCTGCCTGCCGCATCGTTCGCCGCCGGCAGGAGCGCAAACAGCGCCAGCGCGCCCCCGCCCGTCATTCCCATCAATGCCAGCAGCAGCAGGGCGCGCAGGGCGCTATCGAACGGCGGCGGCCCCGGATCGAGCGCAGGCGCGCTCAAAGCAGCGATGGCGCCGCTCGGTGTGCTGCCATCGGGGTTCAGCAGCACGAAGGGGAACGAGCCTTGCAGCCGGTGCCCGTCGACGGCGGAGACGGTGGTCCAGGCGACGACGAAGAAGCCCGGCTGCAGCGCCGGCAGCGAGAGGTCCATCTCGCTTGGATCGCTCGCAAAGCCGGCGCCGCCGGCCACCGGCGCACCGGTGTTGCCCAGCAGGCGAATGCTGCTGCCGTGGCGGTCGAGCGCCTCGCTGAAGAAGAGCTGAACCGACGTCGGTGCGCTTTGCAGGTGGGCGTTCTGCGCGGGCGACGAGCGCAGGAGCACGGCGTGCGCGTTTGCCCTGCCCGCGCCCGCGGCACTCGACGCGAGCAGCACAAGCGATAGAAGTAGCGCGGCGCCGCGCGCGCCGGCGCTCAGGCGGACCCGCGGGCATGGCCTCACCTGCTCATTGGCGCGCAAGCCAGCGGCGCGGAGCAACCGTAAGCGTTCCGTGCCGGCCGACGGCTCAGCCGGCCGTGGTGTCGGCACACGCCGATCGCCTGTGCAGACGGCGTCCGCGCTGGAATCGTCCCAAGCGCGTCATGCGGAAGAGCGCGCGGCGGGTGTACACTACGTCAAGAAGCCTAGCTGGCTTCGTGGAGCCCCGCCGTGCGCTCCGATCCCAGCTCGATCCCAGCCCGGTGAATCGCATGGCTCGCGTCTTCAGGCTTCGGCTGCTCATCCTGGCCGGCGGCGCCTGCGCCGGCCTGGCGATCGCCGCGGCAACGTTTGCCGCCGAGACGTTTGTTGGTATGAGTGCGGCGGTGGCCACGCTGCTGGTCGCGGCGCTTGCCACCTTCGCTGCCGGCGGCTGGCTGGCCGCCCTGCGCGCCCACGGCCGCATGCGGGAGGCCGAGCGCGACCTTACCCGTGCACGCGACGCCGCAACGGCCGCTGCCCTGCGCGATCCGCTCACCGGCCTCGGCAACTACCGGCTGTTCGAGGCGCTGCTGCGCTTCTGTGTCGCGCGTACGCAGCGCTACGGCCATCCCCTCTCCGTGCTGCTCATCGAAGTGAACGTGGCGGGCGAGACGCACGGCGGCGACCGCGTCGCGGCGCAGGAGCGTCTGCTGCGCTTCATCGGCGCCGTGCTCAGCGCCAACCTGCGCGACGCCGACTTCACCGCCCGGCTGAGCGAGACGATGTTCGGCGTCATCCTCTCCGACACGGAAGTCGAGAACGCACAGCATGTGCGCGAGCGCCTGCGTGCCGTCGCGCTGAGTCACTGGCCCGCGGGCGACACGAGCTGGGTTCTGGCGGGCGGCGTCGCGGGCTACACCCCGGACTGCGGCCGGGTCGAAGACCTGCTGGCCGAGGCCAACCGTCGCCTGGCGCTGGAACGCCGTCGCACCCGTGCCGACTCCGAGCCCTGAACGGGTACAATCACGCCACGGTGGTCTCAGTTCAGATCACGGGCGCGACGGCGCCAGCGGGAGGATCCATGAGCGTGCGCGTAGGCCTTGCAGTCGGCGGCTGGCCGTTCGGTGAGGCCGAGAGCAGCCGCTTCTGGGAGTTCATCGATCGCGCCGAGGCGCTCGGCTTTGATTCGCTCTGGTTGAGCGACCGGCTCGTCTCGACGGCGCCGATCCTGGAGCCGATCACCGGCCTGGCGGCCGTGGCGGGCCGCACGCGCAACATGAAGTTCGGCATGAGCGTGGTGGTGCTGCCGTTGCGCAACCCCGTGGTCCTGGCCAAAGAGATCGCCACGATCGACTTCCTCTCCAACGGCCGTATGCTGCCGGCCTTCGGCATCGGCACGGAGGACGTGCGCGAGTACGAAGCGGCCGGCGTCGCCAGGGAGGAGCGCGCCGGCCGCACCGACGAGGCCGTGGGGCTGATGCGCCGCCTCTGGAGCGAAGAGCACGTCACGCACCACGGCCGTTACTACCACGCCAGCGACGTAACGATCACGCCGCGGCCGGTGCAGAAGTCGCTGCCGATCTGGTTCGGCGGGCGCAGCGAGGCCGCCTTCCGCCGCGTCGGCCGCAGCGGCGACGGCTGGCTCGCCTCGTTCATCACCACCGACGAATTCGCCGAGGGCGCCGCGGCAATTCGCCGCCAGGCCGCCGCCGCCAATCGCGCAATCGACGAGGACCACTACGGCGTACTCCTATCCACCTGCGTGGCCCGCAGCCGTGAAGCAGCGAACGAGCTGGCCGCGCCGTTCCTACGCCGCGTCCGCCCCGACGCATCGGCAGAACAGGTCAGCGCCTTCGGCACGCCAGAGGACTGTGCCCGCCGCATTGCCGCCTACCTGGAGGCCGGCGCGAGCAAGTTCGTGCTGCGCCCCGTCTGCCCGCCCGAACATCTCCTCGATCAACTTGAGCGTTTAGCACGCGAAGTCGCGCCGCGCTTCGACCGCACGATGGCAGCCGCCTGAGCCGATCTTGCAAGACCATTGCCAGAACGAGTAGTGAAACCGTCGCTAAGCGATTGAATAACAACGCCTTTGCAGAGAACCGCGATGCTGCCGCCTTGCGGGCTTGCCGTTCGCTCAGTAGCGTAGTGCCGAAGTTCACAAACCGCGGGAGGCGTTCCTCGATGAGTTTGACCGTGGTGCGCTATCGGGAGTCTCCTGTCTTCCCGAGCGCCGAAGTCGAAGTCAACTCGCCTCAGGACGCAGTCACCTTGCTTCGGGCCTGGCAGCGGGCCTTCCCGGCGGAAACCAATCTCCTGCTCGATGAAGATCGCCAGCCGATTGCGCTGACGCAACCCGTTGCGCAGCGGCGGCGCTAGCTCGTCGCTCTGGCAACGGCTGCGCCGGCGCCTCGGCGCCGCCGATCGGGCGCGCTCATCTCCCAACTGCGCCGAAGGCGGGCCCGCCGATCCACCCAGCCCGCGGTGCGGCGCCTGCAGCCGCATGCTTGAGCTGCGCCGGCCGCCGCCGGGCAGCATGCTGCAACCCATCTATCTCGGCGTAGTCTGCCGGCTGTGCGGCTGGATCGAGTGCAAGGACTGCAAAGGCTCGCCCTCTAATGCGCCCTGCACGATCTGCGGCAGCCCCGTAGACTCCGCGCACGCCTCCCTCTTCAGCGACGCCTAACGACCGGCTACGCTGTCGAGGCTGGCGCCTTCTCACCTGTTGGCCGGCTGCATCAACGTTCACCAGTCAATCGCCAGTCGTGCAACCATGTCCCGCAGGAGCACCCTGTCCATGCCGCAAATGCCCGCCCTCAGCGTGGTGGCCGTGGCCGGCCGCCGCGCCCGCACGCTGGAACTCGCGCAGGAGATCGAAGCACGCGGCTTCAGCGGGATTTACGCGCCCAGCCTCTCCGACGGCGTCGGCCTCTGCGAGGCGCTCGCGCTGTGCACCCGGCGCATCAGCTTCGGCACGGCGATCGCCAACATCTACGCCCGTCATCCGTATGACTACGCCGGCAGCGTGGCGCTGATCCACGAGCTCAGCGGCGGTCGCTTCCGCTTCGGCATCGGCGTGAGCCACGGCCCCACCAACGAGCACCTCGGCGTGAGCACTGGCAAGCCGCTTTCGGATATCCGTGCCTTCGCAGCGAAGCTGCGCGAGGGCGAGCCGCAGAGCGGTCCGCTGCCGCCGCTGGTGCTGGCCACGCTGCGGCAACGGATGGTCGAGCTGGCGGGCGAGATCGGCCAGGGCGCCGTCTGGGCCAACGCCGCCCGCTCGCACATGGCCGCCTCGCTGCAGCACCTGCCGACGGAGAAGCGCGCCGACCCGGAGTTCATGATCGGCAACATGATCCCGACCTGCGTCTCCGAAGACCGCGAGGCGGCGGCGCGCCTGATGCGCCGCACGCTGACGTTGTATGTCTCGCTGCCTAACTACCAGAACTACTGGATCGAAGCGGGATACGCCGACGAGATGAAGGCGATTCGCCGGGCGATCACCGCGGGCGAGCGCGAAAAGTTGCCGGGACTGATGAGCGAGCGCTGGCTGCGCGACGTGACGCTGTTCGGCAGCACGGCCGAAGTGCGCGAGGGACTCGAAACGTGGTACGCCGCCGGCGTCAACACGCCGATCCTGGTACCGTCCTCCACGCAGGGCGGCCAGATGAAGGCGTTCGAAGAGCTGTTCGCCGCCTTCGCTTGAGCCGGCTCGCCGAGCGCGACACCGGGGAACCGTTCGCGCTACGCTGCGCTGCGGGCGGCTGTGCCCCCGGGGCGAACGTGAGCGAGATGAAGAGCGACTTCGTGCACGTCAACGGCGTGCGCCTGCACTACCTGCGTGCCGGCGCTGGCCCGCGGGCGATCGTGCTCACGCACGGCAACAGCCACTGCGGCGGCGTTTGGGCGCCCCTGATCGCCTCGCTGTCCGGTGCGCGGTTCACCGTTGTCGCCTGGGATCTCCCCGGCCACGGCTGGTCGGAGCAGCCGGAACGCGGCTACGACTGGGGCAGCCTGCGCGACGACCTGCTCGGCCTGGTGGACGCGCTTGAGCTGCAAGACATCGTCTTCGTCGGCCACTCACGCGGCGGCGGCGTCTCGCTGCTCGCCGCGGCCGCATCGGGCGAGCGCTGCCACGCGGCCCTCGTCTACGAGCCGACGATGCCGGTGAGCGCAGGCGCGGATGGCAAGCCCGCCGCGGTACCCGAGCCGCCGCGCATGGCCGAGATGGCGGCGCGGGCGCTGCGCCGTCGCGAGTCCTTTCCCAGCCGCACGGCGCTGGCCGCGCACTACCGCGCGCAGAGCGCGTTTAAAGACTGGCGCGAAGACTACTTCGCGGCGTTTCTCACCTACGGCACGCAGACGCGGGAGGACGGCTCCGCCGGCCCCTGTGTGCCGCCGCTCGCCGTGTCGCGGCTGTTCGAGGCAACCTTCGGCTTCGACGCCTGGCGCGGGGTGTCCGCCCCTGCTCTGCCCCTGCTGGCCGTCTACGGCGACCGGAGTGGGCGACAGAGCGACGGCCGCGACCCCGGCGCCGCCCTGCGCACGATGTTCCCGCGCTGCGAGCTGCGCGTGCTGGCGAACGCCACGCACACCGGGCCGATGGAGCAACCCGCGCTGTTCGAGCGGCTCGTGCGCGAAGTCGCCGGCTGAGGATCCTCACTCGCTATCCGCGCGGCAGACCCAGCCCGCGCGTCGCGACCACCGAACGGTTCACCTCGCTGGTGCCGCCGGCGATCGTGGCCGAAACCGCCTGAAGGTAGGCGCGCTCCATGCGGCCCTTCAGCCGCGCGCCCTTCGAGCCGCGCTCGACCTGGCCGTATAGGCCGAGCAGATCGATGCCGGTGCGCGCCAGCCGCTGGCTCATCTCCGTGCTGAAGATCTTGACCAGCGAGGCCTCGTAGTTGGGCACCATGCCCTTCGCCTGCATGCCGGCCACGCGATAGGAGAGGTTGCGGCAGACCTCGATCTCGATCTGCATCTCCGCCAGGCGGTGGCGCAGTGCGGCCGAAGCGGCGGCGCGCGGTTCGCGAGCGTAGGCCAGCAGGTCTTCCAGCGTGCGCTGCGCCCCGGCCGCGCCGGCGATGCTGCTGCGCTCGAAGTCGAGCGAGACGGCGAGCTGGTACCAGCCGCGGTTCTCCGTCCCCACGAGGTTGGCGGCCGGCACGCGCACGTTGTCGAAGAAGACTTCGTTGAAGCCGTGGCTGTTCGCCATGTTGATCAGCGGCCGCACGGTGACACCGGGCGTCTTCATGTCCAGCAGGAACATGCTGATGCCCTTGTGCTTGGGCGCGTCCGGGTCAGTGCGCGCCGCCAGCCAGCCCAGATCCGAGCGGTGGGCGCCGGTCGTCCAGATCTTCTGACCGTTGATCACGTACTCGTCGCCGTCGCGGGTGGCGCGCGTCTGCATCGCCGCCAGGTCGGAGCCGGCGCCCGGCTCGGAGTAGAGCGTGCACCAGACCTCTTCGGCGCGGGTGATTGGCGGCAGGTAGCGGCGCTTCTGCTCGTCGGTGCCGTAGATCATCAGCGCCGGCCCGACCCAGGCGACGCCCATGCTGAAGTTCACCGGCGCCCGGCGGTAGGCCATCTCCTCGTTGTAGATCACCTGCTGCATGATGCTGGCGTCGCGCCCGCCGTACTCAGCCGGCCAGGCCATCGCCAGCCACTTGCGATCGGCCAGCTTCCTCTGAAGGGCCGCGACCAGCGCCTCCGCCTCGTCAACGCCGAATTCCTCCTCGAAGTCGCCGGTGCCCTCCCAGTCGGCGGGCAACTCGTGGTCGAGAAAGGCGCGAACCTCACCGCGGAAGGCCAGCTCCTGCGGCGTGAAGGTGAACTCCATGATGCTCGTTCTCCTGCCCCGGCAGCGCGGGCGAAAGTTTGACGGTACGCAAACAACAGTGTAGCCGCGGAGCGCGGAGCGGCACAGAGCCGCGCGCCTTTCGACTACACTGAACGGACCAGAGAGGGAGCGGCAGCCCGATGGCCACGACAAAGAAGCCGATAACGGCCGAAGAACTTTTCGAGATGGACGATTGTGATGCCTACGTTGAGCTAATCGAGGGAGAGCTGCAGGAGATGACACCCCCGCCTGGCTGGGAGCACGGCCATACCACATCTACTGTTGGTCTCCTGATCGCCGTGTACGTTCGAGCCAACCGACTGGGACAGGTCGCGGTCGGGGATCCCGGCATCATCCTCAAGCGCGATCCGGACACCGTGCGTGGCCCCGATGTCGCCTTTATCAGCAGCGCACGTCTTCCGCCTGATCGATCGATCCCTGGGTACCCGGAGATAGCCCCGGACCTGGTCGTTGAAGTTGTTTCGCCCGGTGATCGGGCGGGTCGGATCCAGCAGAAGGTGGCGCAATGGCTGGCGGCGGGCGTGCGCCTCGTCTGGGTCGTCTACCCACTGTCGCGGCATGTCGTCGCCTATCGAGAATTGGCGCACCCCCGCGTCTATACGGAGGAGGAGACAATCGATGCGGAGCCGGTGCTGCCCGGCTTCTCCTGCGCCGTTGCCGAATTTTTCGCCTGAGCCGCGCTCCGCCGAATGGGCTCTCTGCCGCGGCCCGATCCACGGTACAATTGATCCATGAACTGTCCCTCGTGCCGCCGTTTCACACCGCCGGGAGCCTCCCGCTGCCCCGCCTGCGGCACGGTCTTCGTGTCACGGGGAGCCGGCGGAGCGACCGAGGCACCCAACACCCCGCAAACGCCAGGGCGCGCGGCACCCACGCCGGGCACGCCACCGACGGGGCGCGCCAGCGCCGGACTGCGCTCGGCCGCGGCGGCGGCTCTCGTCAACTACCTTGCCACGAAGACTCAGCAGGCGGTGCAGGGCTACCTGGCGACGCCGCCCGCGCCTCTCTCCCCGGCGGCAGCGGCCCAGACTGCTGAGGCGGCGTTGACGCCAACGTCGCAGGTTCTGGCCGAAGGCACGATGCTTTCGTCTGGCCGCTACTATCTTGGGCCGATGCTCGGCCGCGGCTGTTTCGGCACGACCTACCGCGCCGTCGATCAGCGGCTCGGCCGCATCGTCGCCATCAAGGAGTTCTTTCCCGAAGGCTCCGTGCGGCACGGGCGGACGATCCTGCCGCCGCCCTCGCTCGGCCGCGACGGCTTCGAGCAAGAGCGCGGCCACTTCATGCGCGAGGCGCGCATCCTGGCCCAGTTCCAGCGGCCGGGCATCGTCGCCGTGCACGAGGTCTTCGCCGAGCACGACACGGCCTACATGGTGATGGAGTACCTCGCCGGCCGCACGCTGGTGGATGTCCTGCGCGAGCGCGGCGGGCCGTTGCCGCCGGCGCAGGCGCTGCGGTACGTGCTCGCCTGCGCCGACGCACTGGCGGCGGTGCACGAGAAGCAGCTCCTGCACCGCGACGTGAAACCCGGCAACATCATGATCACGGCCAAAGACGAGGCGGTGCTGATCGACTTCGGCGCCGCGCGCAGCTTTGACCGCCATCAGCGCACCAGCATGATGACGGCGATCGGCACGCCGGGCTACGCGCCGCTGGAGCAATGGGGCAGCGCCGGCCGCTTCGGACCCGCATCGGACATCTACGCGCTTGCCGCGACGCTTTATCACCTGCTCTGCGGCCAGATGCCGCTTTCGGCCGCGGACCGGGCGGTGAACGACACGCTGGCAGCGCCGCATGCGCTGAATCCCGATGTCTCGCCGGCGCTCAGCGATGCGGTGGTGCATGCGCTCGCCGTGCGCATGGACGAACGGCCGCAGACGATGGCGGCGTTCGCGGCCGAGCTGCGCGCCGCGCGCACGCCCGCGGACGCCGGGGGCAGCGGCTCGGGCGCGCGATCGCCGGCCGCCGCCTCCGCTCCGCCGCAAGCAGCTGCGCCATCGGGGAAGGCGTCCGCTTCCAGCCAGCAGGCTGCGCCGGCCAGTGCGGACCAGTCCCCGGCCACGGCGCCAACAAGAGCCGAGTGGAAGCAGGCGAAGCACGACTGGCGCCAGGCGCGGCAGCAGGCCCGCCAGGCCGAGCGCGAGCAGCGCCGGGTGACTGCCGCGCCGGCGCCGCAGGAAGCTCGGGATCTTGCGGCGCCGGCTGTGGCAGTCTCAGCCGCGCCGTTGCCGCAGACTCCGCCGCGCCGGCGCCTGCCGCGCCCGCTGCCGCAGAATGCCCGCGAGCTGGCGCTCTACGCGGTGGCGACGCCGGGCGCCGCGGTCGTGCTCGCCGTTTCGCTGCTCACCCTGGTCTTCGCATCGCCGTTGCTGGCGCTGGCGACGATCACCTCGCGGGGGACGCCGCAACGAATCTCACGCCGGGCGCTGCGCCGCTCATTGCAGCTCGGCTCGCGGGGCGTCGTGCTTGGCACGGTCTGCATCGGATCGCTGGTCGTCGTCGCCTGTGCCGTCGGCTGCGGCGTGGTGTTTGTGCCGCTATACGCGCTTTTCTCCAGCAGCCGCCGGCGACCGCGGCGTCCCACCCCCGGCCTGCGCCGCCCGTGAAGCTGATGGGCACGCGCTGACGCTCAGGGCGCACGCCATGCGCCGCCGAGCGCCGACTTGGGAACCCCGCCTTGAGCCTCGACCGCTTCGTACAGCGATCTCCCCTTCCCCCAATACTGGGGGAAGGGGCTGGGGGATGAGGCCCACGCCCTACAGTCCGTGCTCCTTGCACACGTCGTTGTCAAAGAGCAGGTTGCCTGTGAACTTCTGCGGGTCTTGCTGCGCGATCCAGACCGTCGCCTTGCCCATCGCCACGGCCTCTTCGAAGTCCAGGTTGGGGTTCTCCTTGTCGTTCTGCGCGAAGATGTTGCCCGGCGTGCGGATGCGGCCAGTCGGCGAGAGCACGTTGACGGCGATGTTTTCGTCCGCGACCTCCATGGCCAGCGACTGCGAGAACCGCTCCAGCCCGGCCTTGACCATGCCGTAGAACGAGCCGCCACGGCGGGCGCGCTGCTCGGCGTTATAGGGACCGGGACCCGGGAAGACGCCCGCCCGCGACGAGACGTTGATGATGTGACCGCCGCCGGACTTGGCCATCGGATCCAACGCGAAGCGGATCGCCATCAGCAGGCCGCGCAGGTCCACGCGCCACATCAGGTCGAGGTGGCGCGGCTGCACGCTGCGAATCGTTCCCGGAATCAAGATCGCGGCGTTATTGAAAAGGATATCGAGCCGGCCGAAGGTGTCCATCGTGCGCTGCATCAGCGCCTCGAGCTCATCGTCCTTGGTCACGTCCGCCTTGACGGGCAGCGCGCGGCGGCCGCGCGCCTCGATCTCCTTCGCCACGGTGTAAATGGTGCCGGGCAGGCGGGGATCGGTCACCGTCTCGGTGCGAGCGGAGACGACCACGTTCGCGCCCGCCTCGGCCAGCGCCACGGCCACGTCGCGGCCGATGCCGCGGCTGCCGCCCACGATCACCGCTGTTTTGCCTTCCAGTGGTGTTGCTGCCATCACCGCCTCCAAATCGGCCCGCGCGGCGTTCTGTGCGAACCGCCTGCGTCTCTGACCTTGCAGCCCTGACAATACGCAACAACCCGGTGAAAGGCTACCGCGCGGACGAGTCGTTCAGCACGAAGCCGCACGAGCAGGTAGCATGACCATGCAGACAGCAGACAGCGCAGGAGCCGAGGCATGAAGCTGGCGGTTGAGTTTCCCAGCGTGATCTACCGCGAAGGAGCGAAAGGCGTCACGGGGCTGGCGCAGGCGATCGAGCGTGCCGGCTATAACCAGCTGGACATGTTCGATCACGTCATCATGCCCTGGCCGAGCGAGAGCCGGCCCGGCCTGCGCTACCCGGCAGACATGCCGATCCTCGAGGCGCTGATGGCGCTCTCCTTCGTCGCCGCCGCGACAGAGCAGATTGGGCTGGGCACCGAAGTGCTGGTGCTGCCGCAACGGCAGCCGGTGCTGGTGGCGAAGCAGGTAAGCACGCTGGACACGCTCTCCGGCGGCCGCGTGCGCCTGGGCGTGGGCAGCGGCTGGCAGGAATCGGAGTATGAGGCGCTGGGCGCGGACTTCCGCCGCCGCGGCAAGGCGATGGACGAGGCCGTGGCGCTGCTGCGGGCCTGTTGGCAGCAACGCGAGGTGAGCTTCGACGGCGCGCAGTACCGGGTCGAGGCGATGGCGATGGAGCCGAAGCCGCCGCGGCCCGGCGGCCCGCCGATCTGGCTCGGCGGCACCTCGCCAGTCGCGCTGCGCCGTGCGGGGCGGCTGGGCGATGGCTGGCTGGCCAACGCCGGAGCCGGCGCTGCCCAGCTCAGAGCGGTCAAGCAGGCCGCAGAGCAGGCCGGGCGCGACCCGGATGCGCTCGGTTTTCAAGCGCAGCTCAGCGCCCCGCCACGCCAGGGCGAAGCCGCCGCCAGCGGCCTCGAAGCCCTGTTCGACGGCATCGTCGCGGCCGCGGGCAGGGCCGTAGCCGACGGTTTCGACTGGGCCACGGTCAACGCCACCGTCCTCTTCCGTGCAGGAGCCCGCCGTGGCGAGCAGCTTGGCGAAGCATTGTCCACGCTGCACGGCCGCCTGCGCAAAGAGGTCGGCTGAGCCAATCCGCGCTAACCCGCTTCCGGTCCGGCCCGCTACTGCAGGAACGGCACCCACGAGATCGGCACGCCGGCGTCCGACCGGCGCGCCTCTTCTGTGGCCGCTACCCAGCTCTCGCCCTCCTGCAGCAGCACGGAGGCCGACCGCACCCGGCACAGGTTGGGATCGTCCACGTTCTCGGGCAGGGAGCCCTGCTCGCGCAGCGCACGCGCCGCGTTGATCAGCTGCCGTCGCACGAAGATCACCATCGCGTCGGTCGTGCCCAGGTGCTCCTGCGTGCGGTCGTAGATCGTGCCCATCGTCTCGGTCATCGCCCGGTCCTGCAGGTTGCCGAGAAAGGGGATGCCGATCACCAGCTCGTTCTTCTGCATCTCGTAGTCGAGGTTGAAGTCGTTATGCAGGTTGGCCTTCGTGTAGTAGCGGCTGAACGGGTCGCTCGTCTCCTCGACGTAGCCGCCCCAGCCGCCGAAGGGATTGGTAAACCGCTTCCGCTCTTCGTCGGTGAAGGGGCGATCCAGGCGGCCGCTGATCCCGAACTGCATGGTGTGGTCGTCGTCCAACGGCACCCAAGCCCGGCAGGAGACCGTGTTCGGATCGCTGGCGGCGATCATGGTGAAGAACGGCATGATGAACTGCGTAATCCGGTGCCAGAACTGCTCGCCGTCGCGCCAGCGGCGCCGGCCGGTGTAGCAGGCGCCGTACGCCGTGGGCAGCACCTCCAGCCGCGGTCGCTTGTCCTTGTGGAAGGTACCGCGCGTCTTGCTCTCTTCGTGCAGCCGCGCGTGCACGAAATCGATGTGCGACGAGTCGATGTCGCCTTCCAGCGCCTGCACCCAGTTGCACTCTTCCAGCATCAGCAGCGGCGAGGCGACCTGCTCCGCGGGCAGCGTGTTGACCTCGAAGTTGGGCAGCGGCGGTGCAACCTCGCGCGGTCCCATATAGGTCCAAAGCGTGCCGTTCACGTCGCGGCAGGGATAGGCGACGGCGCGAACCTTGGCCTTGAAATCGCTCTCCTCCGGCTCGTTGGGCATGTCCACGCAGCGGCCCGCCACGTCCCACTTCCAGCCGTGATAGGGGCAGCGCAGGCCACACTCCTCGTTGCGGCCGAAGAAGAGCGAGGCGCCGCGGTGCGGGCAGTTCTCGCGCATCAGGCCGACAGCGCCGTTGGTGTCGCGGAAGGCGACGAGGTTCTCGCCCAGCAGGCGCACGCGCTTCGGCGGGCTGTCGGGCGCCGAAAGCTGGCTGGACGGCAGGAAGGGCATCCAGTACTGGCGCAGCAGCTCGCCCATCGGCGTGCCCGGCCCGACACGGCACAGCAGCTCGTTGTCTTCTTTGGACAGCATCGATCCGTCTCCGCTCGTCGCGCGCCGCCCGGCAGGCCCGCACCCGCCGCGGTCACCGCGCCCGACTCCCCGCGCCCTTGGGGGCGCGACACTCGCCGCCACTGTACCCCTGCAGGGGATCGCTGACAACGCCGCCCGGTATGATGGCATGATCAATCGTCCACCGATGACGTACGCTGCGGGCAGCAGCCCGCGGCCGGCTGTTCCAGGCGGAGGCAAGGCGATGGAGTTGCGCGAGTATCTGGCGGTGCCCTACGTGCTGGCGATCGAATCTGTGGAGCGCCCAGACGGCGAATGGGTGCGCCGCGCCGAGTATCCGGAGCTGCCCGGCTGCGCGGCGGAGGCGCACTCCGCGGTGGAGGCGATGGCGAAGCTCGAAGCGGAGCGCGTGCGGTACTTCCAGGAGCGCATCGATCGCGGCGAGCCGATCCCCGTGCCGCGGCCGCCGCTGCAGGCGCTGCTCGACGCACTGGACACCGACAAGCTCGGCTTCGCCCGCTGGCTGGTGCAGGAAGGCAAGCTGAGCGACGAATAGCTGCTTTCTCGCCCCGGATTCGGCATAGGAGGAGTCACGATGCACGTCGGCTACGCGCCGCTGTTCCAGAACCCGGAGAACCGTCTCCCGGACCTGGAGGTCTACCAGCAGGAGCTGCGCCTGGCCGAGCTGGCCGAACCGCTCGGCTTCGATTCGGTCTGGTCGGTCGAGCACCACTTCACCGACTACACGATGTGCCCCGACGTCACGCAGTTCCTCGCCTACATGGCGGGCAAGACCAGCCGCGTCAAGCTCGGCTCGATGGTCGTGGTGCTGCCCTGGCACGACCCGATCCGCGTGGCCGAAGAGATCGCCATGCTCGACAACCTCTCCAACGGCCGCGTGATCTTCGGCGTCGGGCGCGGCCTCGGGCGCGTGGAGTACGGCGGCTTCCGGGCCGACATGAACGAGTCGCGCCAGCGCTTCATCGAGTATGCCGATGCGATCATCACCGGCCTCGAACGCGGCTATGTCGAATACGACGGCGAGTATCTGAAGCAGCCGCGGCGCGACATCCGCCCCGCGCCCTTCCGCTCGTTCAAGGGCCGCACCTACGCCGCAGCCGTCTCGCCCGATTCGATGCCGTTGATGGCACGTTTAGGCGTCGGGCTGCTGGTGATTCCGCAGAAACCGTGGGAAGACGTGGCGAAGGACTTCGAGATCTACCACCACGTTTGGCGCGAGGTGAACGGCGACGAGCCGGCGCCGCGCCCGCTGATGGGCGGCTTCTACTTCGTCGACGCCAACGCCGGCCGCGCCCGCGAGCTGGCGATGCGCTACATCGGCGGCTACTACCAGACGGTGATCAAGCACTACGAGATGACCGCCGGCCACTTCGCCGCGATCAAGGGCTACGAGTTCTACAATAACGCGACGAAGTACATCAATCGCCACGGCAACGCCGGCGCGGGTGAAAGCTTCGCCAACCTGATGCCCTGGGGCACGCCCGACCAGGTGCTGCGCAAGCTGGAGCAAATTCGCGCCGTGATCGACATGAACGGCATGATGTGCCACTTCTCCTTCGCCGGCATGCCGTACGACGAGGCCGAGCGCAACATGCGCCTGTTCACAGCGGAGGTGCTGCCGGAGCTGCAGCGCTGGCAAACGCCGCCGCTGGTCGAGGGCCGCGTGCTGGCTGGCGCTGGAGCGCGGTAGCGGGGGCGGCCTGAGCCGGTCCGAGGGCCGAGCACATCCGCTCGCATTCGTAGCGGAGGGTTGCTGCCGTGTACGAAACGCTGTTCACGCGCGAGCAAGCGGAGCGCTACCGCGCGGCCGGCTGGTGGCCGGACCGGCTGCTGAACGACGATCTCGACGCCGCTGTGGCGCGCGACCCCAACAAGACCGCGGTGCGAGATGTGCGCGGCAGCATCAGCTTTCGCGGATTGCGTGAGCAGGCCGACCGCTGCGCCCTGGGCTTGCTCGACCTCGGTGTGCGCCGTGGGGACGCCGTAACCGTGCAGCTCCCGAACTGGAACGAGTTCGTGGTGCTGACGCTGGCGCTGGAGCGAATCGGCGCCGTGATCAACCCCGTCGCGCCGATCTTCCGCCAGCGCGAGCTGCGCACGATGCTGCGGCTGGCGCGGCCCGTCGCCATCGTCACGGCCGCCGCCTTCCGCGGCTTCGACTACCCGGCGATGTACGCCGAGTTGCGCAACGAGGTTCCCTCGTTGCGCTCGCTGATCGTGGTGAGCGGCGACGGCAGCGTGCGCGGCGGCGACGGCGACGGCGAACTGATCGGCTGGCAAGACGTGCTCGACCAGGGCGCGGCGCTGCGCCAACACCGCATCGCCCTGGGCTGGCTGCGCCCTTCACCGGACGATGTCACGGAGCTGATCTTCACCTCCGGCACCACGGGCGAGCCGAAGGGCGTGCTGCACACGGCCAACACGCTGGCCGGCGCGGTCGACGCCGCGGTGACGGGGCAGCGGCTCGACGCCGAAGACGTGATTCACATGGCCTCGACCTTCGGCCACCAGACCGGCTTCCTCTACGGCGTGCGGCTGCCGATCCATCTTGGCGCCCGCGGCGTCTACCAGGATCTGTGGGACGCGACGGAGTTCGTGCGCCTGATCGAGCGCGAGCGGATCAGCTTGAGCATGGGTGCGACACCGTTTCTGGCCGACACACTGCGCGCCCCGAACCTCACCGCGCACGACATCAGCTCGTTTCGGCTCTTCTGCTGCGGCGGCGCGCCGATTCCCCAGCCGCTGGCCGAGGAGGCCGGGCGCCGCCTGCCGTGCCGCCTCTTCCCCGTCTGGGGCATGAGTGAGAACGGCGCCGTAACCGCGACCTTCCCCGATGAGCCGCCGGAAAAGATCGTCACCTCGGACGGACGGCCCTACCCCGGCATGGAAGTCGCCGTCTTCGATGAGCAGGGCGAAGCCGTGCCGCCCGGCAGCGAGGGCAGGCTCTTCGCCCGCGGCGCCTTCACCTTCGCGGGCTATGTGCAGGGCCGGCGCTTCACCGAGCAGTACTTCACCGCCGACGGCTGGTTCGACACCGGCGACCGCGCGGTGATGGATACCGATGGCTACATCCGCATCAGCGGCCGTACGAAGGACATCATCATCCGCGGCGGCGAGAATGTGCCGGTCAAGGAGATCGAGGATGTGCTGCTGCGCCATCCGCAGGTGCGTAATGTGGCGCTGATCGCCGCGCCCGATGAACGGCTTGGGGAGATCGGCTGCGCCTGCGTGCTCCCCGAGCCCGGCACATCGCTGACGCTGGATGATCTGCGCGTCTTCCTCACCGAGCAGGAGGTGACGCGGCAGTTCTGGCCGGAGCGGCTGGAGCTGGTGGACGAATTCCCGATGACGCCCAGCGGCAAAATCCAGAAGTACCGCCTGCGCGAGCTGCTGCTGGAGCGCGCGGCGGCTGCCAGAGACGCCTCGTAGCCACCGTTTGCAACACTCGGCCGCCGCTTCGGCGCTCTTTGAGTTCCGGAATGGCGGCCGATAGCCGCGCCCGTCTCGACCTGCCCACTACACAAGTCGATCTGCCCGCTGCCACCGCGCCGACGCTCGACGCCGTCCGCCGGCACGCCTCAGGTCGCTGTCTCAGCGAGCGCAGGCGTGGCGTACTCTTCGTATGCGAAGTTTTCCGGCGCCGGGCGGCCGTAGACGGCTCGATACCACGTTTCGGACAGCACCTTCAGCGCGTCCACAAAGCGGGCGTGGCGCACGCTGGCCGGGCTGTCGACGACGAAGAAGCGCACGGCGAACGACTCCACCATGCCGATCAGGGCGGAGGCCAGCAGGGTCGGATCGGTGTCCGGGATCTCGCCGCGATCGAGCAGCCGGATGATGGAACGCTCGATGCGCGCCTCAAGCTGCCGGCGCCCCGTCTCGTAGAGCTGTCGAATCTCGTCGTCTACGAGCGCCAACGACAGCACCTGCGCAAGCACCATCGCCTCGCGGGACATGCCGTACAGATAGGCGGCATTGGTGGCCACGATGCGCGAGAACGCGTCGTTCCCCGGGTACTGCCGGCGCGCCAGGTCCGTGCCGGCGAACAGGTCATCGCCGATCAGGTGCAGGAGCAGGTGGCGCTTGTCCCTGAAGTAGAAATAAAACGTTGCGCGCGAGAGGCCCGCCTCGCGGCAGATCTCATCCACCGTCACGCGGTAGTAGCTGCGCTGGCCGAACAGGCGACGGCCCGCGCGCACCACCTGTTCCAGGCTCAGGCTATCGCCGTTGCTGCCCATCGCCCGGCGCGGCGACCGATCGGCACGGGCTGGGGGCATCGCCGCCCCACCCGTGGCCGGCTCCTGCTGCATGCGATAACACTCCGTATCGCGACTGCCACGACGCGTTGTGCTGCCGTGCTGGCCGCTTGCACCCGGCGAACAGCGCTGCTCAGCACCAAAACTGTCACTTGACATTCTACCGTGCGCGGTGTACTCCACATGCCAGATCATACACCATGTCCAGATACTCCGTCTGGGCCGGCCAGGCATGCGGGAGGCGGCGCGGCACCGGGCAGGCATTCGAGAAGAGCCAGGGAGGCAGGGCTATCGAGCAGCAGAGCATGCGTAGCGATGGATCACGATGCGAGGAGCCCCACCATCGTCGAGCTTGACGGTAAACGGCTGCGGCAGACGCAACGGAGGCGCACGATGGCCGAGGAATCGTACTGGACCAGGATTCGCACACGACACACGACCACGCGCCGGCAGGCGCTGGGCGTATTCGCGACCGGGCTCGGCGGCGCGTTTCTGGCCGCGTGCAGCGGCTCGAATAACAACAAGAGCGGCAACAAGAGCAGCAATCCGACCAGCGCCGCCGCCACTGTCGCCGCACCGGCGGCGCCCGCCTCGCCGCGGCCGACCAACGCGCCCCAGGCGCCGGCCGGGCCGATCACGACGCGCGCCGCCACGCCCGCCGCCGAGCAGCCGGTGCGCGGCGGCACGCTGCGTCTCGGCACCTTCTTGAGCGTGCTGGGCATCGATCCCCACATTGAGGTCTCCATCGGCCTCGTGTGGGACGCGAAGATGTACAGCTATCTCGGCGGCTTCGCAAACGTCACCCAGAAGTTCAACCCGATCTTCGCCGACTCGATCGAGCAACCCAGCCCCACCGAGTTTACCTTCAAGCTGAAGCAGGGTGTGAAGTTCCACAACCTCGACCCGGTCAACGGCCGCGAGCAGATTGCCGATGACGTCAAGTACAGCCACGAGCGCTTTCGTGACCTGCCGCAGGCGCAGAACAACGACTTCTTCAAAGGTGTCGTCGATAAACTCGACGTGATCGACAAGTACACCTACAAGGTGACGACCAAGTTCCCCTACGCGGAGTCGTTGAGCGAGCTCGGCGGCATCCAGACGGCGATCGTGCCGCATGAGGCCGTGGAGAAGTTCAAGGATCTCTCAACTAACGCGATCGGCGCCGGTCCATACATCCTCGACCAGTACAGCAAGGGCGAGAAGACCGTCCTGAAACGCAACCCGGATTACTTCAACAAGGACGTACCGTACCTCGACGTGATGAGTACGATCACGATCCTGGATACGAACACACTGATTCAAGCGTACAAGAGCGATCAACTCGACATCAATGGTGCGATCTTGACCAAGCTCGACTTCGAAGACCTGAAAAAGAACGACAAGCTGGTGAACACAGCGTATCCCGCGTTGTACTACGGCTCATTGGGCGTGAACGCCTCGGTTGCGCCGTATTCGGACAAGCGCGTGCGCCAGGCGCTGTGGATGGGCATCGACCGCCAGCAGTTCATCGACAAGATCGGCCAGGGCGACGGCGTGCTCCAGGGCATTCTCAGCAACGGCCTCTCGTTCTGGGTGCTCTCGCAGGCCGAGCTCAAGCCGTATCTGACGCCCGACGTGGCCAAGGCGAAGGCGCTGCTGGCGGCCGCCGGCTTCCCCAACGGCTTCGACATGACGATCGAGACCTCGGGCAGCCTGCAGATCTACATCGACTACGCCGACATCCTCGTCTCCGAGCTGAAGAAGCTCGGCATCAACGCCAAGCTCAACCTCAGCGATCTGCCGTCGTATCTCAGCGACAAGCTGTTCAAGGGCAACTTCAACGCCACCGTCTTCACCCACAACCCGTACGAAACGCCGAAGATCCCGATCGGCTTCTACTACAAAAACGGCCTCGGCAGCGGGAGCTGGTGGCACTACGACAACGAGGACATCTCCAAGCAGATCGACGCCGAGGTGCAGGAGCTGGACCTGAATAAGCGACTGCAGATGGTGAAGGACGTGCAGAAGGCGCTGCTGGACGACGCGGCGCCGCTGATCAACTTTATCTCGCCCGTGTCCTACGACTCGTACAACAAGCGCGTCGGCGGCTACGACGTGACGCAGCGCGGCTGGCAAAACTTCCGCTACAGCGAATTCCTCAAGCCCAATGCGTGATCGGGGGCGCCGGCGGCAGCCGCCGCGCACCCCGTGTTGCGGTCGTCGAGCGCACGCGGCATTCGCGGTCGAAGGAGTTGAAGAATGGCGTATGAGGTCGTGCGGTTCCCGTACGCGGGAGCCGTGGATGCCGATGGACACATTCTCGAGCCGGCCGATCTGTGGGAAGAGTACCTGGAGGCGCAGTATCGCGATCGGGCGATTCGCATCAAGCGCGACGAGGATGGCTTCGAGTACCTTGAACTAAACGGGACACCCTCCAAACGCACCGTGCGCGGGTCCCTGGGCCTGATGGGGGCGATGGGCGATAACACGGCACGCCCGAGCCCCGATCGCCTCTATATGGACCACATTCCCTACGGGGCCAGCAACGCCGCCGAGCGCCTTGATCTGCTGGACAAGGAGAACCTGGAGCGTGCGCTGCTCTATCCGACGATCGGCCTGCTCTGGGAGTGCGAAGTCGCGGACGCGGAGATCACCGCCGCCTACCAGCGCGCCTACAACCGCTGGATCGCCGACTTCTGCCGCGGGAGTGGCGGCCGCCTGGTGCCGATAGCGCAACTTTCGCTGCTGGACCCGCAGCAGGCCGCGGCCGAACTGGAGCGAGCAGTGAAAGACGGCTGCAAGGGCGGCTTCGTCGCTCCGTTCACCCACTCGCGCAAGCCGCACGGCCACGCCGACCACGACCCGCTGTGGGCCAAGGCGCAGGAACTGGACGTGCCAATCGCCATCCATCCGACCTTCGCCCCGCGCGAGTTCCTGCCGGCGGCCTTCGAAGGCTTCGGCCCAGAGGCCGGCTGGTACTACAACGTGCTGGGCCGGCATGGATCGCAGCAGGCGCTGCTCAGCATGTTTGCGCTGGGGACGCTGGAGCGCTTCCCTCGCTTGAAGCTCGGTGTACTGGAGGTCGGCGCCGGCTGGATCGGCTCGCTGCTGGACCGCATGGACGCGGTGTTCGAGACGGCTGCCGGCCGGGCCGTGCCGCTCAAGCACCCGCCCAGCTATTATTTCAAGCGCCAGTGCTTCATCTCCGGCGACCCGGATGAGAAGTCGGCTGCCCACATCATGGAGTACGTTGGCGCCGACAAGTTCATGTGGGCCAGCGACTACCCGCATCCGGACCATACGGGATCCTGGGTGCACGATCTCGTGGCGCTGGTCGAGCCGTTGAGCACGGCGACGCGTGCCCGCGTCCTTGGTCGGAACACGCTGGAGATCTACAACCTGAACTGAGCCGGGGCGTGCCGTTACGCGTGGGTGCCGGCCGCCCGCGGAGAAGCGACTCGATGCGACGTTACATTCTGCGCCGCCTGCTGCTGATGATCCCGGTCCTGCTGCTGATCACGGTCGCCGTGGCGTCGATGATGCGGCTCGTTCCCGGCGATCCGGCGACGCTGGCGCTCGGCCAGGCCGCGTCGGCGAAAGACCGGCAGGCGTTCCGTCACGCCTATCACCTGGACGATTCCTTGCCCGTCCAGTACCTGCGCTGGTGGAGCGACGTGCTGCACGGCGACCTCGGGCGATCGGTCGTGCATCGTACGACCGTGAGCGCGGAGCTGCGCTCGCGGCTGCCGAGCACACTTGAGCTTGTCGTGCTTGGCACCCTGTTCACGGTCATCCTCGGCATCCCCCTGGGTGTGCTTTCGGCGGTGAAGCGGAATTCGGCCTGGGACTATGCGATCCGCGTGTTCAGCATCGGCGGCCAGTCCGTACCTGGCTTTTGGCTGGGCACGCTGCTGCTCATCCTGCCTGCGATCTGGTGGAACTATCTGCCGCCGATCGGCAAGGTGTCGCTGTTCGACAATCCGGCGCGCAATTTGCAGCAGTACTATTTGCCGGCATTGGTGCTGGCGATCGGCGGCTCGGCCGGGATCATGCGGCTGGAGCGTTCTACGGTGCTGGAGGTGTTGCGCAACGACTACGTGCGGACCGCGTATGCGAAAGGGCTGGCAGAACGGCGGGTGATTGTGGGCCATGTGCTCAAGAATTCGCTCATTCCCGTGGTGACGGTAATCGGACTGCAAATCGCCGCGCTCTTCGGAGGCGCGGTCATCCTGGAGACGATCTTCAACCTGCCTGGCGTCGGGCTGCTCTTCATCGACTCCATCTACGTGCGCGATTATCCGGTGATCCAGGGGCTGACGTTCTTCCTGGCCGTAATCTTGCTGCTCGCCAATCTCGTGGTCGATCTCTCCTACGCCTGGCTCGACCCAAGGATTCGGTATACATGAGTGTTGTATCGAGCGAGGTCGCTGCACCCGTCGCCGCGCCGGGCGAGATCGCCGTCGCCCTGCCCGGCAGCGGGCGCGCGGCACGAATCCGGCGGCTGCTGCGCAGTCAGCCGCTCGGCGTCTTCGGCCTGCTGGTGATCCTGGCGTTAATCCTCGTCGCGATCCTGGCGCCGCAGATCGCGCCCTACGACCCGACGAGCATCCAATTTCACAACCTGCTCCGCCCCAACGCCACCAACCTATTCGGCACCGACGACAAGGGCCGGGACATCTTCAGCCGCGTGATCTACGGCAGCCGCACCTCGCTGGAAGTCGGGATCATCGCCACGGCGGTCGGCGTGATCGGCGGCACCTTCATCGGCCTGGTCTCCGGCTACTTCGGCGGCTGGAGTGATATGGCGATCCAGCGGGTGATGGACGCGATGATGGCGTTCCCCATCCTGATCCTGGCGCTGATCATGATCGCCGTGGTCGGGCCGTCGATCCGCAACCTGATGGCGATAGTCGGCGTGGCGATCATCCCCGGCATCGGACGCATCGTGCGCGGCATCGTGCTGAGCGAAAAGGAGAACATGTATGTCGAGGCGGCGCGCACCCTGGGGGCGCGCCCCGAGCGCATCATCTTCCGACATATCCTGCCGAACTTGCTGGCGCCGCTGATCGTGATCGCGACCTCGCTGCTGGCGGGCGCGATCCTGATCGAGGCGAGCCTGAGCTTCCTCGGCCTGGGCACGCCACCGCCCACCCCGTCGTGGGGCGCCGACCTGAGCGGCCAGGCGCAGCGTTATTTCACCCATGCGCCGTGGATGGCGATCTTTCCCGGCGCTGCGCTCAGCCTGGTGGTGCTCGGCTTCAACTTGCTCGGCGATGCTCTGCGCGACATTCTCGATCCGCGCCTGCGCGGCGGTCGCTGAGCCGGAGCGAAGCGGGGAGCGAACTGCGGCTCGCGGGCCTCCACGACGTGATCGGCCCAGGCCATGCAGGGGAATCGCGCAGCGGAGCGATCGGTGAGAGGAGCGACATACTGCTCGGCCGGCTGCCGGTCGAGGAGGAAGAGCGGGGCGCCCAGCCTTCAGCGGCGGGCGCAAAGAGTCGTCGGGACGCAATGAGCCCCGGCCAGCAAGGAGGGTTCCCATGGCGGAGTTCGACATCCTCATCCGCGGCGGGACGGTGGTGGACGGCACGCGCGTGCCGCGCTACCGGGCCGATGTCGGCATCAAGGACGGCCGCATCGCCCAGATCGGCGGCATCCGGCCCGGCAACGGCGGCGCCCGCGAGGTGCTGGACGCCGCGGGGCTGATCGTCGCGCCGGGCTTCGTCGATCTGCACACCCACTACGACGCGCAAATCCAGTGGGATCCGTACTGCACGATCTCCGGCTGGCACGGCGTCACCTCGGTCGTCCTGGGCAACTGCGGCTTCGGCTTCGCCCCCGTGCGGCCGGACGAACGCGACCGCGCCATGCTCACCATGTCGCGCACGGAGGCGATCCCCTTCGAGTCGATGCAGGCCGGCATGCTCTGGGACTGGGTCACCTTCCCGGAATGGCTGGACTCGCTCGAGCGCATCCCCAAGGGCGTCAACTGCCTCAGCTACGTGCCCGTGGCGCCGCTGATGATCTGGACGATGGGCCTTGAAGCGGCCAAGAGCCGGCCGGCCACACCCGCGGAGCGCAAGGAGATGCAGCGCCTGCTTCACGAGGCGATGGACGCCGGCGCCTGCGGCTTCTCCACCCAGCGGCTCGGGCAGCATTCGGTGCAGGCGGACTACGACGGCACGCCGATGGTCACCGACACGATGAGCGACGAGGACTGCCTCGCGCTGGCGGAGGTGCTGCGCGAGCGCGACGAGGGCTTCATCCAGATCACGCAGTTCACCGGCAACATCAAGGCCGACCTGATGTTCCAGGAGCGGTTGGCCGAAGTCAGCGGCCGGCCGGTGCTGCACAACATCATCACGGTGAGTAATACCGATCCCGACAACCACCGCAAGCGCATGAAGTGGCTGCAGGAGGCGAACGAGCGCGGCAACCGCCTGATCGGCCAGGGCTTCACGGCGCGCACCGGCTTTGCCTTCACGCTCGAGAACTGGAACCTGTACGACTCCAGCCCGGCGTGGAACACGGCGACGACGGGCACGGTCGAAGAGAAGATGCGCAAGATGGCCGACCCGGAGATCCGCGAGGCGATCAAGCGCGAGCATGCGGAGGCGGCGGAGAAGCTGCGCCAGACCCAGGCGATCGGCGGCCCGGTTGAAGAGTTGATCGTGCAGTGGGTGGACCAGCGCCCAGAGCTGGAGCAGTACGTTGGCCTGAGCGTCGGCGACATCGCGAAGGCGCAGGAGAAGGACCCGGTCGACGCCATGCTCGACCTCTCGCTCGCCGCCGATCTCAAGGTCGAGTTCGTAACGCCGGACCGCGGCAACAACCCCGAGTGGACGGCGGAGATGGTGCAGTCGCCGTACGTGATCCCCGGGGTCTCCGACGGCGGGGCGCATACCAAGTTCTTCACCGGCGGTTCCTACACCACCGACTTCCTCACCTGGATGGCGCGCGACACAAATCTGCTGAGTCTCGAGGAGGCGCACTATCGCCTCAGCTACCTGCCGGCGCACGCGGCGGGCTTCAAGGACCGCGGCTTCCTGCGCGAGGGCGCCCCGGCGGATCTCGTCGTCTACGACCTGGCGCAGTTGAAGTGCCTGCCCGAGTGGGTGGGCGAGGTCACGCACGACTTCCCGGCCGGCGAATGGCGGCGCGTGCAGCGGGCGGCGGGCTACCGCTGGATCATGGTCAACGGCGAAGTCACGTTCGAAGACGGCCGCAGCACCGGCGCCACGCCCGGCAAGCTGCTGCGGCACGGCCGGGCCGGGTAAGCGGCGGAACTGCCCGTATCGCGGCTGTCAGACCGGCGTCGACTGGCGGGCGGGAGGCGCGACTTGGCGCCTCCCGCGCTCGCGTTCTGACCGCCAATCCGCGTGCCGGAGGCGCTATACTGCTGCGCAGGCGCAGACAGCGCGACGGCGTTTGACGCTGCAGGGAGGGCGACATGCACGACCTGGTCATCCGCAACGGCACCATCGTCGACGGCACCGGCAGGCCGCGCTTCGGCGGCGATGTGGCCGTGGACGGCGCGACGATCACAGATGTCGGCCGCCTGAGCGAGCGCGGCCGGCGTGAGATCGACGCCGCGGGGTTGCTCGTCACGCCCGGCTTCGTCGACATCCACACCCACTACGACGGCCAGGCGACCTGGGACTCCGAGATCGCGCCCTCATCGTGGCACGGCGTCACCTCGATCGTGATGGGCAACTGCGGCGTGGGCTTCGCGCCCGCCGCGCCTGATAAGCACGATTTCCTGATCTCGCTGATGGAGGGAGTGGAGGACATCCCCGGCGCCGCGCTGGCCGAGGGGCTAACCTGGGACTGGGAATCGCTGCCCGAGTATTTGGATGCGCTCGACCGCCGGCCGCACACGATCGACCTGGGCGTGCAGGTGCCGCACGCCGCCCTGCGCGCGTACGTGATGGGCGAGCGCGGCGGCGACCACGAGATCGACCCGACCGAGGACGAGATCCGGCGCATGGCGGCCCTCACCGCCGAGGCGCTGCTGGCCGGCGCCCTGGGCTTCGCCACCTCGCGCACGGTCAACCACCGCAGCCGCACCGGCGCCAGGATCGGCAGCCTCACCGCCTCCACCGAGGAGCTGCTCGGCATCGGCCAGGCGCTGAAACAGACGGGGCGCGGCGTCTTCCAGTGTATCTCGGACTTCGCAGACCTGGACTACGAATTCGGCCTGATCCGCCGGCTCGCCGCCGAGTGCGGGCGGCCGCTCTCGCTGACGCTGCTGCAGCGCAACGAACACCCGGAGAAGTGGCGCACGATCCTGGCGCGGATCGAGCAGGCCGCGGCCGAAGGCGTCGATCTGAAGGCGCAGGTCTGCGCCCGGCCGGTGGGCCTGCTGATCGGCCTGCAGGCCAGCCTCAACCCGTTCATGCTGATGCCGAGCTACGAGGCGATTGCCGAAATGCCGCTGGCTGAACGGGTGACTCGCATGCGCGAGCCAAACCTGCGCCGGCAGATCCTGGCGGAATACGCGGAGAAGGGCGGCAAGGCGCGCTCGGGCATGCGCCTGCGGGACCTCGACCTCACGCGCCTCTTCCCGCTGAACGATCCGCCGAACTACGAGCCGGAGCCCTCAGACAGCATCGCCGCGCGGGCCGCGCAGTTCGGGCGGGCGCCGGCGGACCTGGTCTACGACCTGATGCTGGAGGACGAGGGCCGCGCCCTGCTCTACTACACGAACTCCAACTACGCGCACTTCAACCTCGACGACGCACGGGAGATGGTGCTTTCCGAGCGCACGCTCTTCGGCCTCTCCGACGGCGGCGCCCACGTCGGCACGATCTGCGATGCGAGCTTCCCCACCTCCAACCTCACCCTCTGGTGCCGCGACCGGAAGCGTGGTGAGGGGCTGCCGCTGGAGTTCATGGTCAAGGGCCAAAGCGCTGACACCGCGCGCCACGTCGGTTGGCACGACCGCGGTGTCATCGCGCCCGGCTACCGTGCGGACCTGAACGTGATCGACTTCGACCGCCTGCAACTGCATCCGCCCACGATCGCGCACGACCTGCCGGCGGGCGGCCGGCGGCTTTTGCAGAAGGCCGACGGCTACCGCTGCACGATCAAATCGGGCGCGGTGACGTTCGAGAACGGCGAGTCCACCGGCGAGCTGCCGGGCAGGCTGATGCGCGGCGCGCAGTCCCGGCCGTCGGCGGCAAACGTCGCCGCGACGGCCGCGGCGCACTCTGGCCATTGACCCGGTTGTGGGGCGAGTCGTCACGTCCTCGACCTGAGGACCGGCACTACAGGACAAGCAAGGCGCCGGCTACCGTGACGAGGGCGCCAAGCAGCTTCCCGCGCAGGTGCCGCCGCTCCCGCAGGAGCACGATCGCCAGGACGACCGACAGGATGGTCGTCATCCCCAGCAGCGGGTCGATCTGTGCGGCGTTCCGGCCAATGCGGTAGGCATAGAAGACGCACAGGGTGCCGAGGGTGTCGTTCATCCCCAGCACGGTGATGCAGGCCGCACGGCGTCTGGTGCCGTAGAAGCGCAGCTGGCGCAGCGTCTTGGGACGGGTCACCAGCAGTGCCAGCACGGGCAAGTAGCACACGTACACGATGAGGGAGATGGGGTCGATGCTGCGGTCCAGGAAGAACGAGAGCAGGTCCATCGCGGAATAGAACACGGTGGCCGCGACGATGAGCAGGACGCCTCGACTGAGCCGGAACGTGTGTCGGCCCGAGAGGGCGATAGCGATCCCGAGCACAACGGCGCCCGCGCCGAGCACCTTGTTGACGGTGAACGCCTCACCTAGGAAGACAAACGCCCCGAGCACGGTCCAGAACTTGTGGCCAGCCTGGTAGACAATCGTCGTCTCGGACGCCTCGACCCGCTGCAGGGCGGTGAAGTACAGCACAGGGCCGATGGTGGCGCAGGCGGTGAGCGGCAGGAAGAGCAGCAGTTGGGCGGCGCTGAGGCGGTACTGGAAGCCACCGGGGTGCAGCGTGGCAAACAGCAACGCGATGGTGCCACCGATGCCGAAGAAGGTCAGGGACTGAGCGTAGGGGTCGGACTGCTCCTCGCGCAGCAGCACGCGGTGCAAGAGCGCGTTGGACGAGGCGATGAGGATCGCAAGGAGTATCAGGGGTAGCCACGCCACGAGCACAAGCTCCTTCGTCGTGGTCGTCACGTCCACCGCTCTGGCCATGGACGACGCCGTTTTCCAGGCACGGGAAGACCGCAGACAGTCCGCGTCCGTGTCGGAAAAGAGGCAGACAGGTCACGCCGAAGACGCCGCTCGCTCGCTCATGCGGCGGCAGCGCGGTACCAGCTACCGGCGCTGGTTCGAGGAACGCGGGCCGTCGAGAAGGAAGAACCCACTGGGTTCCAGGACTGGCGTCATGACGGTCACTCCCTTCGGCACGCCACCGTCGTTGCTTTAGTGGTTCCCCGCGGGACCGATCCCCAGGAGTGCAGCGAGATGGCCAGCATACGGCGCGTCACACGCAACGGCATATGTGCGTTGAGGAGGTCGTGGCAAGCTCGGCGCGGCACCCCGCGGCGCCCACAGCGTGCCGGGATCAGCATACGCTGCCGCGCCCAACCGTTGCACGGTGACTGCCACACCGGCGCCGGCCTACGTGCCAGGTGAGCCGGCAAGCGATTCGCCGCGTTCGCGACCCGATCGCCGCTCATGCGCCGGGCTTGGAGCTACGCCGGAGCCGCGGCGAGCGCCGGCAGTCCAGCTTCGCCAGCCGGCGGAATCCACTGCCTCGGTAGGACGAAGCGTTGACGGGCCGAAGCCTGTCGGCGGACCATTACGTCGATGACGCGTTCAGCCCACACGCCGCCGCCCCGCGACGCCTCGGAGCGTTCACCGTTCGTCGGGCGCCTGGCGGAACTCCGCAGCCTGAGCGATTCCTGGGTCAGAGCCAGAAGCGGTGAGCGCCAGGTGGTGTTGCTCAGCGGGGAGCCCGGCATCGGCAAGACGCGTCTTGCCGCTGAGCTGGCAGACCAGGTCCGCGCGGCAGACGGCGCCGTGCTGATCGGCCGCTGCGACGAGGACGCGCTGATCGTTTATCAGCCGTTCATCGAAGCGCTGCGTGGGCACTTTGCTCAGTCGCCGCGAGACTTCTCTGCTGGCGAGTCGAGCGCGCTCGTCTCGGACCTGGCGCGGCTGTTGCCCGAGCTCAACACGCGCAAACGGCTGCTCGAAACGAGATCCGAAGGGGATCCCGAAGCTGAGCGCTACCGGCTGTTCGAAGCCGTCACCTCCTTCCTGGCCGCCGTTTCGTACGAGCGGCCCACGCTGGTGATCCTTGACGACCTGCAGTGGGCGGATCGGGCCAGCCTCCTCCTGCTAAAGCACATCATTCGCTCGCCGCGCACGGCCCGGCTGCTGCTGGTGGGCACCTACCGCGACACCGACCTGCGCCGTGGCAATCCGCTGGCGAACCTGCTGGCCGACCTGCGACGCGAGCGCGCCTTTCATCGCATCGCGCTGGCCGGCCTCGCCGCGCACGAGCTTGCCGACCTTGTCGAAGCCTGGGTAGGGACGAAACCCGCGGCCGGCTTCGTGACGGCGCTGTCTATGGAGACGGAGGGCAATCCCTTCTTTGTCGAGGAGGTGCTTGAACACCTGCTCGAGACACCCGCTGCAGCAGACGTGTTGCCGTGGACGCAGGAAACGGTCGCGGGCGACTTTGGAATCCCCGACGGCCTGCGCGAAGTGATCGGCCGCAGGCTCTCCCGCCTCGCCCCAACGACAAACCAACTGCTGACGGCGGCGTCGGTTCTGGGCCAGGAGTTCGAACTGAGCGTCGTGCAGCAGCTTGCCGACCTCAGCGACGAGAGCGTGCTGAACGCGTTGGATGAGGCGCTGCGCTCGCGCCTGATCCTGGAGCAGGCGCCGCGGCATCAGCCCAGATACTCATTCAGCCATTCGCTGGTGCGGCAAACGCTGTACGAGGAGCTTAACCTGCCCAGGCGCCAGCGCCTCCACATGCGCGCGGCCCAGGCAATCGAGCTCATCCACGCCCAGCAGCACACCACGGAGCGGATCGCCGCGCTGGCGACGCACTACCGCAACGCCGGCGCGGTCGCGGACCCGGAGAAGGCCATCGGCTACTCGGTCCGCGCTGCCGAGGCGGCGACGGCGGTGTTCGCCTGGGAAGAAGCGGTGGCCCACTACGAAGGGGTGCTGCAGGCGCTCGAGCTCGTACCCGCCGAGCAGGCGAGGCGCTGCGACTTCCTGCTGGCGCTCGGCTGGACGCTCATGCCGCCCGGCGAAACGCAGCGGGTGATCGAGTCCGTGGCACCGGAGGCATTGGCGATCGCGGAAGGGATCGGCGACGCGAGCCGGGCCGCCGCGGCCTGCCGCCTGGCGATGGAAGCGTTTCATCGGGCCGGCGCCCGCATGCTGACGTTGACGCCGCGCTGGCAACGCTGGGCGGAGGCCTACGAGCGGTATGCGCGCGCCGGGTCGATCGACCGCGTTCGGCTGGACCTGGACTGCGCAGAAGCGTTCCACATGAGCGGCCGGGAATACGAGGCATGGAGCCGGAGAGTCGCCGCCTTCCAGCTTGCAAAAGCGCTGAACGCCCCCGATGAGCTGTTGCTGGCCGCCGGGTTCACGATGTACTACACGCAATCGCCCCAGCGAGAAGCGCAGCGTTACGCCATCGCCCGGGAGGCGGCCGCCTGGAGCACCGAAGGCGCAAGCGCCAGGACGCTCGCGATCTTCTATCTCTACTCGGCGTGGGCCTTCTGGGACTGGGGCGAACGCGAGCCGGCGCTGGCCGCCCTCGATCGGCTGAAACAGTTACCCACGAGCTTCCGGGATCCGTGGGTCATGGAGTACGCCATCTTTGCCGACGGCGCGGCCGCGGCCCTGCAAGGACGCCTCGAGGACGCGGTGGCGCTGGCGCACGAGATCGTGCGCCTCAGCGACGAGATCGGCTCGCCCGTCTTCGGGCGCCTGAACGCTGGGAACATCGCCTTTCGCGCGCTCCTGCACCTGGGCCGGCCCGAAGAGGCGCTTGAGATCCTGGACTGGGGCTGGCGAGCAGCCGGGCTCGGCCAGGAGCCAGCAGTGAACGCGCCGCGACGCGCGCTGGCGCTTGCCGCAGTGGGACGGGAACCGGAGGCGGCGACTACGCTCGCGCACCTCGTGGTCGAGCGGGAGATCGGCGCGGATGATGACGGCAACGTCGCCACCACCGACTTGATCCCCTTGCTGGAGACGGCGGCGCTGCTGCGCGACGCTGAGCGGGCAGCGATTCTCTACCGCCGCCTCGAGGGTGTCCCCCTGCTGGTGAAGGTGCATGGCGGTACGCAGGCGGCGGTTGGGCGTGCCCTGGGCGATGCCGCCCTGCTGCTGGGGCGACCGGCCGCGGCACGCGCCCACTACGAGGCAGCGCTGGCGGTGTGCGAGCGGATCGGCTTTCGCCCCGAAACGGCCATTCTGCACCTGGTGCTGGCTGAGCTACTGGTGAAGCACTACCCACACGAGGCGGCTCGCGCCGCGAGCCACCTCGATCGTGCGCTGGGCGAACTTTCGGCGATGGGCATGAAACCCTGGGTCGAGCGTGCGACCCGCCTGCGTGGACAACGACGTGCGGCGCGTTACCCGGATGGGCTCACCGAGCGAGAGGTGGAGGTGCTGCGCTTGCTGGCGCAGGGCAAGAGCAACCAGCAGATCGCGGCGGACCTGGATATCAGCCTGCACACCGCCGGCCATCACGTTGGGAACATTCTTGCCAAGACCAGCGCGGCCAACCGCACGGAGGCAGCCTCCTATGCCTTCCAGCGAGGTTTAGCCACCTCGAACGGCTAGCCCTGCGGCCCGGCCGTGCGCGATAGCGCATCATCGCCATCGGCTGTCCTTCTCTTCTGCCTCAGACGTCCGATCAAAAATGGCGTGGATTCGCGATGTGCGCCTTCGTGCCCTCCAGGACACTGGCTACGGCGGGACGGTCCGCATCCCCGATTTCGAAGGACCGCAGAGCCAGGAGAGAGGGAACGATGGTCGCCAGTGCAACGTCACCCCTGACCGACGAGATGCTTGCACGGTTTTCGCAGCGCGCGCCGATCTACGATCGGGAGAATCGCTTCTTTCAGGAGGACTTCGATGAGCTGAAGGCGGCGGGGTATCTGAACGTCGCCCTGCCGCCCGAGTTTGGCGGTCCGGGCCTCAGCCTTGCCGAGATCGGCAAGCTGCAGCGCAAGCTGGCGTATCATGCCGCGCCGACGGCGCTGGCCGTCAATATGCACTTCTACTGGACCGGCGTCTTCGCCGATCTCTGGCGCGCCGGCGACACCTCCGTCGAGCGGTACCTGCGGGAAGCAGCCGCCGGCGAGGTCTTCGCCGCCGGGCACGCCGAGTCCGGCAACGACATTCCCGTCATGCTTTCCACGACTCGGGCCGAGCGGGTAACCGGCGGCTACAAATTCACGGGTAAGAAGTCGTTCGGCAGCCTGGGGCCGGCGTGGACCATGCTCGGCCTGCACGGCATCGACACGAGCGACCCGGGCGCACCGAAGATCGTGCATGCCTTCACGCCGCGCAACACGCCCGGCCTGCGCACGAATGCGGTCTGGGACGTGCTCGGCATGCGCGCCACGCAGAGCGACGACACGGTTCTCGACGGCGTCTTTGTGCCCGACGACCACATCGCGCGCATCGTGGCGCCCGGTGCTGGCGGCGCCGACGGTTTCGTGCTCGGCATCTTCGCCTGGGCGCTGATCGGCTTCGGCAACGTCTACTTCGGCCTGGCGCAGCGTGCCATGGACACGGTTGTGGAACTGGTCAAGAACAAGACGTCCGTGGCGGTAACACGGCCGATGCACTACCACCCCGAAGTGCAGCACGAGATCGCGGAGATGGCGCTCGCACTCGAGGGCATCGGCCCGCACCTCGACCGCGTCGCGGAGGACTGGAGCAACGGCGTCGAGTACGGTCACGGCTGGGTGATCAAGATCGTCGCGGCGAAACATCACGCGGTCGAAAGCGGCTGGCGCGTCGTCGACCGCGGCCTCGACCTGCTGGGCGGTTTCGGCATCTTCAAGCAGGCCGGCTACGAGCGCCTCTGGCGCGATGCCCGCCTCGGCCGTCTGCACCCCGCCAACTCTGCCCTGACGCACGAGTTGGTCGGCAAGCTGAGCCTCGGGATCAATCCCGATGAGGCGCCGCGCTGGGGCTAAGCCGCCCCGACCCGGTACCTGCATGGCCCCGCCACCCGCCGCTCGCACCGCTCACGAAAGCTCGTGAGCGGTGCGGGCGTTGGCCCGGCCGGCATCTGCGCGCGACGCCGGCTCGCGGCGCAGATGCCCGGCATCGTTACGGAGACCGGCCTCTTCCCAGGAGCACGGCCCGCCTGCTGGCGCGGCAGGCGGACGCCTACGGCCGCGCGGGCACTCCTTCTCTCCGCCTGGCTTCGTGAAACGCTCAGCGTATGACACCCGCCGCGATGCGCAGCCGCGCACCGCGGCGGGTGCCTGCATGGGCGGCCATGAAGCACACGATGCGCAAGCTCCGCGGTTTCAGAGCGATCCGCGAGCCAGCGCCGCTGAGCTCATACCCGGAATCCTGATTGCAAGCCGGCGTCGCAACTCGCATCGGTTAACCGCGCGGCAGGCCGAGGCCTCGGGTGGCGATCACGGTGCTTTGGATCTCGCTGGTGCCGCCGGCGATCGTGTACGAGAGGGCGGCTTCGTAGGCGCGCTCGATGCGCCCTTGCAGCGGCGCCCACTTCGGGGCCGGCTCGAGCTGGCCGCCGGGGCCGAGCAGATTGATCGCCGCCTCACAGAAGCGCTGGTTCAACTCCGAGCTGAACATCTTCGCCATCGTGAAGATGATGCCCACCGCCCCGGCCAGGCTGCTGAGGCCGCCGGCCAGCAGCAACTCGCCGTACTCGATCAGCAGATCTCAGCAGAGATTCACGACCTCCGCGCCCTCCCGCAGGCGCCGTTCAATGCGCCCGAGCCCCTCGTCGGCTTGCTCCCAAGGCGGGTCTTCGCCGGCGAGCCAGCGCTGCCAGGCGGCCCAGTTGCGCGCCTCCTCGTGGTCGTAGAACTCCGATAGAGCGCCTGTGTTGTACTCGCCGATCGTCTTCAGCGAGATGAAGTGCGGATCGTACCGACGCATCAACTCGCGGACGCGGTCGTGGTAGCCTCGCCAGGCGGCCAGGAGCGGCTCGTAGGGCACGCGCACCGGGCCGGAGCAAATACACGGCCTTACCGAGCCCCGGCCGTTCCACCTTGGCGCCGGAGGCGGTGTCCCGGAACACGCGGTCGCAGCCGGCTGCCGTGAGCGCATCGAGCTGCAGGTCCAGCGTTTGCTCACCGGTGGAGACGCGGGTAATTGAATAGCGGCGCTACGGCGGGAGCGGTGCGGGCACGCGGCCGGTGCGGAAGGTGGTCAGCAGGTCGTCGAGCAGCGCACCGCCACGTTGGCGAATGGTGCGCGTCACGCTGG
>Ga0070730_10000169_pt1 | contig 82706 bp, 77 predicted proteins | sample Coa_R1_3_FD_66447 | JGI IMG/M metagenome (GOLD analysis project Ga0070730, IMG submission 66447) | Surface soil microbial communities from Centralia Pennsylvania, which are recovering from an underground coalmine fire - Coalmine... | ecosystem: Environmental > Terrestrial > Soil > Unclassified ... | reverse complement strand
CCCAAATTCAGCTGCAAACCGCCGCGTACGACCAGGAAAAACAGCACCTCCGCGCCCTCAAGCGCCAGCTTCTCCTCATCCTCGTCTTTTTCACCGTCCTTCTTTTCTTTTCGCTGATGTGGGCCGCGCTCTATCTCGCCAAGCAAGTCACCGTGCCCATCGAAGCGCTTGCCGAAGGCACGCGCGAGGTTTCTTCCGGCAATTTCGATTATCAAGTTCCCGAGCAAGCGCAAGACGAATTGGGCCTTCTCGTTCGTTCCTTCAACACCATGACCACCCAGCTCCGCGATTCGCGCAGCCAGATCGATCAATTCACGCGCAATCTCCAGCAAGCCGTCCAGGAACTCGAGCGTCGCCGCCAGCTGATCGAAACAGTTCTCGAGAGCATTCCCACCGCCGTGCTTTCGCTCGATTCCGACGCGCGCATCAAACGCACCAACTCCGCCGTCGCGCGCATCTTCGGCCCCGCCGCGCCGCAAGCGGAAACCATCGAGTCGCTTCTCGGTCCGGAATCCTCGCACATCGTCCAGGCTCTCATGCGCCGCTCGCTGCGCATGGGCGTCGTCTCGCGCGAAGTGGAACTCGTGGTCGGCGGCCGCGTGCTCCACGCCGCCGTGACGGTCAGTTCTCTCGGCCCGCGCCGCGCCGATAGCGGCTACGTGCTCGTCGTCGACGATCTCACCGAACTCCTTCTCGCGCAAAAATCCGCCGCCTGGCAGGAAGTCGCGCGCCGCATCGCCCACGAAATCAAGAATCCGCTCACGCCGATTCAACTCTCATCCCAGCGGCTCATCCGCCATCTGCAGCGCCGCACCGAATCCGAAACCGCCGAGCCGCTCGATCCCGAACTCACTCGCCTCGTCGAGGAGTGCTCTCACCTCATCGAGCGCGAAGTCGGCGCGCTCGCCGCTCTCGTCAACGAATTTTCGCAGTTCGTCCGCTTCCCATCCGCCAAACTCGAACCAGCCTCCGCAAACGAAATCGTTCGCGAAGCGCTCGAGGTTTTCTCCGGCCGCCTCGACGGCATCCTGCTTTCCAGTTCCCTTTCCGAATCCCTTCCCACCATCCGCGCCGACGCCGGCCTTCTTCGCGGCGTCATCGTCAATCTCATTGACAACGCCGCCGAAGCGCTCGAATCCGCCGGCGTTCGCAACATCCACGTCCTCACGCGCTTCAACTCCGAATCCGACTCCGTCGAAATCGCCGTCGAAGACTCCGGCCACGGCATCTCACCCGCCGACAAAGACAAACTCTTCCTTCCGCATTTCTCCACCAAAGATCGCGGCACCGGCCTCGGCCTCGCCATCGCCTCCCGCATCGTCTCCGAACACAACGGCCTCCTCCGCGTCGAAGACAATTCTCCCGTCGGCTCCCGTTTCATTCTGGAAATTCCGCCCGCCGAAATTGCGCCCGCCGTCGATCGCTCCAGCTCTTCCGCCGGCCTAGCCTGATCCGATGCCCTCCTCGCCCCGAAATCCTTCCAATTCGTCTCATCCGCCGTTACTTGATTGACTTGCCCACGCCGTCACTCTAAAATCCGCCCACCCCACCCTCATGATTGGCGAGACGTTCTCTCACTATCGCGTTTTGGAAAAAATCGGCGCCGGCGGCATGGGCGTCGTCTATAAGGCACTCGACCTTCAACTCGAGCGTCCCGTCGCGCTCAAATTTCTTCCCCACGATCTGCTTCCGAGCGAATCCGACCGCGATCGATTCTTGCGCGAAGCTCGCTCCGCCTCCGCGCTCGACCATCCCAACATCGGCGTCATCTACGGCATCGACAAGACGCCCGACGGCCAACTCTTCATCGTCATGGCCTATTACGACGGCCAAACCCTCGCGCAAAAGCTCAGCGCCGGTCCGCTCTCCCTTCGCGAAGCGCTCGACCTGCTGATCCAAATCGCCGCTGGCCTTGCCGCCGCGCATTCGCGCAACATTATTCATCGCGACATCAAGCCTTCCAACATCCTCGTCACCACGCAAAACTCCGCGCGCATCGTGGACTTCGGGCTCGCCCGCATCGTCGCCACTCCCAGCGCCACGCTCACACAAACCAAGAGCGGCACGCTGCCTTACATGGCGCCCGAGCAAATTCTCGGCGAGCCTGTCGATCAACGTTGCGACGTCTGGGCGCTCTCCGTTCTTCTCGTGCAAGCCATCACCGGTAGCCATCCTTTCGCCCGCGAAAACGCCACCGCCATGTCTTTCGCCATCCTCAATCAGCCTCCGGCCGCCATCGAAGCCCTGCCCGACGCGATGCAACCCGTTGCGCTCCGCGGCCTCGCCAAAAAACCGGAGCATCGTTACGCCACCGCCAAAGATCTCCTTGCCGACCTCGAATCCTTCCGCGCGCAACTCACCACGTCGGGGCTTCCGCTCGATCCGCCCACCGCCCTTGGCGCAAATTCTTCCGCGGCGCGCAAAGAAATCATGTCCCGCGCGTCGGAACCGCGTTGGGCTTCCGCCTCTCCGCCCGCACAAGCTGCCGCGCAACCGAAGCGCCGCATCGGGCCGTACCTCTACGCCGCGCTCGCTCTCCTCTCCCTCGCCGCTCTCGCACTTCTCATTCCGCCGGTTCGCCAGCGCGCCGCCGCTCTTCTCTTTCCTAAATCCGCAGAGAAACACGTCGCCGTCCTTCCCTTCGACAATATCGGCAACGATCCCGCCAACGAACCGATTGCCGAGGGCCTCATGGACTCTCTCACCAGCAAGCTCTCCAATCTCGATTCGTCGCAGCAATCTTTGTGGATCGTTCCTTCCAGCGTCGTTCGTACCCACAAAATCTCCGATCCCAGCGCCGCCGGCCGCGACCTCGGCGCCAATCTCGTCGTCAAAGGCAGCATTCGCCGCGACGGCAAAGACATTCAACTCACCGTGAATCTCATCGACGCGAAAGATCTTCGCCAGCTCGGTTCCGCCGTTCTCGAAGACCGCACCGGCGATCTTTCCGGCTTGCAGGACGAAGCCGTCGCCCGCCTCGGCCGCCTCATGAACATCAATGTTTCCGCGGAAATGCTTCGCGCCACCGGCGGCCGCGCTTCTCCTGCCGCGTACGAGCTTTACCTCAAAGCCCTTGGCCTCATGCAGCGTTACGACCGGCCCGGCAATCTCGATCAGGCCGTCAGCGCCTTGAACGACGCCGTCCACACCGATCCGCAATTCGCGCTCGGTTACGCGTCTCTCGGCGAAGCTTACCGCCTAAAAAATCAAGTCGACCCCAATCCCCGCTGGATCGAACAAGCCTCCGCCATGCTCGAACGCGCCGTCCAGCTCGACAACCACCTCCCTGCCGCCTACGTTTCCCTCGCGCGTGTGCATTCCGCAGCAGCAAAAAACGACCTCGCCCTTTCAGAATTCCAAAAAGCGCTCGAGATCAATCCCCGCGACGCCGATGCCATCATCGGCCTCGCTGGAGCCTATGAACGAATGGGACGCGTACAAGACGCCGAAGGCAGCTACAAGCGCGCCGTCGGTCTCAAACCCGACTACTGGGACGGCTACAACAGCCTCGGATTTTTCTACTATCGGCAGGGCCGCGTGAAAGATGCCGTGACGCAATTTCAGCGAGTCATCGAACTCACGCCCGACAACGCAACGGCCTACAGCAATCTCGGCGGGGCTTATCTTGACTTAAACGATCCTGCCTCTCTCGCCAAGGCGGAAGTCGCTCTCAAGAAATCTACGCAGCTTTCTCCGAATTACGCCGCATCGGCAAATCTCGGGCGTCTCTACCTCACGCAGAACCGCTATAAGGAATCCGCGGATGCAAGCAGCGAAGCGCTCAAGCTAAACGATCGTGACTACAACGTTTGGAACAACCTGCTCCTCGCCTTCGAGTGGATGCGTGATGAAAACAAGATCAAGGAAACGCGGACGAAAACGGTTTCCCTGCTCGAGGACTTCATCTCGAATCACCCACAGGACGCCGGCGCGCATTCGCTCTTGGCCACGCTGTATGCCGAGTCGGGTCTTCGGGATAAGAGCATGAGGCAGCTCGACTCTGCTCTCGCATTACAGCCCAAAGATTCTGCCATCCTGCTGGATGCTGCGGAGTCCTACGAAGATCTGGCGGACCGCAAGAAGGCTCTAGAATTCGCCGCGCGGAGCCTTGCAAACGGCGGTTCGCTTGCCGATATTAAGAGTCGCCCGCGCTTGATCAATCTGTTGAGCGACCAGACTTTCCGCGCAAGCGGAAATACGTCCAATAGTGAAAGGAAATAACATGCCTGAAACCGGAACCCAAATGAGCCCCGTCGCAACTCCTACTCCCGTTACTATCACCAACGGAATTCCCACACCAAATCCCGTTAGCATTCCAAATGGCGGTCAAGTTCAGTTCACCAACGCCGACAGTACATCCTACATGCTCGAGTTCTGGACCAAAGGGAATGACAAGCATCCGGCCGTCTCCGTCGTGATTCCAGCCGGTGACGACCTGATCGTTCAGGCAAACCCGGGAGCAAACGACAACAACACAACCTGCAATTACAATGTGCTCACTCTAGCAGGCGGCCTCACCGATCCCGCCGACGGTGGCAGTCATAGCATCATCATCGGCTCCGGCAACAACGACGATAACGATTAACGAGTGCGCTGGACTGGCGTCGAAGCGGACAAGCCAAACGCAATACGCAAGTGTATTGGGCTTGTCCGCCGACCCCGCCGGTGAATTACGGCCAGCCTATGGCCGCAAGTGCACGGACCGAACATTGGCGCGCGGTATCCGCTCAGTGGGCGCGCAATCGCACTCTATTTCTCACGGGTGATTATTTCTCTTCCCCAATCCCCTTGCTCACGCGAAACACGTGCCCGTCCGGATGCCGCAAATGCATCTCGCGCACTTTCCACGGCATGTCGTGCGGCGAAAACGTCACATCGAGGCCCGCCGCAACGCATTGCCGGTACGCTTCATCCACATCGTCCACCCACACGGACATCCACACACCTCTATCGCCCGCCTCATCGTCATCCACTTGAAACGTCGTCGTGTTCGTTCCCTTCCCGCGTCCGCCTTGCGCGCCATGACAAAGAAAAATCTGCACCTCTTCCCCCGAATACACCGCGCCAAACGTCGGCGGCGTTCCCCAATCCCACGCCTTCTTCCAGCCCCACTTCTCAAACCACGCAAACGTCGCCGCAATGTCGCTCACATTCAATATCGGTGTAATCCCTTTTACCTTCATGCGCGCAAATATATCACTTAAGTGTTTTCATTCTCCGCTCGATGTCGAGCGATCAGATTTTGGTTCTCGCTGGCCTTAGAAGTTGTCCGTGCTCTAAAATTCAGGAATGAAGATCTACAGAAAACCCTTGCGCTACATTGCGTTTCTTTCGCTCTTGTTATTCGCGCCAGTGCGGCCAATCTTCTCGCAGTCGCCTGCCAAATACACACTCCTCCCTTTCAAGAACGAGCTTATTTCCATGCGCGATGGCGCCAAGCTGGTAGCCGACATCTACCGGCCGAGCCTGAAGGGCGTTCCATCTCACGAAAAATTTCCAACGATCCTTGTTCGCACTCCTTACAACCGCGCTGGCTATGAAGAAGACGTCGCCTCCACTTTTGTTCCACGCGGTTATGTCGTCGTCATTCAGAGTGTCCGCGGCCGCTACGGTTCTGAAGGGCGATGGCGTTTCTTCAGAGATGACTCGAACGATGGATTCGACACGGCGGCGTGGATCGCCGCGCAAAGCTGGAGCGATGGCAGTATCGGAACGCTCGGCGGTTCCTATGACGGCGGCACGCAATTCGCTCTCGCGCTTGCCCATCCTCCTGCTTTGAAAGCGATGGTCCCACTCGTGGCAGCGTCGAATCCGGGCCTCTACGGAATTCGCCATCACGGAGCTTTCGAACTTCGCCTTTTTTCCTGGATCTTTAGCGTTGGAAATCCGGTGGGCGACGACACCTATGTTTCCTACTATCCTGGCGATCAGAGTACTCAAGACGCTTTGGCCAAAGGAGCGAAAGACTATCGCCAATATGTCTTGTCTCTTCCCTTTCGGCCGGGTACCTCGCCTTTGCATCTCGCGCCTGACTACGAATCCACTCTCGTGGAAATGATGGCTCACGGCGATTACGACGCTTTTTGGAAAGACATCGGGGTCGACGTCGTCAGCCATCTCAATGAAATCAAGGATGTTCCCATGCTCCACCTCAGCGGTTGGTACGACTCCTGGTCCACCGATGTCGCCGATCTAAACTACCCAGCACTCGCGAGGTCCAAGAAGTCGCCTCAGCAACTTATCATGGGACCTTGGACGCACGGCGGCACAACAGAATCCTCTTTCTCAGGCGAAGCGGACTTCGGCCCGTCGGCCAGCCTTTCCCTAAATGACTTGGAACTCTCCTGGATGGACCGCTGGCTGAAGGGCATCCCCAATGCGGTCGAAAAACAAAGCCCGGTTCGCATCTTCGTCATGGGCGGTGGCGACGCGCACAAAACACCCGAAGGCCTCGTTTTCGTCGGCGGCGTGTGGCGCAACGAGAACGAATGGCCACTAAAGCGCGCCGTTGCCACGCCATACTACTTCCGCGAAAATTCCAGTCTTTCGCCGGAAAAACCCACTGACAGCTCACCGCAACAAATACGGTTCGATCCGAAAAATCCCGTTCCCTCTATCGGCGGCAATGTCTCCTCGCAGCAGGGCTTGATGCAGGCCGGCGCCTACGATCAGCGCTGCCGCTCGGAAATAGCAAACTGCCCCATCGAGAGCCGCCTTTCCTCAAGGAACGACGTTCTCACGTTCGAGAGCGAACCGCTGAAGGAACCGCTCGAAGTGACTGGCCCCGTCGTTGTGACTCTTTGGGCTTCCTCCGACGCGCTCGATACAGACTTCACCGCCAAACTGGTCGACGTTTATCCGCCGAACAAGGACTTCCCGCAGGGCGTCGAACTCAACGTGGTGGACAGCATCATCCGCGCGCGCTATCGCGATTCGCTCGAGCATTGCACACGCTTGGTTCCCGGCAAGATCTATCGCTTCCAAATCGAACTTGGTCCCACCTCTCTGCTCTTTCCACCAGGGCATCGCATTCGCGTGGACATTTCATCCAGCAATTTTCCGCGCTTCGACGTCAATCCAAATACCGGAGAGGCGTTGAACCAGAATCGCGCGACGAAAGTCGCAATCAATACCATTTATCATGATGCGGCGCACCCATCGGCAATTGTGCTGCCAATTATTCCAAGTGTGGCAAAACCATGAGACATCGCGAGCAACGCGGCCAACCAAGCGTCGCGCCTTGCCAAAAGTTCAGCTGAACCAAATCCGTCACTTCGCTCAATTGTTTCGAATCGAAATCCACGATAGCGTTGTTCATGAACTGCGTGCCGCAACCAATCCGTGCCAATCGGAAGCCTTCCCCCGCATCCTCCGCGCGGCCGGCTTCCACAGTTTTCTCTACGCTCCTGTGCACTCCGCGCCACGCACATTTTCAAAATCTCGCCGCAAAATCGTCCGCTCTAACCACCTTTAGATTCAACACTTGCAGATGTGTATCAAAACAAGCCACTTCATCTTCCTTTAGAATCAACACTTACGCAAAAATAGGGGGATGGGGTGTCGCTGCTTTCTCCAGCCACGTTTCTGCCCATTTTTGTCTCTCCTTTGCAACACTTCCTCTTCTTGCTGTACCTTGTATGCGACACATTTTCTCATGCCTCCTCATCCACACATCCTCGTCGTTGACGACGAAGCCGGCATCCGCGAATCGCTCTCGTCCATCCTCAGCGACGAGGGTTATCACGTGGACTCCGCCGACTCCGCCGAAAAAGCGCTCGAACGCGCCGCGCGCGGCGATCTCGAAGTCATTCTTCTCGACGTCTGGCTTCCCGGCATGGACGGCCTCGAAGCGCTCAGCCGCCTGCAATCCATTCCTCATCCGCCGGCGGTCATCATGATTTCCGGCCACGCCAGCATTGACACCGCGGTGCGCGCCACAAAACTTGGCGCGTTCGATTTCGTCGAAAAACCGCTTTCACTTGAAAAAATTATCGTCCTCGTGCGCAACGCCGTGCAGCAGCGGCGCCTCGAAGAAGAAAATCAGTCGTTGCGCAGCGAGCTTGGCCATCGTTATCAAGTGATCGGCGACAGCGTGCCGATGAAGGCATTGCGCCAGCAGATCGCCGTCACCGGCCCGACCAACGGCCGCGTTTTGATTTACGGCGAAAGCGGCACGGGAAAGGAACTTGTCGCGCGCGCATTGCACGCCGCCAGCCTGCGCAGCAAAGGCCCCTTCGTTGAAGTCAATTGCGCCGCCATTCCCGAAGAGCTCATCGAATCCGAGCTTTTCGGCCACATCAAGGGCAGCTTCACCGGAGCGAGCGACGACAAAACCGGAAAATTTCAATCCGCCGACGGCGGCACGCTTTTTCTCGACGAAGTCGGCGACATGAGCCTTCGCACGCAGGCAAAAGTTTTGCGCGTGCTCGAAGAGCAGCGCTTCGAGCCGGTCGGCTCCAATCAAACCGTGCGCGTCGATGTTCGCGTCATCGCCGCCACCAACAAAGACCTCGACAAGGAAATCGCGCGCGGCGCCTTTCGCCAGGATCTTTTCTATCGCTTGAACGTCATCCCTTTTTTCGTTCCGCCCCTTCGCGACCGCCTCGCCGATATTCCCATTCTCGTCCGCCATTTCCTCAATGAATTCAGTTCGGAGTACGGCAAGAAAACGCGCGAATTGAGCGAAAATGCGCTCGAAATTCTCATGCGCTATCCCTGGCCCGGCAACGTGCGCGAACTTCGCAATCTCGTCGAGCGCCTCGTCATCGTTTGCCCGCAAGCGCGCATCGAACCACATCATCTTCCGCCTGAACTTTTCCGCGGCGTCTCCGAAAGTTTGCATCAGCCTTACGGCACGCTGCACGAAGCGCGCAGCGCCTACGAACGCGAATTCATCTTGCGCAAGCTGCAGGAAAATCGCTGGAACATGACGCAGACCGCCGGCGCGCTCGGGCTCGAACGCTCGCATCTTTACCGCAAAATGAAATCGCTCGGAATCGCGGCGCCGGACTAAATCGATGACAACGCACGCCGCACAACCAAAAGCAGCTCACCGCGCCGGGTTCGTCGCCATCGTCGGCCGGCCCAACGCGGGCAAGTCCACTTTGCTCAATCGCCTTGTCGGCCAAAAAGTCGCAATCGTCACTTCCAAACCGCAAACCACGCGCAACCGCATCCAGGGCATCGTCACCCGCCCCGAAGGCCAGATCGTTTTCATCGATACTCCCGGCATTCACGAAGCAAAAACCGTCCTCAACAAACAAATGCTTCGCGAGATCAACGCCGCCGTCGAAGGCATCGACGTGCTTCTCTTGATGGCCGACGCCATCGCCATGCAGCCGCACGCGGACAATCTTCTGATCGACCGCGCAAAACGCTTTCGCGGAAAAGCCGTCATCCTCGCCCTCAACAAGGTGGACAAGCTTCCCAAAGCAAAACTTTTGCCGATTCTCGAAGCATTCAGCAAGGAATTTCCGTTTGCGGCGATGGTTCCCATCTCCGCTCTCAAAGGCGACGGCTGCGATCGCATCGTCGAAGAAATCCTGAAACTCCTTCCCGAAGCCGATCCGTATTTTCCCGAAGACCAGGTCACCGACCAGCCCGAACGTTTCCTTGCCAGCGAAATCATTCGCGAAAAGGCCATCGCGTTGACGTATCACGAAGTTCCTCATGCCTTGTCCGTTGTCGTCGAAAAGTGGGAAGAAAAACCGCGGCTTCTTCGCATCGAAGCCACCATGCACGTCGAGCGAGACTCGCAGAAGAAAATTCTCATCGGCCACAAAGGCGAAATGCTCAAGAAAGTCGGCATGCAGGCGCGCAAGGAACTCGAGGAAATTCTCGGCACAAAAATCTACTTGGGTTTGTTCGTAAAAGTCGTGCCCGACTGGCGCGATAATCCGCAGCACGTCCGCGAGCTCGATTGGCACACCCAGCTCGAAGCCATCGGCGAAGACCAGGCGCAAAAAATGTACGCCGCGAATCAGCTGATCGAGGAACCGGCCGAAGACGAAAATAGCGAGCCACAGGAAAAGAAAAAAGAAAAGGAAAAAGAAGATTAGCCTTTGGCTTTTGTTTTTACCGCGGCCGGCGATTTTTGTTTGCGCGCGCGAACGCGCAGCACTTTCGTCTGATTCGCGTCGAGCACTTCAAAACTGTGGCCGCCGACTTCCATCTTGTCGCCCGGCGCCGGAACTTTTCCGCTGACGTGGCTCAGCAATCCGGCCAGCGTCGTCACCGTCTCCGCAGCCTTTTCGCCAAATTGAATTCCGAGCAGCTCTTCGACTTCGGAAATCGGGAGGCCGCCCGGCAAAATCATCGCGCCATCCGGCTCCTTCACGATGTCGCCGACCTGTTCCGCCGTCTCGTCGCCGCTCTCGCCGACGATCTCTTCGACGAGATCTTCCATCGTCGCGATGCCCGCCACGCTGCCGTGCTCGTCGATCACCACCGCGATCGTCTGGCCCTTCTGGCGCATTTCTCGCAAAAGTTCGGAGCCCACTTTTGTTTCGGGAATAAATAAAACGGGTTTCATGAACTGGCGAACTTTGCGCTTCGGCAGATCCGCATCGGCGATCGTCAGCATGTCCTGGGAATGCGCCACGCCAACGATGTCGTCGATGGATTTGTCATACGCCGGCAACCGCGTGAAACCGGTCTCGACAAACTTCGCATGCAGTTCTTCGAGCGTGGCTTCGGCGGAAATGGCCACGATGTCCGGGCGCGGCGTCATCACTTCGCGCACGCGCTTGTCGCTGAATTCGACGACCTGCTCGATCAGGTCCGCCTGGTCGGGTTCGATGATGCCTTCTTCTTCGGCGGCCTCGACGAGCGCTTCGATGCCCTCTTCCGTGCGCTGCTCGTCCGTTTTGTCCGATTCTTTTTCGGAAATGCGCGCGAGCGTTTCCGCGCCTTCCACGAAAACGCGGAACGGCCAAACGAGCCAAAGGCTGGCGCGAATTGCGGGAAGAAGCGGAAGGAGCCAGCGGCCCGTGGTGCGATATAAAAGAAGATCGGGAATGAAATGCATTGCGACGACGACTTCGAGCGCGATGAAGACGCTTAATTGCAGAAGCGATTCCCACGTGCCCGTGACAAAATAGACGACCCCGCGCGTCGTTTCCAAAACCAAAAAGGCGAGCCAGAAATGGCCGAGAATGCGAAACGCGCGGCCGGCGCTGCGCCGGTTGATTTTGAGTTTCTGTTCGATCTCCGCTTCGAAAATTTCGAGATGCTCGTGAACGGGGCCGGTGGTCATGCGGCCGAGTTCGCGATAGATCAAAGTGAGGTAAGAAAAAACGGGAAGAAAGAGGGCGAGCAGCACGACGCCGATAATGTAGAGCCAGGTGTAATTCATCGCTCGAGCCCCAGCTTTCGCCGCAATTTGTGTTCGACGCGGTCCATTTGGCCTCGGTCCGTCTCGTGATCATATCCCAAGAGGTGCAAAAGACCGTGCAGGATGAGCACGCAAATTTGGTTTTGAAGCGAGCGGCCGTTTTTCTTGGCGTAACGGCGAGCGACGGCAGGGGCGATGGCAATGTCGCCGAGAAAGTTGTTTTTGTTCGGACGCTTTGCCGATTGTGCCGGGAAAGACAAAACGTCGGTCGGTTTGTTTTTCTTGCGGTAAGTTTTGTTGAGGCGAGCGATTTCCCTGTCCGTGACGAACGCGATCGCAGCGGAATGCGGTGTAAGTTTTAGTTCGTTAAGAGATTTGGCAAGAAAATGTTCCAGCGGCCGCAGCGCGAGCGTAACTTTTTTCTGATGGTTGAGAATCGTCACTTCAACAATTCTACTTTGCGCAAAATAAGGAGCTCAATTGCCGGTCTTTCCGTTGGTGCGTTGCGGGTGCGCCGCTTCGTATTCTTCGTAGGCGCGAATGATGCGCTGGACGAGGTTGTGGCGAACGACGTCTTTTTCGCTGAACTGGGTGCAGCCGATGCCTTCGATTTTGCCGCAAATTTCGAGCGCTTCGATGAGGCCGCTGCGTTTGCCGGAAGGCAAATCGATCTGCGTGGCGTCGCCGGTGATGACGGCTTTGGAGTTGAAACCGAGGCGCGTCAAAAACATTTTCATCTGTTCGCTGGTGGTGTTTTGCGCTTCGTCGAGAATGACGAAGGAGTCGTTGAGCGTGCGGCCGCGCATGAAGGCGAGCGGCGCGATTTCGATGATTCCCTTTTCGATGAAGGTTTCGAGTTTGTCGGCGTCGAGCATTTCGTAAAGCGCGTCGTAAAGCGGACGCATGTATGGATCGACTTTTTCCTGGAGCGTGCCGGGAAGGAAGCCGAGCTTTTCGCCGGCTTCAACGGCGGGCCGCGCGAGAATGATGCGGTTCACCTGTTTGGTGAGGAGCGCGCTGACGGCCATGGCGACGGCGAGATAGGTTTTGCCCGTGCCGCCCGGGCCGATGCCGAAGACCATGTCGTGCGATTCGATCTGGTCCATGTAATGTTTTTGCGTGGCGTTTTTCGGCATGACCTGTTTTTTGCCGAAAGAGCGCGACTTGCCGTGCTCGAAAATTTCGCTGGGAGCGCTTTGCGGTTCGTCGAGAGAGATGCGCATGAGGCTTTTGACCTCTTCGCCGGAAAGATGACGGCCGTTGCGCGTGGCGTGATTGTATTCTTCGACGATTTTTACGGCGCGGTCGACGGCGTCGTGCGGGCCTTCGATGGTGAGCTTCGCGTCCTGCAAATGAGTGCGCACGCGGAGCGAATCTTCGAGCAGGCGCACGTTTTCGTCGAGGGTGCCAAAGAAGGGTTCGATTTTTCCGGAGATGGCGATGCTGCGTTTCATCAGGCTGGCAGGTGGTCTCGGTGCGGCGTGCGCTCCAACGTAAGAGTGGTGCTGACTTCTGACCGACTCGCGGTCACCCATAGGATTGTGGTTCCTCCTGAACGGCAACTGCGGCAAAGATGCCCGCTTCAGAAAGCGGGCGCTACAACAGCCACTTCTCGGAAGAAACTTTATTAAACGTAGCGCAGGAGAGGTGCGGGGTCAAGAGAGTGGTATCGGTTTAACACCGCCGTAAAGAAGAGCCTCGCGTCCATCCGTCCGAACTTCAGGGCGGCCGTGAACTGGCCAGAGCAGGGACCAGACAAACTCGGTCATGAGGCGCTATCGCTTGTTAACCACCAATAGGCATCGCCACCGACGATCTGGTTGCCGGCTAAGGCGGATGTGCGAAAGTATTTTTGCCGATTGAACAGAGTGAGGAAACTCGGATTGACGCGACGGAATCAAGTTCTGTGGGCAGTCTCAATACTGCTTGCGACCGTGTTGACGGTATCCGGCATGCATGCGAAGAATGCCGCGGAGTTGCATCATAGTGAAGCTGGGCTGTATCGGCTTATGCCGGGTATCATCCTCGGGCTTTTTAGCGGGTTCCTTTTCAATAGTCCCACCATCGTCTTGATGGTGACGATTGCCGCGAATGCGACGGTTTATTGCTTCGTGTTGAAGGGCCTCCTTTGGTCTTACCGTAAAGGCTCGTCGAAATTGAGCGACGCAGATTAGCTATCGATAAATTGTAATTGCGCTCGCCGTCGCAGATTCGCGCCGGGGAAGAATTCTAAACAATCGGCGAGTGGGTGAAGTGCGCGGACGGAATAGTTTCGCGGGGTTGCCAAGCGGATCGAGTTGCAAGTGAATCGAAAATTGTCTCGCGAAGAGGGCGCGATATATCGTGCCCCTACGAGTGCACGCAATATGCGGCGTGCGCAAGAGTGAAAGCGGCCGGCTTCGCGCGATGACGGGCAGGCGGAAGCGGGCGGTACCGCTTAAATCGAAGAAGGCCGGCTTCGGAAAGCCGGCCCCTACAACTGCGGGTTTGTGGCGGAGGTTAAATCGAAGAAGGGCCGCTTCGGAAAGCCGGCCCTACAACTGCGGGTTTGTGGTGAAGTTTAGATCGAAGAAGGCCGGCTTCAGAAAGCCGGCCCCTACAACTGCTTCGGCGAGAGTACGGATTTAGAGAGCGGCAGTTACATTTTTGGATTTAGGGCGGATTGGATGGCTTTTTCGGCGAGAGGAGCCATGACGGTGTAGCCGGCTTTGTTGGGGTGAAGGCCGTCTTCGCTGAGTTCTCTTTTCAGGAAGCCTTTGTCGTCGACCATGGCGGAGAAATAGTCGAGAAAGACGAGTTTGTTTTCGGCGGCGTATTTTTTGAGCCACGCGTTGAGGGCGAGGATTTTTTCGGGCGGGCGGCGGTCGGTCATGACGATTTCTTTGCCTTCGCCGTTGTGGCCGCCGTCGTAAACGGGAAGGACCGCGCTGAGAACGACCTGGATGTTGTGAGCGCGAGCGAGTTCGGCCATCGAAGCGAGATTGGCTTCGATTTCCTCGAGAGAAATGGGGCCGGTGTTGCCGGCGATGTCGTTGGTGCCGGCAAGGATGACGACGACTTTGGGCGCTAGATCGATGACGTCGGCGCGGAAGCGGAGAAGCATTTGCGGCGTGGTTTGACCGCCGATGCCGCGGCCGATGTAGGGCTTGCCGGGAAAGAATTCGCCGAAGCGCGCCTGGGGCCACGCGTCGGTGATGGAATCGCCCAGGAAGACGACGCGCGATTCGTCTTTCCCGGGCGGCGCGAGTTTTGCATTGGCTTCGCGGTAGCGAGCGAGATTGGGCCAGTCTTTCAGGACGGCATCCAAGCGGGCGATTTTGGTTTGGGCGGCTTGGAGATCGTTCGGGTTGCACGCCGTTTGCGGGCTGGGAGTTTCGACGGGAGGAGTTTGCGCGGAGAGAGCGATCGCGCAGAAAGAAAAGGAAATGCAGAAGAGCGCGCAGCCAGACAAATTCATGGAATTCCTCCTATGTGTTCGTGAATGGGGGTCTTCGATTTGCCGCCGGTCAGCTTGAATTCTTGGCCTGTTGTGTCACGATCACAAGAATTTGAACCGACCCCGTGCCTCGGAAATCGGCCGTTTGACTTCACTCGGAGCGTCCCCTAAACTTGATAGTTTGAGCGATGCACAAAAGGAGCATTCGATAGATGGCCCAAGGACAGGCTACCAAAGTTAAGAAGAAGAAAAAGTCGGTTTTGAAGCGGGCGGCGCAATCTCGCCAACGCGCGGAAGTGAACCGGGCAAACCGGACGCAGGTGCGGAGCTTGATGAAGAAGCTGCGCGGGGCGATTTCCGCAGGCGACAAGACCACGGCGGGAAGCTTGCTGAGCCCGACGCTGAGCGCGATAGACCAGGCGATTTCGAAGGGCGTGCTGCACGAGAATACGGCGAACCGGTATAAGTCGCGGTTGAATTTGGCGTATAACGGGTTGGCGGCGAAGACGGCGTAAAGAAGTCGATAGTTTTCAGTCGTCAGTTATCAGTTTCGGGAAACGTGAAGCGGCGGACATTGCGTCCGCCGTTTTTGTTTTTAGAGCGCATAAGAGCGAAGAGGAAGCCGCCACAGAGACACCGAGCGCACAGAGGAGGAGAAGGGAGATTGGCGAGGGCAAACGGATATGGTCGGTAGGCGCAGAACGGCCGGCTTCGGAAAGCCGGCCCTACATGAGCCGGACAAGAAGGGTTAGCGGGCGGCGGTGCGCGAGGCGAGGGCGAACGGCTACGGCCGAAGTGAACGCGACATAGTAAAAGCGGCGTCGAGTAGTCGTAGAACGGCCGGCTTCGGAACGCCGGCCCTACATGAGCCGGACAAGAAGGGTTAGCGGGCGGCGGTGCGCGAGGCGAGGGCGAACTGTTACGACCGAAGTTGACGCGACATAGTAAATGTGGCGTCGAGCTGCCGCAGAACGGCCGGCTTCGGAAAGCCGGCCCTACATGAACCGGACAAGAAGGGTTAGCGGGCGGCGGCGCGGGCGGCGGGCGCGGTGAGTTCGGCGAGGAGGAATTCGAGGATGGTGCGAGGAGAGTCGGCGCCGCCTTTGAGGCGATCGTCGGCTTTTTGGAGGGATTTGAGGCCGGCGAGAAGGCGGGGACGAGAAATTTTGCGGGCGCTTTGCAGAGCGAGTTCGGCTTGTTCGGGGCGCATGCCGAGAGCGCGAGCGGCCTGCCAGCCGTTGGTGGCGCCGCGAACTTCGCTGGCTTCCATTAATTTGCGGTACATCCAGGTGAGAGCGCCGAGAATTTGAAGCGGCTGTTCGCCTTCGCGGAGGATGCGGTCGAGAAATTCGAGCGCGCGTTTGGACTGGCGTGTGGCGAGCATGTCGGCGAGTTCCCAAACGGTGGCGGTTTTTTCGGATATGACGAGGGTGGCGACGTCGCGGCGGCGAATGAGTTTGCGGTCGCCGGCGTAAGTCGCGAGCTTGGTGATTTCGGTTTTGAGGCGCTGAAGATCGGCGGAGACGGATTCGGCGAGATCTTCGGCGGCGCCGGATTCGAATTCGACGCCGTCCTCTTTGGCGATGACTTTGGCGAGCGCGACGGCAGAGGAGATGCGATCGTCCTGATTTTCGCCGAGGCCGACCTGAACGACGAGCGCCTTTTCGGCGAGAAGTTTACCGAGACGCATGCGCTGATCGAGCTTCACGGCTTCGATGACGAGAATGGTGAAGGAAGCGGGATTGGCGAGATAGGACTCGAGGGATTTGACGGCTTCTTCCCTTTTCTTTTCGGAGAAGGATTCGATGGATTCGGCGTCTTCCAAAAAAACAATTTGTTGCGGTGAAAGCATCGGAAGCGTCTGCGCCTGATCTATTGCGGCCTGGACTTCGTTGCGATCGGCGGAGAAACGCGAAACGGCCCAAGTGCGGGCGGCTTCGGGGACGAAGCGAGCGATGAGCTGGGCGCGGCAGGTGTCGCGAAGATAGGCTTCTTCGCCGTGAAGGAGAATGGCGGGGACGGGCTTCCCTTTTTCGAGGCGCGCGAGAAGTTCGCCGGCGGAGAGTTGCGCCATTAGAAATTCTCCAGGATGGCGGCGACGAGTTTTTGCGCGAAGTCTTTGGCGAGGCGGTCGAGAGCGGGGTCTTGTTCTTCGAAGAAGCTTTTCACGTCGGTGGAGAGCTCGTATTCGTTGCGGAAAAGAAAGTTGCTGGAATGAAAGAGAATTTTTTGCGAGTCGGACTCGGTGAGCGTGACTTCGCATTTGACGGTGACAAGCATGGTGGTGGCTTGGGTAATGGTGGAAGTTGCGGCGGTTTGCGGCTGCGTTTGGAAGGTGAGCGGGACGGCTTCGACGCTGAGAACTTTGCCGGTGAGGACGGCGTCGCCGGAGGCGGGATTCGAAACGATTTTGTAATTTGTCTTGGCGAGGAATTCGTGGATGGTGGCGGCGGTGAGTTTTTGTTCGATGCGATAGCTGGTGGTTTTGTTTTCGATGGCGGGGACGGCGATGACGTGAATGGTTTTGGGGAGAGCGGCGTCATGGCCGGCGACGCGATAGCCGCAGGCGGAGGCGAAGAGGCAGAGCGAGGAGGCGATCATAAGAGAGGCGCGTTTCATGGAAGGAGTTTCTCCGCGAGCTTGACGGCGTTGTGAGCCGGCAAGCGAATGTTATCGGCGGCGCCGAAGAACCACCATACATTTTCGTCGGAGGGATCGGGCGCGGGCGCGGCGAGATGGATGAAGGATTCGCCGGCGACGCTGAGGTTGCTGGGGCCGGGTTCGGCGTTGAAGAGGAGGCCGGCGGATTTGGCGGCGGCGGTGAGCCCGGCGGAGTCCGCGGGCGCGGCGAGCTTCGCCGCGAGAGTGAAGGCCGTGCCATAAAAGACGGGCGCTTGAATGAGTTGCACGGCGGGAATTTTTGCCGGGGCGACGAGGATGGCGGCGAGTTCGCGGCGGAGGCGATCGCGCGCGGAGGAGAGGGATTCTTTGCTTTGCGGACCGAAGCGGTCGAGCAGATTGAACGCGACTTGCGTGTCAAAAACGGGAGAACCGACGGGTTGAAAGGAGAGGAGCTTGCTCGATTGATGCTCGAGTTCTTCGATTCCCTTGCGGCCGGATTCGGAGGCGGATTGCAGGGCGACGAGCGTGAGGCGCTCGGGAACGAATTTTGAAAGGGCAAGGGAGAGCGAAGCGGCGGCGATGGCCGGGGCGCTGGGAATGGCGAAGGACGTTTGCTGTGACGGGGCGGATTTTGAATGGAACGAATCGAGATTTGAAAACCAGATCGCGGCGGAAGACTGGGAAATTAATTCGCCGGATAGATCGACAAGGATGGCGCCGCTGCGGCGAGCGAGGCCGAGGTTCGTCCTCGTAAATTGCGCGGAGCCGGTGAAGAAAATAATGGTCGCGCGGTTGAAGCTGTCTTCTTCGACAGGCTGAATGATGGCGGCTTCGCCCGCGGCTTCGGTGAGCGTGCCAACGGAGAGGTCTTCGTCGACGAGGCGGAATTCAGAGGCGGCGAAACGGGATTCTTCGAGAAGGGATTTGAGTTCGGCGCCGAGGAGAGAAGAAGCGCCGGCGATGACGATGCGAGTGGAGGCCATGTTCGGTCAGGCAGATAGTATACGGGAAGCGGGCAAGCGGTTCGAACGGCGCTAGATGTTTCCGGCGGCGCGCGAGACGAGGCGATGGCGGAAGAAACGCACGAAGTGGAGCGCGACGCCGGTGGCGGCGTAGGCGCAAGCGAAGATCACGAGCGCGATTTCCGAGAAGGTCCAAACGACGGCGAGCAACATGAGCAGAGCGATGATGGCGAGCGACGGTTGCTTGCGTGTGAGCGGGAGATCTTTGAAGCTGTAATAACGAATGGTGCTGGTCATGAGCGCGCCGAGCGTAAAAGCGAGCAGAAACCAGGGGATGGACCAGCGGTAATCGTGGAGCGGAACTTTGAAGCCGTGAACGATGGAGGCGACGACGCCGGCGGCGGCGGGAGTGGGCATGCCGATGAAGTATTTTGAACCGCCCGGGGCCATGCCCTGCACGTTGAAGCGCGCGAGGCGCCAAGCACAGCAAATTAAGAAAACGAGACAGAGCAACCAGCCGAACTGGCCAAGCAATTCGACATTGATTGGCGAAGTCTGCGGAATGCTGCGGAAACCCCACGCGTATGCGAGTACGGCGGGCGCAACGCCGAAGCTCACGACGTCGGCGAGCGAATCGAATTGAACGCCGAACTCGGTGTTTGTGCCGGTAAGACGGGCAATGCGGCCGTCGAGCGAATCGAAGAGAATGGCAAAGCCTATGGCGCGAGCGGCATGGTCAAAATCTGCGACACCGCCGTGAAGCGCGGCGACGATTGCGTAATAGCCACAAAGGAGATTGGCGGAAGTGAACGCGGCGGGCAAAAGAAAAATGCCGCGACGGAATTTGGCGTTGCGAAAGCGGCGCTCGGCGAAGGGGATTTCGCGCTGATCCATGTCCACTATCATCAACCGGAGTGGCCCGCCTCAGCAAGGGCCACATCGGAGGCGGAGTTCGTAACTTGCACGGACCAGCGAGCGAGGATGCTGGAGCCGCCGTGGACGGTGTCGCCGACTTTGACGGAGATTTGCGCTTCTTGCGGGAGCCAGACGTCGACGCGGGAGCCGAAACGGACGAGGCCGATGCGCTCGCCGCGCTGGACGGCGTCACCGGGTTTTTTCCAGGAGACGACGCGGCGCGCGACGAGGCCGGCGATTTGTTTGAACTCGATTTCGCCGCCGGGCGTGGCAAGCGTAAAGATGTTTTGTTCGTTTTGTGTGGAGGCTTTGGGGTCCCAGGCGGCGAGGAATTTGCCGGGAAGATATTTTATTTGCGTGAGCGTGCCGGCGAGCGGCGTGCGGTTGACGTGAACGTTCCAGACGGCGAGGAAGATGCTGATGCGCGTGCCCGGGCGGCCGGCGTTTTCTTCGGGCGTGATGACGACAACGCGGCCGTCGCCGGGCGAGACGACGGCGTCGGGGTCGGGCGGGATGGCGCGGTCGGGATCGCGAAAGAAGGAAAAACAAAAAAGAGCGAGTGCGATCAGAACCGCCGCAGCGATCCACCACTGGAGAGCGAGAGTGATACCGCCGAAGAAAAGAGGCGGCAAGCCGAAGTAGTAGCCTTCCTTGACCATGAACAAATCAAGATAACATACACGCGCATGGCGCGCGCACATGGCACGGGCGCCGAGACACCTCAACCTTCCAACGACGGCCAACGCAAATTGAGCGAGAGAGGCGCGCTACGAGTGGGCAGCGCGCACGCGTTGGATACGCAAAGCGATCCGCTCCATCTCGTCCTTGCAGTGGAGCTTCATTTTCTTGAGTTTTATTTCTTCGAGAAGGTCTTCCGAACTGAGGTAGGTCGAACTGAGGATTTTCTGAAGTTCCGCTTCGTAGTGCTCGTGCTCTTCGAACAGACGCCGATAGTCGGCGTCTGTATCGAGGAGTATGTCCCGAGGGCTCCGCTGCAAGGTTGCCATGCGTTCCTCCTCAACTTATGGCCGCGGCAAGCCGGGGCCATTTTCAAATTGTGAACTGCAGAGGCCGTGATGCGGGTGAGGAGCCTCTGTCACGGGACGTTAACACAAGGGAAAGAAAGGTCAAGAGGGTATCTGTGGGAAATTGGTCCTAGTCCGTGGGTGCCGCTAGTTCGAAAGACGTAACGACATGGTGACGGCCGCTTCGACCGGATTGCGGTAATAATTCGGCCGACGGCCGGACGGGGAGAAGCCGTGCTTTTTGTAGAAAGAGAGAGCGCGCTCGTTGGATTCGCGGACTTCGAGATAAACGGATTCGAAGCGGTGCTCGCGACATTCGGTGACCGCGGCGGTGAGCAAACCGGAGGCGTAGCCGCGGCGGCGCCAATTGGGGCCGACGGCAAGATTGAGGAGCTCCATCTCGCGGGCGCGGACGATGGAGCGGACCGCAAGAAAGCCGAAAAGAATTTCGCGGTCTCCGATGACCCAGCCGCGCACGTCGCCGATGCTGAGCTCGAATTCGCCGGGTATCCATTGCGCGGCTTCGGGGCAGGATTTGGCGAGGAGAAGGATCTTGGGCAGATCGGCGGCGACGAGCGTGCGAACGGTTCCTGATGGCGCGCCGGTCTTCATGATGCGGCTTTTTGCTTGCCGAAGATTTCGGCGTCGGAGCGGCGGACGTAGTTTGCGTCCAAGGTGAGGGCGTCGACTTGCAAAGGATTCGGTTGAGCCGCGACGTGGCGCCCAATTGCGGCGGCAAGCGGCGGCTGGACGACGACAAGATTGTTCGGCGAGATTTCGCCGGACCGCGAAGACTTGGTGGATGGGAAGACGTGCGGGTCGAGCGTGACCCACGAGAGGCGATGGCCAGAACACTTGGCGGCTTGCGCGAAGAAATCTTCGGGAGCGATCACACTTTCCTCGATGAGGGTGGTTGCCGCGCCAGATTCGCGCCGGTAAAGTGCGGCAAAGATTTGGTTGCGCTGCGCGTCGATGACGGCGGCAACGTGGGTCGAGTCCGCGGGAGCGCTACCCGCGAGAACGGCGAGGCGCGAGACCGGGAAGATGGGTTTGCCGTAAACCTCGGACCAGGCCTTTGCGGTGGTGAGGCCGACGCGGACACCGGTGAACGATCCGGGACCGGACGCGACGGCGTATCCCGCTAAATCGGAATGACTTAGGTGATGATCGGAGAGCAGCTGGGAAACGGCGGGCAAGAGCCAGGAGGAAAATTCGTGAGAAGACGGATGGGGGAGTTCGGCAAGGAGGCGCGAACGATCGAGCAAAGCAATGCTGCCGCGCGCGTCGCAGGTATCGAGGGCAAGGAGGAGCACGAAAGGATAGTACCGCAACGCGGGGGCAAACGCAGAGCAATTTGGGTGCCAAAAATGAATGAGGTGGTCGGTAAACCTTTCATTCCAAACGATATACCTTGACTCTTACAATACAGGCGTCCATACTGCCTTTGTTCCACAAGGGGGCACCGGAAGCCATGGATTATAAGATCGGCGACAAGGTTGTGTATCCGAATCACGGCGTGGGAATGATCGAGCAAGTAAGTTACGGTGTTTTGAACGGCAGGACGGAGCGGTACTACATGATTCGCGTGGTATCGAGCGGCTTGCGGGTAATGGTGCCTCAATCGAACGCGGACACGGTTGGATTGCGACCGGTGATCCGGAACAATGACACGACAAAGGTTTTGGGCTTCCTTGAAAAGGGCAAGTTAAACTGCCATCACGATTGGAAACACCGATTCAAAGAGAATTCTGAAAGAATGCGAACCGGTTCGCTGCTGGAAGTTGCAGTGGTGCTGAAGAGCCTGGTGTCGCTGAGCCGGAGCAAGCCGCTGTCGTTCCGCGAAAAGAAGATGCTGGAGCGGGCCAAGTATTTGCTGGTGAGCGAAATGGCGACGGCGCGGAACCTGACGTCGGAAACGGCCGAGACGCTGGTGGTGAAGTCGCTGGCAAAGGCGAAATTGCAATTTCCGGTGATGCAAGAGGCGATGGAACAGTAAGAGCTTTAGAAGAACGATTTTGCGAGGGGCGAGCGAGGAGCTTGCCCCTTTTTTATTTTCATTGGAAGAATGGTGTGCCGAAGTCAGGCCAGCGGCAGGGATGCGGTGGCGTTGAGGGACGTGTCGGCAAGAATGCCGGCGTGGAAGCGCGGGAAGGCGGCGGCGGCGATCATGGCGGCGTTGTCCGTGGAGAGCGCGCGGCTTGGAAAGAAAGTCTGAATGCCGGATGATTTGCCGCGCTCTTCGAAGGCGGTACGGAGCTGGGCGTTGGCGGCGACGCCACCGGAGACGAGAATTGTGGAGGCGGCCGATTGCTCGGCAGCGGCGAAGGTGCGATCGCGGAGGTCGCGAACGACGGTATTTTGAAATTCGCGGATGAGACCGAGAGTTTGCGCGGAGCAAAGCGGAAGGAGTTGCTCAAATTTGCGTTCGCCGCGCGCGAGGGCGGCTTCGCGGGCGGCAATTTCGGGCGCGTATTCGGTGTGTTCGCGCAAATGATAGAGGACGGCGGTTTTCAGGCCGCTGAAGCTGAAGTCGAGCGGATTGCCTTTCATTTTGATGGGCCCGAATTTGACGGGCGCGGGCGCGCCGCCGGCGGACGCGGCGAGACGATCCAAAATCGGACCGCCGGGATAGCCAAGGCCGAGGAGTTTCGAAACTTTGTCGTAGGCTTCGCCGGCGGCGTCGTCGCGCGTCTGGCCGATTTTGCGATAGCGGAGTTGCGCGGCGGCTTCGGCGCGAGTTCCCTGCTCGGCGCGGACTTCGTAAAGGACGGTGTGGCCACCGGAAACGATGAGGCAGACGGCGGGAAGTTCGGGAACGAGTGCGGACTTATGCGCTTCGAGAAAAACGGCGTGGACGTGGCCTTCGAGGTGATTGACGGGAACGAGCGGCTTGCCAAGGGCTTCGGCGAGCGTTTTGGCGTAGGTGATTCCGACCAAGAGCGAACCAACAAGGCCGGGGCCTTGGGTGACGCCGACGGCGTCCAGATCGGCAAAACCGAGGCCGGCTTGCGAAAGCGCTTCGCGCACGACGGGCACAATTTGGCGAAGATGCTCGCGGGAGGCAAGTTCGGGGACGACGCCGCCGTACTTGCGATGAATATCGATCTGCGAAGCGACGACGCTTGAGAGGATTTCGCGGCCGTCGGCGACGATGGCGGCGGCGGTTTCGTCGCAGGAGGATTCGATGCCGAGGATGCGAACGCTCATGAACCAATGCTAACACAGGGGTTTCCGGCGGTTGGCCGTGGCGGTGCCGGCCGGCGTCGAACGCGGCGGCGAGAAAGCGATTGAAAAAGTTGGCGTCCTCTTACACTCTGTGAGCATGAGCCAACCGGAAAAGAGCGCGCCGACCGGCGTGCGTAAAGTTCGCAAAGCTGTTTTGCCCGCGGCGGGACTCGGAACACGATTTCTGCCGGCGACGAAGGCGCAGCCGAAAGAGATGCTGACCGTCGTCGACAAGCCGCAGATTCAATATGTGGTGGAAGAATGCGTGGCGAGCGGCATCGAGCACATCATCATTGTGACGGGCAAGGGGAAGAATTCGATCGAGGATCATTTCGATTACAACCCGACGTTGGAACGATTTTTGGAGGAAAAAGGACGGAAGGATCAAGCGGCGCTGGTGCGGCGGATCAGCGACATGGTGCAGGTGAGCTACACGCGGCAAAAAGAGCCGCTCGGGTTGGGACACGCCGTGCTTGTGGCGAAGGATTTGGTTGGCGATGAACCGTTTGCGGTGCTGCTTGGCGATGTTTTGATTCCAGGCGAGAATCCGGCGACGAAGCAATTGATTCAAGTGTACGAAGCCACGGGAGTGGGAGCGATTGCCGTGGAGGAAGTGCCGAAGGAGAGGACGAATTTGTACGGCATCGTGGATGGACAGATTGCGCCGCAGCCGCCGTTTGGCGAAAGGCTGTTGCGCGTGCGCGACCTGGTGGAAAAACCGAAACCGGAGAATGCCCCTTCGAACCTGGCGATTACGGGAAGGTACGTGTTGCCGGCGGCGATCTTCGATTGCCTGGAGAGAACGAAGCCGGGCGCGGGAAACGAAATTCAACTGACGGACGCGCTGCGAATCCTGGCGAAGGAACATGGACTTTGGGCGTACATCTACGAAGGGATTTCTTACGACGCGGGCGACAAACTCGGCTTTCTGAAAGCGACGGTGGAAATTGCGCTGCAGAATCCGGAATTCGGCGCCGCATTTCGGTCTTATCTGAAGAGTTTGAAGCTGTAGCGCTACAGACGAATCTTCCTGGCTAATTTTTGATTTGTATAACCGGCGCGTTCGGCGCAGCATCTCTATTAGCCTGGCTGCCGGATGGCAACTTCCCTTTCGAGCGCGCCACCCGTCGTTTGCGAAAAAACCGATTTTGCGTTGCATTCCCGAAGGAGAACACCATGAGCGAAGCCACCGGACAAGTGAAAGCAACCTCCACGAAGACTTTTCCCGCGAAGTCGTATGCCGCGCAGAGCGCAACTTCTGGCCTTGCGGCGCATGCGATTGTGCGGCGCGAACCGCAGCCTTCGGATGTGCAGATCGAGATTTTGTATTGCGGCGTGTGCCATTCGGATTTGCATCAGGCGCGGAACGAATGGCAGGAGATGATGCCGACGGTGTATCCGTGTGTTCCCGGACACGAAATTGTCGGACGCGTCACAAAAGTGGGAAGCGCGGTGACCAAGTTCAAGGCCGGAGACACGGTCGGCGTCGGCTGCATGGTGGATTCGGACCGCACATGTCCGAGCTGTTTGGCGGGCGACGAACAGTATTGCGACAGTTTTCCGACGCTGACCTACAACGCGCCCGATAAGCACCTGGGTGGCGTGACGTTCGGCGGCTACTCGGACGGCATCGTGGTCGATGAAGCATTCGTGCTGCGCATTTCAAACAAACTCAATCTTGCCGGCGCGGCGCCATTGCTATGCGCGGGCATTACCACATATTCGCCGATGCGGCACTTCAATGTGCAGAAGGGGCAGAAGGTGGGCGTGGTTGGGCTTGGCGGCCTGGGCCACATGGGCGTGAAGTTTGCGAATGCATTTGGCGCAAACGTGGTGATGTTTACGACGTCCGCCGGCAAGGCAGGCGATGCGAAGCGGCTCGGCGCTCACGAAGTGGTCATCTCAAAAAATGCGGACGAAATGCTGAAGCATGCAGGAACGTTCGACTTCATTTTGGACACAATTCCGGCGGACCACGACGTGAATCCGTACATCAATTTGCTGAAGCTGGACGGCACGCTGACGCTGGTCGGAGCGCCGCCAAATCCGGTTTCGGTGGCGGCGGGCGGTTTGCTTTTCAAGCGGCGGCGGCTGGCGGGTTCCATTATCGGGGGCATCCGCGAAACGCAGGAAATGCTGGATTTCTGCGCGGAAAAGAATGTCATCGCGGACGTGGAGATCATTCCCATGCAAAAAATCAATGAAGCGTACGACCGGCTTTTGAAGAACGACGTGAAGTACCGCTTCTCGATCGATATGGCGTCGTTGAAGCAGGCATAAGCGGAAGTGAAAACGGAAAACCCCGTGCGGCGGAATGCCGTGCGGGGATTTTTGCTTGGCGCCGATTCAATTCAATGGAAACTTAGCGGTGGGTTTCCTGATTGCGGCGATGCTCTTCCGGCGCGGCGGCGACGCCGGCGCGGCGGAGTTCCTCGGTATAAAACTTGCGATAGAGGACGCTCCACTCCTCGCTGTCTTCCAGGATTTCTTTTTTCATGGAGCTGATTTTTTTGCGGGCTTCGGCGTCCATCTTTTCTTCTTCGCGGAGCTGATTCGTGAGGATGGTGACGATGTTCTGGCGAATCGTGTCGCGATCTTCGACGAATTCGACTTCATTGCTGGCGACAAGCACATCCATCATTTTGTGGGACAGCCGGACGATTTTCTCTCGCGTGAGTCGCATCTTCCCTTTTTCCAGTCCCTACCGCAGGACCAATTTCTTGTCGCGCGCCAACTGCGACTTCACCTTCTTGAACATTTCCTGATACGTGATGCCGGAATTGCGCATTTGCTCCTGATACTGAATCAGGATTTGGCGAGCTTCCTCGTTGATGCGGTCTTCGACGGTGATTTCTTCGAGCATGGCCTGGCGGAGACGAGTGACGACGGGCTCCGTCGTTTTCACTTCCACCATTTCGGCTTCGACGAGTTTTTTAAGTGCTTCGGCGGCCATGTGGCCGACCAAATCGCGGTTCAGCAGCATTCCTTGCGCGTCCTTTGGGCAATTGAGAAACATTGAGTTTACTGGGTGAAACGCAAAACTGCAACCGACGCCAATCATTGGCTGCTGGACAGCCTGGACTCGTTCAGCGGATTCGACTTAACCCTGGAGTATCTCGAAACCCACTTGCTCGAGCGGAATCGCGGTCGTGTTCTCACCGTAGGAATAGGCTTCAAGGCATTCGGCGTAGCCTTCATTGAGCCAGAGAATAAACCCCATCCCGTGCTCCAATCCGTTGATCCGGGCGGATGGACCAGGCCTGCGGCGCTCACCTGCAATTGCGGGCCCAGAAGAGCGATTGACAGAGAAACGAGTGTACGAACCAGCGCCGGTGTTTTCGCGGCTGAGAACTGTGGCGGTTGATAGTTGGGCTTCGAGCGCGATTCGATCCTCGAAGTGCGCTTCGCAAATGGCGCGGAGAACGGCCTGTTCGAGCGGCGTAAAGTCTGATTCAACGGACGCCATGTATTGCATGGTAGCCTGAACGCAGATTGAGTGGAAATTTCGAACTGGCCCACTACCCAACCATTGCCGTGGGAGGGTGCAAAAATTGCGAGTCACGCTATAATGCGCGCGACGCAAAATGCAAAAGGAGCGGCGGCATGAACAACGCAGTCAGGCTTCGTATCGCAAGTGCGGTTTTGTTGGGTGCGAGCGGGATCTTGGGAGGCGGCGTGGCGCGCTCGCAACAGGCGGCCAGCGAACCGGCAAAAGAAGATTACGTTAAGGCTCACTACACGAAGTATGAGTATCGGATTGCGATGCGCGACGGCAAGAAACTGTTCACGTCGGTCTACGTCCCGAAAGACGATTCGCAACCTTATCCGATACTGATGGACCGCACGCCGTACAGCGTGGGACCGTACGGCGAAGACGCGTACAAAAAATCGCTTGGACCGTCGGAAGAGTTTCAAAAGGCGGGCTACATTTTCGTTTATCAAGACGTGCGCGGCCGGTATTTGTCTGAAGGCGAATTTGTGGAGATGCATCCGCACGTTGACGTGAAGCGGTCGGCGGCAGATGTTGACGACAGCACAGACACCTACGACACGATCGAATTTCTGCTCAAGCATGTGGCGAACAACAACGGGAAAGTTGGCATCTGGGGCATCTCGTACCCGGGTTTTTATACTTCGGCGAGCATCATCGATTCGCATCCGGCGTTGAAAGCTGCGTCTCCGCAGGCGCCGATGACCGACCTGTTTTTTACCGACGACGCGTACCACGGCGGCGCGTTCATGCTTGCGGCAAATTTCGGTTTTTACACTTCGTTTACGCCGATGACGGAACCGGCGCCGCCGCCGAAGACGCGCGTGCCATTCGATTTCGGAACACCGGACGGTTACGACTTTTATTTGAACGTAGGCGCAACGAGAAATCTGGACAAGCTCTACCTGAAAGGCACGAATCCACTCTTCAACGATCAGCTTTCGCATACGACTTACGACGACTACTGGAAGGCGCGCGATTTATCGCGGCACATGAAGAATATCAAGTGCGCGGTGATGACGGTGGGCGGTTGGTTTGACGGCGAAGATCTTTCCGGACCGTTCAAGACGTTCCATGCCATCGATCAATTTAATGCCGGGCTGGCGAATTCGCTTGTGGTGGGGCCGTGGGTGCACGGCGGATGGGCCATCACGGATGGCGATCGACTGGGTGATGTGCAATTCGGCGCGAAAACGAGCGAATTCTTTCGCGCGAATATTCAATTCCCTTTTTTTGAATTTTACTTGAAGGGGAAAGGCGCGGCGCTTCCCAAAGCGTACATGTTTGAAACCGGAACAAACGTGTGGCGAAAATACGATTCGTGGCCGCCGGCCAAGGCGCAAGCCAAGACACTTTATTTGCACGCGGGCGGAAAGCTTTCGTTCGAGCCGCCGGCGGAAAAGGAAGGCTCCGACGAATATGTGAGCGATCCGGCTCACCCGGTTCCGTTCATCGACTATATGTCCACAAGCGTACCGCAACGCTACATGGTGGACGACCAGCGATTTGCGTCGCGACGCGCGGATGTACTGACGTACGAAACCGAGCCGCTTGCGGAAGATTTGACGATTGCGGGGCCCGTCTCACCGAAACTGCACGTCTCCTCGACGGGCACGGATTCGGATTTTGTGGTGAAGCTGATCGACGTTTATCCGAACGATTACCCGGACGATGAGTCGGTGAACGGAAGCAAACGAGTGATCGGAGCGCCGTCGGTGCGCCTGGGCGGATATCAGCAGCTGCTGCGCGGCGAACCGATGCGCGCGAAATTCCGCAACAATTGGGAGAAGCCGGAAGCGCTGCCGCCGGGAAAAATGGTGGAATTGAATTTCGCGATGCCGGACGTCGACCACACGTTCCGGCGCGGCCATCGCATTATGGTGCAAATCCAAAGTTCATGGTTTCCGCTGGTGGACCGCAATCCGCAATCGTTTGTCGAAATTCCCGACGCGAAAGCGGAAGAGTTCAAGAAGGCGACGGAACGTGTATTTCACCAAAAGGATGCGGCGTCCGGAGTGCAAGTGCTGGTCGTCTCGGAGTAGTCTGATTTTGCGGTGGAATGGAGCGCGTTGACGCTTTTTGCGTCTTCTTGTAAGATTAGAAAGTTGGGTTGTGCGCGCAGTCGTCGGGCGGTTAGCTCAGTTGGTTAGAGCACCTGCCTTACAAGCAGGGGGTCGCAGGTTCGAGCCCTGCACTGCCCACCATTCCATTGCAACATCCCTCAGCGGGGACGTAGTTCAGTTGGTTAGAACGCTGCCCTGTCACGGCAGAGGTCGCGAGTTCGAGTCTCGTCGTCCCCGCCATTCTTTCAATCACTTACAAGCCCTGATCCAAACGGATCAGGGGATACTAGAGGACGATAAGCGGAAGGCGCGAATTCCGAATTGCGAATTTGCTGCTTAGCGTCGACTATTGGACTACGTTTGCTTTGGGTAGCAAGCCAGCAGGCAAGAAGGCGTCGACCAATTTGTCGTGGGCCACACGCTTGGTCTTCGATGTCGCCTGCAGGTACTTGTTCGTGACATGGAGGTTGCTGTGCCGCAAGTAGTTGCGGATCGTGAGTTGGTGTTCTCCCATCTCCGCTAGAGTCGTTCCCACCGTGTGCGGAAATGTATGCCAACTCTTGCCGATAATGCCAATCCTCTTGAACGCGGGCTGGATCTTCTTTTTCGAAGTCCTCCGGCCGGTTGTAAGGGCTCAGTGAAACCAGGGCAGGTGTCAGGGTTCAGAGATTAGCAAAAAAATAATCGGGAACTTCAAAATGCACACTTGACATCGGCGGATAATTCACTACCATATGGTTGTGGATAAGCTGGATACAACTTTTGCGGCTCTGTCTGATCCAACCCGCCGCGCGATGATCGAACGGCTCTCCCATGGGCCTGCCTCGGTGCGTGGATTGACGGAACCGTTTGCCCTCTCGCAACAGATGATTTCAAAACATATTGCGTACCTGGTGCGGGCGCGGATTGTAATGAAGACGAAGCGTGGAAGAGAGAGCGTGTGCACGCTCAGGCCAGAGGCGATCAAGACAGTCAGCGACTGGGCAATTAACTATCGCCGATTCTGGGAAGAGAGTTTCGACAAGTTGGATGTGGTTGTGAATCGGATGAAAAAAGAGGAGGTCAGAGATGACGAAAAACACGGTTGACGAGACAGAGCGGATGGTTGTCACGAAAGTGTTTGACGCCCCACGCGCATTGGTTTGGAAGGCGTGGACGGACCCGAAATATGTGATGCAATGGTGGGGGCCGAAGGGTTTTACCGCGCCTTTTTGCAAGATGGATTTTCGCGTCGGAGGAAAATTTCTCTGCTGCATGAGAACGCCGGATGGGCAGGAGTTCTGGAATGGCGGGGAATACCACGAAATTGTTCTGCACGAGAAGATCGTTTACTCCATGTACTTTTCCGACTCGAAGGGAAACAAGGTTGAGCCCGCGCACTATGGAATAGAACATGAGGCCATAGACGATGCGCACGACGTGGTTATTTTTGAGGATTTTGGAAACGGCCAGACGAAACTGACCCTCATTGGAAATGAAACGATGGAGAACGCGAAATCCAGCGGGCAAGTAGAGGGCTGGAATCAGATACTCGACAAAGTTGCCGCTGTTGTTGCGGAGCTTGCGCAGGCGAAATAAGAAGTTGAAGTTTTGATAATCGTCATGCGCGAAATAGAGCCAAGGCCAGCGACGGAGGCTTAGTTCGAACGGGCTTCTCGTCGCTTGGCCGAATCGCCGACCGGTTGCACGAAACGCCAAAAGGGTTTTGCGGATCGCAATGCTTGAAACTCGCGGCTACGGACGGTTCAGTTCGAACCGGTCGGTCGTGCGGCAGTAGGTTACGCCCGCCATGCGCCCGATGGCGCGCAGCTTGCCGGGATCGATCTGAAAGTTGTTCACGAGATCCGGGGCGACGTGGAATCGCACGACTTCGCCGAGAATGAGGGTTCCTCCCATGGGCTTTTCGCTTACGGGCAACAGATGGAGCAACCGGCACTCCATCTGCACGCGACTCTCGGCGACGCGGGCGGGCTTGACCAAGTCGCTGGGGACGGGCGTCAAACCCGAGAGCGCGAATTCATCCACCTCGGGAGGGACCGATGCGGAACACTGGTTCATCTGCTCGACAAAATCTTCGGAAACGATATTGACGACGAACTCGCGCGTTTCCATGACGTTCTTCAGCGTGTCCTTCATGCCGCGTTCATTGGCAGGCACCGAAGTGCAAAAAACGACGACCGGCGGATTGGCGCTGGCCACGGTGAAAAAACTGAAGGGGGCAAGATTTCTGACGTTGTTTTTGTCCACCGTGGAAACAAAGGCGATCGGGCGCGGAAGAACCGAGCCGATGAGGAGCTTATAGACCTCCTTGGACTGCTGTTTCGCCGGGTCGATGCTCAACATTTCTTTTTCATTCATGCAAACCTCCAGGTCATTGATCGTATGCGCACTTGGATAACGGCGCGCCACGCCATCCTAAAGGCGACTGCGCGTGGCGACGCGGTGTGCTGGCCAGTTTCAGACTCGCAAATCGGGAATAGGATTTGGAGATGGCCAAGCGCTGAACGCGAGCGGCGACAAAGGGCTAGGATTTCTGCCGATCACGTTTCGCTCCGCGATGGGATTTGTCTGCGCCGACAGCCATCTTGCCGGCCCAGCGTGCAGGGGAAGCAAGGTGCAATCCGAACTGGTCCAAAATTCTCAGAACGGTCTGGTCGACGAGGTCGTCGATCACTTTCGGGTGGTTATAGAATGCCGGCACGGGCGGAAAAATCACGACGCCCATGCGCGAAAGCTTCAACATATTTTCGAGGTGAATGTCGCTCAAGGGCGTCTCGCGGACGACCAGAACCAGTTTGCGGCGTTCTTTGAGCACCACGTCGGCGGCGCGGTGGACGAGAGTGTCTCCGTGGCCCTGCGCAATGGCCGCGAGCGACCGAACGCTGCAAGGACAGATCACCATACCTTGCGATACAAAAGAACCGCTGGAAATGGCCGCGCCCTGGTCTTGCGACGCATAGTGGTGCGCCGCCATTTGGTGCACTTGCTGGACGGTATAGGGCGTCTCGTGGATCAGCGTACGCGCGCCCCAATTACTGAGCACGAGATGGGTCTCAACTTTCGCTTGCTGCAAGACCTGCAACAGGCGCACGCCGAAAATCGTGCCCGTGGCCCCGGTGATGCCGACGATCAAACGGATAGGTTGTTTGTCCATAAGGCAGAAATCAGAAAAAATTTACTCCGAAGCACTTCAGCTCGCCGGGCTCTGAAACAACGCCATCAGCGAATACCGATCAACGGCCAATAGAAAGGTACGATCGCGAGAAGCACGAGCGACTCAATAATAGTGACACAGAGACCGACGCGAAACACGTCTCGCGCTTTGAAATAACCATACGAATATCCCGCGACGAGCACTCCGGACTGGTAAACAAAGATTTTTCCGCCGGCGGCAAAGGCCCAAATTAATCCCAGTGGGAGCGGATGAATGCCGTTGGCATGCGCAAAACTCATCAGGCCGGGCATGGAGGTGGCCAGCATGCCGATCTCATTGCCCAGGAAGATGTGGTAGACAAAAGCGGTCCAGTACGGCACGAAGGCCAATGCGTAAACGCTGGTGGAAATCAAAGGGCGCATCCAATCGAACATGACGGCGGTCATGGTGCGGAGCGCCCCGGTTTGCACCAATACATTGCCCATGCCGATGGCAGTGGCGACAAAGAATACGGGAAGGTAGTTGAGGCGCTTCATGTCCTCCTGGTCGAGAATCCCGATGGCGGGCACGCAAGCGAGGAGGCCGATGCCGAGACCGATGATCGCCGGTGAAATGTGGTGAATCAGGTCGGTCATCCAAAGAGCAATGGCGAGGAGCATCAAAAAGAGGGCCCTTTTTTCCATCGCTGTCCATGGCCCCATCTTTTTGAGTTCGCTCGTGAGGAATTCCGCGCCGCGATCCAGTGCCGCGGCCTCCGGCGGGTAAAGCCACACGACAAGCCGCCAGATGCCGAAAATAGTGACAACGGCGCAAGGAAGGAAAGCGAGAAGCCACTGGCTGTAATAAACGTGAGTATTTGCGCCATTCTCGATGAGACCGCGGCCGAGAATGGTGGAAGGACCGGCAATGACCATTTTGTCGAAGCATCCGGCGGTGTAGGTCAACGTAATAAAAATGCCCTTGCCGACGTTGCTGCCGGGGCCGAGTCCGAAAACTTGCATCAAACCGAGCGCCACGGCCGCCATGATCACGACGCAAGCAATTCCCGATGGCACAAGAAACGTCAAAAGGAACGAGGAAAGAATGATTCCGAGAAGGAGCCGGGAATAACTGGAGCCGACTCTTTGGATGATCAAGTAAGCGAGACGACGAGCCAGCCCCGTTTTTGTGGCCATCATACCGAAAAGGCCGGCGCCAAATAGAAACCACGGGGTTTGATCGGCAAATCCGCTGAACGCCACATCGAACTTCACGACCTTGAGCACCCAAAAGAGGTAGCAGCCGATAAGACCGGTGAGCGCGTGAGGAATGGGCTCAGCGATCCACGCAACGATCATGAAGGCGGCCACCGCCAAGGCGTGCTTCGAGGTGGGGTCGAAATTCAGCGGAACGAACCAGAGAAATACGGGCACGGCGATCGTGAAGATCCAGCCGATCACCTTTCGCGTGGAAAGAGTGAACTCCGGCGCTCCGCCAAACTGAGCGGTGGCATGCACCGCCTGAGCCATTAGTATTTCCCTTGGATGGAGGATTCCACTGCCGCATCCAGCGCGCCGGGCGCGCCCACCGGCTCAGGCATTGGCACACTGCCGCCACCAGAAGTGGGTTCCGCGAGGATCTTTCCCCACTTGGCTTCCGCGGCGCGGCGGACTTCGGGACTCGATTCCGCGACGGGTGGAAAGTCTTTCATCCATTCATACGGCCGGCATGCGTCGATAACCGCGCGCGAGCTGTGCCCGCGATCCGCCATCGGAATGATGGGATCGAGCGAACCGCTCCAACTGCGCCGGATGATTTCGATATCGGCTTCGGGATTGGATCGGGTGGTCAGCGCCCACAGAACGTCGTTGGTATTGGTCACGTCGATGTCGTCGTCCACAACGATGGTGTATCGCCCGAGGTACGCGCCGGCGTGGCAGTACGCGGCAATCATTCCCGCCTGCCGGGCATGGCCGGGGTAACGCTGTTTGATGGAGACAATGGTCAAAAGACGGCTTCCGCCGGCCTCGTGGCACCAAACGCCGGTCACATCGGGGACGCCGGCTTTCTCGAGCTCCTGCCAAATGAGCGCGGAACGCATGAAGCAACGCATATAGTTAAATTCACAAGGGGGACGTGTCGGCGGCGCGCCGAGAATGATGGGATTGTTGCGATGGTACAGCCGCTTTACCTTCATGGTCGGCTCGGGACGCATGTTGCTGGCGTAATAACCGGTCCATTCGCCGAAGGGACCTTCGTTGTGATCGTCCCCGGGAATCGCTTCGCATTCAATGACGATCTCCGAGGAGGCCGGAATCGGAAGACCGGTGTACTCGCCCTTAATTACTTGCACGGGATGTCCTTGCAAGCCGCCAACCCATTCGTATTCGGAAACACCGTAAGGCACTTCCATGCCGCCGGCAAGATAGAGCAACGGGTCGTGGCCGAAAGAAACGGCGAGTTTGCAGGATTGGCCGCGCGCAAAATACTTTTCGCGCATGATGCGGCCCTGTTTGCCCGGCGAAATAAAAAAGCCCAGCTTATCGCGATCATGAATCATGACGCGATACGTGCCCAGATTGACCCAGCCCTCGTCCGGGTCGCGCGTGATGTCCACCGAGCCGGTGCCGATGTAACGTCCGCCATCAAGTTCATGCCACTTGGGAGTGGGAAACTTGTACATATCAATGTCTTTGCCTTCGAAAACGTTTTCCATCACCGGGCCGTCTTTGACCACTTCGGGCTTGAGGTAGGTGAGGTCGGTGATGTGCTTCTTGATGTCTTTCACAAACTGCAGGCGCGTGTAGTTCGTGTCCATGTGTAGCGTCATGGCCAGGCGCTTGGTGGTGTTGAGAGTGTTCGAAAGAACGCGATAGCCCGCGGGATAGCCTTTGATGTGATCGAAAAGCAACGCATGGCTTTGCTCGCCACGGTGATGGCCAAGTTCCGTGATCGCCCCGATCTCCACATCCCAATCGGCGCCATCGATATTCTTTAGTTCACCGAGGCCTTGAGCCGCTTGAATCCAACCTCGCAAGTCTCTGCTTTGCATGTGCTACTCCTTGTGGTCGCTGCTTATTTTTTTGTCGCTGCTTACCTTATGTACGTTTGGTTCGAATAAATCGGGTACAAGGAAACTCAGAATGCCGTTCCGAACGCTGTCTGAAACATAAATTTCTCCGTCCGCTGGATTCAAGGCCAGCCCCACCGGATGCAGGAGCCCGCTAAAAGGGCCGCGAATCATGGCCCGGGGCGGAACATCGCCATTGTCCGTGATGTTCCAGACACCCACAAATCCCAGCGTTGGATTGAGCCAGGGATCTTCGGGAACCGACTTCGAGGATTCCTTGAGCGCCACACCGGAGTACAGATTCACGTGAAGATGGTTCGACGCCGCGAGAAAGATCCTTCCTTTATCGAATTGCATCTGCCAGGGTTCATCGGTAATGCCCGTCTTCGGTCCCGCAATTCGAGCGCGCGGCGCAACATTCCCGTTGTCCGTTCGGTTAAACACCAGAATGTCCTCCGAGTTCGCCACCGCCATCAAATTCTGTACCGGATCGACGGCAATCCCGACCAAGTGCCCAAGTTCCGTTTGCGGCCCGGTAATTACCCGCAAAGGTGCAACATCTCCGTTGGCGTTCCAGCGAAATACGTTGATCCGCTTGCCCGTAAGGCTAGCCACCAGAATCTCGCCGTGCTCAAGGTCCAGGCTGACCGAATGCGGCGTCACAAGTTTCGTGCACGGCCCTTGAATCACTCTAATCGGCGGCTCGGCGCCGTCCGCGCCGCCGCGAAAAACCAGAATGGCGTCAGCCAGTGCATTCGGAACGACAATTTCGTCGTGCACCGGATCGTAAGCCAAACCGTGAATCGTTCGGCCCAGTTTGGACCCTTGTCCGGTAATCACCCTCGTCGGCGCCATGTTTCCATTTGCCAGCCTGGCAAATGCCGCCACACGCGGCTGGCTTACTCAATTCGGCACCAAAATTTCTCCGCGCTTGGTGTCATACGCGAGGGCCATCGGATTTCCGAATCCGGGCGTCGAAGTGCCCGCCGGCGCGCTGCGCAGAACGCGCTTTGGCGTTACGTTCCCGTCCGCCCCGCTATCGAACGCCAGCGCAGAGTGGTCGCCGTAATTCGAAATCCAGATCTCGCCATTCTTGGCGTCCACCGCCAATCCCATCGGCCGGTTGATTCCCGTGTGGTCACCACGAATGATCCGCACCGGCGCCACGTCTCCACCGCGCTTGCGGTCAAAGATCAGAATCGAATTGTCGCCATTGTTGGCCACCGCAATGGTGTCGTGCGCCGGGTCTTCGGCGATTCCCATCGGCCAATCGAGCTTGGTGGAATTCCCTTCGATCGTTCGAAGCGGCGACTGATCATCCTTGGCATGCGAAGAAAATATGGAGATGGAAGGCGGCCGAAACTCTCCACTCTCGCCGGCCGTCTCGTCCTTCCCTGCCACGGGGGCGCATCCTCCTCCCGTGTTCTGAATGACCCCACGAAAATTGCCGTGGCTGGCCACGGCGATTTCGCCATTTGCGTCGTCCCAGTAAATCCCATGCGGATCGGCGAGGCGCGTCTTGGGGCCGCGTATGACGCGTACGGGAGCTTCAACGCCTTGCGCTTCGCGGCGATAGAACACCACCGCATTGAAGATTTCCGCCGTCACGGCGAGTTCATCGCTCGAACGGCCAAGCGCCAAGCCCCAGGCTTGATGAGGAACGGAAAGTACGCGCGCAGGCTTCGCGTTGCCATTGGCCGCGTACGGCATCACCACGACGGTATCCTCGATATCGTTGTTGGCAGTGAAAATTTCCTGCCGCTGCGGATCGACGACCACCGCGGCAACCATGCCGATGTAGGTCTCAGGTCCGATGATGTGGCGCGTCGGCACGGTCTGTGTGCCCTCGATTGTATTGCGTGACCGATCGTAGAGCAGCAGGCTCTTGCGGTTCGGATCGCTCGCCACCACGACGTTGTTTTCCGCATCGACGGCGATTCCATTGAGCGCCGGGTACGGATCGGCGACCATGCGTGCCGCCGGAATGTCTTCTGGGTAAGGCTTTGATCGGCGCTCGTCGGCGCGGGAACGAGAAAGCGCGGCACAAGTTGCGGCTACCGTCAGAGCCACTGCCCAAACGGTGAGCCGTTTTATCTTGTGCCGCGCCATCCTCATTAGAAGACGAACTTTATGCCCAGCTGAATTTGCCGGGAGGTCGTCAGCGTGGGGGGTGGCAAGGGTTGGCCTGAACCCAAAAGGGTGGTCTGAACGCCATAATTGGCGTGATTCAGGGCGTTAAAAGCTTCCGTCCGGAACTGGAGTTTATATTTATCCTGGGAAAGCGAAATGTTCCGGAACAAAGAGAAATCGAAGTCCACAAAACCAGGACCGCGCAAAGTATTCCGTCCCAGATCGCCCAGGGTTCCCAGTGCGGGAAGCGAAAAGCAACTGTAATTGATGTAATTTGCCGGATCCCCAGGGTTGACCGGATTCGTTGTGCAGCCGGGTATGGGGTTGAAGTTCGGCCTTTGCCCGCCCGCGCTGCTGTTGACGCGGCTGTTTCCGGTAAGGGCTAGGTCTTGATTGATTTTTACGGTAAAGGGCACGCCAGTGTGGGCCGAGAAGATGCTTCCCACTTCCCATCCAGACAGAATCGCGCGAGGCGCGCCGTGCAGGGATTCCGCGACCGGAATATTCCAAGTCCCATTCAGTGTGAAGTTATGGGTGATGTCGAAATCGGAGACTCCGTTTTGAAGGTTGGGGAGGAACGCATAGGACGGGCCCGCGGTGTTGAGGTACTCGTTGTCGCTGAATGTGGCCGATCCCTGGTCCAGGCTCTTTGACCAGGTGTACGCGCCCTGGATAGCGAATCCGTGGTTCAGCCGCTTGCTGACGTTCACGAGCAAACCGTTGTATTTGGAATAATCCCTCCAAAGGGTTCCGACAATGCGGCTGAAATTCGGGTTAATCCTCTGGATAGCCTTTACTTCCTGCTTCAGCGTGGGAGGAGGATTTGTGTTGGGATTCAGAGGGATCGGAAACATGGGCTGACCCGTCGGAGAAAAAGTAACTTGCGACAAGGGAACCTGATCCAGGTCCTCGACCCCGAGGGGAACGTGGACGGCATGCGACCCCACATAGCCGAGCGTTATCGCCGTGCTGGCCGTCAACTGCCGCTGAATCGTGAAGTTCCACTGATCGTTGTAGGCGCGAGGCGGATTGGCCTCGACGAAGGCCACACGAGCCCTTGCTCCCGGGCCCTGAAGCAGGCTCAGCGCATTGGGGAAGAGGGGCTGGTTGTTTGCGTCCACACACGGACAATTCGCGTTTCCTTGCACAAAGAAGGGAGTGCCGTGGGTCCGATTGATGAAGAGGTAGGGCAACGGGAGAATGTCGTACATGCCGAAAGAGGCGCGAATCGAGGTCTTTCCGCTTCCGGTCGGATCCCACGCCAGTCCCACGCGGGGCGCAAAATTTCGTTTCGTCGGATTATTGAAAAAAGCCCCGCCAATCCTCGGCGTGGCATCGGTTAGATTCACCAGCGTGGCCACTTTGCCGTGGGCTTCCGTTACCGGCGTTGACGTTTCATAGCGCAAACCGTAGTTCAGCGTGAGCCTGCTCGTGACGCGGAAAGAGTCCTGTGCGTAGAACCCAAAAACATCGCTGCGCAAGCCGCGCACCCCGTTGGTTCCCGGAAGGTCGGAGGTAAAGTCTTGCGGAGTGTTTGTCAATAAATCCTGGACGGTATTGTAATCCCATTCTCCGCGCGGGAAATTGGCGGAGTTGAAATTGTCGTCGATCCTGTCGAAGAGGAAACCGAATTGCAGCGTGTGGCGGCCGCGAATCCAATTCACGTCGTCCGACGCCTGGTAGGAGGTGAAATTGAAGCTGTCCGCACCGGAGGCGCCGATACCGCCAGCCGTGGCCAAGTTGCCAGCGGTAAAAATTCCCACCGGAAGGTTCGGTATAAACCCAAGCTGCGTATTCGTGTCCAGTGCAGAGAGCGCGGAAACATCCTGGGAATCCGCGGCAAAGGTGCGGCTCACCCCAATGCGCGCGGTGTTAATCGCCGTTGGAGTGAAGCTGTGCTGCAGAGATGTTGTGAAGTTATAGTGATCCGAGGGTGAACCAACCAGCTTCTGATTGTAACCATCCGGCTGCAAGAGCGCGCCGGTATCCCATTGAAAGCTTGCCGAAAGACGCGTCTGCTCGGAAAAATTGTGATCGAGTTTACCGACCGCGTAGTATTCGCTGCCCGTTTCGGCGCCCGAAAAAACATAATGGGCCGTGCCATCAGGGACCCCTTTGACCAGGACATCGGGGCCGTTAGCCACCGGAAAAAGTGCTAAGTACGGAACGATGCTCTGAGCAATCGCAACCGGTTGATTTCCGACCATCCCGCTACGGGCGGCATTGGAGAGCGTAAGCGTATCTTCCGAAATGCTGCGATCCTGGTTAAGGCCCTCGAAACTCCCAAAGAAAAAGGTCTTATCTTTCACAATCGGTCCGCCGAGGGAGCCACCGTACTGATTGCGGTGAAAAGGTGGAGTACCCGCTGGTCCTTTGGTTGGGTCCCCATTGTCAAAAACGTTTCGTGTGTCCAATGCGCTGTTCCGGAAAAATCCGAACACGTCGCCGTGGATCTGATTTGTGCCGGACTTGAAAATAGCGTTCACCACGCCGCCCGAAGTAATGCCATATTGCGCGCCGTAATCGCTGGTCAAGACCGCAAATTCGCGAACCGCGTCCACGCCGAGGTTAACGTTCAATCCGCTTCCCGGGCTGCCGTTCGCGTAGTCGTTCACGATGAGGCCGTCCACTTGATAAAGGTTCTCGGTGGGGCGGTTTCCGGAAATGTAAAGGTTTTCGCCATTGCCGCGGGCCGCGCGCGAGTTCGTCGATACGGCGCTGGACTGCTGTTCAAGTCCACCGACCACGCCGGCCTGGAGAGTCGCCAATTGCAGCCAGTCGCGGCCGTTCAGCGGAAGCTCGCGGATGGCGGTCTCGCCCACAACGCCGCTTATCGTCGAACTAGTCGTGTCCACTTGTGGCGTGTCGTCGGTGACCACCACCTTTTCCACGACATCGCCCACCGCAAGAGATATGTCCACGGTGATCGAGGCGCCCACCGTCAAGGTAATTCCCTGCCGCACTTGAGTCTTAAAACCTTTGAGGCTGGCCTCAACTTGATACGCCCCGGCCGGCAAGCTCAGAACCTCATAGCTTCCGTCGGCGTTGGTCTGCGCGGTTCGCGTGGCCCCGGTTTCAACGCTCTTCACCAAAACACTGACACCCGGAATCCCCGCTCCGCTTGCATCATGAACGGTACCTAAAATCGCCCCGTTCGTGGTCTGCGCACGGACGTGCGCCGGAATGACGTTCAGCAAGAAAACCAACACCGCAATGCTGCGAAGAATCCAAACCCAAACACCCTTTGGCTTCATATAATTGCCTCCCCACCCCATCTAAGTTGACTGACGTTCACTCCGAACCGCGACGGCTCGCTCCACGAAGAGCTGGCTGCCTCCGGCTTCCTAATAAACCTGAACATCTAACTAAACCTTTGGGAATCAACAGAAAACAACTTCCGCACGATTCCCATTGCCGCCCCCGTGAGCAATACTCGACCACTCGGACTTTAATTCGCTTTTGCGTGAAAAAACTCCGGCACGGAAAAACCAAACATTCCGTTCCGAACACTATCGATGGCGTAGATTTCCCGTCCCTTCGGGTTCAACGCCAGCCCCGCCGGCCAAACCATTCCACTCGCGGGCCCTTTGATCACCGCACGTGGCGCAACATCGCCGTTGTCGGCAATGTCCCACACACCAATAAAACCGAGCTCCTGAGAATTCCACGGCGACGGTGAAGCCTCGTCGAATCGATAGGATTCGGTGTTATTTTTTACGGCAACGAAAATCTTTCCGCGGTCGGGGTCCACTTCGACCTGCCGGATTCGCACGATGCCCGTCTTGGGGCCGGCGATGATGGCCTTCGGAGCCACGTCGCCCTCGTCGGTTCGATTGAAAATGAACAACCCCGTGGTTCCCTTCCGGCTGTAACTTGATACCACGATCAGGTTTCGCGTCGGATCAACGGCGACGCCGCGAACTTCATCCAAACCCGTCTTCGGTCCGCGAATGATGCGAACCGGCGCCGCGTCGCCTTCCGCGTCCCGCCGAAACACCAGAATGTCCTTGCCGCCATCTTCGCCAACGATGATTTCTCCGTGCGGCACATCCACCGTCACCGTTTCCGGCCGAAGAATTTGCGTGTGCGGCCCCTGAATCATGCGAATGGGCCCTTCTTCCCCCTTCGCATCGCCACGGAAAACCAGCACAGCTCCGGCAAGATGCACCGGCACAATGATTTCGTCATGCATCGCATCGTAGGCGATGCCGTGCATCGTTCGGCTCAGGTGCGTTGCTTGTCCTTCAATCACTCTCACCGGGCTCATGTTTCCGTTTGCCAGCCTGGCAAACACCAGAATTCTGGGTACGCTTACTCAATTCGGTACAAGTATCTGATCGCGTTTCGAATCGTAGGCCACCGCGCCGGGATTGCCGAAACCCACTGCCGGCGTGCCTGGCGGCGCGTTGCGCAGCACACGCTTTGGAGCGACATTTCCGGCCGCGGTGCGCGCAAATACCAAAGCTGTGTGCTCGCGATAGTTCGTGACCCAGATCTCGTCGTTCTTCGCATCAATGCTTACGCCCATCGGGCCGGATATCGCCGTCCGGCTTCCACGGATCATTCGCACCGGCACAACGTCGCCCTGGTCCGTCCGATGAAAAATCAAAACGGAATCGTTTCCGTAACTGGCTACCGCAATCTCGTCGTGAACCGGGTCCAGGCTCATGCCCATCGGCCAGTTGAGCTCCGTGCGTTTTCCCTGGATGGTGCGAAGCGGGCTTTCGTCTTTGGCGGCTTCACCGGCATATGTCGTGATGGAGGGCAGCTCAAAACGCCCCCCTTTCAGTTCGCCCTCCAAGGATTCCGCGCGCGTCAGGGGCGCCCAATTGCCATGGTTGGCAACGGAAATTTCGTTGTGCCGCTCATCGAAAACAATGCCGTGAGGATCGTCGAGACCTGTCTTCCGGCCGTGAAGTACACGCAAAGGCGCATCACCCAGAGTGGCGTCGCGCCGATAGACGACCACCGTGTTGGCGTGCTCCACGGTAATCGCAATTTCCTCGCGCGAGCGATTTAGCGCCACGCCCCAGGAGCCGTGAGGCACGAACAAGATTCGCTTGGGCTTCACATTGCCTTCGGCGTCGTAGGGGAAAACTTCCATCCGGTCCCCGATATCGTTGTTCACCGCAAAGATTTCGCGCTTCGCGGGGTCCAACGCGACTCCGGCCACAAACATCATTCCCGTCGCCGGCCCGCGAACTTGCGTCACCGGCTCGGTAATATTGATAGAGGCTGCTCCGGCCGTCCGGTCATACAGCAAAAGCCCCCCTCTGTTGGAGTCGCTCATCAAAACCCGGTTGTTGTCAGAATCCACCGCCACGCTGTGAAGACTGGGGTACGGGTCTGCGACGGAGCGCACCGGCACAATGTCGCCGCCGGCGGCAGCTTCAAGCTCGGAAGCCTCCACCGTCCAAGGAGTGGAAATCGTGTTGGAGGAGCAGCTCTCCGCGGTTTCAGAGATAGGTATTGCGCCAAACGTCTGTGTCTTTTTTTGAAGGAAGACTGCGGCAGAAGCCACCAAGAAGCCTATAAAGAGGACCAGACCCGCGCCCAGTCTTGCCAGTAGCCGCCTCTGCTCAGTCAGCCGTCGCATCTAATGCCCTATCTGCCCTGGCGGAAGCTGATGTGTTAAAGTCACGGAAAGCACACAATCCGAACTGACATGGCAAGCGAGGCGTCGTATACGGAGCGAAACGAACCATCGATAGCACAAAGAAGCATGCAGTTCACCTTGGCGTAATATCAGACCATTAGAACTCCTGTCAAGGAAAAATTGCGTTCACTCCATTTGGATTCTTGATTGTTCGATCCCGACGCCGCCTTCCGGCGCTTCGCCGGCCCGCTCGCGATCCAAACAGTGCCAGGCCTTCCTGCCCTTCCATGCCGCGCGCCAGATCGCTCATTAAAGGCGAGCTGCACTTTCTTTCCTCCGATCTTTCCAATGATTAGCCTTTTTCCGCAGGTTATTTAGGGAATGTCATTTTTAACCTCACCTGCTTTGATCCCGCTACGAAAAAAGCGAGAATGATCCGAAGCTCTGTTTCATTAGGCGCCAATCAGCGATGGAAGCTTCGAGAAAAATGTACTAGGATGAGTCCGATGGTCTCAAAGCGGCGTGGCTTTGCAGAATCTATCAAGCGCGAAGAATGAATTGGGGATGGGGCAGGCAAAAATACGTTGGTCTAAGATAATACCCTATGTTATGCTTCGCGAGTGAGTGGCTAGCCTCGTTGAGGCTGGGAGTCGCATGGCGCGTCCTTCTTTAGATGCTCAGTTTAATATCACCGGCGTAGCCCGGCCGCGCATCCACGAAGCGGTGGCCGACCAAATCCGCCAGGCGATCTTCAGCGGACTCCTCACCACCGGTCATAAATTACCTCCCGAACGCGAAATGGCGGAACGTTTTCAGACCAGCCGCGTGGCGCTGCGCGAAGCACTGCGCGCCCTCGAAAAAGAGGGGATGATCACCATCAAGCGCGGCTCCGGCGGCGGCGCCTTTGTGTCTGACTTTGATAATGCCCTGCGCGCCTTGCTCGATTCGCTCAGCACGGTCGTAAAGTTAGGCCAGGCAAAGAGCGGCCACTTGACCGAAGTGCGGGCCATTCTTGAGCCGGAAATCACAAGACTGGCCACGCTGCGCGCCACCCCGGAAAATCTCAAGGCCATCGAGGCCGTGGTGCTCGCGCAGGAAGAGGAATTGAAGTCGGGCGAGCTTAGCCGAAAGCTCGACATGGAATTTCATCGCCGCGTGGCCGAGGCCGCGAATAATCCGGTGCTCAACATCGTAGTGAACGCGGTGAATGAGTCGATTCGCGACGCGATTTTCCGGTCCAAGCGCAGCACCGAAATGCGCGGCCGCGTGGTGGGTTACCACCGCAAGATTTTAGAAGCATTGCAAAGCCGCGATGCCACGCGAGCACGCGACGTGATGTCCGAGCACGTCGTGGACGTGCAATGCCATATCGAGACGGCGGATCAATGACTAAACTTATTCCACGGGTGTCGCAGGAAAAACTTCATCCCGACCTCGAAGCTTTCTTGCGTCCCCGCATCGAACGGCTGGGCTATCTCGGAGAGTTCTTTCAGTGCACGGCCCATCAACCCGAGGCCTTGCTCTCCTTCCTGGAATTCACCAACCATTTGAAGCACGCCCTGCCGAATAATTTGACGGAAGTCGTGTCCCTTTCCGTCGCTCAATTGATGGACAACCGTTATGAGCGCGTGCAGCATGAACGCCTCTCCTTGAAACTCGGATTTGGCGAAAACTGGGTGCGCGAAGTTCTAAGCCTTTCCGCGAATGGCGGAGGCACCCTCTCCGAACAGGAAGTGCTGGTTCAGCGGCTCGTGGTCGCGGTGATCCACCGCAAAGGTCACGACACCACGCCCGAACTGGAAGCCGTCATTCATTCGATTGGTCCGGCCATGACCATCGCCGTGTTAATGCTCATCGGCCGTTACATGTCCCACGCGATGATCGTGAACTCCTTGAACCTGGATGCTCCTGTTCCCTCGCCACTGGAGACAAAGCCGTGACGGCGTCGCACGAATTCGCGCTGTGGATCTCCGAATCCGACGTGGTTTCCATGATGGATATGGGAGAAGCCATCGCGGCTCTCGAGACCGGACTTCTGGCCGAAGCGCGCGGCGACGCGCTGAACATGATCAAAACTCACGTCGAGTGGGGCAATGGCTCGACGCTGCATGCCATCGGCGCCGTCTTTCCGAAAGCAGGATTCGCTGGAACCAAGACTTGGCCGCACACGAGGAATGGCGCTACCCCGCTCCTCATTCTCTTCGACAGTGAAACCGGCGCGCTCAAAGCGATCGTGGAGGCTTTTGCTCTCGGGCAGATGCGCACGGCCGCGGCCTCTGGCGTTGCGACGCGCTGGCTGGCCCCCGCCGAAGCCCACGAGTTCGCGATGATCGGAACCGGCAAACAAGCGATCGCGCAGGTTGCCGCCGTCTTGGCGGTGCGTCCGATTCGCCGCATTCGTGTCTTCAGCCCGAATGCGGAGCGCCGAAATCAATTCGTGGCGCGCGCACGCGAAGAATTCGCAGTCGAAGTTGTGGAAGCGAAGAGCGTCCGCGAGGCCGCGCAAGGGGCATCCATCATTACACTGGCGACCCGCGCCTCCGAGCCCATTCTAAACGCCGATATGGTTGATCGCGGCGCGCACATCAACTCTCTGGGCGCCATCGTCCCCAGCCGGGCGGAAGTTTCCGCCGATGTTCTCGCCCGTTCCACGCAGATCGTAACGGATAGCATCCCGCAAGCGCAGAAACTCTCCCGCGAACTCATCGCGTTTTTCGGCCCTCGATCATCGAATTGGGGCTCGGTCCGCTCTCTCGCCAGCGTTGTGGCGAGCCGCAGCGCACGCGCAGCCGGCGACGACCTGACACTCTTTAAGCCCCTCGGCGTGGGTATTTCCGACCTCTCGCTCGGCATTGCGCTCTTCAACAGGGCTCTGGCATTGGGACTCGGTTACAGAATTCCACATCCGCAAAGAGTTTCACCTCGCTTGCGGACAACGGAACTGGCTAAGTCTCTCCAAGGAGGATGAAACATGGAATCGAAAGAATTTTACTTTGCGGATCGCACGGGCGTGACGGAGAACAAGATCGAACTCATTCCTCCCGTCGTCATTCCCAAAGAGGCCATCGATGCGGAAGTCGAACGGCTTGCGAGTTTGCCCGCGCCGGCAAACGGACGTCGCGAATCCCGCGTGGTGAATCCGCTGACGGGCGTGGGTGACGGTTTGGCGCCCGGCATCGAGGTTTCGATCTCTGTTTTGAAGCCGGGCGAGCGAACCCTTCCGATCCGCCACAATTCCTCGCTCGTCAATTTCTGCATCCGCGGCGGCGGCCAGACCCAGGCGGATGGCAAGACCATCCAGTATTCGCAGTACGATGTCTGGACCACTCCCCCTTGGGTCGTTTACGAACACGAAAACAACACGAGCGAACTTCAAGTGCGCTTGACCTACAGCAACGCCCCTCTTTTGCAAAAAATGAAAGTTCACATCGTCGACGAGAATCCCCTTGCCGTTTCTCCAAAAACGAAAAAATTCAAGGACGAACACGCCACCGCGCAAAGTCCATTTGGAACTTTCCCCATTTCGGATGACGGCGCGCAGCTGATGCCTTACGAAAAACTGATCAGCCCGGATGTCGTGAAACACAATCCCCTGCACTTCCCTTGGGGCCGCGTGCAGCAAGAATTAAACAAGCTGGCCGCGCTTGGAAAAACCTATCTCGGCCGCCGTTTGTATCTGCTCTACAACCCAAGCACGGGCCACACCAACGGCACGACCAGCAATTTCTTCGCCGCCATCACCATCCGGCCGAAGAATATCGTCGACCGGCCGCACCGCCACGTGGGGGCCGCCATTAACTATTATTTTGCGGGCAAGGGTTTCAGCATCGTCGAAGGCAAGCGCTATCCCTGGAAGGCCGGCGATTTAATGTTTTCCGCGCCTGGATGGGCGGTTCACAATCACGCTTCCCTCGACGAAGACGTTTACGAACTGACCATTCAAGACAGCCCGCTCAATATCTGGATGGGTTCGCTGCTCTGGCAGGAAAGCCTGGACCAGCCCATCGAATCCCTGGGGGCGAACGAAGGCTTTTCCACCAACCGCGCGGCGTAAAAAAACCTCCATCTTCGGGCGAAGTGCGCTCTGCCGGCGCACTTCGCCGGGAAAGCGATCTCCATTTATGATTTCTTTGCGTAAGACATTCCTCTGCGGCTCCTATCCCCCGTTGCTCACACCGTTCCGCGGCGGAAAAGTCGATTTCAAAAAGTTTGCCGAATTGGCGGAGCGCCAGGTGCGCGAAGGTTCGCACGGTGTCCTCGTTTGTGGCACGACCGGTGAACCCAGCAGTCTCACCATCGATGAGCGCACCGAACTCGTGAAAGTTGCCGTGGAAGTGGTTGCCAAGCGCATTCCCGTGGTGGCCGCCACCGGGTCGCAATCGTTTGCCGAGACGGTGGAGCTGAGCACACAAGCGGAGAAGGCCGGCGCCGATGCGCTCTTGGTCGTCACGCCGTATTACATCAAGCCTTCGCAACGCGGTTTGACGGAATATTTTGTTTCCGTCGGCCAGCGCACCGAACTGCCGCTGATGATTTACCACATTCCCGGACGCGCCGCCGTTTCCGTAAAGGCCTCCACCGTGGCGCGCATCGCCGAACGCATACCCAATCTGGTGGGCATCAAACATGCCACCAATGATCTCGAATTCGTGACCGAACTATTGAATGAGATGGGTTCCGAATTTCGCATCTTTTGCGGCCTCGAAGCGCTTAGTCTTCCCATGCTGGTGGTTGGCGCGAGCGGTTTGATGAATGCCGTCAGCAATTTGGCGCCGGCGCGCGTCGCCGCGCTTTACGAAGCAGTGGAAAATGGCAATCTTGCCGCCGCCCGTCAACTGCACTTCGAGCTGTTCGAGTTGAATCAGGCCATTTTTCTCGACACCAATCCCGTCCCTCTTAAATATATGATGAGCCGGATCGGCCTTCTTGATTCTCCGGAATTGCGCCTCCCGCTGGTTTCGCTCGAGCCGGAGCAAACCAAGGTCCTCGACCCGATATTGGTTCGCGCGGGGCTCTTGCAGGCCGTCGCCTCGCGTGCGAGCTAGTTTTTTTTCGGGGCAATAGTTTCGGGCAATTTTCGTTTCGGTCTGCGGCAGTCCCGCAAGTCGCTCTCACGTGATGAGATGAGTTGCATCGCCGTGTTTGCGGCAAGGAGCAATCCTCGATGAAAAAGATCGCGCGTCTTTTCTCGTTTGCATCTGTTTTGGCTTTCGTCGCCGGCGCATTCTTTTTCATTCCGCTCCCCTCAAAGAAAATTCCGCGCCGCGGCAATCCCGGAATTCCCGCCGCAATGCTGGCGAGCTTTCAGCCGGGCGAGTTTTGCCTTGCTCCTAGTTCTGAAAGGGCCATGGATTACGAAGAAACGCCGGCATCCCTTGGCGGAGAACTTCCCCCGATTCGCCTGGTGGCCGATCCGTACCCCACATTCAACGGAATCGCACTCGACACCGCGAATAACCGCATCGCCATGAGCGATGAGAATCGCAAAAGCGTGCTCGTCTACGATCGCGCAAGCGGGAACTCCTCCGCCGGCGTCACCGATCCCGTCCGTCAAGTCATCGGTCCCGATTCTCAGATTGGGTATATCGCCGGCGTCACGTTCGATCCCGCACACCGGGAAATCTATGCCGTCAACAACGACCTCGACGACCGCATCGTCGTGTTTGACGACAACGCCAACGGCGACGTCAAGCCCAAGCGCCGCTTGTACGTGCCGCATCAGGCTTGGGGCATTTCCGTGAATCCGGTCGCGGATCAATTCGCCATTTCCGTGCAGCAGTTAAGCATGGTGGCCATTTACCGCCGCGAAGCAGCGGGCCTCGAAGCGCCCGTGCGCATCATCGAGGGGCCAAGCACGGGTTTGGCGGACCCTCACGGTGTCCACTGGGACGCGACTCATCACGAAATCGTGGTCGCCAACCACGGAAATTCTTCGGTCATTGCTTCGTACTCCGCGTATGACGCCGGCGTTTCGAGCCGCGCGCTGTCCGCGGGCGGCCATTTTTTGCCGCCTTCTCTCACCGTGTTTGAGGATTCCGCGAAGGCGGATTCCAAACCCCTGCGCACCATTCAAGGTGGGCACACGCAGTTGAACTGGCCGATGGGAATCGACGTCGATCTCGCTCACGAAGAAATTGCCGTCGCAAACAATGGCGACAACTCCGTGCTCATATTCAGCCGCTCGGCACAAGGCGACGCCGTTCCCGTAAGAGTCATTCGCGGGCCGCGCACGGGAATTGCCAGTCCCATGGGCGTCGCCATCGACGCCAAAAACGATGAAATCTGGGTCGCCAATTATGGCGACCACACCGCCGCGGTCTTTTCCCGCACGGCCACCGGCAACGCTCTTCCCAAGCGCATCGTCCGCAACGCGCCGGCCGGTACGCCCACGGGCGGATTCGGCAACCCGTACGCCGTCGCCTACGATTCCAAACGCGATCAACTCCTGGTGCCGAATTGAGTGAGCCAACCGCGCATCGCGGCGTTTGCCAGGCTGGCAAACGGAAACTCCAATCCGGTGCGGATTATTGAAGGCCAATCCACGCATTTGAGCCGCACCATGCACGGCCTGGCCTACGATGCCACGCATGACGAAGTCGTCGTTCCGGTCGCGCTCGGCGCAGCTGTGTTGACGTTCCACGGCGGAGCCACCGGCGCCGAGCCTCCCATCCGCTCGATCCAAGGACCACGAACGAAACTTGTCCGTCCTCACACGCTCACCGTGGACGAGAAAAACAACGAAATCATTGTGGCCGATACCAGCAGCCGCAGCCTTCTCATATTCGATCGAGACGCCGACGGCGACGCGCCTCCCAAACGCATCATCGCCGGACCGAAAACCGGTTTGCTTTTCATCGTCGGCGTCGCCGTCGATCCCGTTCACGATCGCATCGTTGCCGCCAGCGCTTCCAGCGTACCCGGCGGCACCACCGGTCTTTTCGTCTTCAACCGCACGGACAACGGTGACATCTCTCCACAAGGCGTAATTGCCGGCCCGCACACGGGAATTGTGCGGCCCTGGCAACTGGCGATCGATCCATCGCTCGGCCGAGTCTTCGTCGCGGCCATCAACAACGAGAATCACCCGCCGTACGCGCTCGAAATGCCACGCAAAGATTTGCCTCCCGACACCGACCTGCCTTCTCCTTGGAAGACCGGTGAACCCGGCTTTGTCGGCATGTGGGACATCACCGACAATGGCGACGTTCCCCCGCGCGGCATCATCAAAGGGCCAGACAGCTATCTCGTCCATCCCGCCGGTGTGGCCATTAATCCCAAGTCCGGCGAAGTGTTCGTCACCGACGGTGTGCGCAATGGCATGTTCACGTTTCTGGCTCCCGGTTTTTTCTCCAAAGAAGCGAAACCGAGCGGAGCCGCTGTACATACTAAAGACGGGAGCGGACACTGAGGACTTTGACGAGTCAGAATTGCGCACAAACAATTCTTGAGAGCTGAAAATAAAATTCTGTATCATCAGGGCCATTCAATCCACGCAAGAGGAAAAAAAATGAAAACAAAACACACCTCGATCGCGACCGAAGACTTCGCTCTCAATGGAGTTCCAGAGCGAAAACAGTGGCGTCGTTCTTTCGGCAGATTCGCGAGCCTCGGTTGCGCTCTCGTCATGGCCGCATTCTTGGTAGCCGGACTGGCGCGTTCCGCGTCTTACTTCGAGGAGCGTCAATCCGCGCCCAAGTCCAACGGCACACCCGACCTCTCCGCCAAATCTCCCGACGAGTTGGCCGCCTACGTCTTCGACCATCATGGCTGCAAAGGCTGCCACACGCTCGGCCAGGGCGGAAAGCTCGGCTTCACCGATCGCGGCAAGGAAGTCGGCAAAAACTTCGAAGGCTGCATCTCCTTGCTCACTTCCATGAACGTCATCGCCCAGACGAAGGCGGCCAATCGCACCGAGGAAGAAAAACAGAAAGCCGTCCGCTTTAAAGAATTTGGCTGCACCACCTGCCATCAAATCGTTCCCGGAAAACTCGGACTCACGGACTACGGCAAAAAACTGAAGTCCATGCACATGGCTTGCACCGATGTGGAGAAAATCCTCGCCAAATAGCGCGCCGAGAACTCAGCTCCGCGTAAACGGAAAAACCGATGCTCTCCAAAAAACTCTTCGCCGGGCTCGCAACTCCTCTCATCGCGCTACTTGTGTTCTCCGCATCGGCTTCGGCGCAACAGACCTCCATGCCGCCCAAGAGCGAGGACCGTCCGCTCAAAGACCGCATCGCTTCGATGGAACGCGCCGAACGCGACGAGTGGCAAAAGCCCGATGAGGTCGTCAAAGCCCTGGATTTGAAGAACCGCGAAGTGGTAGCCGATATCGGCGCCGGCACCGGTTATTTCGCCCGCCGCTTGGCTCGCGCGGTGGCGCCCGACGGAAAAGTTTACGCCGTCGACGTCGCCGCCGACATTCTCGCCTATCTCGCGGACCGGGCCGACCGCGAGAATATTCACAATATCGTGACGATCGTTTCCCGCCCCGACGATCCACTGCTTCCGGCAAACTCGCTCGACTTGGCCTTCTTCTGCGACACCACGCACCACATCGAAAATCGCGTTGACTTCTATCGCAAGCTTTTTCCCGCGTTGAAACTCCACGGCCGCATGGCCATCATCGACTATCCTCCGGACAGTCCGCACTCCCCGCACGAACCGGAGCAGATGGTGCCGCGTTCGCAGGTCATCAGCGAGGCCGAGCAAGCCGGCTTCAAGTTTGTGAAGGATTTCCAGTTTCTTCCTTATCACTATTTTCTGCTCTTTGAGAAAAAGTAATGCCGCTTCCGCGCGGCGATTCAATTCGTACTGGATGGAAAATCTAAGCCAATGAGCGATCGCGCCTCCCTCAAAGTAAACGGCCAAGTCCATCACCTCGACGTGGATCCTCAATGCCCTCTTCTTTACGTTCTTCGCGACACGCTTGCTCTCAACAATCCACGCTTCGGCTGCGGCCTCGGGCAATGCGGCGCCTGCACCGTGCTCGTCGATAATCGCGCCGTTCGGTCCTGCCTCTATCCGGTTTCGAGTGCGCTTGGCAAGGAAATCGTAACTCTCGATGGTTTGGGAACTCCCGAAAATCCTCATCGCGTTCAACAAGCCTTCATCGATGAGCAAGCTTCCCAGTGCGGCTATTGTCTGAACGGCTGGATCATGACCAGCAAAGCTCTGCTCGACAAAAATCCCCATCCCACCGACGCCGAAATCAATGGCGCGCTCTCTGGTTTAGTCTGCCGCTGCGGCAGCCATGCGCGCATGCTTCGCGCCGTGCGCCGCGCCGCGGGCAGGAGCAGCGAATAATCATGGCTTCGCAAAATCCGCGTTCGCGGCGGCAGTTCGTAAAGGATGGCGGCGGCTTGCTGCTTGGCTTCAGTCTCGGCGATCCGGCCGCTTTTCCGCGCCTTCTTCGAATCTTTCCTTCATCAGAAACGCTCCACACCCCGGCCGCCGCCAAACTGGATTCCTGGCTGCGCATCGAACCCGATGGTTCAATCCGCGTCTTCACCGGAAAGCCCGACATCGGCATGGGTGTGCAAACGGCCTTCCTGCAAATCGTCGCGGAAGAGCTGGACGTCTCTCCCGAAAAAATTTCTTTCGTGATGGGCGACACCGCAACAACCGTGGATCAAGGCGGCGTGGGTGGCAGCACTTCGCTCATGCTCGGCTCCAAGCCGCTCCGCAATGCCGCCGCCACCGCGCGGTTTTTGCTTCTTCGTCTCGCTTCGCGCCGCCTCGGCTTGCCCGTCGAACAACTCCACGCAAAAAACGGCGTGATCGGCGCCCAGGACAACGCGGCCAAAAGTGTTTCGTATGGAACTCTCGTCGTGGACGCCGAACTCACCGACGACCTTACCGTTTCCGGTCAAGGTTTCGCGCTCAATGTCGAAGGGCTCGGCAAACCCAAGGATCCCGCAAGCTATACGATCGTCGGACAGTCGCTTGCTCGCGTGGATATTCCGCCCAAAGTGCACGGCCGCTTCCACTACGTCACCGACGTCCGTGTGCCGGGCATGCTTCATGCTCGAGTCGTCAGGCCGCCTGGCGTCGGAGCAAATCTAGTCCGAATCGATGAAACTCCATTAAAAGATATTTCCGGTTTCACAAGGACAGTCGTGCGCGGAAACTTCGTCGGAGTCGTCGCCGAAACCGAGTGGGCCGCCGTTCGCGCCGCCCAAGCCCTGAAAATTATCTGGACCGCTCCGGCCGCCGCCTTCCCCGCGCAACCGGATTTGTATCGCCACATGCGCGACACTTCGCCCAAGGCCACCAAGGCCGGCGCAAATCGCGGCGACGCTCCCGCCGCATTTCTCCCCGCCGCAAAGCGCGTCGAAGCCACGTACGAATGGCCGTTCCAATCTCACGCCACCATGGGCCCCGGCTGTGCCGTCGCCGACGTTCGCTCCGGCGGCGTTACCACCATCTGGTCAGGCTGCCAGAAGCCGCATGCCTTGCGGAAGGGCATCGCCGATCTGCTCAAGCTCCCCGTGGACGCGGTAAATGTAAATTGGGTGGAAGACGCCGGCTCGTACGGCCGTCCCGGCTTCGAAGACGCGGCCGCGGACGCCGCCGTCCTTTCGCAAGCCGTCGGCAAACCCGTGCGCGTGCAGTGGACCCGTTCGGACATGAGCGGCTGGGGCTCCAAGGGTCCCGCCGTCGCCTGCGATCTTCGCGCGGCCCTCGACGAGCACGGCCAAGTCACCGCCTTTGACTTCACCTCGCGCGCCTTTTCGGGAGGCGAAACTTTTTATCACCCCGACGCGGCCGGCAACTTTCTTGCGGCCCAGCTCATGGGCCTTCCCAACACCACCGGCAAAGACGAGTTCGCCGAATTCGGCGAACACTCCGCCTCGTACAATTTCCCAAACATCCATGCCATCGCCCACGTAATTCCCGCGCTCTATCCTTCCGCCTCCCCGTTGCGCACCACCCATCTGCGCGATCCGGAAGGCCCCGCCGTAACTTTTGCCGTTGAATCCTTTCTCGACGAACTCGCCGCCGCCGCGCGCGTCGATCCCATCGACTTCCGGCTCGCCTTTCTCGATGATCCCAGAGCCAAAGCCGCCCTGGCCGCCGTTGCGGAGCGCGCCGCGTGGGATCGCCGCCCTTCGCCAAAACCCAATTCCGGCACCGCGGAAATCCTCACCGGCCGCGGCGTCGCCTTCGGCACTCGCCGCGGCACCTATGTCGCCACCATTGCGTACGTACAAGTAAATCGCCGGACCGGAGCAGTTCGCGTCCAGCGCCTCGTTTGCGCCCACGATTGCGGCCTCATCGTCAATCCCGATGGCCTTCGTGGCACCATCGAAGCCAATCTCATCCAATCCATGAGCCGCAGCTTGTACGAAGAGGTTCTCTTTGACCGCAGTAACGTCACCAGCGTCGATTGGCAAACCTACCCCGTCGCCCGCTCTCTCGATATTCCTCCGCAACTCGAGATCGTGCTTCTCAATCATCCCGAGCTTCCCTCTTCCGGCGCCGGCGAACCGTCCAGCCGCCCCACCGCCGCCGCCATCGCCAACGCCATTTTCGACGCCACCGGCGCGCGCGTGCGTCAAGCCCCTCTCACGCCATCAAGAATTCTCGCCGCCCTCGCGCGAATGCAAACGGCATAGCGGTGTCTCGCACAGATCAAATTCCGAACGAGTAATCCTACCCCGCGTGTAAGTGTGGAGCATCGGATACTGCTACTGCTTTATTCACAAGCGGCGGGGTCGAACCAATGACGTTACAATGAAGGGAGAACTCTGCGAAGACGATGCATGAAGCTGCTTGGTCGAGGTACACCTCTTATGATTATGAGAGTCTTTCGATTCGCAAAATTCGGTTAAAAGCCCCCAAAGTAAATCGCAATTCCTGGCCTCTAAGTGCAGGGTCTAAAATAAGAGTTTCCAAGTCGCCGAAATCTGACGTGTGGAACTGATAGTCGCTCATCTGAATTGATAGCAAAGACTTGCCTTTATCAGTGACCGTCGTCGATACTGATTCAAATCTCCCTCGAATAACACGAGGACAGAAAAAATGACTGACCGGGATAAAGATCATTAAACTAACTAAACATCCCCCAAACACGTACACAAACAATTTAACGCTAGCAAGCAAGATGGCTAAAACGGGCGAAGAATTCCAAAGCGGTGGGAAGTTATGAATATCTCCTTCGATCGTGCGACTGATTCCGCTAAAGAATTCCGCGAGAAACACAATTGCTAAACCGAGCATAACGAGCCACGCATAAGGGTGTGCTCTCGAGCGGCTCTTGCGCCAGTCATATATGCAAGTTTCCATATTCCTAAATCCCGTAAATAAATCGATCAGCGTCGGGCGCCGGTTCAGGAAATAGATGGGGAAAGGATATCAGTGTGTCACGTCCAAGAAAACGCTAGAGAGGCGAAGGGTGCCCTCGCGGGAATTCAGACTGCATAGCCCGGATCTTGCCGCGTTGGCACTAGGAGCAAAGCCGCAGCTTCTTTCAATTCCCTTTGCCGCGGATTCCAACCGGCCAAGACTTTGACCTGCGCCTTTCTGTATTTCCCTTTTTTACCCACACGACGAAATACCAACGTTCGCAAAAGTCAGTTACAATTTGCGCGTCGAGCAAGAGTATGCGCAAAGGTTCAGGATCGGCGCGGCGCGGAAATTTCTCGGCACGTGTTTTCAGGGAGTTTCTATGAAACGACGTGACTTGTTGCGAGCAAGCGTGATCACGGGCGCTACCGCTGCGCTTGGCTCTTCGCTTTCCGCGGCACAGAGCACCACGCAAAACAGTGCTCCAGCCTCCGAGCTCACCCCGGCGCAGCGCGGCGTGGATGCGTCAAACGATCTTTCCGCGCCGGGATGGAAGCCGCTTTTCCTCGATGAGCACCAGAATGAAACGCTCATTCTCCTCAGCGATCTGATTATTCCCGCCACCGACACGCCGGGCGCGAAGGAAGCCCTTGTGAATCGCTACATCGATCTGTTGCTCGCCGCGGAGTCGCGCGATATCCAGAAAGCGTTCTTAAACAGCCTCGGTTACCTCGATGGCGAAAGCATCCGGCGATACAAAGCGGCGTTTCGGTATTTGCCGCGCGAAGATCAGGACGATTTGTTGCACGCATTGGCTTTTCCCAGCGGCAACAGCGGTTGGACGGGCGAAGCCGCGGGACCCGATATCGGCCACGAACACTTTCAGCATCTAAAGCAGCGGATCGGCATGGCCTACTACAGCTCGCAAATTGGCGCGAAAGATCTGGGTTGGGACGGCGCCGCCGCGCACGGCGTCTATCAAGGCTGCGAACATTCCGAAGGAAAACACAAATGATCTGGCCATACTTCGACAAGGATCCGCTCGAACAAACGTATGACGCCGTTGTCGTCGGTTCCGGCGCCACCGGCGGATGGGCGGCGAAACAGCTTTCCGAAGCGGGATTGAAAGTGGCATTGCTCGAAGCCGGCCGCGCCGTCAGCCCGAAAGAATTTACCGAGCACATGCCCGGCTACAAGCTCAAGTATCGCGATCACTCGCCGGAAATTGTGCGCACGCGTCCGATTCAAAAACAGTGTTACGCGTGCATGGAATACAACTACGAATGGTTCGTCAACGATCTCGAAAATCCGTACAGCACCCCGGCCGATAAGCCCTTCACCTGGCAGCGCCTGCGCGTTCTCGGCGGGCGGTCGCTGGTTTGGGGTCGCCAAAGTTATCGCCTCAGCGACAATGATTTCAAAGCGGCCAGCCGCGACGGTTACGGCGACGACTGGCCAATTTCCTACGCCGACCTCGCGCCGTACTACGACATCGTCGAGCGCTACGTCGGCATCAGCGGCTCGGCCGAAGGCAACGAAATGCTTCCCGACGGCCAGTTTTTGCCGCCCATGAAAATGAGCTGCGGCGAAATTCTCTTAAAAGATCGCGTGAAGGCGCAATTTGGCCGCACCGTCACCATCGGCCGCGTCGCGATCATCACCGAAAATCACAACGGCCGCCTCGCCTGCCACTATTGCGGCCCCTGCGAACGCGGTTGCAGCACTTTTTCTTATTTCAGCAGCCCGTTCACAACCGTTGCGGACGCGCAGAAATCCGGAAACTGCACGCTGATCACAAACGCCGTCGTCAGCCACGTGAATATGGACACTGGCCAAAACAAAGCGAGCGGCGTCACATATGTGGATCGCCTCACTCGCCAGGTCAAAGAAGTACGCGCGAAAACGGTCATCCTTTGCGCGCAAGCGCTCGAATCCACTCGCATCCTTCTGAATTCTTCCACGCGCGAATACCCGAACGGCCTCGCAAATTCCAGCGGCGCGCTTGGCCGCTATCTGATGGACCACGTCACCGGCGGCGGCGCCACCGGTTTTCTGCCCGAAATGAAAATTCGGCCCGATGCCAACGAGCCGCAACGTCCCAACGGCATTTATATTCCGCGCTTCCGCAACACTCCTTCCAGAAAAAAACAGTCTCAATTCATTCGTGGGTATGGCTATCAAGGCGGTGGAGGCGCCGAATTCAATTTTTCCGCGCAAGGGTATGGCACGTCGTTCAAGGGCGCCGTCAAAGAAGGCATCTACTCAATCTCGATGGGCGCGTTCGGCGAATCGCTCGCGCGATGGGACAATCACCTCGCAATCGACCCCAATCTGAAAGACGCATGGGGCATACCGGCACTTCGCATTTCCATGGCGCATGGCGACAATGAAGCGGCCTTAATGGAAGACGCCGCCACTCAAGCCGCCGAAATGCTCGAATCCGCCGGCGCAAAAGACATCAAAGTGCAAACACGCGTCGAAATGCCGGGCATGGCCATTCACGAACTCGGAACGGCGCGCATGGGAAACGACCCGAAAAAATCCGTGCTCACTCCATTCAACCAAACGCACGACGTGAAAAATCTTTTCGTCATGGACGGCGCAAGCTTTGTCTCATCCGCCTGTCAAAACCCCACGCTCACCATGATGGCCATCACCGTTCGCGCTTGCGCAAACTTGATCGATCGCTTCCGCAAAAATGAAGTCTAGCCATTCCGCCGGCTCGGCGGATCGCGTTCGCACTGCGAAATGCATCACTCGTCATCCAATTCGCGCGATACAGCCATCGTAACGTCTCTTCTGGCGTCATTTTCCACTCGATTTTCCGCCGCCTCCAAACCGAGAATCTTTCGCGCCCCCGGCCGCGTAAACCTGATCGGAGAACACACCGACTACAACGACGGCTTCGTCTTGCCTGCCGCCATCGATCTCTACACCTGGACCGCCGTCGCGCCACGCACCGATCGCAAGCTCGCCGTTTTTTCGCAAAACTTAAATCTCCTTCGCGAGATGGACCTCGACAACCCAAAACTCACGGCGAGCGGCAATTGGTTCGATTACATTCACGGCGTCGCAGTCATGCTCGCCGAGCGCGGCATTTCCGTCCAAGGCGCAAATCTCGCGATCTGCAGCAACGTGCCCCTCGGCGCCGGACTCAGTTCCTCCGCGGCACTCGAAGTCTCCGTCGCAAGCGCGCTTCTCGCCGTCGCCGGCCACACTCTCGCGCTCGAAGACATCGCCAGGCTCTGCCAGCGCGCCGAAAACGAATTTGTCGGCGCGCGCGTCGGCATCATGGACCAGTTCGCGTCCTGTTTTGGCAGCGCCAACAAAGCCATTCTCCTCGATTGCCGTTCGCTCGAATACGAATTGCTTCCCCTTCCGCCCAATGTCGCTATGATTATTTGCAATTCCATGGTCAAGCACGAACATGCGGGCGGCGCGTACAACGATCGTCGCGCACAATGCGAGGAAGGTGTTCGCGTGTTGCAACGCCGGCTCCCTTTCATCCAAGCCCTTCGCGACGTAAGCCTCGCTCAACTCGAGTCTTGCCGCACCGAACTCTCTGACCTCATCTTTCGTCGTTGCCGCCACGTGATCGGCGAAAACGCGCGCGTCCTCCGCACCGTCGAAGCCTTGCGCGCGGGCGCCCTCGCCGACGTCGGCCGTTGCATGGCGGATTCGCATCGCAGCCTGCGCGACGATTTCGAAGTCAGTTGTCGCGAGCTCGACATTCTCGTGGACGCGGCGCGCAGCCTTTCCGGCACAATTGGCTCTCGCATGACCGGCGGCGGTTTCGGCGGTTGTACCATCAATCTGGTCGAGTCCGGCGCGGTCGAGCTCTTTACGCAAAAAGTTTCCGCCGCGTATAAGGCCGCGACGCAGATCGATCTTGAAATTTACGTTTGCGCCGCCGGCGCCGGCGTCACGGAAGTTTCCAACGATGACTGACAACTCCCCCAGCTTCGACACAAGCAAACAGCCGCACCGGCGATTCAACCCTTTGTTGCGCGAATGGATTCTCGTCTCGCCCCACCGCACGCAACGTCCCTGGCAAGGCCAGTTCGAATCCACACCCGTGCGAAATGAAGTTTCCTACGATCCCGCTTGTTACATGTGTCCCGGCAACCAGCGCTCGACCGGCGAAACGAATCCCGCCTACAACACCGTCTTTGTTTTCGACAACGATTTTCCCGCTCTTCTGCCCGAAGGCCAGGCGGGACGCATCCGCGAAAGCGATCTATTGCTCGCCGAAACCGAAACCGGAATTTGTCGCGTCCTTTGCTTTTCTCCAAAACATCATTTGTCGCTCTCCATGCTCGATCTCGCCGCCATTCGCGCCGTCGTCGATTCCTGGGCCGCCCAATTCCTCGATCTCGCTTCGCACCCTCAAATGAACTACGTGCAAATTTTTGAAAATCGCGGCGCCACCATGGGCGCAAGCAATCCGCACCCTCACGGTCAGATCTGGGCAACTTCCTCCATTCCCAACATTCCGCTCGCCGAACAGAGCGCCCAGGCCGATCACCTTGCAAAAACCGGTCGCTGCCTTCTTTGCGATTACTACCGCGTGGAGAAAAGCGCGGCAACCAGAATCGTCACCGCAAACGAGCATTTCCTCGCCATCGTTCCCTATTGGGCCGTTTGGCCGTTCGAAACCATGCTTCTCCCCGCTCGCCACGTCGCTTCCATCGACGAATTCAATTCCACCGAACGCGACGCACTCGGCGACATCCTCAAACGCCTTACGACCCGCTACGACAATTTATTTCGCGCTTCCTTTCCCTATTCCATGGGCTTTCATCAGCGCCCAACCGACGGACTCCCTCACCCGGAATGGCATTTCCACGCACACTTTTTTCCGCCCCTGCTTCGCTCCGCCACCGTGCGAAAATTCATGGTCGGTTTCGAACTCCTCGGCATGCCTCAGCGCGATTTCACTCCGGAAGCGGGCGCCGAGCGTTTGCGCGCCGTTCCAGACTCTCACCATCTTTAGCCCGCCGGCTTCGCCCCTCTCTTCCAAATCGGGGTACAATTTCATTCCAGAAAATTCGTCATCTCGCAAAAGGCTTACTCTAAAATGTCCACGCGCCGCAAAATCGTTTTTCGTTCCCTCGCCGCCCTCTTTGTCGTTCTCCTTCTCGCCATTCTCCTCGCGCCCGTCTGGTTCAATCTCGATCGCTACCGTCCGCAAATCATCACGTACTTCGAACAGACCACCGGCAAAAAAGTTGAAATCGAGCGCGTCACTCTCTCTTTCTTTCCCCGGCCAACCATTCACTTCGTTGCCTTCGGCGTAAAAAGTCCTCCGCTCTTTCCTCCCAGTTACATTCTCAAAGTCCCGCGCGCCGAAGCCGTCCTCGATTTTTGGGCCCTTCTTCACCGCAAAGTCGTCATCCGGTCCGTCTCCCTCGACCACCCGGAAATCAACATCATCTCCGACCCCGACGGCCCCTGGAACTTTGAAAATCCCGCTTCGCAAAATTCCAAAAATCTTTTCCCTCTCGGCATCATCGATAAAGTCACCATGAATCGCGGCCAGCTCGTCGCCTCCAATCTTCTTCCTTCCGACGCACAAGGCCCCGTCTTTTTCGAAGCCTTCGATATCGACAGCGAACTCGACCGCGTGGACTTGGCCGCCATCGTCAATCCCGCTTCCGCTGCGTTAAACGGCCTCGGCAGTTGGAAAGCCGCCCGTTTGCGCTTTGCCTCCGTCGAAGCAAAAAACGTCGATGCGCGCTTTCGCCTCGAGTCGCGCGAAGTTTTTTTCACCAATCTCAAGGCGGACATCTGCGCCGGCAAAGCCACCGGAGATTTTTCCATCAGCCTCGCCAAAAGCACGGCAACTTTCAAAGCCGACGCCCGCGTCAAAGGAATCAACCTCGCGCGTCTCCTCGCCGACTTTCACGAACTTCGTGGATTGCTCACCGGAACTCTCGACGGCGATTTCAAACTTGCCGGCGCCATCGAACACACCGCCAACCCGCTCGCGCATCTCCACGGCGCCGGCCACGTCAAATTGACCAACGGCGAGGTCCCCAGCCTCAAGCTCAATGCCAACCTGATGAAACTCGCGCGCTTCAACGATCTCGGTCCCGCCAAAGAAAATCCCGCTTCCTTCAATTCGATCACCACCGACCTCGAACTCGAAAATCTCCGCATCACCAGCAAAGCCATCGACATCGATGGTTACGGCGTCGACGTCGACGGCTCCGGCAGCGTCAGCGTCTCCGGCTCCGACGAACTCAACTACCAGGGCGTCGCCGCCATCACCACCAAACAAGGCTTTCTCACCAACACGTTCGCGCGCATCGAAGGCGCCAAACTCGTCGACGGCAAAATCCAGTTCCCTTTCCGCATCGACGGTACCCTCGAATCCCCCAAATTCTCCAAAGGCGCCAAACCCGAATAAAGAACTCATTTGTTTGCTGAGCGTGCGTTGATCGGAAGTTGGGACGAAAATACGCGATTGCCGCCGATCCAAGCCGCACGCGCAATGCTATCTATGGGCTTTCGTTCTCAAGCACGCCGCAGCTGCTGACACCAGGAGCGCAATTCAAATTGGACTGAGACTGCCATTGATGGTGGACGTTCGAAACTTCAGAAGAGTCAGGAAGAAAAGCATGGCCGCAGAAGTTAAAGCAATTTGGTCGACGTTTCTGAAAAACTTTCGGTCACGGAAGCGGTAGCTAAAAACGGTCTCATCTCTAGCCATACGACTCTTGCAAAGCAAATATCAGAAAACGCCCCGTCTGTGTCCGCCACTTTCCATTCCAGCACCACCGCAATTCCTCGTCCCGCGCTTGTAGCGGCCGCTTTCTGAAGCGGGCGTCTTTCTCTTTCTCTTTCTCTTTCTCTTTCTCTTTCTCTTTCTCTTTCTCTTTCTCTTTCTTTTTCTTTTTTTCTTTTTCTCTTTTTCTCTCTTTTTCTCTCTTTGCCCATGTAGGGCCGGCTTTCCGAAGCCGGCCCACGCGCAACGTCACCGCGCGGATCAAAATGCAAGGTACCCGTTTGCCGTGGACACCATCCAGCCACAAACATCACGCAGCTCTCTGTCGTTCACTTTTACATCGAAGCCGCAATTTCTTGCGCGCGCACAATCCATTACCGGCTTCTTTACCTCACGAGTTTTAAGAGGCGGCGGGAGTCCTTAACTCCACGGATGAAGTCAGTTCAATCGTCTTGTGCAGTGTCCGGTACAGCGGACAGCGCATCGCATAAATGCCGTGCGTGCGCTCGACGGTTTCCCTCATCGTTTCCGGAGCCAACAGGTGCATCGCCACGTGAATGCGGCGAATGACCAATACACCGTCCTCCGCTTCGACTTCTCCAGTTATGTCCGCGGTCAATTTTCCGTTGCTGGCATCGATTTGGCGCGCTTCCAGCGCGCCTCCGAAGGTGCCCACCATTCAACCGGCGGTTGCGGAAATAACATAGTCAATGGTGGAAGAATGCGACTCCGTCAGCAAAGATGGGTCCACTTTGTAATGCTCCGCGATGGCCCCATGTACGCTATACACCACCGGCTTGGCCTCGCCCGGAAGATGTGCGATGCGAAGCGGGCCGTGCCGCCGCTCGATGTGCGATTTCGAAACATAAACCACATCACCCATATTTTTCTCCCAACCGAAGAATCGATATCCATCAAATCTCGAAATGCTATTTGTGCTGAATGGACTCCGCCGATCGTTTGAGGTCAAGCGGAAGCACTTCCAGCTCCCAGCTTACCGGAACCGACTTTGGAGGGTAACAAGTAGTCTTGTCACAAGCCTGGTAGTTCAATTCACCGGCAATGGAAATCGTACGGTGCGCGGAAACCAGCGACCGCAGCGCATCCTTAATCTTGGAAGGGTTCACGGTAATGTCCTGCGTGATGCGGAACTTCGATTCAAAGACCGGCACATGTTCCTGGATTGCTTCCAGGTACAGTTCCTTGGAATTCGGATAGACCACCGGTTGAAAGTCCACGCCGGCAACTTCGTGCAAGATAAGCTGAATGGGCTTATAACCTTTTACGCCCGGCGAGTAGACATGCACATCAGGGGGAAGTTCGATTTCGGCAATCAGACTGACGCGGCCGCCCGGTATGGCGCTACTGTCCGATTGCGCCAGAGAAAGCCGAAGGTGTGGCGCTTCGACCTCGCGCGTGACTTCGGCGCCTAATTCCGGGAAGAGCTTCGCGACCACATTGTTCGCCGTCAGCCGGTCGGTGTATTTCTCCGTGAAATATTTTTCGCGAATCACGCCGTCGGCATCAATGTAAAAGAAGCCGGGAAGAGCCATGCCCCGCGTCATCCCCTTGGCCTCCGTATTCAACACGCCGAATTTGCGAATCAAATCGGAATTGGGATCGGCCAAAAGCGGAAACTCGATCTTATGCCGCTCGGCAAATTCCTTCAGGATCGCCTGGCTATCGTAGCTGATGGCCGCCAGTTTGATTCCTTGCGCTTCGAATCTCTGCTTTGCGCTTTGCAGCTGCACGAGCTGCGCTTTGCAAAAGGGTCACCAATCGGCGGAGCGGAAGAAAAGCAGCACCGTGCCCTTTGCGCCTTTCAGCGATTCGTTCGAGTTTTCATGGCCAAACTGATCAACGCCAGAAAAGGCCGGCGCCGGCCGGCCGACCTCAATGCCGATCGCCGGAGCCGAGGAGTGCGTAGCTGCCGCGTTTTCTTGCCCACTCACAAAAGGGCACAAACCCGCCAGGAATATCACAATCGCTGTAATCTTCATCATTGCGAACACTCGATTCTCGTATTCGGCCGATTCCTCGCCGGCCTCTCGGAGCAGCGCATCCAATTCGATTCACGAGAAGCGCAAAAGTTTCACGCCAATCCAAGCGCCTCTGATTTTTTGCTCCGTTTGCTTCTTCCCGCTGCACCTCGCGTCTCCAGCGATTTCCCCGCGCGGAATTCTCGAAACCTTCCGTCGGGAACGCAATCTCACTGTCTGTGCACGCTTTGCGGACTTCGTCGATCTATCGACGGTCCACGCTCCTCTGCCTTCGACTGCGGCATACAGGCAAGCTCTTCCTGTTCCGCAAAAGCAGACGTTGCACGCTGATTTTGCAGTGGCGCCTCTAATTCAATCGGGAGACATCTAGGCAATGAGAACTGTAACCGTAATCGCCAGAAGCATTCGCTGCACAGGCCTGCTTTTGCTCATCTCGGCATTCGCCGCCGGGTCTGCGCGAGCGCAGAACAATGAACTCACGTTTTCACTCGGCGGAATTCCCGGTCAGTCGCGCACGTTTCAGAACTCAGGCGGCACCGCGCAAATCTCCGCGGATCGCAGTTTCGGAATCAACTACGGCCATCGCTTCCTCCGTGCCGGCATAGCGGCCCTCTATGGCGAAGTTGCATTCGCGGCCCTTCCCAACCGAAGCATTGCCTCTTCGAACGCCACCGCGGCGCAAAATTATGCGGCGCTTTACGTCACTCCCGGATTGCGCTTGAAGCTTCTTCCTTCTTCGCGGCTTTCTCCGTGGGTTGCCGTTGGCGGCGGCTATGCCCTTTATGAAGAGTCTCCGCGCCTCTTGAATGGCCAAACCAACACGAATAAGTTCTTAAATCGCGGCGTCTTCGACTACGGCGGCGGACTGGATTACCGGCTGTTTCGATTCCTCGGCTTGCGGGGAGAGGTACGCGATTTCTTTTCCGGCAATCCAAATCTGAATGTCGCCCTTGATTCAAGCACGCAGCACAACGTTGTGGCCAGCGGCGGCGTCATTCTTCGTTTCTGACGCTCTTTTTTGCGCAAGGCCCAATCAAACCTCGGCTCCGGTCAGACCCATCCTGATTTCTCAAGGTTCGGCGTCGCAATCGCCAATTGACCGGTTGCCTGAAACTCTTCGAATAGTTGTGAATCTATATCTCAAGCCGGCTCGCGCAACGATTCGGAACAATTGGGGACAACCGTCCGAAATGGGCGCCACGTTCCTGCCCAACTAGTGGAGAAAACGAATTAAATAAAATCTATGGATACAATCAGCCAGAATTTACGCACGAAAGACTCGCTCACAAATACGTTGCTCCATGCCAACGCGAAAACTCCGTTCGAACAAGTGGGCATCCACGTCTCGCGCTTCGGTTTGGTGATTACGCTGCTGCTGATTGGCGCTCTGAAGTTCACGTCTGGCGAAGCGCAAGGCATTCAGCCCTTGGTGGCGAACAGCCCGCTGATGTCCTGGCTCTATCGAATCTTCAGCCTGCAAGGCGTTTCCAATCTAATCGGATCGATCGAAATCATCGTCGGCCTTCTAATGGCCTTGCGACCGCTCTCCGGCAGGCTCTCTTTCATCGGCAGCGTCGGAGCGATAATCACCTTCCTGCTCACGGTGAGTTTTCTCGTGTCTACGCCGGGAGCGGTCCAATTCGCACACGGATTTCCTCTATTGGGCGATGCCGGCCAGTTTTTAATCAAGGATCTTGTCCTCCTGGGCGCAGCGATCTGGACCGCCGCGGAAGCACGCGAAGCGGTGTAGGTCACTCCATCTTTCAAACTGCCTTCAGAATGTCGTTTCTGAAATGCATGCCGTGCAGCCGGCTCGGGCAGCGCATTTCCGGAAACTCGCCCGCAACCTTTATTGAGAATTCTGGAAACCTTTTGGCATCTCGTGACTCTGACTTAGTGGACCGAGCACCTTTGTCCGGACGTTCATGGCCGCTTCGAAACTGCGTCAAAGATCTCGTTTGGTGAGCCCGCGGACGGCCAGATTCGCGATCCTCACGGCGCAAAGAGTGTCCGGATGGTGATTGGCACTTTATTCTAATCGACAGGAGATTTTCGTATGACCAAGACCACAAAGGCATTGCTCGCTGGTGCAGCGTTCGCCGGTTTGTTCGCCGGTACCGGCGCGCCCGCACACGCCTCGACTGTGCTTGCTTCGCTGAAAGCTACTTCCAGCACGCAGGATCAGGACAAGGACAAGCAGAGCAAAGACAAGAAGGACGACAAGCAAGCCAAGGACAAGCACGCTTGCAAGGGCCAGAACTCTTGCAAGGGCAAGGGCGGTTGCAAGTCTGGCGACAACGGTTGCAAAGGCGAAAACTCTTGCAAGGGCAAGGGTGGTTGCGCAACCGATGGTTCCAAGAAACCCCAGTAATTGCAATAAACCTGTAGCTGCCTTGGATGGAGGGCCGGGTCTTTTTTTCCCGGCCCTCTATCTTTTACCCGAAAAGTAGCCGCTCTGGCGCAGACTCATGCTTGCGACTCGTTTGCTAAACAGGCGGGAAATCGGGGCCGGACGGTTAATTTCCCTCGCATCCTTCCACGCACCTTCCGATTCCAACCCGCCACGAAACACCGTCAACTCGAATCCCGTCTCACACTATTACCGCACTCTCCTTTTCCCTCTCTCCTTTTCCCTCCCTCCTTTTCCCTCCCTCCTTTTCCACTCTCGTCGTCCAACTCTCGCGTAACCAAGCACCGTAGGTGCGTCACACGTTAGCCCAGCCCGTAAGGGCTGGGCGAAGTGTCACGACCCGAAAGCGCCGTAGGCGCGGCACACCCCGCCGACCTTTCTTTCTAAAGTGTCCGCTCATCCTTAGCCAAGCGACTCTTGCGAAGCAAATATCAGAAATCGTCACGTACGTCACCGACTTACACAAGCGACGATTCTGGACGCGAACGTAGAGCCCGTCCTCGACTTCCCGTGTAGGGCCGGCTTTCCGAAGCCGGCCTCTTCGATCGAGGCACCACATCAATAGCCTAATACGCACTCGACTCAAAAACCCTATGAGATCAGCGAAGGGAGGGACATGTAGTGCTCCCCACTCAAACTAGACTGGCGAATTTCCGTTCGATCCACCCACGCACCTTCCGATTCCGACGGACGCACCGAAGGCTCCTGCCTCAAAACACCTTTCGCTACCTCCAAATCGTACATTCTTAGTACTGTTACTTGACTAGCCATCTTTCCTGTGCTATACTTTCCCGTGAAATCGCTCCTCACTTCCGCTAAACCCCCTGGATTCAACACTTACAAAATCCCCAAAAATAACCCCCTGCATTTTCAACACTTACGAATCTTCTCGCATCTGTTCATTCTAAAGCCACTTCAACCGCCTTTCCTTTCAACACTTACAGGACCCCTCGCACTAACTCCCGCAGAATCAACACTTACAAAAACAGGGGGGAGGAGGGGAGGGGGGCGACGCGTACGGCCAGTTGTGCGCGCCGGGCAAAAATCCAAGCATCACTGCGGACATGCCAAACGCGTCGTGCCGCGCTTCTTTATATACGGAGAGACATACGCGGTGAAAATAACCGACCACAATTCCCCGGCCGATCCGCGCGGCAATGCCCCATCGCCCCCGCGCCACCGTTTCGCCCTGGATCATTTGCGTGGACGCCAAGCGGCCGTGGACATAATCCAATTTGCCGACAATTTCCTACGGATTGCGAGCGGCGTTCGCGACAACCGCCTCGCGTCCAAGCAGCCGATTTTCGCGCCCACGAGCGGAAACTTCGTGGGCGGCTTCAATTCGGTTCTCGCGCACGAGCAAGGCCGAGCCAAAATTATTTACGGTCGGGCAAACGTGGCGCGGCAGCAGATACAAAATTTCGCCGACTTTCGGCGGCACAAAACCGTCGGCAACCGCCATCGGCAAATGTTCTTCGCTCGGGCCGAGCGGCGTCAGTTCGGCGTGTCCCGCGACGACGCAAGTGGGCAGACCCGCGTCGGCGGAAACGGATTTGTGGCCCGCGTCGCACGTGATGCGGCCGGCATACGGATGACTCACAACGCGGGTCATAACGAGCACCGCGGGCTGCAATCCCAAAGCAGCCGGCAGTTGTTCGAGGCTCGTCGCGTCGTTGTACACAACCGTGCCGGGAGAAATTCGATGCACAAACCGCTGCCCGCGAAACCCGGCAAAAGAAGCCGACGCGGAAAAAGTCGGCGTCCCCGCCGTGATCACTTCTTCCACCGCCGCGCCGCTTTCTTCAATCGCCGCCACGGCCGCCAGCAGGCGTTCGTAACCTTCCTGCGCGGCAGCCACGCGGTCGGATTCCGCCAAGCCGCCGAAATGCCCGTCGTAATAATGCAATCCGCGAAAATCCAAGCCGGCATTTTTGATCGCGTGAACCAGCGCGACGATTTCCGCGTGACGATCCTGCTCCACGCCGGTGCGGTCCATGCCCGGATTGATGTCGAGGAAAACGCCGACGCGGGAGCCGCGCCATTGCATCGCCTGCGCTTCGTTCTCCGCCAAAATCGAAACGCGCACTTTCGGAAAACTTTCCGCGATTTCGCCGACGCGCCGCGCGTTGGCGCCAACCACTGGATACGCGACGAGCACATCGCGCGCGCCAGATTCGCACGCCACCAGCAATTCGAGCGTCGTGGCGCATTTGAAATTCGTCACGCCGCGTTCGACCAGCATACGCATGGTGAAAGCGAGCTTCGCCGTTTTCACGTGAGCGCGCCAACGCGTGGCGTCGCCTTCGAGCGAATTCACGATCGCGTCGATATTCGCCGCGACGGCAGCGGGATAAAGGAGCAAGGCCGGCGTCATCACGTCATCGGCATTTTCAACGCGGAAGCGTTCGTCCCAAGCGAGTGCAGGTAACATGTTTTTCGGAGCAGCCATCGGTCGCCTCGCAAACAAGACGATGATAGCGCGAAAACGGACGGAGCGGCGATTGACCGCGCTCGCCGCAAAGTGTAGTCTCGCGCAACCCCGATATGCCCGATAGGAATGTATCGCCGCAAAACGCAGAGGAACGCCACGGACTTCTGCGCGGCCTTGGACTTTGGGCCGCCGTGGCGGTCGTAATCGGTGACACGATCGGTTCGGGAATTTTTCTCGTTTCGAGCGACACGGCGCGCATCGTGGGATCCACCGCGCTCGTATTTGCCGCGTGGATTTTTGGCGGCCTCATCGTCTTGTGCGGCGCGTTCTGTTACGCGGAACTCGGCGCGCTTTTTCCCAAAGCCGGCGGCCCGTACGCTTATCTGACGCGCGGGCTCGGTCCAATGTGGGGATTTCTGTTCGGATGGATGAGCGCATTTCTCGAACGGCCGGTGGCGATGGCCACGCTCGCGGCCGGCTTTTTGCGCTTTCTTGGTTTCGTGTTCCCCGCCGTTGCGTCGCCGTTTTTCACGGTGCATTTTGCCGGCGGCGAATTAACGGTGACGCTGGCGCAACCGCTGGCGGCGTGTGTCGTGATCGCCGTGACGGCGCTCAATTACCTGAGCGTGAAAATGGGCGGCGCGATTCAAATGGCGCTGACGTCGATCAAGGTCGGCACGATTGTTCTGATTGTCTTGGGCGGCTTCTTGTTCGGTTCGAGGCACGAAGTTTCGGTGGCGCCGTTAGCGGCAGCGAGCCCTGCCTCGTGGTGGACCACAATTGTCGCGGTGCTTTCCGCGCTTGTTCCGGCGATGTGGGCGTACAACGGGTTTAACGATTTGGGCCACCTGGGCGAAGAGGTGATTGAACCGCAGAAAAATATTCCGCGCGCGATTTTGCTCGGCCTTGGTTCCATCGGCGCGCTTTATTTGCTCGCCAACGTGGTTTATTTCCGCGTGCTCAGCTTTGCGCAAGTTGCGGCGTCGGCGCACGTTGCATCGGATGCGGTGCGAACGTTTGCCGGCGAACGCGGCGCCATTGCATTGACGATCGCAATGGCCATTTCCGCGCTGGGCGCGCTGCACGTAGTGGTGATGACCGGCGCGCGCATTCCGTACGCGATGGCGCGGGACGGCGTGTTTTTTAAATTTGCCGAGCGTCTCCATCCGAAATTGCGCACACCGAGCGGGTCTTTGATGTTTCTTGGGACGGTGGCGGCGCTGCTGGCGCTGAGCGGAACGTATGAACAGCTTTATTCGCTTTTTGTTTTTGCGCTCTGGATATTTTTTGCGCTGACGGCGATTGCATTGATCCGCCTGCGCGCCACGGAACCGGAATTGGCGCGGCCATTTCGCGCCTGGGGTTTTCCCGTGACGCCGATTGTGTTCTTGCTGGCTGCGATTGCGCTGACGGCAAATTTATGGATGCAACGGCCGATTCGATCGACGCTGGGCGTGCTGGTGATTTTGGCGGGAGTGCCGTTTTACTTTCGCTGGCGTTCCGCGATCCTTCGCAAAACGAAAGCTATTTGAGGCCGAGCATTTTGCGATTGGCCGCGGGGTCGGCGCCGGAAGCGGCAAAATCGTCGAAGGCGCGTTCCGGCGCTTCGATAATGTGGCGCGAAATAAATGTCGCGCCCTCGGCTGCTCCTTGTTCGCTGCTTTTGATGCAGCATTCCCATTCGAGCACGGCCCATCCGTCAAAGCCGTACTGCGTCAGCTTTGAAAAAATCGCTTTGAAGTCCACCTGGCCGTCTCCCGGCGATCTAAATCTTCCGGCCCGATTGGCCCAGGATTGAAAGCCGCCGTAAACGCCCTGGCGGCCGGTGGGGCGAAATTCGGCGTCTTTGACGTGAAACATTTTTATGCGGTCGTGATAGAGATCGATGAATTCGAGATAATCGAGCTGCTGCAAAACGAAGTGGCTCGGATCGAAGAGAATGTTGCAGCGGGGATGATTGTTCAGCCGCTGCAAGAACATTTCGAACGTGATGCCGTCGTGCAAATCTTCGCCGGGATGAATTTCAAAGCAGAGGTCGACGCCGACTTTGTCGAACGCATCGAGGATGGGCTTCCAACGCGCCGCGAGTTCGTCGAATGCCGTTTCGACCAAACCGGCCGGGCGTTGCGGCCAAGGATAAAGATAGGGCCAGGCGAGCGAGCCGGAAAAAGTGACGTGCGCTTTCATGCCGAGATTTGCCGAGGCTTGCGCGGCGAATAGCAATTGCTCGACGGCCCATGCCTGCCTTGCCGCGGAATTTCCGTGGACGCTTGGCGGCGCGAAGCCGTCAAACGCTGCGTCGTACGCGGGATGCACGGCGACAAGTTGCCCCTGCAGGTGCGTCGAAAGCTCCGTCGCAACAATTCCGTGCTGCGAGAGCGCGCCGCGCACTGCGTCGCAATATTCCTTGCTCTCCGCGGCGCGCTTCAAATCAAAAAGGCGCGCGTCCCACGACGGAATTTGCACGCCTTCGTATCCGAGATTTGCCGCCCATCGCGCGATGTCGTTCAAATTGTTGAACGGCGCGTGATCTCCCGCGAACTGCGCCAAGAAAATCGCCGGCCCTTTGATGGTTTTCATTCGGCTTCTTCTCCCGCTTCGCTGGCCGTGCCGGCTTGCTCCATGTATTTTTCCGAGGTGCATCATACCCGATTTTTACGAAGTTGAACTGTCCCGCGCGCGCCATTCGCTGCCATAATTCTTACCGCGATGCTTCGCAAACTAATTCCCTTTCTGACTTCGGTTTGGCTTATAGCGTCCGTTGCGTGCGTTGCGCGCGCCGGGTTTGTTTGGGATCAGCAGCGAAAGATTCCGCATCAGGTTCTTGCGGCGGTTCCGTTTGACAACGAAGCGGGAAACATTGCGAACGCGCTCGCGCAAGGCCGCGGCTTCAGCGACGTGTTTCGAAAGCCGACGGGAGCGACGGCGTGGCTCGCTCCGGTTTACCCGCTGATTCTTTCGGCGATTTTTCGGATTTGCGGCGCGTTTACGTACCCGGCGTTTCTTGCCGCGGTGCTGCTCAATTGCGCCTTTTCGGCGGCAACCACTTTTCCGTTGTTCCATTCGGCGCGGCGCATCGCCGGAGTTCCCGCCGCGGCATTGGCGGCGTGGCTTTGGGCGCTCTATCCGAACGGAATCATTCTGCCGTTCGAATGGGTTTGGGACACGTCGCTTTCCGCGCTGCTGATGACGACGATTTTGTGGGCCACGATTGCGCTGAAAACGACGCAAAGGCGGCGCGATTGGCTGGCGTATGGCGCGCTGTGGGGCGTTGCGCTGCTGACGAATCCGTCCGTTGGCATCTTGCTGCCCGTTTTCCTTTTGTGGCTCGCGCGGCGCGGGCGACCCGAAGCGAATTCGGTCCGCAAACTTGCTTGCGCGGCGTTTCTCGTTGCGATTGCGATCTGTTTGCCATGGACAATGCGAAACTATTCGAAATTTCACCGCGTGATTCCGCTGCGATCGAATTTTGCGTTCGAACTGTGGATCGGAAACAACGATATTTTCGACGAGCACGCGGTGGGCGGCATACAACGCATCACGCGCTATGGCGAGGTCCGGCGGTATACACAGCTTGGGGAAACGGCGTTCATGGACGAGAAGCGCCGCCTTGCGTTCGAATTTTTGCGCACGCACCGCGCGCTTGCACTTCGCCTGACGGCTCGCCGCATTGTGGCGACGTGGCTCGGCACGGAGCATCCCTGGCGCGATTTCTGGGCGACGGACGAATGGCTGGTTCGAACGATTTTTATCTTCAATGCGTTCACGGCGCTCGCGACGATTTGCGGCATTGCGATATTTTTGTGGCGAAAGAATCCGTTCGCCATTCCGGTCGCCGCGATTCCCGTTTTGTTTCCGCTGGTGTATTACGCGACGCACACATCGCTTCGCTACCGGCATCCGATCGACCCCGTCCTTCTGCTGCTCGTTGCCGCTGCGATCGTTTCGCTCGGCCGGACGAGATTGAACACGATTACGCCGCCGGCGCGCTGACGCCGGGATATTCACCAGTGATTTTTCGATGACAGGCCGCCGCGGTTCTGCAATACTTTCGCTTGTAAATCGATTCAAATCTGGCGAAAGGCGCGTTCCGGAAAATCCATGAAGCGACTTGCCCTCCTGTTCTTGCTCTCTTCTCCGCTTTTCGCACAAGAGAAATACGACCTGCTGATCAAGAACGCGACGGTGCTGGACACGAAGAATAATGTTCACGAAATTCGCGACGTTGCGGTGCGCGACCATAAAATCGCGGCGCTAGAAAAAAACATTCCGGCGAAAGACGCGGCGAAAACGATTGACGCGAAAGGTTTGTATCTGACGCCGGGTCTCGTCGATATTCACACGCACGTTTACGCGGGGACGGGGCTACGCGCGGCGTACGACGGCGACAACAGCCTGTACCCGGACGGCTACACGTTTCGAAGCTGTGTGACGACGGTTGCCGACGCGGGCAGCTCGGGCTACAAGAATTTTCCGGACTTCAAGGAACGCATCATCGACCGGGCACGAACTCGCGTTTTTGCGTTTCTCAACATCGTTGGCAGCGGCATGGGCCCGACGCCGACGGAACAAAACACGGCGGACATGGACCCGGCCGCGGCGGCCGCGATGGCGAAACAGTTTCCCGGCCTGATCGTGGGAATCAAGACGGCTCACTTCGAATCGCCGGAATGGACGGCGGTGGATAGGGCGCTCGAAGCGGGAGTCGCGGCGCAAGTTCCGATCATGGTGGATTTCGGGATTTTTCGCCCGGAAAGACCGTACGAAACACTGGTGACGGAGAAACTGCGGCCCGGCGACATTTCGACGCACATGTACATCGATTACGTGCCGATGCTTGATGGCGACGGGAAAGTGCGTTCTTATCTTTTCGAAGCGAAAAAGCGCGGCGTGATTTTCGACGTGGGCCACGGCGGCGGCAGCTTTGTTTTCCGGCAGGCGTTTCCGGCGGTTCATCAGGGATTTATTCCCGATTCGATTTCGACCGATCTGCACACGGGCAGCATGAACGCGGGCATGAAGGACATGACCAACGTGATGTCGAAATTTTTGAATCTCGATATGCCGCTCGAAGAGGTCGTGCGGCGCACGACGGCAAATCCCGCGCGGGAAATACATCACGAAGAGCTGGGGCAGCTTTCCGTCGGATCGGATGCCGACATCGCGCTGCTCGGCCTGGAAAAAGGCAAGTTCGGTTTTGTGGACAGTCTGGGCGGGAAGCTCGAAGGGCACGTCAAACTTGTCTGCCAGATGACGGTGCGGAACGGCCTTATCGTATGGGACCTGAACGGCCTGGCGCGGGACGACTGGCGCAAGAGTTCCGGATTTCATCCGGACCCGCGGTGGGAAGGCCAACTGCCGGCGAAACGCTGAGCGGCACAAAAATTTAATTTCACGGGAGGAAATATGTTGAAAAAAATCGCACTACTTCTGACGGCCTTCACGCTGTGCGGCGGCGCCTTGAACGCGCAGACGAAGCTCTCCGCCAAATGGGAAGAGCTGACGGCTTCGGATTTTCGCGACGCGATCGGGCAATCGAAAGGCGTGTGCATTCTGCCTTTCGGCATTCTGGAAAAGCACGGACCGCATTTGCCGCTGGGCACCGATCTGCTCAACGTTCGCTACGCTTCGCTTCACGCCGTTGAGAAGGAATACGCGGTGGTTTTTCCGGAATATTATTTCGGCCAGATATTCGAGGCAAAACACGAACCGGGCACGATCGCGTACAGCCGGGATTTACAACTGAAGCTGCTGCAGGAGACCACCGACGAGATGGCGCGGAATGGCTGCAAGAAGGTGTTGATTGTGAACGGCCACGGCGGAAACGAAAGCCTGATTCCCTACTTTGCGCAGTCGCAACTGGAAAAGCCGCACGACTACGTGGTGTATGCGCTGATGGGCGAGCGCAGCCGCGCGGGAGGCCCGGCGAAGAAATCCACCGGGGCCGACTTTCACGCCGGGGAAAACGAGACGGCGAACACGATGGTTTCGCATCCGGAGCTGGTGCACATCGACCGGGCCAAACAAGAATCGGGCGCGGATCAAGCGCACATCAAACTGCCCGGAGACGTCTATACCGGCATCTGGTGGTACGGCCGATTTCCGGATCATTATTCGGGCGACGGCTCGGTGGCGCGCCCGGAACTTGGGCAATGGAATCTTGAGGGATGGGAGGCGGCGATCGTGGAAGCGCTCGGCGCGATCAAAGCCGACGACGCCAGCCTGAAACTACAAAATGAATTTTACGAGAAGGCCAAGCACCCGCTGGATACAAAGCAATAGACGAACTGCACGCGAAGGAATTGCAAGCAACTTAGGAAGTTGCGGCGGACTTCAGCGGGATTGGCGAACTTGCTCGATCCACCGTTCGAGCACGGAATACGACGGCTGCTCGACGTCTAAAAACTCGACGCCCATGCCAATGCGCGGCTTGACGGCGCGGACGACGCCGAGCGCTTCGACCTTCTGGTCTTTGCGAGTGAGCGTGACGCGCACGCGGGACTTAAGCGCGAGCGGCTTGCTGGTGCAGACGAAGCATCCGCCAAAGGAAATGTCGGAAGTGACGCCGACGGAACTGGCACCCGATTCGAGGTCGAGTAAGTTCACGTCCGCGGCGAAGGGAAACCGAATTGCGTAACGACGATCCCGCACTGCCATCTTTCGGGATTCGCTGTTCGAGCCACGTTCGGGCATAGTTATAAGGTTCTTCACGGTGCTGGGCCGTGCTGCGGCCAAATCGACTTTCTGGAGCAACTGCCAAATACCCCTCTATTTTGCGGGAGTCTTGCGGGAAAAGCGGGAATTTTCGTGCGCCGCGGCGTCAAAAAGGCAACATGGCGACGGGAGCGGCGCGGCGATTGGGCCGCCTGGCTTGTTATTAGTGCTAACGACAAATGGGCCGCAGTCGCCCGATTCGGCTGAAAATCCGCGTGTTACGCTGGATGGAAGGCGGAACTTCGCCCGAACCATGACCACCGCACGCACCGAAACCGCGCGGCAAAGCGACCGGGTCGCTTTCCGGATGCCGATCGAGTCTTCCTGGCTCGATTCGAATGGCGTGGTGATAAAGGAACAGGCGGTTACGCTGCTGATAAGCCGCAATGGCGGCGTGATCCGCCTGCAGGAACGCCTGAGACAAAACCAGGAGATCACGCTGAAGCGCCAGCTTGAGGGCGACATGACAAAATCGGCGCGCGCGCGAATCGTTGCGGAAATCGACCACGAACCCGAAGGCTACCTCTACGCGATTCATCTGCTGGAATCGCGCTCCGATTTCTGGGACATCGAATTCCCGACGTTTCGGCCGGCCGACGAATCGATTGCGCGGCTGCTGATGGAATGCAGCTTCTGCCAGCGGCGAGAAATCGTGTATCTGAACGAATTGGAACTGAAATCGTTTGAAGTGCGGAAATGCGTGGCGCGGTTGTGCAAATTGTGCGATTCGCCGTCGATATGGACGGAAGTGCAATCCGAAATGCCGACTGAGCCGACGCCGGGCGCGCGAGCGCCGCTCGAAGAACGAGTGGTGCCGCGGCGGAATCGCACGCGGGTTAAAGCTCGCGTACTGGCGTGCATTCGGCGGCGCGGATTTCAGGAAGAAGTTGCCGTGTGCGAGGATCTTTCAAAGGGCGGGATCGCGTTTCGAAGCCGGAACGAATATCCGCAAGGAACGCGGCTCGAAGTGGCCGTGCCGTATACTCCCGGCAGCGGCGCGATATTTGTGCCGATCCGCATCGTGTTTTCGCAGCCCATTCCGAGCGCCGGTCTGTACCGGCACGGCGCGGCTTATCTTCGACCACCCGACTAGAAGCTATCTCAAAAATCGCCAAGCAATGCGTAAGTTGTTTCTTCAGGGGCTAAAGCCCTGCTTTTCCTCGCCTCACCGTGGGGGCTAAAGCCCCCACCTCCTAAAGAACCCACTTCTTAAAGCCTGCGCTTCTTGAAGCCCACACCACCTAAAGAACCATTTATTAGATGACTTCTTGTTCGCTGGCGTCGCCGAGGTTTGAAACTTTGGAAGGTTTGCGAGAACTTGCAAAGACTGCGGCGGAGTTTGGCCGGCGCATGCGCCTTATTTTTTTTCGAACGATGAAGCGTGTCCGCGCGGGAAGCGACGTTCGCGAGCAAACGGATTAATGGCCGCGCTTCGCCAGGAGAACCAGACAAAGAACGCCGGCACCGAGAAGGAGGAAGGTGGAGGGTTCCGGAGTGGCGACACCGGTTACGGCCGAGCCACCGCCGCCGTTGAAGCCGCCGCCGGTGGTTGCGGTGGAGTTTCCGCAGCCGATGGAGATCGTGTTGTTATCCAACGTGACGGCACCGGTTTCCGCAAGAGCGCGACCGCAGCCAATCGTTGCGCCGGTGTCCAGCGTGATGCTGGTGAGCGCGAGAATATTCCCCTCGAAGGAAGTGGTTGTGCCGAGAGTGGCGGAGCTGCCCACGATCCAGTAGACGCTGTCGGTGGGAAGGAGGCCGCTTACGTTGACGACCGAGCCGGAAGCCGTGGTGAGCGTGCTGGGCGAGTAGAAGATGAAGGTCTTGCCGCCGACGCCGCCGTCATTGAGAAAGATGGTTCCGGTGAGAGAAGCGGCGGGAGCAAAATAAACGCCGGGAGTATAAGTTCCGCTTAATACGCCGCCCGGAATCGCGGTCGCCGTCAAACCCAACCCCAAGTTTTGAAAATTTGTGAAGGCAATGTTGAGGTCGCTTTGCGCCTGCAAGGCGACGGCGTTGGTTTGGTTTACGGTTCCGGTGAGCGAGATGCTGCCGATGCCGGTAATTGAAGTGCCGGGAGAAACGCCAATATCTCCGGTGATGGTGGTGGGGCCCGTATTCGTGACGGCCTGGGCGCCGAGCACCGCAAAGTTGGCCGCGGTTCCGAGGCTGTCTGCCCACGCGGGAACGGCGAAGAATAATAGTGCGGAAAGAACCAAAATTGACGGCGCTGATTTGAAGAATTTCATGTCAGGTCTCCTGGGAGAGAGCGATTCACCCATTGGCGATGTTAGGCGCGGCGGAAAAAAGATGCTGTCCAATTGTGGACAACGAGCAAAACTATTTATTGCTGCGAATCGACGGGGAAAACGAAGGACTTAGGATTTTTTTGGACGATTGGCGGACAACTCGTCGGAAAAAGTGCGGCGAAGAATCGCGGATTGTGCGGCAATGGATCGAAAATCGGCTCAACGGCGACGGCGCGAAAATCGAGCGGTTCGCGCGATCGCGCCGAGGCGGCGAGTGTATTGGACGTTGCGGCCAAGAAAACCCAGGGAGGCAACCCCTTCTTGATTCACGCGTTGAGAATCGGAAGGCGAGGCGGTTGTGACCGCGGCAATTGCCGGCGTACCTCGATATGGATGCGCTCGAGAGAGTTCTGGATGCATAGGTTATAAGAGGAGATGCGGTGCGATTGCAGGCCGCTTCGCCGGACAAATCGCTACGCTCCAGGGCTTTTGAACGAGCAGCTGAAACAATTCGTGCTGGAAGAAAAACGCCCGGCGCGGAATGCCGGGCCGGGCGAAAAGCTGTCGGATTTTCGTGAAGTCAGCTTGCAACGGGAGCGGCGTCGCGTTCGGCGCGGCGGCGGGTGAGATGGCGCATGGCGATATTGAGGTAGATTTCGCCGCAGGGAGTTTCGATGGCGATGACCATCGCTTCGGTGTCGTGCGTTCCGCCGAGGCCTTCGTCGTTCATGTGAACTTCCGGCGGAAACACTTTGAAGCGGTAGCCCTGGTCGTTCAAGAGCGTGACGGAATTTCCGATGACCATGTTGGCGAGCTCGCAGACGGTTTCGCGGACGACTTGATCGCTGGCGGTGACTTCCGAACCGGCCAAAATGCTGGCCACGCGGACCGCGACTTCGGGCGAAAGATCGAGAATGATGCGGCCCTCGATATCGCCTTTGATCGCGATGAGCGCGGCGACACCTTTGCGGCGGTATGTATTCTCTTCCATGGTGAGGTCGCCGATTTTTGTCGGCGCGCTCAACGACTCCGCAAATACGGCATCCGCGGCGTTGATGAACGGCTGGATGAGTTCCATTCTCATGAGCGGTGTTCTCCTGCAAGAGCGACGGGCGCGCCGGCGGCATTGGGGTCGTCGCTCAAGACATAGCGAAGTATTTCGTACAAGACTTCGGGCTTGACGGGCTTCTGGACGAAATGTTTCGCGCCCTTCTGGAGAGCGGCGAGAATGTTCTCTTGATAGCCGACCGAGGAGACCATGACGATGCGCGCGTCGGGATGCTGACGCACGATGCGCTCGACGGCCTCGATGCCCTCCATCTGCGGCATGGTGATGTCCATGAGCACAATGTCGGGCGCGGTGCGCTTGAACTCGGCAATCGCGGTGAGGCCGTCGCCGGCTTCCCCGGCGACTTCACCGCCGAAGATCTCGATCATCTTGATGATGTTTTTGCGCGCGAAGACGGAATCATCCACGACGAGATAGCGAACGGGCTTGTCGTCTTTGCGAAGCAGAGGTGCGAATTGTGCCATGGCCTTCTCCTTGTTCGCGGCCGAACTGCAGCCGGCTTCCCATTGCACGGCTTAGGTGCGATTGGAAGAAACAGGTGTCCTTTCGTTTCTGTCGTGCTTGTCGTTCTTTTCGTGCTTGTCGGAATGCGATCTTTCCACGTGATAGTTCGTCACGAGAAAGCTCGCCAGCGCGTCAAGCGGAATTACTTTGCTGGCAAAACCTTTTGAGATGGCGGCGCGCGGCATTCCGCCGACGACGCAAGTGTCTTCGCTTTGCGCGATGGTCATACCGCCGGAATTCTTGATGGCGCCGAGGCCTTCGGCGCCGTCTTCACCCATGCCGGTCATGATGATGCCGACGGCGGACGGGCCAAATTCCTGGGCGACGGAGTGAAAGAGAACGTCGGCGGAGGGACGGTGGCCGTTGACGTGCGGCGAATCGGAAAGAACCGCCATGTCTCCGCGCGGCATGCGGCGAACCATCATGTGACGATTTCCCGGGCAGATGAGAACACGGCCGGCGAGGAGCAAGTCTCCGGAGCGCGCTTCCTGCACTTCGAGCTCGCAACATTCGTCGAGGCGCTTTGCGAACATTTCCGTGAAACCCTCGGGCATGTGCTGCACGACGACGATCGTGCCGGTGAACTCCGCGGGGATTTGCGAAAGCACGAACTGAAGCGCGTTCGGGCCGCCCGTCGAAATTCCAATGGCGATGACGCGATTGGGAGGATGCGGGTTGCGATTGGATTTTTTGGACGACTGCGGTTTTTCCTCGACGGGTGGAACCTGCAAACGCCTGCCGCCCGCGCGCTTGGCGACTTTCACTTTTTCGATGAGTTGGCCGGCGATGGCGTCCAGGTTGCCCGCCGCGGCGTCTTTCGGTTTGGCGACGAAATCGATGGCGCCGAGAGCGAGGGCTTTGAAGGTCGAGTACGCGCCTTCTTTCGAATGCGTGCTGAACAAGATCACGGGAAGCGGCGCGCGGCGCATGATGAGACGCAGCGTTTCCATTCCGTCCATGCGCGGCATTTCGAGATCGAGCGTGACGACGTCGGGCTGCAGCTCCTCGATTTTCTTCAAGGCAAACGCGCCGTCCATGGCGGTTCCGACGACTTCGATGCCGGGGTCGCGCGAAAGAATAATGGGGATCAGCTTCCGCATGAGCGCGGAATCATCCACAACGAGAACGCGGACGCGTTCGCTCATGCGATCGCTCCAAGCGGGGTTGCGCGAGAAAGGCGCGAGAGAACGGCGGGCACGTTCAAAATGAGAACGACCGTTCCGTCACCAAGAATGGAGGCGCCGCTGACCAAATCGCTGGCGACGATATCGCTTGGCAGCGCTTTGATCACCAGCTCTTCTTCGCCCACCATCTGGTCAACGAGCAGACCGAAGCGGCGCTCGGCGGCGCCGATCACAATGACGAAATTCTTTTTCTTTTTTTCCGGCGGATCGTCCACGGCGTGAATGCGGTCGAGGCGGTTGAGGCGGACGAGCGTGAGGATCTGGTCGCGGAGCCGCAAAACCTCGCGTTGATCGACGCGATGGATTTCCATGTCGTTGACGCGAGTAATCTCCACGACGGAAGAAAGAGGCACGGCGAAAAGCCGGCCGCCGACGCGGAACAAAAGGGTTTGAATGCTGGCGAGCGTGAGCGGCGCGCGAAGCTGAATGGTGGTGCCCTTGCCGGGGTGCGAGAAGACGTGAACGGTTCCCTTCAAACGGTCGAGCACGGTGCGGACAACGTCCATGCCGACGCCGCGGCCGGAAACTTCGGTGACTTCGCTGGCGGTGCTGAAGCCCGGCTCGAAAATTAAATTAAGGACTTCCGAATCGGGCAACCGGTCGACTTCGGCTTGTTTGTACAGGCCCTTTTCGACGGCGTGCTTGCGGACGCGAGCGAGATCGATGCCGCGGCCGTCATCCTTCACTTCGAGAACGAACTGAGTGCCTTGATGGTACGCGCGAAGGAGAATTGTGCCGCGCACGGGTTTTTGCGACGCGAGACGCTCGTCGGCGGCTTCGATGCCGTGGTCCACGGCGTTGCGGACGATGTGCATGAGCGGCTCGCCGAGCGCGTCCAGAATTCCCTTGTCGAGATCGGTGTTCTGGCCGATGAGTTCGAGCGCAACGTCCTTCCCGCAGTGTTTGGCAACGTCGCGAACGACGCGCGGAAAGCGGCGAAAGAGCTGCTCGACGGGAACCATGCGAATCTTCAGCACGGATTTGTGCAGCTCATCGAGAACGCGCGACTGAAAAGCGAGCGCGTCGGCCATTTTGGCGCGAACGGGGTCGCGCGCGTGGCGTTGATCGAATTCGGAGAGCGCGCGGTGCAACATGGATTTGCCGATGATGAGTTCGCCGACGAGGTTCATCACGGCGTCGATGCGCGCGGCATCCACGCGCAACATGCTTTCCGCGACGGCGGCGACGGCGGAGCTTGCACCGCCATTTTTTCCCGAGCCGGTGGCGTCGTCGTGTTCCGACGTTGCGGCGGCAATTTTCACCGCCTGGGCTTCGAGGAGTTCACCGAGTAATTCGTGGTCGGCGGCATTCGCGGCGGAGGCGCGCTCGATCCACACTTCCGTGACGATCGAGGGAATTTTGCAGCGGCGGCGGAGAACCTCTTCGGCGGCGCCGCTCGCAAGCGCGGATTCGACAATTTCAACGGTTGCAGCGGCGGCATTGTCTTCCGGACGAAGGGCAATCACAGTGCCGCAGCCGTGCAAGACATTGCGAATGAGCTGAAACGCGGCCGCGCGCATGACGCTATTCGAATCGATGCGCATCGCGACGTTGTAGACGGCTTCGCCGCGATGGATGGCTTCGGAAATCATCAGACGTTCGTACTCGCTCCATTCAAAACGCGCGGCGCCGCCCGTGGCGGCCTCATTGGTTGCAGCCGAGTTCGCCGGACCGGAGAGCAGATTGCGAATCATCGCGCGCAAACCGTCCACCGAAGGCGGTTCGAGCTTTCGCTGGTACGCGGAGAGCATCGCTTCAAATGTGTCCGCCGCGGCAAGAACGATTTCCGCGAGGCCGGCGCCTTTTGCTTTTCCGACCTGCGGAGAAAGCACGTCTTCGAGCTCGTGCGCAATTTCGCTGAGCTTATGGAAGCCGCACGCGGCCGAATCGCCCTTGAGCGTGTGCACGGCGCGGCGAACGCTGCGAATGACTTCTTCGTCGGTCGGACGAGCTTCGAGCTCGAGGCCGGCTTCGTTGAGCGCCTGCAATAATTCATTGGCGCTCTCAAAGAAGAGAGCGCGCAGCTCGGAGCCGCGATCGTCGGACGGACGTTTCAACCATTCACCTCAATGCGCTGGTACGCGGTGCCGTTGTTTTCGTGCACCATGCGGAATTTTTGCGTGAGGCCGAA
>Ga0070730_10000167_pt1 | contig 83562 bp, 74 predicted proteins | sample Coa_R1_3_FD_66447 | JGI IMG/M metagenome (GOLD analysis project Ga0070730, IMG submission 66447) | Surface soil microbial communities from Centralia Pennsylvania, which are recovering from an underground coalmine fire - Coalmine... | ecosystem: Environmental > Terrestrial > Soil > Unclassified ... | reverse complement strand
GATCTCGATCTCGGTCGCCCCCAGCTCCTTCAGGCGCTCGACCACTTCCGTGACCAGCACTTCCGGGGCCGAGGCGCCGGCGGTCACGCCGACGGCATTGACGCCCTTCACCCAGGCCGGATCGAGCGTCGAGGCGTCGGCGATCAGGTAGCCGCGGATGCCCATCTCGCCCGCCAGCTCGCGCAGGCGGTTCGAGTTGGAGCTGTTGTGCGCACCGACCACCAGGATGACGTCGACCAGATTGGCAAGCTCGCGCACGGCGCGCTGCCGGTTCTGCGTCGCGTAGCAGATGTCCTTGGTGCTGGGGCCGACGATGTCGGGGAAGCGCGCGGTCAGCGCGTCGATGACGCTCTTGGTGTCGTCGACGCTGAGCGTGGTCTGGGTCACGTAGGACAGGCGATGCGGGTCGGAAACCTCGAGCACGGCCACGTCCTGGGGCGTCGCGACCAGATGCACCTTGCCGGTGACCCGGCCCATGGTGCCCTCGACTTCCGGATGGCCGTCATGGCCGATCAGGATGACGTCGCGGCCGGTATCGGCATAGCGCTGCGCCTCGGCATGGACCTTCGAGACCAGCGGGCAGGTCGCATCGATGACCGGCAGCGACCGCAGCGCCGCGTCGTCCTCGACCTTCTGCGAGACGCCATGGGCGCTGAACACGGTGATGCCGCCCGGGGGAATCTCGTCGAGCTCCTCCACGAACTGGGCGCCCTTGGCGCGCAGGCTGTCGACGACATACTTGTTATGCACGATCTCGTGACGGACATAGACGGGTGCGCCGTACTTCTCGAGCGCCCGTTCGACGATCTCGATCGCCCGCTCCACGCCGGCACAGAAGCCGCGCGGCTTCGCCAAAATCACTTTCATTCAACAAGGCCCCGATCATCTCGTTGTCCGGAACGGTCACGAGAACGTGACGATCCGGCTTCGGCAGCGCGCAAGCTAGCATGATTGATGTGATGCGGCAAAGCCGCGCCCAAGTCGCATCAGACTTGCGAGAAGGAGTTCGACTTGACTTTGCCCCTCGAAATCAAACCTTCTTGTCCGCTGAAATTTCGTCGTCAGTCGACATTGTTGCCGCCTACGGTCCCGAACGGGTAAGTTGGGCGAATCTCCGTCCCTGGCCGGCGCACCCGGCATGGTGGTCGGAACTGAGTTAAGGAGCGAACGTGATCGGTCAAGCCAAACCCCTTCTGGACCGGGTCAACATTCCGGCCGACCTGCGCGGGCTGCCGGAATCGGACCTGAGACAGCTGGCCGACGAGTTGCGCCAGGAGATGATCGAGGCCGTGTCGGTCACCGGCGGCCATCTGGGTTCCGGGCTGGGCGTGGTCGAACTGACCGTCGCCCTGCACTACATCTTCAACACGCCGGACGATCGGCTGATCTGGGACGTGGGCCATCAGGCCTATCCCCATAAGATCCTGACCGGCCGGCGCGGCGAGATCCGCACCCTGCGTCAGCCCGGCGGCCTGTCCGGCTTCACCAAGCGGACCGAGAGCGTCTTCGACCCGTTCGGCGCCGCCCATTCCTCGACCTCGATTTCCGCCGGCCTCGGCATGGCGGTGGCGCGCGATCTCCAGGGCCGCAACAACAACGTCATCGCCGTGATCGGCGACGGCTCGATGAGTGCCGGCATGGCCTACGAGGCCATGAACAACGCCGGCGCCATGGAGAAGACGCGGCTCGTCGTCATCCTCAACGACAACGACATGTCGATCGCCCCGCCGGTCGGCGCCCTGTCGGCGCATCTGTCGCGCCTCTTGTCGTCGAAGAGCTTCATCAGCCTGCGCCATGGCGCCATCGACCTGGCCGAGCGCCTGCCCCGCTCGCTCAAGGACGCGGCACTGCGCGCCGAAGAATATGCCCGTGGCATGGTCACCGGCGGCGGCACGCTGTTCGAGGAGCTGGGCTTCTATTACATCGGCCCGATCGACGGTCATAACCTCGATCATCTGCTGCCGGTGCTGAAGAACGTGCGCGATGCCGAGGACATCGGCCCCGTGCTGATCCATGTCGTGACCAAGAAGGGCCATGGCTATGCCCCGGCCGAAGCGGCCGGCGACAAGTATCACGGCGTCTCGAAGTTCGACGTGGTCACCGGCGCCCAGTCCAAGCCCAAGTCGAACGCGCCCTCCTATCAGAACGTGTTCGGCGAAAGCCTGATCAAGGAAGCGCGCAAGGACGACAAGATCGTCGCCATCACCGCGGCCATGCCGTCGGGTACCGGCGTCAACCTGTTCGCCAAGGCGTTTCCGGAGCGAACCTTCGACGTCGGCATCGCCGAGCAGCATGCGGTGACCTTCGCCGCCGGCCTCGCGACCGAGGGCATGAAGCCGTTCTGCGCGATCTACTCGACGTTCCTGCAGCGCGGCTACGACCAGGTCGTCCATGACGTGGCGATCCAGAAGCTGCCGGTGCGCTTCGCGCTCGATCGTGCGGGCCTGGTCGGTGCCGACGGCGCCACCCACGCCGGCTCGTTCGATCTCGCCTATCTCGGCTGCCTGCCCGATTTCGTCATCATGGCGGCCGCCGACGAGGCCGAGCTCGTTCACATGGTCGCGACCCAGGTCGCCTATAACGACGGCCCGTCGGCGCTGCGCTATCCGCGCGGCGACGGTGTCGGCGTCGAGATGCCGGAAGTCGGCGTACCGCTGCCGATCGGCAAGGGCCGGGTGCTGCGCGAAGGGACGACCGTTGCGATCCTGAGCCTCGGCACGCGTCTCGGCGAAGCGATGAAGGCCGCCAACGAGCTGCAGAGCTTCGGCCTGTCGACCACCGTCGCCGATGCGCGCTTCGCCAAGCCGCTCGACATCGAGCTGGTCAACCGCCTGGCACGCGAGCACGAGGTGTTGATCACCATCGAGGAAGGCTCGATCGGCGGCTTCGGCAGCCATGTCATGCATCATCTGGCCACGGCCGGCTTGCTCGATTCGGGCCTCAAGATCCGTCCGATGGTGCTGCCCGACCGGTTCCTCGATCACGACAACCCGGTCAAGCAATATGACGAGGCAGGCCTCAACGCCCGCCACATCACTGCGACTGCGCTCGCGGCGCTCGGTCGCACCGACGCCGCGCTGCCAGCCAGCGCCTGATCAACCGCGATCTGTCGGAACGGAGATGGCCATTGGCTGTTTCCGTTTCGACGATCACGCCCCATATGGCTCCTATGGCATATCCGAAATGGCGGGCCGCGGCTGCTGCCCTGGCCTTCGTATTGACCTCTCCCCTTGCCATCGATGCCGCACTGGCGGCGCCGACACCTCAGCCTGTGCCGGTACCGGTAGCATCGCCCTCCGGCCCGCACGGTCCGGCGAGCGCGGTAATCGACCAGTTCGACGCGACCCTGCTGGGCGTCATGAAGCAGGCCGACCGGCTCGGCTATGAGGGGCGGGCCAAGGAACTGCAGCCGGCGATCGAGCGGGCGTTCAACATTCCGCTGATGACCCGCATCATCGTGGGCTCACCGTGGAGCGATTGGACCGACGACCAGCGCAACCGCATCATCGACGCGTTCAGGAAGTTCATCATCGCCACCTATGCCCGTCGGTTCGACGGCTACGGCGGCGAGGATTTCGTGAACAACGGCGAAAAGCCGGCGACGAGCGGCGGCACCCTGGTCACGACGGAGCTGACCCGCCCCAAGGACCCGCCCGTCACCCTCACCTACCTGATGCGCGACAGCGAGAAGGGGCCGCAGATCGTCGACGTGTTCCTGACCGGCACGATCAGCGAATTGGCCACGCGCCGCTCGGAATTCTCGGCGGTGCTGCAGCAGGGCGGCTACCAGGCGCTGCTGACCCAGCTCGAGAAGAAGACCGCCGCCCAGGCTGCCGACGGCATCGACACGCAATAGTCCAACGGGACCGTAAACCGTCGGATTGAGGCACAAGGCCGTTTCGGACCGGATAGATCCGAAACGGCCTTATGCTTTCTAGTCCCTACCGCGCCCCCGGCCGAGCACGGTCATCAGGGCCGGCTGCACGATCAGCGTGCACAGCAGCACATAGATCAGCGACATCATCAGCAGCAGCCCCATGCTGGCCGTGCCGGCGTGGTGCGACAGCGCCAGGCTGCCGAACGCCGTGCCGGTCGTGGCGGCGCTGAAGACGACCGCCCGGGCGGTCGATGTCTGCAGCAGGGCGACCGAGCCGCTGCCGCTGCGCCAGACCATCACGAAATAAATGTCGAACGCCACGCCGATGCCCATCAGCAGCGGCACGGCGATGACGTTGGCGTAATTGAACGCGAGACCGATCGCGACGCAGGTGCCGAGCGCGTAGAATCCGGCCAGCGCCAGCGGGATCACGACCAGCACCACGTCGCGCAGGCGCCGCAGGATGACGGCCAGCGCGAACGTGATGGCGACGAGCGCCAGCAGCGAGGCAGTGGTGAAGGCGTTGCTGACCGTCTTGCCCGACTCGAGGATCGAGACCGGGGCGCCGGTCGCCTCCGGCGCGAAGGTGCGCACCGCCGCGACGAAGGCGGCCATCTGCCGCTCGTCCTTCATGTCACCCTTGGGGAAGACCGAGACGCGGGCGCGGCCGTCGCTCGCGATCCAATCGTCGCGAAGCTCGGGCGGCATGCTTTCCGCCGTCAGCTTCTCGGCGGACATGGCGGCGCGCAGCATGTCCATCCGGCCTTCGAAGCCGCCGAGCAACGCCGCGCGCAGCACCTTGACGTCGCCACCCCCGGGCGCCGCCAGGAACCGGCCGATCGCGCCCTGCAGCGCCGGCCCGGCCGAGCCGAGGGCCGCGCCATGGGAGCCGGCCAGGAAGCTGCGCAGATGCTCCCCGTAATTCCGGAGCGCCGCCCGCTCCTCGTCGTCGGATGGCGCCGGCAGGTAGGCGGCATGCTCGAGGATCGGCCCGAGCAGGAATTTCGTCTGATCGAGGATATCGAGCTTCGGCTGCTGGTCCTCCGGCACGAAGCTCGAGAGGGTCAGCGCCTGGCGTACCTCCGGCAGGTTGGAGAGCTTGTCGGCGAGCGCGTCGGCCGTCTGCAGGTTGGGAGTCAGGATCTCGATGCTGTAGGGCGACGCCAGCGGATCGGCCGTCAGTTCCTTGACGGTCTTGACCGACTCCTTACTCGGATCCTTGAGGTCAAGCGGGTCGGCATCGAACCGCACGAACGGCACGCTGGCCGCCGCGGCGACGCCCAGCAGCAGCGCCAGCGCCAGTACCGGCTTGGCATGGCGCGCGAGCCAGCGATCGACCGGTGCCGCCCAGCCGAAGCCCGCCGCCTCCGGCTTGCCCCGGGCCGGCAGCAGGGTCAGCAGCGCCGGCAGCACGGTCAGATTGGCGATGAGCGCCACGAACATGCTGGTGCCGGCAATCAGCCCCAGCTCCGACACGCCCTTGTAGTCGGTCGGCAGGAAGGAATAGAAGCCGACCGCCGTCGCCAGCGCGGCCAGGCCGAGCGGTCCGCTGATGCCCCGGGCCGCGTGCTTCAGGGCCTCCTGGTTGGCGGCCGCCCGGTCGGCCGGCACGGCGCCGCCGGTGACCGCGTGCAACTCGGCCCGGTAGCGCATGGAAAACTGGATGCCGAAATCGACGCCGATGCCGATGAACAGCACGGCGAAGGCGATCGAGATCATGTTGAGGGTGCCGACCGCGGCGGCGGCGAAGGCAGCAGTCATCACCAGCCCGACGACAAGCGTGATCAGGATCGCGAGGATGAGGCGCGGTGCCCGCAGCGCCCAGAGCAGGATGCCGATGACCACGACGATCGTGATCGCCGTCGCGGTGCCGGCGCCCTCGCTGACCGAGGCAAATTCCTCGTCCTCGAGCGGCACCTCGCCGGTCAGGCGGACCCGGACGCCCTTGGCGGCAAGCCCGAGGTCGGCTGCGGTCTGTCGGATCGCGGCACTGGCGGCAGCACCGGGCTCGAGCGCGTCGAAATCGAGCTTGGCCTGGACGAGAATGAAATGCCGGAGCTCCTCGGGCCGCGGCGGCTTGCCGGTCATCAGCTGGCCCCAGCTGATCGCCTGGGGCTTGCCGGCGGTGACGCTGTCGATCGTCTTGGCGAACAAGTCCATGGGGCCGGTGAGCTTGTCGCCCGAGGCCTCGCCCTCCTCCATGCCCGTGAGCGCCTGGCCCAGCACGCCGAACAGCCCGCGGAGCGTCGGGTCGGCGTCGAGCGGCCCCATCAGCGGCTGCGCCTCGGCGATCTGGTCGGAAAGCTGCGCCAGTTCCTCCTTCGACAGGAACATCAGGCCGTAGCGATTGAAGAACGGGCCGCTGTCCGGACGCCGGACGCTCTTGATGACGTCTGTCTTCTCGGCCAGCGCCTTGGCCAGCGCCGCGGTCGCATCCTCGACCGCATCGGATGAGGTGCCGTCGAGCACGACGGTGGTGAGGCTCGTGCTCGCCGGGAACGCCGCATCATAAGCCGCCCCCTGCTTCTGCCACGGCAGATCGGGCGACAGCAGCTTGCTGGTATCGGTATTGACGCCCAGGTTCCCGGCCGCGAAGAAACCACCGAGCACGGTCAGCACCAGCGCCGCGAGCAGCACGCGCCCGGCGTGCCGCCGACAGAAATCCACCAATGCTGCGAGAATGCCGATCATGCTTGCCCCATCAAAAGCGCAATGCCGACGGGAGGTTCCCGTCGGCATTGCACCACATTCCTATACCGCCGGGAGCGCTCGCCCCCGGGCCGGAGAACGGCCGGTCAGAACTTGACGCCGAACCGGACGCCGATGTCGTTGAGGCCTTCGTTGCGCACGCCCAGGTCGGCGTTAGAGATGTGGTTGTAGCTCACCGCGACCGAATAGCGGCTGGTGATGCGGTAGCCGAGGTCGACGTCCTCGCGGAACAGGATGTTGGAGCCGAGCGACTTGCGCTTCTCCGCCTCGGGCGTGTTGCCGTTGACGTTGATCTTGCCGTCGTTATAGCCGCCGCCGAGCGAGCCTTCGACATAGAACGCGTCACCGGTGCGCAGCACGTTATGGACGAAATCCCAGGTCCAGGTCAGGCCGGCATAGGCCTGGTTGGTTTCGCCCGAGGTATTGACCAAGCCGCCGATCATCGGGCGCGGCGAGCCGATGATGCTGAGGAAGCTGGGCGAGGTGAACAGGAACTCCGCACCGATGTCGGCGCCTGTTTCCTTCTGATGGCCGAAGACGCTCGCGTCATGCTCGTAGACGCCGGCCTTGACCTCGTCGAGGAAGCCATCGGCCTTGGCCATGCCGGGAAGCGCCAGGACGGCGACGCCGGCGGCGAGAAGAAAATGGGAAAAGCGCATGGCCCCTCGGGAGGAAAGTGAGCGGGAAGACGGCGAATGCCTGGGGCGGCACCCTAGCGATAGTCCCTTGGAAACGCCAGATGTACGCGTTTACCATGCAGGACCGGAATGAATTGGAAAGCCTGTCGTTGATCGCAGGCGGCCCCGTATTCGGGCCGGACAGGCATCGAGGGTGCGAGAAGGGTTTGGTAGTTATGGCGTCGATCAAGAGCGTTTGCGTCTATTGCGGATCGTCCAATCGGGTCGATTCGCGGTTTCTAAACGCCGCGACGGAATTCGGGCGCCTGATGGGCGAAGCCGGGCTGGAATTGATCTATGGCGGCGGCCGGGTCGGCCTGATGGGACGAGTCGCCGACGGCGTCCTGGCCGCGGGCGGCCGCGTGGTCGGCATCATCCCGCGCCATCTGCACGAGCGCGAGGTGGCGCATGCGACGGTGAGCGAACTGCTGATCGTCGAGACCATGCATGAGCGCAAGCAGTTGATGGCGGAACGCGCCGATGCCTTCGTCGTCCTGCCGGGCGGCTACGGCACGCTCGACGAAATGTTCGAGATCATCACCTGGCGGCAGCTCGGCCTGCACGACAAGCCGTTGGTCCTGGCCGACCTCTTCGGCTACTGGGCGCCCCTTGCCAGCCTGCTCGACACGATCATCGCGACCGGCTTCGCCCGGCCCGAATGCCGCAACCTCTACCACACGGTGACGAGCGTGGCTGACATCCTGCCGGCGCTGGCCCAGGCGCGACCGCCGGCTCTTCCGGTCGACACCAAATGGATGTAGGGCATCCCGAAAACGGGGCGCCCAGCACCGGCGCCAGCGCGGCGAACCGGCGGCACTGATGCCGGCGGACGAGGGCCTGTTCACGACAACCGAACTCGCCCCGCCCTCGCCGCCCCGGCGGCGAGCGATGGTCGGCCGGATCAAGCTCGGCCTGCTGTTCGGCACCTGCTTTCTGCTGGCGACGCTAGGCCTCGGCGTCGCCGGCCGGTTCGTGTTGCCGCCGGGCGAGATCGTCGAACTCACCACCAAGCTCCACCCGCTGATCCGGCAGGATGACGGCTTCGACACGATTGCGATCGGCTCGAGCCGGATGCTCCGTGATTTCGACCCGCACTCGTTCGACGCGGCGGCCAAGGCCAGCGGCTGCCCGATGCACAGCTACAACCTGGGCCTGGGCGACATGAACGTGATCGAGATGCGCTATCTGCTTGGCCAGATCGCAGCGTCCCGGCCGCCGCACCTGAAGCGCATCCTGTTCGATCCGCCGAACGAGATTCATGTCAGCTTCGCCAACCTGCGTTCCGAGCGGATGTGGGTGACGACCCATCCCAGCGCCGCGCCGCTCGCGCTCAGCGACATCTGGTCCCATCCGGACCCGCGCAAACTCTCGGCGACGGTCCGCTTCGTCGCTGCCTTCGCCTATCGCAACAGCGCGCTTGGCCTGCTCGGGCGAGCGCTGCATCCAGAACCTCGGACAGATCCGCCATGGCCGGCCGCGATCGACGCCGCAGGCTACGAATCCCAGGACCCGGATGCGCCTGCGGCGGCGACGAACGAGAATCGCGCGCTCATGCTGCGGACCTTCGACCAGTTCGAAGCCCAGCTCGCGGACCTGCGGCGCCAGAATGCCGGCGAGCTGCCGGCGGCTCCGATCAGCCCCGGCCAGGAGACGCGGCGGATCGACGGCATTCTCGACCTGATCGCGCTGATCCGGCGGATGGGCTACCAGCCGGTCGTCCTACATCTGCCGGACACCTACGGCGAGGCGATGACCGATGCGAAGCGCATCGAGCACGCGCTCCGGGTTCGGGAGCCGAACGTGCCCGACATCAACCTGATGAACGGTGCATGGGCGGCCGAGATCTACACGCCCGACGCCTGGTTCGACCGGACCCACCTGAACCGCAACGCCGCCGGCCGGGCCTCGGCCATCGTCGGGGCGGACCTGTGCCGGCAGCTCGGCGGGGACTGAGCCATGCTGTTCATCGAGCCGCGCTTCTTCCTGTTCTACGCGATCGTCTTCGCGCTCTATTGGACGCTGCGGCGGAACGGCCAGCGCAAGCTGCTGCTGCTGGTCGCGAGCTACGTCTTCTACGGCGCCTGGGACGCACGCTTCACGCTGCTGTTGGGATTCTCGACCCTGTTCGACTACCTGACCGGCCTCGCGATGGCGCGGACGCCAAATCCGGGACGGCGCCGCCTGCTGATCGCCTTCAGCGTCAGCGTCAATCTCGGCCTGCTCAGCATCTTCAAATATTTCAACTTCTTCGCCGATTCCTTCGCGGTCCTGCTGCACAGCCTCGGCGTCGCCGTCAATCCGGTCACCGTGCATATTATCCTGCCGGTCGGCATCAGTTTCTACACGTTCCAGAGCCTCAGCTACACGATCGACATCTATCGCGGCCGGATGCCGGCCCGGCGCAGCCTGCTCGACTACGCCACCTTCGTCGCCTTCTTTCCCCAGCTCGTCGCCGGCCCGATCGTCCGGGCCTATGATTTCCTGCCGCAGCTCGACGCACCGCGGCGCTTCGCCGACGTTCCGGTCCGGCCGGCGCTGATCCTGTTCTTCTTCGGCTTCGTCAAGAAGGCCTGCGTCTCGGACAATGTGGCACCCTATGTCGACGCCGCCTTCGCCCATGCCGGCGACTACAGCGGCCCATCGATCGTCGCGGCGGTGCTGCTCTATGCGGTCCAGATCTATTGCGATTTCTCGGGCTATACCGACATGGCGATCGCGGTCGCCAAGCTGCTCGGCTACGACCTGACGATCAATTTCCGCCAGCCCTATTTCGCCGCCGACATCGGCGATTTCTGGCGGCGCTGGCACATCAGCCTGTCGTCCTGGCTCAGGGACTATCTCTATATCTCGCTCGGCGGCAATCGCGGCGGCCGGCTCATGACCTGCCGCAACCTGATGCTCACCATGATGCTGGGCGGCCTGTGGCACGGCGCCTCGTGGAATTTCGTCATCTGGGGCACGCTCCACGGCGGCGCCCTCGTCATTCACAAGGAATATGCCGCGCGACGCTCGGCCACCCTCGCCGCCCGGCCACTCTACCGGGCCGGCGCCTGGCTCTTGACCCTCTGGTGGGTCTGCTTCGCCTGGATCTTCTTCCGCGCGACGACCTTGCCCGACGCGGCGCGGATCGCCCGCACCTTCGTGACACTCAGCGGCGGCGGTACCGAAGATATCGCGACCCTGGCGGCGCCGGTGATCCTGGGGCTGGCCCTGCTGCACTGGCTCGAGGCGCGGAAACTGATCTCCGGCCCGCTGCAACGGCTCTCGCCGCCGGCCTTCTACGCCGCCGCCGGAACCCTGTGCGGCCTGATGCTGGCACTGGTGCCGACGACCTACCGGCCGTTCATCTATTTCCAGTTCTGACTGCGGCATGAGCCCCCTTGCCGGGCCGGACCCAGATGCTATGGTCCTCAGCCCCCCGCGCCGCGGCCGGCCCCTCCGGACATTCCGTCCCGGCAGGGCCATGAGCCCGCGTGCCGCCCCAATTGCCTTGCCCGGCCCCGCGCAGCTCCGTCGCGGGCCGGCCAGCTGGAGAGCTTTCTGATGAGCAAGATCAAGGTGAAGAACCCAGTCGTCGAACTCGACGGCGACGAGATGACCCGCATCATCTGGAAGTTCATCAAGGACAAGCTGATCGTTCCGTACCTCGACGTCGACCTCAAGTACTACGACCTCGGGATGGAACATCGCGACGCCACCAACGACCAGGTGACGGTCGACGCCGCGAATGCGATCAAGCAACACGGCGTCGGCGTCAAGTGCGCGACGATCACGCCGGACGAGGCCCGCGTCGAGGAGTTCAAGCTCAAGAAGATGTGGAAGTCGCCGAACGGCACGATCCGCAACATCCTGGGCGGCACCGTGTTCCGCGAGCCGATCATCTGCAAGAACGTGCCGCGCCTGGTGCCCGGCTGGACCTCGCCGATCGTCATCGGCCGTCATGCGTTCGGCGACCAGTACCGCGCCACCGACTTCAAGGTACCGGGCAAGGGCAAGCTGACCATGACCTTCACGCCCGACGGCGGCGGCGAGGCCATCCATTACGACGTGTTCGACTTCCCGGGCTCGGGCGTCGCGATGGGCATGTACAATCTCGACGAATCGATCCGCGACTTCGCGCGCGCCAGCTTCAACTACGGCCTCTTGAAGAACTGGCCGGTCTATCTCTCGACCAAGAACACGATCCTCAAGGCCTATGACGGCCGCTTCAAGGACCTGTTCCAGGAAGTGTTCAACAACGAGTTCAAGGCCGAGTTCGACAAGCGCAAGATCACCTACGAGCACCGCCTGATCGACGACATGGTCGCCTCCGCGCTCAAGTGGAGCGGCGATTTCGTCTGGGCCTGCAAGAACTACGACGGCGACGTGCAGTCCGACACGGTCGCCCAGGGCTTCGGCTCGCTCGGCCTCATGACCTCGGTGCTGCTGGCGCCCGACGGCAACACGGTCGAGGCCGAGGCGGCCCACGGCACCGTGACCCGGCACTATCGCCAGCACCAGCAGGGCAAGGAGACCTCGACCAATCCGATCGCGTCGATCTTCGCCTGGACCCGCGGCCTCTACTACCGCGGTAAGTTCGACGGCACGCCCGACGTCCAGCATTTCGCCGAGACGCTGGAGAAGGTCTGCGTCGATACGGTCGAAGCCGGCAAGATGACCAAGGACCTGGCCATCCTGATCGGCCCGAACGAACCGTGGCTGTCGACCACCCAGTTCCTGGATGCGCTCGACGCCGGCCTGAAGAAGGCGGTCAAGTAAGCTTCGTTTCCATGGCGAAACGGAAGCTCGCGGGCCGGAGAGCGATCTCCGGCCCGTTTGTTTTGCTCACCGCCAGGGCCGGTCGTCGCGGTGGGCGGTCGGGAACATCGAGATATATTGCACCAGCCGCGGCCGATCGGTTCGATTCGGCCGGCTGCCGTGCGGCAGCGCGTGATGCCAGATGACCAGATCGCCGGCGCGCCCCGCGATCGGCACGGCCGCCGCGATCAGGTCCGGATCGAGCAGCCGCGGCTCCGCGCCGGCCGGCAAGCGCCCGAGCCAATCCTCGAGACGATGGTGGAAGCCTGGGACGCAGGTGAAGGCGCCCTGCTCCGCCGCCGTGTCGGTCAGGTAGAGAATGCCCTGCAGCCCGAGCGGCATCGGCAGGGCGATACTGGTGTCCCAGTGGAGATGCGGGCCCGGGAAAGCCCAGCCGGGCCGCTCCGGCGGGTTGAAGCCGCCGCGGTCGACCGTCGCCCAAAGATCGTTGGTGCCCCAGAGCTGGGCGAAGGCGGCCCGGATGCGCGGCGCCGCGCGCACCGCGCGCAAGGCCGGATGATGGACGAGCTCCAGCCAGATGCTGTGGCCATGCGACCCGCCATACCAGCACTCCGGCATGTCGGGCCCGGCGCCCAGCGACTGCCAGATCGCCTGCTCGGCCGCGGCGCGCACCGGTTCGTCGACGGCGTCATGCAGCACGACATAGCCGTGGCGCTCCCAATGGGCGAGATCCTCGGGCCCGAACACGGGCGCCGATGCCGGGCGCACCAGGGCCGGATCGCCGGGTGCGCCGCCGAGCCGCAGCACCGCGTCATTGATCCGGCGGACGGCCTCGGGATCGACGGCGGCGCCGTTGACCTCGAGGATCCAGCGTTCGAACGCGGCAAAGGAGCCGCCCTCGGCCATCGCGCGAAGGCTCTCCGGCAACCCGAGGCCGAGGCCGTAGAGGGCGATCCTGTCGAGGGTGAATTCGTCCTGGCCGGCCACCTGACAGCCTGCCTGGCGCTGGAGCGCATGACGCGACCATAGGCGTTTCAGATGCATGACGCCGAGATCGCCGGTTGCCGTCGACGGCGGTAACGATGCGTCGATCATCGGAGATCGCTCGCAGTTAACGTTCTTGTCCCCATCTGCCATCGGTCCATCCCCGAGATCGTCCGCCCGACCAGGCTGCAGCTTTTCGTTGTTTCTACCACGAGGGTAGCAACGAAAGGGAGCGCCGCCCGCTTCGACGATTGCGTTATCGCCCCCCGAATGCAAAGACGCCCGACCTTCCCTGGATGGGAAGAGCGGGCGTCTCGCAGATCGAACGATCGGGTGCAGGCCGGGGTTATGGCGCCCCGTCGACGGCGATTATTCCTCGGAGCCGCCGTCCGGCGAGGTGATCAGCATCGCGTCGGCGACCAGGCCGGCGTTGCCGCGGATCGCCCGCTCGATCGCATCCGCCGTCTCCGGATGATCCTTCAGATACTGCTTGGCGTTCTCGCGGCCCTGGCCGATGCGCTGGCCGTCATGGGAGAACCAGGAGCCGGACTTCTCGACCACGCCGGCCGAGACGCCGAGATCGATCAGCTCGCCGCGCTTCGACACGCCCTCGCCGTACATGATGTCGAACTCGACGACCTTGAACGGCGGCGCCATCTTGTTCTTCACGACCTTGACGCGGGTCTGGTTGCCGATGACCTGCTCGCGTTCCTTGATCGCGCCGATCCGGCGGATGTCGAGGCGCACCGAGGCATAGAACTTCAGCGCGTTGCCGCCGGTGGTGGTTTCGGGATTGCCGAACATCACGCCGATCTTCATGCGGATCTGATTGATGAAGATCACCATGCAGCGCGACTTGGAGATCGAGCCGGTGAGCTTGCGCAGCGCCTGGCTCATCAGCCGCGCCTGCACGCCCATGTGGCTGTCGCCCATCTCGCCTTCCAGCTCGGCGCGCGGCACCAGGGCAGCGACCGAGTCGACGACCAGCACGTCGATGGCACCGGAGCGCACCAGCGTATCGGCGATTTCGAGCGCCTGCTCGCCGGCGTCCGGCTGCGAGATCAGCAGCTCGTCGATATTGACGCCGAGCTTGCGGGCATAGCCGGGGTCGAGCGCATGTTCCGCATCGACGAAGGCGCAGGTGCCGCCGGACTTCTGCGCCTCGGCGATGACATGCAGCGCCAGCGTCGTCTTGCCCGAGCTTTCCGGACCGTAGATCTCGATGATGCGGCCGCGCGGCAGGCCGCCGATGCCGAGCGCGATGTCGAGGCCAAGCGAACCCGTGGAAACGACCTCGATATCGAGCGCCGCTTCCTTCGAGCCGAGCTTCATGATCGAGCCCTTGCCGAACGCGCGCTCGATCTGCCCGAGAGCCGCTTCCAACGCCTTTTGTTTATCCATCTCAGCCTTATCCAACAGGCGCAGAACGGTCTGCGACATTGCCCGGTCCCCTTATTCCATAGGCCTCTCGGCGATGCAACGCGCATCACTGTACATGTTTTGTTCCGGAACACAATGGGAACATTTGCTCACGAAACCGATTTCCGGTCCCGCCGGGGCGCGCCCCGACGCCGCCCGCCACTCGGGGACCGGCACCCAGATCGGCGACAGCCCCCGAGTCTCCGCCCGGCTAATCGCCCCGCGCCTCGCCCATGATTTCCTTCACCTTGAAGGCAAGCTGCTTGAGCGAGAAGGGCTTGGCGAGGAAATGGATGTCGGCATCGTCGCCGATGCGCTTGCGAAAGGAATCCTCGGTGTAGCCCGAGATGAAGACGACCTTCATGTCGGGTCGGGTCTCGCGCACCTGCTTGATCAGGGTTGGACCGTCCATGCGCGGCATCACCACGTCGGTGACGATGAGATGGATCGGTTCCGCCTCGGCCTGGATGATCTGCAGCGCCGCCTCGCCGCTCTTCGCCTCGAGCACGGTGTAGCCCTTGTTCCTGAGCGCCCGGGCGCTGAACAGGCGGACCGGATCCTCGTCCTCGACCAGCAGGATGGTGCCGGCGCCGGTCAGGTCGCGCGGTGCCGCCACTTCGAGCGGATCGAGCAGCGGCGACGGCTCCGCCTCGCCCTCCTTGCGCTGATGCTGCGGCAGATAGAGCGAGAATTTCGTGCCGACGCCCACCTCGCTGTCGACGAAGATGAAGCCGCCGGTCTGCTTCACGATGCCGTAGACGGTCGAGAGGCCGAGGCCGGTGCCGGACCCCACTTCCTTGGTCGAGAAGAATGGTTCGAAGATTCGTCCGACGATCTCGCGCGGGATGCCGGTGCCCTCGTCGGTGACCTCGATCAGCACATAGGCGCCGGCGGGCATGAGCTCGAGCTCACGCTGGATCGGCTGGCCGAGCTCGAGATTCGAGGTCTTGATCGTCAGCGTGCCGCCGCGCGGCATGGCGTCACGGGCATTGACCGCGAGATTGATGATGACCTGTTCGAGCTGCCCCTGATCGACGCGCACCGGGCCGAGGCCGCGGCTCTGCACCATCTTGAGATCGACGTTCTCGCCCAGGAGCCGATTGAGCAGGTGGCTGAGCTCGGTCAGCACGTCGCCGATGTCGATGACGCGCGGCTGCAAGGTCTGCTGGCGCGAGAAAGCCAGCAGCTGGCGGACCAGATTGGCGGCCCGGTTGGCGTTCTGCTTGATCTGCATGATGTCGGCGAAGGATTGGTCGCCCGGACGGAACCGCAGCAGCAGCAGGTCGCAGAAGCCGATCATCGCGGTCAGCAGGTTGTTGAAATCATGGGCGACGCCGCCGGCGAGCTGGCCGACCGCCTGCATCTTCTGCGATTGGGCGAATTGCAGCTCCAGGTTCTTCTGCTCGGTCAGGTCGATGAAATGCAGAATCAGCCCGGCAATGCCGCCCTCCGCGGTGTCGAGCCGGCTGGCGAACAGCGCCAGCGTCTTGTCATGGGCGCCGGCCCGAACCCGAAGCTCCAGCGGCCGCTCGAGCGGGACGCCCTTGACGATCTGGGCCAGCCGTTCGGCGGCGGGCCTTTGATCGTCCTCGACCACGAACTCCATCAGGTTCCGGCCGACCAGATGCCCCTCTTCCGACAGCAGCAGCTTGTCGAGCGCCGGATTGGTTTCCTTGAAGCGGGCGTGGGTATCGACCAGCGCGATGCCGACCGGCGCAATCTCGAAGAAGCGCTGGAACCGCTGGCGCGCCCGGATCAGCGCTTCCTCGCGAGCCCGGTCCGGCGCCAGGTCGCGCACGACGCTGCAGCTGCGCTGGCCGCGCGTGCCGATGCCGACCGTCTGGCTGATCGCCGCGGTGATGAGACGACCCTGCCGCCCGGACAGGATCACCTCGCGCCCCTCGCCCTGGGCCTGGGGATCGAATTGCGCGCGCGTCGTGTCATCCGACGGCACCACAAAATCCTCGATCCCGGCCTTCTCGTTGATCAGCGCCTCGGGCGAGGCGCCGAGCCAGCCGGCGAGCGTCTCGTTGACCATCAGGAAGCGCCCGGCCTCGTCGACCGAGTAGAGACCGACCGGCACGCCATCGAAGAAATCGAACAGCAGGGCCCGCCCCGCCTCGATCACGCCGCGCAACTGGCGCTGGTCGGTGATGTCGATCAGTTGCCAGACAGCCCCCCCGCGCACGGATGCGATCGGCGCCACCGCGACCTCGTACCAGGCAAAGGAACCGTCGGCGAGGCGCGCGCGCAGCTCCGCATGGCCGGTGACCCCGATCCGGGCCTGCGCCTTCAGGCGATCGATCTCACGCTGGACCGCCTCGTCGTCCTCGGCCCCATCGTGAAATGCCTGAAACGGCGAGGGACCGTCGGCGAAATGCGCGACATAAGCGGCATTGGCGAAGCCGATGGCGCCGCCCTCGTCGGTGACGAAGGCCGCATCGGGCAGCGCTTCCAGGGCCTGGCGCGCGAGCGATGCCGCCCGCCCCGCCGCCGCTGCGCGGACCGCGAGCACCGCCAGCGCCAGGATTGCCAGCACCGCAACGCCGTCGATCGCCAGGCTGGCACGGTAAGCGCTCGATTCGGCCGGCAATTGCTGGCCGAGCCAAAGCCCAAGGCCGAGGCAGGTCGCGGTCGCCATCAGGCTCAGCCCCAAGAGCGGCTTTTCCCCGCGTGTCGGCCGCCGCCGATGCCCCTCGCCCGTCCGATCGGTCGCCAGGACCATGCCCGCCCTCTGTCTTGCCATCGTTGCCCGGCGCCGCTAGCCAGGTTGGGTGATGCTGCTGATCACGTCGACATATTGGCCGAGAAACCAGTAAAGCAGCGGCGGCAGGGTCAGCCCGATCAACACCAGCCCGCCCAGGACCTGCAGCGGCAACCCGATATAGAAGACCTGCAACTGCGGCATGATCTTCGCAATCAGGCCTTGCGTAACATGAAAGACGGTCCCGACGATCAAAAAAGGTGCCGCCAGCTCGACGCTGATGAGAAAGCCGCGGGCGACCAGGCGCGCCATCGCCTGGGACATGTCGGCGAAGGGCGGCAGTGCGCCGGCCGGAAAGGCCTGGTAGCTCTCGACGACGGTCCGGATCAGCATATGGTCGATGCCGGTCACGAAGATCAGCACGACCGCGAGCGCCGACAGCATGCTCGCCGGCAGCGTCTCGGGCGAGGTCTGACCGGGATTGAAGGTGATGGCGTTGGCGAGCGAGGTCTGCATGGCGATGATGGCGCCGCCGGTCTCGAGCGAGGCCAGCAGCAGCCGTCCCATCAACCCCAGGAAGCTGCCGATGAAGATCTCGTCGAACATCAGCGCGAACATGCGCAGCAGGTTCTGCGGTTCGGCGGGCAGGCCGTAGTCGGCCTGGACGACCGGCGTGATCGCGATGCTGATCGAGGCCGCGACGACCAGGCGCGCACGGACATTGACGTAGGCGTCGCCGAAGCCCGGCATCAAGCCGATCGCCGCCGCCAGCCGGCAAAAGACCAGGAAGAAGGTCCAGAGGACGGCGGGGACCAGCTGCGCCAGCGGATATGTCGTCATCGATGGGCCGTCATCGCCGGGCGCGATCCTATTGGATGGCGATGATGCGATCGGCCAGCGAGCGGGCGAAGGTTTCGAGCGTGCCCAGCATGAACGGCATCAGCAGCAGGACCGAGATGAAGATCACGAAGATCTTCGGCACGAAGGTCAGCGTCTGTTCCTGGATCTGGGTCAGGGCCTGGAAGATCGAGATGAGGATGCCGACGACGAGCGCCGCCAGCATCGGCCCGCCAGCGATCTTGAGCGCCGTGAAGATCGCATCGCGGGCGACGTCGATGATCTGGGTTTCGTTCATGGCGACGACCGCTCAGACGGTCATGTGCAGGATTTCCTGGTAGGCGGAAATGACCTTGTCGCGAACGGCGACCACCGTCTGCAGCGTGACGTCGGCGTTGGTCACAGCGGCGACGACGCCGTTGATGTCGCCATTGCCGGCGATGGCCTGCATGCTCGCGGCCTCGCCCTTCTGCTGATCATTGACCGCCCCTTCTAGGGCCGACTTCAGCATGTCGCCGAACCCGCCGCCGCTCACGGCACCGGCGCCCTGGGGCGCGGTCAGGGTCTTGGCGGCATTGGCATAGGCGGCGGCGCCGGCGGCGACATTGATCGTCATGGGTTCAAATCCTCAGGCGGCGACGCGCATCCAGCTGATGTTACGGCGATCTTAACTGCGAAGCAGGTCGATGGTACGCGAAATCATCGTGTTCGTGGCGTCGATCACATCGACGTTGGCCTGATAGCTGCGCTGGGCCTCGCGCAGATCGCCCATCTCGACCAGCGGGTTGACGTTCGGCATGCGGACGTAGCCGTTGCCGTCGGCCGCCGGGTGGCCGGGCATGAACTTCATCTCGAACGGTGCCGCGTCGGGCACGATGCGGTCGACCTTGACCGTATCGGCGCCGGTCTCGTGATCGATCACGTTCTTGAACGTGACCAGCTTGCGCCGATAGGGATCGCCGCCCGCCGAATTGGCGGTCGAATTGGCGTTGGCGATATTCTCCGAAATGGTCCGCAGACGCAGGGTCTGCGCTGTCATCGCGGACGCCGCGGTCTTGCCGATATCATCGAAGGTCGACATGCCAGAACCTCTCCGGTCGCGCGCCCGCGCTACGAGCCCGTCCGACCAATCGCCGTTTTGATCAGCCCGACCTGCTTCTTATACAGGTTGGTCATCAGTTGGTAGTCCGACGCGGTGTCCGACACCTTCATCATCTCGTCTTCGAGCGAGACCGTGTTGCCGTTGATATCTCGGTCCGACGTCGTCTTCTCGACGACCGGCTCGAGCTTGGCGGCGAATTCGGTGCCGACCAGGTGCCGGGGATCGGTCGTGACCGGCGCCAGCTTCGCAGCGCTTCCATGGGTCACTTCCGCCAATTCCTTGCGGAAATCCAACGGACGAAGATCCGACGCCTTGAAGCCCGGCGTATCGGCATTGGCGACGTTTTCGGCCACGACCTTCTGTCGTGCCGCCAACCAGCCAATCTTCTTCGTCAGCGCTGCGAGCAGCGGCAAGTTGTTGAGGTCCATCGGACCCTTCGCCTCGTCCACAGTTCAGGCCAGAGTGAAGGATGCACGACGGCTCGTTACCAACGGGTTAAGCGCGGACGGCCCTCACCCGGCCGTCCGCGCTCCTGGGGTGCGACTATTTCGCCTTCGGCTGATAGGCCTTGAGGCCCATCTGCCAGAACATGAAGGCGAACTTGTCGGCCAGTTCCTTGTTGCGCTGGATGCGGGTCGAGCCGATGCCGTGGCCAGCGTCGTAATCGACGCGCAGCAGGATCGGACGGCCGCTCGTGGTCGCCGCCTGCAGGGTGGCCGCCATCTTCGCCGACTCGTAGGACGGCACGCGCGGGTCGTTGATGCCGGTCGTCAACAGCACCGCCGGATAGGCCGTGCCCGGCTTGACGTTATGCATCGCGTCCATGGCGAGCAGGCCCTTGAAGCCGTCCTCGGTCGTGACCGAGCCGAATTCCGGAATGTTCGGCGGGCCGTTTTCGCTGAACTCGCCGCGTAGCGCGTTCGAGACGCCGACCTCGTCGATCACCACCCGGAACAGATCCGGCCGCGCGTTCATGGCGCCGCCGACCAGGATGCCGCCGGCGCTGCCGCCGTCGATGCCGAGCGTGGCCGCGGTCGCCCAGCCCTTGTCGATCAGGTACTGGGCGCAGGCGATGAGATCGCCCCAGCTGTTGGGTTTGGTCGCCTTCTTGCCGGCAAGATGCCAATCCTCGCCATATTCGCCGCCGCCGCGCACGTGGCAGGTCGCCCAGACGCCGCCATTCTCGAGCAGCGGGTACCAGCGCGGCGCGAACACCGGCGTCTCCGAGATGCCGTAGGCGCCGTAGCCCCAGATCAGGGTCGGGTGCTTGCCGTCGGGCTTCGCATCCTTGCGGCGCACGATCGACATCGGCACCTCGGTGCCGTCGGCGCTCTTGATCCGGACTTCCTCGGCCATGTAGGCCTTGGTGTCGACCGGCGACGGCGCCAGCAGGCCGGTGTCGACGATCTTGTCGTCCTTGGGCTCGTAAGTGACCCAGGCGCCGGAATGCACCCAGCCCTCGATGCTGAACAACGCGCCCGGAACCCGCGTGTCGGTATAGAGCCCGTCGATCGTCGCGCCGTCATAGGCCAGCGGCACGCTCTCGACCTTGCCCGTGTCATAGGGCAGCCGGCGCAGCCGGCTCGGGCCACCGTCCATGTCCTGGACATAGAGCGCGTCGGCGGCGGTCGCGATCCCGGTGATGACGACCTGGCCGGCCGGCACGACCGTCTGTGCCTTCGCCAGGTCCGGCTTGCTCACGTCCTCCTTCAGGACCTTGAAGCGGGCGGCGCCCTTGTGGGTCAGCAGGAACAGGTCATGGCCGTGGAGCGCCGCCCCGGTGACCTCGTCCTCGGGCAGCGCCAGCTTGACCCACGGCGTGTTGCCGTCCGTGACCTTGTCGACCGGTGCGGCATAGAGCCCGATCTCGTTCTGCACGCCGTTCACGACCAGGCCCAGCGCATAGTCGGACCCCGGCGTGACGACAACGAACGGAAAGGCGATCGGGTCGATCTTGAGGCTGGAATTGAGGCCGGTGCCCAGCACCGGCTTGTCCATTTCCGGATCGGCGCCCAGCACATGCAGGTAGGCGCGGCTGTCCTTGTACTTGTTGGTGCCGGGCTCGCCCGCGTCGAGCTTCTTCAGCCGGTTGTAGTAGAACGACTTGCCATCCGGCAGCCAGGAGACCGACGCGTTGTTGGTGCGGTCGATGCGCTCGGCCAGATCCTGACCGGTCGCCACCTCCATGACATGCAGGATGCTCTGCTCGGAGCCGCCTTCCGACAGGCCGTAGGCCACGTACTTGCCGTCGAGCGAGGGCTGGAAATAATCGATCGAGACGTGCTTGCCGTCGGTCGAGAGCTTGGTCGGATCGACCAGCACCTTTTCCGGGCCCTTGGCGCCCATGCGCACGACGAGCGAGTAGTTGGCGGCGCCCGGCGCGCTCTTGCGATAGAAATAGGCATCGCCGACCCGATTGACGCCCAGCACCTTCACGCTGGCATTGTCGAGGGCGACGATGCGCTTCTCGAGCGCGGCACGGCCTGGAATCTTGGCCAGCGCGGCGTTGGTATAATCCGCCTGCCCCTTCATGAAGGCCTGGAATTCCGGCGTTTTGGAATCTTCCATCCACCGGTAGTCGTCGGTCACACTGGTGCCGAAGAAGGTCTCGGTCACCGGCTTCTTGTCCGCAACCGGTTGGCCCGGGGCGGCGATCGCCGTCCCGGATGCGAGCAGGGCGGCCAGACCGAAGGTCATGCCGCCCATCGTCGCGCGAATATCCCTTAACGCCATACAACAGCCTCCGAGGGTGAGGATTTTCGTTGCCGGCGACGCTACCGCTTATTTGGCCGCAGGAACAGCCGTGCCGCTCTCATCGGTTGCACCCGGATCGCTGACGGGGCACCCTGCAACCCGGCCCGCACCGCCCGCGACGCTGTGCCGCCGGCCACTCTAAGGCTTTGTTAAGGGACGAGGCCCCAGGCTTTGGCCGGCTAGCGCGAAAGGGCGTGAATGGAACGGGAAAAGGCGATTGCCCTGGACTTCGATCCCCGGGATCCGAGCGTGCCGACCATCCTCGCCACCGGCGAAGGCAATGTAGCGCGGCAGATCCTGGCGATCGCCTTCGAGAAGGGCATCAAGGTGCGCGAGGATGCCGATCTGGTCGAGATCCTGTCGAAGCTCGATGTCGGCGACGAGATTCCGATCATCGCCTTCGCCGCTGTTGCGGAAATCCTGACGCACGTCTATCGCTGGGAACTCCAGCAGCGATCCCCGACCGAGCACCCTCCGACATGACCGGTACCGCCCTCGACCGATTGCTCGACGACACCGAGGCCCAGCTCGACGCGTCACTCGCGGCCCTGCTGGCGGGCGACCTCGTCGATCTGACCGACCTGCCGCCGCGCATCGAGACGATCTGCCGGATGGCGGTCGACAGCCGCCGCCGCGATGCGGCCGATCGGCTGCTGCATCTGACCCGGAAGCTCGACGAGATCGAGGGCGAGCTGCGCCGCCGCCTCGCCGCCGTCACACCGGAAACCGAACGCCCGGCCGACCCCAAGCGCGCGAGCGACGTCTATCGCGCGGCAGCGGGAGCTCCAAAATCGAAAACGTGACCGACATCATCCGGCTCGTCACGGCCCTGGTCTTCGTCCTGGCCCTGATCGGCCTGTGCGCCTGGCTGCTGCGGCGGTTCGGCCCGACCATGCGGCTGGGCCGCCCCGGGCGCCTGGGCCTGGTGGCATCGATCGCGATCGATTCCCGCCGCCGGCTGCTGCTCATCCGGCGCGACCAGACCGAACATCTGCTGCTGATCGGCGGCGCCCGCGACCTGGTGATCGAGACCGGAATCACCGCCTCGGCCGAGCCCGGCGCCAGCACGCCCTACGACCGTTCGGGACGCGGCTTCGCCAGCCATTTGCCGAGCGAGGACGCGTGAGCCGTTCGATAATGACGCGGATCCTGGGCGTCCTTCTGCTGCTCTCGGGCCTGTTGCTGGTCGGACCGGCCTCGGCGCAGAGCCTGTCGGTCGACCTCGGCGACGGCGGCGGCTCGACCACCGGCCGGATCGTCGAACTCGTCGTGCTGATGACGGTGCTGAGCGTGGTTCCCGGCCTGCTGGTCACGGTCACCTCGTTCACGCGCATCGTTGTCGTGCTGTCGTTCGTGCGCACCGCCCTCGGCATCCAGCAGACGCCGCCGAACACGGTGCTGGTCAGCCTGGCCCTGTTCCTATCGGCCTTCGTCATGGCGCCGACCCTGGAACGGTCCTACAACGACGGTGTCGCCCCGCTGATCGCCGAGAAGCTCGACACGGCGACCGCGCTCGAACGCACGGCGAAGCCGTTCCACGACTTCATGCAGACCCATGTGCGCGACCAGGACCTGCAGCTGTTCATGGGGCTCGGGCGGATCGCGCCCGTGGCGACGCCCGATGACACGCCCTACCGGGCGCTGCTGCCGGCCTTCCTGATCAGCGAGCTGCGCCGCGCGTTCGAGATCGGCTTCCTCTTGTTCCTGCCATTCCTGATCATCGACATCGTCGTCGCCTCGCTGGTCATGTCGATGGGCATGGTCAGCCTGCCGCCGAACGTGATCAGCCTGCCGTTCAAGCTGATCTTCTTCGTGCTGATCGACGGCTGGTATCTGGTCTGCGGCTCGCTCATTCAGAGCTTCGGGCCGGGCTGATCGCCGACCGCCGCGCGGTAGACCGCTTCGCGGTCTGCCTCGGTCGCGACGGAACGGATGATCGCCGGCTCCGCCGCCAGCTCGCGGCCAATGGCGACCGCAATGCGCTCGTCCGGGCAGAGGCCGAGGCAGGATGTCTCGACCACGCGGAGCGCCTTGCTCCGGCCGACCGAGCCGAGACGCTCCTTGAACCATTGGCGGAGCGTGGTGCGCCCGTCCGGCGCCAGGCCGTCCGGCAGCTTGGCCGAGCAGCGCAGGCAGACGAGCAGCACATCCGTCTCCCACTTCGCCGGCGTCGGGTTGGTTCCGGTGAGGGTTAGTGTCGGACGGGCCGGCATCGGGGCCGTCCGCTCCCGCCCCCAGGCCCGGCGCAAGGTCGTCGGTATGATGCGCACCCCCGTCAGACCCGCTCGATGTCGGTCGCCGCCGCATCGATGATGGCCGTGATGCGCGCAACCTGCTCGTCGGTCAGCGGCGCCTTGTCGAGCCGCAGGTGCAGGGCCAGCTTGAAATTCTCGATCGCGCGCTGGATCTGCGGCTGGCGGCCGCCGGCGAACCGGCGCTTCGCCTCGGCGATCTTTTCCAGCACGACGGTCATGATCGAGTGGTTGCTGGCCAGGTATGCCCGCCCCTCGTCGGTGATGGCATAGAGCTTCTTGTTGCCCTCGGCCTGGGCGACGGTCGCGCAGCCCATTTCCTCGAGCAGGGTCAGGGTCGGATAGATGACGCCGGGACTCGGACTGTAGAGGCCCAGGAGCTTGTCCTCGATCGCCTTGATGATCTCATAGCCGTGGCGCGGCTTTTCCTCGATCAGGCTCAGGATCAGGAAGCGCAGGTCGCCCTGCTCGAACAGCCGGCCCATCCGCCCGCCGCCCCAGCCGTGGCGCCCGCCGTGGTGGTCGCCGAAATGACGGCCGCCGAAGCCGAACTCGCCCCGGGCGAAGCGGCGGCCGCCCCCGTCCCGATGGCCCTCATGGTGGCCCTCCCCGTGGCCGCGAGGCCTGAATTTTCCGAACATAGCGTTCCCTTGTCTGTGTTTCGACATCACTAAGATATATCGAAACCGTTTTCGCGCAAGAGGCTTTGCGAAAGATTCTCATCTCGCATGAGGATGTCAGTTGATTTGGCTGAGCCGGTCCTTGGCCAGGCGCTGGCGATAGGTCGTCATGAAGCCCTGGAGATCGCTGATCTGGGCAACCCGGTCGGCGAGCGATTTGAAGTCGCCGGATGTGGCCGAGCTGTTGCCGGCGACCACCCGGAAATCATCCTTGAGCACGCTCTGGTCCATCGCGGCGCCATATTGCTTCTGCAGGGCCGCAAGCCCGGTCCGGTCCTTGCCCAGCACCATCGCCGTCGCGATCTTGAGCACGGCGCGGGCGGTATCCTCGTCGACCTTGCCGGCCTCGGGTGATTTCAACCCACGCTTCAGCACCGGCACGACGGCGGCCCAGTTCTGCGTCTTCCAATAGATGTCAACGCGCAGCCTGTCGGCATCGGGTGACGCATCGGCGGCCAGCAGCTTCAGCGCATCGTCGTTCTTGTTCTGCTCGGCGAGCGCGCGGGCACGCAGTTCCAGACGCTGGTTGACGAGCTCCGGCGGCAGGTCGGGCGGGACCGGGATATCGAGCGCCGCGAGCGCATCGTCCGGCCGCCGATCGAGCAGGCGGACGAGCGCCAGCTGGGCCGCCACCCGGGCCTGGTCGACACCGGTGAGGCGTGTCTTCACCTGGTTTTCCAGCAGCTCGGCCGCCCGATCCAGCAGGTCGACCTTGACCAGCTGGTCCGCCAGCTTGCGGATGATCTCGTCGCCGACGGCGCCCGGCGGCGTCAGCTCCTTGAACTCGTCATAGAGGCCGAGCTGCTTCAGCGGCGGCACATTGTCGGCGGCCTTGCCCAGGAACAGGTCGACGAAGTACCGCTGCATCTCGTCGGCGACGCCGTGCGCCACCGGGCTGTCGCCGTAGCTCGCCAGCACCTGGCGCAGCGAGCGGAAGCCGGACCGGTAATCGCCGTCGGCAATCTGCAGCTCGGCGAGCTTGCGCAGCACCCGGACCTCGAAATCATCGCCGCGCCAGACGAAGCGCAGCCGATCGAGTGCCGCGATCGCGTCGGCGCGGTCGATCTCCTTGGCCTCGAGCTTGCTCAGGGTCATGGCATAGGTCGCCTGGGCCCGGGCCAGGCTCGAATCCGGCGATTTCGAGACCTGGGACCAGAGCTCGATCGCCTGCTTCGCGTCGCCCTGGATCGCCAGGACCCGGCCCTGCAGCACCTTGGCGCGGTCGGCCTCGCCGGCCGGGGGATTATGGGCCAGCACATCGGCGGCGAGCGCCGCCGCCTTGTCCCGGTCGCCGGCGTTCAGCAGCGCCTCGGCGAGCTTGATCGACAGGCGGTTGCGCAGCCCGTCGGGGTAGTTCCGCAGCACGTTGTTGGCCTTGGCATAGGCGTTGAGCGCGTCGGTCCATTGGCCGCGATCGGCCGCGAGCACCGCCCGCCAGAGCTGGCCGTCGGCCCGGTCGTCGAGCGACGGATCGCCCAGATCGGACGAGGCGGTGTCGAGCTGGTTCGCCAGTTCCTCCGATGCGCCGCGCAGCGCGCGCAGGTTCGGGTCGTCGAACATCCCCGGCGCGTCATGCTCGATCACGCGCAGCACGCTCAGCGCCTCCGTGCCCATGCTGTTCGCGAAGAAGAAGCGGGCGAGATCGATGCGCGCGCCGTTCTTGTCGTCGGGCGAGGCGGTCGTGATCGCTTGCATCAGCGCCTGGCGCCGCGGCGTGAAATCCTCGCCATGGCCCAGCCAGTCGACGGGGTTGAACACCCGCTTCTGGTCGGGCCGGCTGGCGCGCTCGGCGTGGCGGTCCGCGTCGGACGACAGCGTCAGTCCGCCGGGCGCGCTAAGCTCGACCTGGCTCGGCTGCGCGCGGATCGCCAACTGGTCGCTCGCCGGCCGGAATACCAGGCCCTGGGCGCTCGGCAGCACACGGAAATCCGGGAACTCCGCGCCGAGGTCGGAGCCCTGGCCGAGCTGCGGCAGCGGCACGGTGACGAGCACGTCGCCGGCGTCGGGATCGATCACGCTGATCGGGCCCGACGGGTCGCTTGCCGGAAAGATCATCGAGGCATTGGGGCCGTCGCTGCGCACCTGGCCCTGGACCGGCGCATCCGACCGCTGCGGCTGATTGCGCAATTCGACGATCCAGGCGGTGCCCGCGCGGCGGACGCTGGGATTGAACCCGGCCCAGACGGACAGCCGGAGCACCGTCCCGCTGCGGCTCGGCACCTGGGCGATCGAGGTGATCACCGGCCAGTTCGCCGCCCGGAAATCGCCGAAATCCATCTTCTGGGCGCGGTCGAACACCATCCAGACGGCATTGCCGCGCCGGAAGATCGCCGCTGCCGCAGGCTGGCGCCATTCGAAGCGCAGCGAGACGCCGTCGTCGATCAGGGTATAGCGGATCTGCAGGCCGTTTTCGGCGGCCGAGCCGAGCGTGCCGGACACTTGGCCGGTCGCCACGGGCGCGTCCTGGTCCGCCTCGGCCGGCGGCGTCGGCGCATGGACCGCCGGGACTGGCGCCTCGGCGACCGTCGGCGCAGCAGGTGCCGGCGCCGGCGGGGCAGCGGGCGGCGGCTCGGCCACGACCGGTGCTGCCGCCGGCGGCGTTCCGGGCACCACGTCGAGCACAATCAGATTGGCTTGCCGGCTGTCGTTGACGCGCAGGCCGGGCGGCAGCGCGAATTCGAGCTGGGTCCCGTCGGCCGAGAGCGTCGCCGGCCGCAGCCGCGTCGGCAGGTTCCGACCGAACCGCACCATGTCGATCTTGGCCGGCTGATCGAACGTCAGCTGGGCCTTGCCGTCGTTCTGCACCAGCTTGTAGTCGACCGGCTTCGGCCATTCGAACACCAGGCGGGCGTCCTTGCCGTGATCCCCGATCCGCACACGGACCGGCGTCGGCTTGGCCTCGGCCTTGGCGGGAAGCGTTGGCGCGGCTTGGGCGGGCTTCTGCTCGGGTGCTGCTGCGGGCTTCTGCTCAGGGGCCGCGGCCGGCTGGGGCGCTGGCGCCTTCGCCTCGGCCGCGGGCTTCGGCTTGTCGACAAGATCGACGACCAGGGTCGAGGCATCGTAGGTCGCCTGTTGGAGGGCGACCGGTCGCTTCAGGTGGGCCGTGACCGTCAACCCGTCGGGCGAGGCCGCGAGCTGGTCGAGATAGGGACCGAGCGCGCGCCGGACCGGATCGAGCGGCGCTTCGACCGGCCGGTCGAAGTGGATGGTCAACCCATCGTCCGTCACCGTCGCCTTGAACGGCACCGATGGTCCGCCGCCGGTACCGGCGAACACCAGCCGGGCGAAACCGGGATGCACAGCAGCCCGCGTCTCCAGCCGCGTCTTTGCCGGCGCCGCGGGCGCCAGTGCTACCGGTGCGGCGGTCGCGGTCGTCGCCTCCTGCGCGCGGGCGGGCGCGCCGGGCCATGCCAGCGCGGCCAGCAGCAGGCCGGCCAGGATCACGGGGCGGGCTCGCTCAGGGCGTCGCATGATCGCTTCCGGAACGCGGAGCAACGGCGGCCTGGTCCTCGATCACGACGTCGATCCGGGTCTGGCCGCCGTCGCCAAGATCGATCATCGCCGCGCGCGGCAACGGGTGCGGATATCCCAGATGCCGCAGGGTCTCGGCCACGCTGTCGGCCGCACCCAGCGCCATGATCCAGTCATGGGTCGCCTCGGCGCCGGGTGCCGGATTGGCGCCGCGATGCGCCGCGATCGAGACGCGGTTTTCCAGATTGGTCAGCAGCCGTGCCAGATCGGCGAGCGGCGCCTTGTCCGTGTCGGCCCAATGCGCGATCGGCTGCGCCGGCAGCCGCAGCACCAGGCGATGGTCCTCGCGCCGCACCTCCGTGCCGGCGAGCGCCGGCTGGTCGGCGACCAGCTTGTCGACGAGGGCCGCCGCATAATTGAGATCGATCCGGGCCCGGCCGGGCGCCGGCACTTCCGCGGCCCCCTTCCCTTCGAGCCGATGGCCGGTCAGATATTCCGAGATCGGCAGCACGACCCGCTCCCAGTCGTGGCGCTCGACCGTGGTGGTGGCGAACAGCAGCACGAAGAACGAGACCAGCAGCGACATCAGGTCGGCGAACGTGATCATCCAACCGGGCGAGCGCGGCCGCGCGGGCGGTTCGTCCCGATCGAAGCCGAACGGCATCATGGCGGCGCCCCCACATCGGGCTGGTCACCGCCGACCACGGCGAAATCGATCCGGAGTGCCGGTCCCTCGCCGCGTTCGAGGGCGATCGCGAGCGCATCGCCGGGGCAGCCCTCGGCATAGAGCCGTGCCGCGATCGTCGCGGCCCGCAATGTCGCTAGCCGCTCGGCATCCCCGCCCGGCGGCGCGTCCGCCGGCAGTATGGCGCGCCAGGTCATGCGGACGCCGGGGCCGGCGCCATGCTTCTGCAGTACGAGCGCCAGCCGGTCGAGCGTCGGCAGCGCCGCGGCCTTGGGCGTGGCGCCGCCGGGTTCGAACACGGCATCCTCCGCCAGCGCGATCTCGAGGAAGCTGTCGCTGGGCGCGGCGAGGTCCGTCCGCGCCAGCGGTGCGAAGCCGGTCAGGAGGCCGGTCACGTCGCGCGCGAAGCCTTCGACCCCGACGGCTTCGGGCTGGGGCGATGCCGGCGGCTCGACCAGGCCGATCGCCGAAGGCAGATGCCCGAATGCGGCATCGACCGAATCGATGACGGCGCGCGCACGCGGACGCTGCACTTGCGAGATCGAGACCAGCACGATGAAGAACACGAACAGCAGCAGGAACAGGCTGACGTAAGTCGCCACGGCCACACCCCCGGGGGCGGGCTGCGCCGGGGCCATACCTTCCTCATCCATGACCATGATCCAGCATGGCGGCCGCGTGCAGCACCGGCACGCGGGATGGGTGCAGGATACTGCCGGTCGACGGGACGGCCGATGGTGGGGATTTCGGCGTCAGAACAGCCCCGCGAGAATGGCGTCGATATCGGCCTGGCTGTTGGCATTGCCCGGCAACTGCGGCCCCGCCATCAGCTTCTTGTCGGCCTCGTCCTGGGTCTCGGGCTCCGGTTCCGGCGCCGGCACGAAATGCTCGACCTGGTCGCCGAACGCCTCGAGCAGGCCGTGGATCTTGGTCTCGATATAGCGCAGCGTCTTCACGACCTTGGTGATGCGCTGGCCGGTGATATCCTGGAAGTTGGAGGCTTCGAAGATCTTGGTCACGGACTCGGTGATCTGGGCCTGCGCCTCGGGCGGCAGCGAGGCGCCCAGCTTCTCCAGCACCTCCGCCTCGTCGAGGATCACGCCGGTCGCCGCCGCGGTCGCGGCCACGACCGCGTCGAGTTCGTCGGTCGCGAGCGGGATGTGGTGGTGCGGAATGTCGTGCGGCTGGATCGACGCGATCTCGCGCTTGGCCGCCTGGATGACGCGCGCCAGGGTCTCCAGCTCCTGATAGAGCTTGATTTCCGACAGCGACAGCGAACCGGTCAGGCTCGCCACCACCTCTTCCACGGCGGCATTGACCTGCGCCGCATCGACGACCGGGCGCTGGCTGCGCATCGTATCGAGGCGCCGCGTCAGGTCGTCTGCCATCGCGAGCTTTCCCATGGGTCCCTCCGAGGATCCGTCCCCGGCGCCACCGCGGAGGCCCCTGGAAGACCACCGCAATCCGGCTGCCGGAATGTGCTAAAGACCAAATAAACCGTGTGCAAGCTCTTGGTGTTCAAGGCGCCGGCGCCGCGCGCGTCGCCATTCTCAGTTCTGCAGATTGGCGGCCGTGGCAGGGTCGGCTGCCGCCGCCGATTGGCGACGCTCGGCCAGCGCCATGGTGATCGTCTGCGCCTTCTTCGGATCCATCGCCGCCATGATCGCCGAGGTCGTGCGATCCTTCATCCGCGTCAGAAGCTGCAGCAGCACGGGCATGTCCAGCTCCGACAGGATCGGCGCCGCTTCCTTGGGCTTCATGTTCGTATAGATCGCGACCAGGCTGTTCAGGCGCTGATCTTCCTGGGCGTCGACCTTGCCCAGGCTGGCATCGACCGTCGCCTGCATCTGCTTCAGCTGCTCGATCTTCTCGTCGACCCGCTGCTCGGCCGCCTTCAGCAGGGTTTCCCGCTGGGCCAGCTCATCGGCCCGCTGGTCGAGCTCGGTCCGGCGCTTGGCCAGATCCTGCAGCAGCTTGACCTCGGCCTCCGTATAGGTCTTCGGTGCCGGCGTCTTTGGCGTGCCAGGGGTGAGCGGCTCGGCGTCGGCCGATGCGGGGCTCGCCGGAGCGGCAGCAGCGGGCGGCGCCTTGGCCAGCGTTTCGCTGGTCGGCGTCGTCGGGGCGGCAGCCGGCGCGGCGGCTGGCGTTTGGGCGAAGGCCATGCCCGCCTCGTGCCAGACGGCGCCGAGCCTGAGCGCCAGCATGACGCCGGCGGCGCCGATCAGCAGATGCAGCAACCGGGGTTTCATTTTCATTGCCGGCTCCTGGCTTCGAGCGCGCGCAGCAATTCACGCTCCGCGCGCGACTGCGGCTCCGCAGCCCGCGGGGTCTCACGCGGCTCCGGCGGGCGCGGCGCCTCGTCCCTCGTGGGTGCGGCCGGCCGCGGCTTCGCCCTCGGGGTGCCGAGCGACGGCTCGACCCGGGCTGTCGGTGCGTCCGCCGCCTCGGCCTGCTTCAGCAGCATGGCAAGGCGGCTCTGGTTGCCCTTGGCATCGGCCGCCGCGGCAGCGGCTGAGGCCGCCGCCTGTTGAGCTGCCGTGAGGCCACTGCCGCCGACCGTCGCCGCCGGCTGCTGATCGCGCTGCATACGCAGGCCCGCTTCGAGCCGGTTCGCGATTTCGCCCGCGCGCTCGGTCATGAAGCGCAGGTCGGCATCGAGCTTCTTCGCCTCGTCGATCGTGTTCTGCAGCGCGCGTCCCGCGTCGCCGGCCGTCAGCTTGAGCGCCGCGACCGCCTCCTCGGCGGCGCCGGAGGCGCCCTGCAGGCCCTTGATCAGGCCCTGCAGGCGCTCGCTGTCGTTGCGGAGCGCGGCCAGGCGGCCATTGAGCTTGACCGCATAGACGATGGTCGCGACCAGCAGGATCGCAACGACGCCGTCCATGATCAAGGTGAGGCCCATGCGTCAGCGCTCCTTCGGCTTGGCTTCGATCTTCTCGTCGATGCGCACGGCCATGTTGCCGCTGCGGCGCCCCATCTTGCCGCTGAACATCAGAAGATCGCCGCACAGGAGCTCGACGTCGGAATCCGGCAGCGCATTCAGCGGCAGGCGCGTACCGACCTTCCAGTTGAGCACGTCCTTCAGGGTCAGGCTCATGGTGTCGAGCACGGCGCGGATCTGCACGTCCGTGTGCCACAGTTCGCCGGCGAGATGGGTTTCCCAGATCGAGTCACGGCCGAACTTTTCGCCCATGAACATCTGCAGCAGCAGCTCGCGCACCGGTTCGAGCGTCGCGTTCGGGAACAGCAGCTCGAGCCGGCCGCCACGGTCCTCCATGTCAATGCGCAAGCGCGCCACGATCGCCGCGTTGGCCGGGCGCGCGATGGTCGCGAAACGCGGATTGATCTCCAGCCGCTCGAAGCGGAAATCGACCGGCGACAGCGGATCGAACGCGGCCGAGAGATCGCCCAGCACGACGGTCACCAGCCGTTCGACCAGATTGCGCTCGATCGTCGTGTAGGGGCGGCCTTCGATGCGCATCGCGGCGGTGCCGCGCCGGCCGCCGAGCAGCACGTCGACGATCGAATAGATCAGCGCGGAATCGACGGTCAGCAAGCCGTAATTGTCCCATTCCTCGGCCTTGAACACCGACAGCATGGCCGGCAGCGGGATCGAGTTCAGGTAATCGCCGAACCGGGTCGAGGTGATGCTGTCGAGCGAGACTTCGACGTTGTCCGAGGTGAAATTGCGCAAGGACGTCGACATCATGCGCACGAGGCGGTCGAACACCACCTCGAGCATCGGCAGGCGTTCATAGGAAACCAGCGCCGAATCGATGATAGCACGGATGCCCGACGTGTCACGGTCCCGCCCGGCGCCATCCGCGAAGCCCAGCAGGCTGTCGATCTCATTCTGATTGAGGACGCGCGTCGACGCTTCGCCGCCGCCGAGGCCCATGGCCGAAGCCATGTCGTCGTCGCCGCCGCCACCGTCATCGCCTCCCGCCATGGCAGCCCATTCGGCCGCCATGCGTTCTTCGTCTTCTTTCGTTACATCCGACATCGCTCGTATCAGCGCCTCAGCGTCCTCATCGACGCCCAGAAGGTTTCTTCGAAAAAGTCCTTACTGAACAAGCATTTCCGTAAATAGTACGTCGTCCACCTTGACCGGCGCCACCGCGGCGTTGACCCGCATCAGCAATTCCTCGCGCAGCCGGTAGAGGCCGGCCGATCCCTTCAGGTCCTCCAGCCGCAGCTCGCGCAGATAGGTCTGGAACGTATCGACGATCCGCGCCTGCACCAGCTTGATCTTGGCCTTGTCTTCCTCGCTCTCGATCTGCAGGCTGACATGCAGCTTGAGGAAGCTCGACTTCCGATTGCCGGTGTTCAGGTTGACTAGCATGTCCGGCAGGTCGTCGTAGAACACGGCCACCTTGGGCGGCGGCGGCGGCGCCTCGGCCTTCGTTTCGGTCTTTTCCTCGCCCTTGCCGAGCAAGGTCGAGGCGATGCCGCTGAAATAGAGGCCGGCGGCCGTCCCGACCATCAGCAGGACGAGCAGGAGAACGCCGATGATGAGCTTCTTGCTGCCGCGCTTGCGGCCGACAGCCATGCCATCATCTATCGCCTCTTCGGCCATTACCCCAATCCCGTCGATCTAAGCGCGATCACCCGTTGCCGGGCGCCGATTAACCATGGCCAGACTTGATTAAGAACTCCTTTAGCCGCACGCGTGCCTTGCAGGACGCTATTGCTGCTGAACCTGTCTCAGGTTGATTTCGTCGGCCTTCATCGGCGCGATGGCGGCATTGATCCGTGCGAGCAGTTCGGCACGATGCGTATTCAGGCGCGCGACGCTGCTCGTCTCCGAACTCGGCAGCCCGCGGATATAGACCTGCACCGCGTCGATCAGCAGCGGCATGTAGCTGTGCATGTTGCTGGCTTCCTCGCGCGTCTCCATCAGCAGGCTGAGGCCGAGCTGCATGATGCGGTTGCCCTGCCCCTGGGACTCCAGCGAGATCACGATCGGCGGCATGTCGAAATACCGCTCCGGAACGATCGGCTCCGCCGGCTTCGCCTTTTCCTGCTCCGCGGCCATCGTGCCTTCGGGCGGCTTCATGCCCAGGAGCTTCGGCAGAAAGCCGGTGACCGTCAGCGCCACCCCGGCGCCGGCCAGCAGCAGGATCCCGCCCGCCACGATTACGATCCCCACGCCCCGTCGCATCGCCCTGTTCGCCTCCTGCCGGTGCCTGTTCGGCGGGTTCGAGGGATAGCCTCGCCCACGACCGAAGGCAAGGTTGGCCCATCCGGACCGTGCCACTCGGAAATTTCTGCCGGTCGGTCGGGGAATGCCCCGGCAAAGGCCGCCGGGAAGACCAGTCCGAAATCAGCCAAGCAATTGATTTCACGACATTTCCCTGTTTGGCACGGGAGCCGCAAGGGGAAAGTCGCTCGGCGTGCTTGCCGGGCCGTGGAAGGAAGATCGAGATGCAGACGGCAACCTACGTTGCGCTCTCCCGGCAGACGGTTCTGGACCGGACGATGGAAGTGATCGCCAACAACCTGGCGAACATGTCGACGACGGGCTTCAAGAACGAGTCACCGCTGTTCCAGGAATATCTGGAGCCGGGCCCGACCAAGGGGCAGACCATCTCCTACGTCCGCGACGCCGGCGTGGTCCGGGACCTGAGCCAGGGCGATCTCGCGACGACCGGCAACGCGCTGGACGTCGGCATCGACGGCAAGGGCTACTTCCAGGTCAACACGGTCGACGGCCCGCGCTTCACCCGCAACGGGCGCTTCCAGCTCGACAGCGGCCGCACGCTGGTGACCGCCCAGGGCTACCAGGTGCTGAACTCGACCGGCCAGCCGATCACCATTCCGCAGGGCTCGACCTCGATCTCGATCGGCAAGGACGGCTCGGTCGCGACCGAGACCGGACCGGTCGGCAAGATCGCCCTCTCCTCCTTCGCCAATGCCCAGGATCTCGTGCCCGCCGGCAACGGCCTCTATGCGACCACGGCCGCGCCGAGCCCCGACACGGTCTCGACCATGCACCAGGGCACTCTCGAATCCTCGAACGTCCAGCCCATCATCGAAATGACCCGAATGCTCGACATCCAGCGCTCCTATACCTCGGCCCAGAACATCGTCGAGGGCGAGGATAGCCGCATCAAGAATGCGATCGACAAGCTGTCGAAGTCGGCCTGAGAGAAGGACTAGTTCATTATGCGCGCATTGGATATCGCTTCGACCGGCATGCAGTCCCAGCAGCTCAATGTCGAGGTCATTTCGAACAATATCGCCAACCTGAACACGACCGGCTACAAGCGCCAGCGCGCCGAGTTCCAGGACCTGCTCTACCAGAGCATCCGGCGGCCGGGCGATACTTCGTCGGACTCGGGCACCGTCGTGCCGGTCGGCGTGCAGGTCGGCCTCGGCGTCAAGACCGCCGCCGTCTACCGCATCCACGAGCAGGGCAACCTGACCCAGACCCAGAACCCGCTCGATCTCGCGATCCAGGGCAAGGGCTTCTTCCAGGTGCTGCTGCCCGACGGCACGACCGCCTATACCCGCGCCGGCTCGTTCCAGCTGAACAATTCGCGCCAGATCGTCACCGCCGACGGCTATCTGGTGCAGCCGACCATCTCGATCCCGCAGAACACGACCTCGGTCACGGTGAACCCGTCAGGGCAGGTGCTGGCGCAGGTCGCCGGCTCGACGACGCCGCAGACGGTCGGCCAGCTGCAGCTCGCCACCTTCGCGAATGAACCGGGCCTGGCCGCCCTCGGCCAGAACCTGCTGCAGGAGACCCAGGCGTCGGGCAACCCCTCGACGGTCGACCCCGGCGTCAACGATGCCGGCACGATCCAGCAGGGCTTCCTCGAGACCTCGAACGTCAATGTCGTGACTGAGATCTCGAGCCTGATCACCGCCCAGCGCGCCTACGAGATGAATTCGAAGGTGATCGAAGCCGCCGACCAGATGCAGCAGACGCTGACCAACCTGCGTTGATCGAGCTCGTTGAAGGAACCGGGTCATGAACAAGTCCCTCGCCCTCGCCCTCACGTTCGGCGCCGTCCTCGGCTTCGCCCCGATCGCCCATGCGGCGGTGCCCGCCGCTCCGGCGCCGCTGGTCTCGCTCAAGGCGAACGCCACGATCGACGGCGCCGCCATCCGGCTCGGCGACCTGTTCGACGGCGCGGGCGCGCATGCGAACGACATCGTGGCCAAATCGCCGGCCGCCGGCAGCAGCACGATCTTCGACGTGGGCTGGCTCTATTCGACCGCCCGCGCCTACGGGCTCAACTGGCAGCCGCCTTCCTCGTCCGCCGCCATCCGCGTCGAGCGGAGCGCCACCATGATCGACACGGCCGAGCTCGCGAAGCAGCTGTCCGACAAGCTGCCCTCGTCGCTGCCGCAGCGCCGCGTCGAGCTCGACGCCCAGTTCCGGCTGTTCGTGCCGGTCGGCAGTTCGACCGAGATCCAGCTCGAGCAGGTCGATTTCAAGCAGGAAACCGGCCGCTTTTCGGCCGAGGTGCGCGTGCCGGCCGACGATCCCGAGGCGGTGCCGGTCCATGTCAGCGGCCGCGTTGTCGGGCTGATCACCGTGCCGGTGCTCGCCCGGCCGATGATGCCCGGTGAAGTCGTCCGCCCCGAGGACATCACCACGGCCGATTATCGGGCCGACCAGATCCAGGCCGGCAGCATCATGGATCCGCGCGACCTCGTCGGCGAAACGCCGCGCCATCCGCTGCGCGCGACCCAGCCGCTGCGCGCCAGCGACCTGCAGGTGCCGGTCGTCATCAAGCGCAACGACCTGGTGCTGATCGTGCTCGAGCGTCCGGGCCTCTATCTGACCGCGGAGGGCCGTGCGCTCGAGGATGGCGGCAAGGGCACGGTCATCCGCGTCACCAACACCCAGTCGAAGCGGACGATCGATGCGACGGTGCTGGCCACCGGCCAGGTCGCGGTCCGCACGCCGACCGTGCAGCAAGCCCTGAACTGACCGACCTTCGTTCGTGGAGATCCTTCCGATGCCCCGCCCCCTCAGCGCTCATCGCTTCGCCTCGGTCGCCCTCGTCGGGCTGGTCCTGGGCGGCTGCAGCACCAATGCGGCGACCCGCCTGAACGAGCTCGGCGAAGTACCGGCCATGACCAAGATCACCGACCCGACCAAGGTGCCGGGCTACGAGCCGGTGACGATGCCGTCGCCGACGACCGAGCCGACCGTGCATCCGTCGGGTTCGCTCTGGGCCACCGGCGCCAAGGCCTTCTTCAAGGATCAGCGCGCCAAGGCGGTCGGCGACGTCGTCACCGTGACCATCGCCATCAACGACAGCGCCAAGCTCCAGAACGAGACGCAGGACAATCGGAACGATTCGAACAATGCCGGCATCACCAATTTCCTGGGCTTCGAGAGCCAGCTGACCAAGATCCTGCCCAAGGCGTCCAACGCCGCCTCGCTCATCAACACCAACACGACAATGGCGACGGACGGCAAGGCGCAGATCAACCGGCAGGAGCAGGTCACGACCACGCTCGCGGCGATCGTCACGCAGATCCTGCCGAGCGGCAACATGGTCATCGTCGGCAAGCAGGAGGTGCGCGTGAACTACGACGTGCGCGAACTGCAGATGACCGGCATCATCCGGCCGACCGATATCGACCAGCTCAATTCCGTGTCCTACGACAAGATCGCCGAGGCGCGGATCTCATACGGTGGCCGCGGCCGCCAGAGCGACATCCAGCAGCCGCACTACGGCACGCAGCTGCTCGACATCGTCAACCCGTTCTGACGCACGGGACAAACCGGTTGACGGCCGGCCGGGCCTTCTCAAGGATCCATCTCAACAGCGAGATGGATCCGGCCGATGTTCGACAGCCAGGCAACCGCTCCCCGTTGGGGTCCGAACCGGACAATTCTTATCGCGGGCCTCGCCGCCGCGATCATCGAAATGCTGGTCGTGCTCCCCGTCCAGGCCGCGCTGGGCGTGCCGCCCCTGCTGGTGTTCCAGTCGATCGCCAGCGGCTGGCAGGGCGACGCGGCCTATGACGGCGGCGTGCCAAGCGCGCTGTTCGGCCTGGCCCTGCATCTGTTCATCTCGGTCGTCGCCGCCGGCATCTTCGTCCATGCGAGCCGGCTCTGGCCGATCCTGGTCGCGCGCTATCTGTCCGCCGGGCTCATCTACGGCACGGCGGTCTATGCGGTGATGAACTATCTCGTGCTGCCGCTCTCGGCCTTCAGCTTCAAACCGGCGCATGCCCTGTCCCTGACCGCGACGAACTTCGCGGTGCACCTGTTCTTCTTCGGCCTGCCGATTTCGCTGGTGACCCGCTTCGCCGCCCGGCGCGCGCCGCGATAGGTATCCGGGCCCTGAATACAAAAACGCCGCAACGGCGAACCGTGCGGCGTTTTGCAGGACTGCTCTCGGGACCGGCCGTTCGGAGCTATTTCACTTCCCGGCTCATTCGGGGCTTTCGCCCCTATGCGCTGCGCCGTGCTGCGCCCATTCCTGGGTGTGGCCGGCCTCGACAGCAGTCCAAGCCATCTGGCTTATGGTTAATGTGCATTAAGACTTCCGCGCGGTCAAGCGGAGATTTTCGCCCCGGCACGCGTTCGAGCTCCCCTGCTACCTCCGGATGAAGGCGCCCGCCGGCGCCCTCACCCATCGCTTTTAGCGGCTCAGTTCTTCTTGACGAAGGGGCAGCCGCCGTCGGCCAGCGGCCGGAAGGCCTCCGCCGCCGGGATGTCGCGGATCTTCTTGTAATAGTCCCAGGGATATTTCGACTCTTCCGGCTTCTTCACCTGGTAAAGCGCCAGGTCGTAGAGCACGCGCCCGTCCTCGCGGATCGAGCCCTTGCGGCCGAAATAGTCGGTCGGCATTGCCTTCATCTGGACCGCCACCTTCTCTGCATCGTCGGTATGGGCGGCGTCGACCGCCTTCAGGTAATGCAGGACGGCGGCATAGGTGTTGGCCTGTTCCTTGGTCGGCATGCGCTGCCGCTTCTCGAAGAAGCGCTTCGAGAACGCGCGGGTCGCATCGGTATCGTCCCAATAGAACCCGGTCGTGACATAGGTGCCCTGGGCGGTCTTCAGGCCGAGGGAGTGGATGTCCGAGATGAAGACGATGAAGCCGGCCAGCTGCTGCCCCCCCTGGGTGATGCCGAATTCGCCGGCCTGGCGGATCGTCGCGATCGAATCGAGCCCGACATTGGCGAGCCCGATGACGTTGGCGCCCGAGGCCTGGGCCTTCAGCAGGTATGAGGAGAAGTCGGCCGTGCCGAGCGGGTGCCTGGCATCGCCCACGACCTCGCCGCCCGACGCCTTGATGACAGAGCCGGCCGCCGCCTCCATCGCCTGGCCGAACGCGAAATCGGCGGTGATGAAGAACCATTTCTTGCCGCCGCTGGCGACCACCGCCCGCGCCGTGCCATTGGCCAGGGCCGCGGTATCATCGGCCCACTGGATCGAATAGGGCGAGCATTGCGCGCCGGTTAGCTCGGTCGTCGCGGCGGCCGAGATCAAGATGGTCTTGTGCTTCTCCTTGCCGATCTGCTGCACCGCGAGGCCCACCGAGGAGACCGGCAGATCGGTGATCGCGTCGACCTGATCCTGGTCGAACCATTGCCGCGCGATCGCCGAGGCGATGTCCGGCTTGTTCTGCATGTCGGCCGAGATGATCTGGATCGGCTTGCCCAGCGCCTTGCCGCCATAGTCGGCGGCCGCCATCTCGGCCGCCGTGACGGCACCGACGCCGCCGGTGTCCTGCGCAAAGCCGGAGCCGTCGATCATCACGCCGATCTTGATGGCATTCTGCCCGGCGGTCGCGGTCCCGGCCGTCAGCAGTGCCGCCAGAGCGGCGCCAATGGAAACATACTGCTTGAGACGCGCCCCTTTGCGCATGGTTGTTCCCCCCTTTTGATTTCGCCGGAAACAAAATCACATCAGCGGGAACGCCGGAAGCCGCAAAAGGCTTGCCGGCGCCATTTCCCGGAACGGGCAAAAAGTAAAGGGCCGGCGCTCCCGCTTGCGCGAGTGCCGGCCCTTAAAGGCGTCCCATCAGCGAACCGCCGCTATTCCTCGCGGTGGGTCCGTTCCATGCGCTCGTGCCGTTCCTGGGCTTCGAGGCTCAGCGTCGCGATCGGCCGGGCTTCGAGGCGCCGCACGCCGATCGGTTCGTCGGTTTCCTCGCAATAGCCGTAGGTCCCGAGCTCGATCCGCTGCAGGGCGGCATCGATCTTCGAGATCAGCTTGCGCTCGCGATCGCGCGTTCTCAGTTCTGTGAAACGGTCGGTTTCGAGGGTCGCGCGGTCGGTGATATCCGGCTCCGACAGGCTTTCCTCTTTCAAATGATGCAGGGTTTCGGACGATTCGGCGAGCAGCTCGGCCCGCCAGCGCAGCAGCTTTTGCCGGAAATACTCCTGCTGCACGGGATTCATGAACTCTTCGTCGTCTGAAGGTCGATAGTCGGGTGAAAGCGTAGGCCGCATCACGTACTCCGTGCACCCCGAAAGGTCAAAATGCGGGCGGAGTATATGAATCGAACCAGGGTGCAGCAAGTGGGCGTGATGCAGTGGCGGAAGGATTGTTGCATGCCGCACGGAATCACGGATTTTCAGAGGTCTCAAACGGTCGCAACGACCCGTGGCGGCGATGGCGTCGCTTCAGGCCGGTCGAATCGGATACCGCGCCGGCGAAATCAGTCGTCGCGCGGTTCCAGCTTGGCCAGTTCGACGCGGGCGCGCAGCTCGATGTCCTGCAGCACTTCGCGGACCTTGGGATCGGAAATCTGGGACGAGCCTTCCTTGGCGAGGCGCGCCAGGTCGGCGAGCTTGGTCGGGCCGATCGACCCCAGCAGCAGGCCGCGCTTCAGGTCCTCGAGCCGGTCGAGCATCTCGTCGGCCCGGGCGAACGCCCGGCGACGCTCGGTGGTCGCGTCCGGTACTTCCTGAAGCGCGAACAGCGCATCGATGCCGCTCAGCATCGACGGGCCGGATACGGCCTGGGCGGAGGTCTCCTCCCCGGGCTGCAGCGCATCGGCGAAACCGCTGGAACCGCTCCGCTTGCCATCCTTGCGGATGCCGGCCGGGCCGACGGGGCGGTTGGACTCGATTTTCATCGCGGGTATGTCACTCCTCGGATCCGATGATGCCATGGTTGCACCGGTCCACCTTTAGATTTGACTAACTATAGCGCCCGATGCCAGGCAAAAACTGCCGCGCGCCCCGCGCACCAGGCAGGAAATGATCGGCACCGGCACCGGCGGCAGCCTGCCGACCCCATAAAAACCAATGACTTGGCTCGCAACCCCGGCTGGCACGGCGCTCGCTAGGAGGTCGGCATGAGCACGATCTTCCGCCCCCTCCTCGCCCTCACCGCCCTCCTTGCGGCCGGACTCGGCTGCGTCCCGGCGAATGCCGCCGTGCGACTCAAGGACATCGTGAATTTCGAGGGATCCCGCGACAACCTGTTGGTCGGCTACGGCCTGGTCGTCGGCCTCAACGGCACCGGCGACGACGTGACCAAGTCGATCTTCACGCGGGAAAGCGTGATCGGCATGCTGGACCGTCTGGGCGTCAACGCCCGCGATGCCCAGCTGACGGTCCGTACCAAGAACGTCGCGGCGGTGATGGTGACGGCGACCTTGCCGTCCTCCGCGCGCCAGGGCAGCCGCATCGACGTCGCCGTCTCGGCCATGGGCGATGCCAAGGACCTGCAAGGCGGCACCCTCGTCGGCGTCCCGATGCTCGGTGCCGATGGCGAGGTCTATGCGGTGGCCCAGGGCCAGGTCTCGGTCGGCGGCTTCCAGGCCAAGGGCGCGGCGGCCTCGATCACCCAGGGCGTGCCGACCGCCGGCAAAGTGCCGGACGGGGCGATCGTCGAGCGCGAGATCAACTTCGACCTCTCAAAGATGCAGTCGATGAACATCGCGCTGCGTAATCCGGACTTCACCACGGCCGAGCGCATCGCCAGCGCCATCAACGGCTACATGCATGGCGGCCTCGCCCGGGCGACCGATGCCGGCACCGTTGCGCTCGCGATCCCGGCGGCCATGCGCTCGGACGTCGTCGGCCTGGTCACGCGGCTGGAACAGCTGCGCATCGAACCCGATCAGGTCGCCAAGGTCGTGATCGACGAGGCGAACGGCGTCATCGTCATGGGCGAGAACGTCAAGATCTCCACCGTCGCCGTCGCCCAGGGCAACCTGACCGTCAAGATCACCGAGACGCCGCAGGTCTCGCAGCCGGGCCCCTTCTCGAACGGCACCACGACGGTCGTGCCCCGCACCGACATCCAGGCCGATACGGGCAAGGACCGGCGTCTGGCGGTTGTGCCGCAGGGCGTCACCATCCAGGAACTGGTCAACAGCCTGAATGCGCTCGGCATTGGCCCGCGCGACATGATCTCGATCCTGCAGACCATCAAGGCGGCCGGTGCGATGCAGGCCGATCTGGAGGTGCATTGATGAGCGCCAGCAACGGCATCCTGCCGCAAGCCACCCTGCCGCCGGCCTCGCTCGGCACCTACGGCCGCACCGGCGCGCTCAACGGCGCCGGCAGCAAGCTCACCGCCGCCCAGATGGCGACAATCGACAAGACCGCCAAGGACTACGAAGCGGGCTTCATGAGCGCGATGCTCGAAAGCATGTATGCCGGCGTCAAGACCAACAAGATGTTCGGCGGCGGCTCGGCCGAAGGCATGTATCGCAGCCTGCTCAATCAGGAATACGGCAAGGCCATCGCCGCCCGCGGCTCACTCGGCATCGCCGACTCGATCAAGCGCGAAATGATCCGCATGCAGGAGACCCACTGATGTTTGACCCGATGGTCGATCAGCTGGCGGCGCCGGATGTCCCTGCCCCCTCGACGGGCAGCCTGGTCGATGCGCTGATCCGCGTGACCGAGCGCCTGTCGCTCGTCGTCGCCGAAGAGACCGACGCGCTCAAGGTCCCGAGCTTCGCCGACATCCGCCGGCTCGGCCCGGAGAAGAGCAAGCTCGCGACCAATTACGACACCATGGTGCGCGCGCTCCGCAAGCGGCCGCCCGAGGAGATCAAGGCCGATCCGGCGAACGCGCAACGGCTCGCCCAGGCCGTCCGCCGGCTGGACGGTGCCGCCCGCGAGAATGCCGAGGCGCTGCGGGTGCAGATGACCGCGAACCGCCGCATTCTGGACCTGATCGCCAGCACCGCCGCGACCGCAGCCAAGCCGAATTTCAGCTACGGCGGCACGCGCCTCGGCCATGGCATCCGCGCCCAGTACGCAGCCCCGCCGGTCGCGGTCAATCGGGTGTTCTGACGACCCGGCAAATCTTGCCGACCGGCAGGGTGAGGCGGTGTGAGATGGATCGAAAGATCGAGCGAATTCAATCTGGTGGCAGAATGCGCTCAACGGCCCGCAGCTTGCACCGTCGGTCGTAGAGCAACGGAGAAACGGCATGTCGATCGCCCAGTTCGACCCGAACAGCGTCAATAGCGTCGCCGCCCAGATCGGCGCCACGCCGCCCAAGGCGACGAGCGCCACCTCGGCCGACAGCCATTTCGCGCGCCTGCTGGACGACGCCCAGGCCAATGCCGCCAAGCTCCAGGCCGACCGGCAGGCCGAGGCGCGGCGGCAGGGCACGCAGCGGTCGGAAAACACCAAGGCCCAATCGACCGATCCGCGCCCGGCCACCAGTGCGCCACAGGCCAGCACGGCCAAGGCCGGCGAGACGGATCCGGCGGCCGGCAAGACGCACGATGCCCGTCACGCCGCGCGGCGTGACGCGTCTCAGGCCGACCCCCTGGCGGTGACGGACGCGGCTGCCCCGGCGACGCCCGTCCCCGCGACGCTCGTGCCAGCGACGCCCGTTTCAGCGACTGGGGCGCAAGTGGCCGCGACCGCGACGACGGCGCCGACCACGGGGACGGCGACAGGGACGGCCACGACCGATGCCACCGCCAATGACGGCACGGGCGGTGCCGCGATCGCGGCTCCGGCCGGCCCCCTCGCAAACGCCCCGGCGCCGACCGACGCAGCCTCGTCTGGCGATATCGCCGCCGCGACGGCGGCAACCACCCAGGCCACGGCCGCCCAAGCCACGATCCCCGTAACCACGATCCCCCAAGCTGCAACCACCCAGGCCGCGGCCACGCAGACCGCGATCGGCACGCCGGCGCTCGCGACATTGACCGCACTCGGGCTCGGCAACGGCAAGGTCGCGGCGGCCGGCACCAATGCCGCGACCGCAACCGGCAAGTTCACGCTGGCGAGCGGCCCGGTCTCCGTGGCCAGGGCCCCGGCCGCGGTCAAGCCGGGATCGCTGACCACTGCCCTGCCCCTCGAGATCGACGGCGCGGCCGCGAAGCCGGTAAATCCGGCGACGGTGCCCTCGACGCCACCAGCGACTGCTGGCGCCGCGAACGCGGCCGCCTCGACGACCGGGGCGGACCAGCCCGACCCGAATGCCGATGCGCCGCCCCCGTTGCCGACCGACCCGACCGCAGCGCTGGTCAACGCCGCCGTCACGGCCGCCCAGGTCGAGCCGGCGCCGGAGACGGCCGCCGCCACGACGACCCAACACGTCTCACTGTTCGCCCAGGGCGGCACCGACCCGGCCTCCGGCACGACGACGCTGGCGAACGGCACGACGCCCGAGGTCGCCGGCTTCGCCACGGTCAACGCCGGCACGAGCGTGTCGCGCGCCGAAACCGCCTCGCCCCAGTCACAGAACGGGCAAGCCGGCCAGGCGCCGCTGCAACTGCCGGCCGAGCAGCTCGCCGTCGCCATCAGCCGCAGCGCCGGCCGCGATGGCAGCCAGAATTTCACGATCCGCCTGTCGCCCGAGAAGCTTGGTTCCGTCGAGGTCCGGCTGCAGGTCGACGCCAAGGGCAAGACCACGGCGAATTTCGTCGTCGAGCATGCCGAAACACTCGGCTTGTTGAAGCAGGATTCGCAGCAGCTCGTGCAATCGCTGCAGAATGCCGGTATCGACACCAACGGTGCTTCGCTCAGCTTCTCGCTACGCGACCCGAACACGGGCACCGCCCAGAACCAATCCAGCGGCGGCCAGGGTCGCCAGACCGGCGGCGGCGCCACCACTGCGGTCGACGGCGCGGAGGCTGCCGCACAGCCGACACCTGCCAGCAACCGCCTCTACGACATCAAGGCCTGACGGAGCCCCCCATGAGCATCATCGGCAACAATTTCGCGTCCAGCGGGGCGAGCAGCAGCAACAGCTCGTCGAGCGCCAACTCCGCCAGTAGCGCCTCCTCGTCGAGCAGCAACTCCAGCGCGGTCTCGGCCTCGGTCCAGTCGGAATACAACACTTTCCTGAAGATCCTGACGACCGAGCTGCAGAACCAGGATCCGACCTCGCCGCTCGACACCAATCAATTCACCAGCCAGCTGGTGCAGTTCTCCTCGCTCGAGCAGAACCTCCAGACGAATTCGCTGCTGCAGCAGCTCGTGACCAGCCAGACCCAGGGCCAGGTCGGCAGCGCGCTCGGCTATCTCGGCCACACGGTGCAGGCGACCGGCAACAGCTTCACGCTCGACGGCACTGGCAAGGATTCGGCGACGCTGGCCTATTCGCTCGCCGGCAAGGCCGACAGCGCGGTGCTGAATATCATGGACAGCAGCGGCAACACCGTGCGGCAGATCTCCGTCAATACCGACGCCGGTGCCCATAGCGGCTCGTTCGACGGCACCGACTCGAGCGGCAACCCTCTGCCCGCCGGGACTTACACGTTTCAGGTGCAAGCAACCGACTCGAAGGGCACGGCGATCGCCGCCACGACTTACGAGACGGGCCAGGTCACCGGCATCGACACAACCAATGGCATCGTCAATCTCCACATCGGCAGCCTTACCGTGCCGGCCAGCAGCGTGGTCCAGGTGGTGTCCTGAGACGCCCGATCAACGGCGGCAAAGGACTGGAAAGGGACGCCCCTCGGGCGCTTTAGCGGTTTGTTAAGTGGCGGGGCGGCACACTCCCGCCCATGTCGAACTCGTCTCAAAAGATCCTTTCGGCAAGCATCGAAAATATTTCGATGCCGCCGCAGCGAGCGTCCTCCGGACGCGCTCTTGGGGGCCTCACGGTCGCCGACCTGCCGCCACCGAACACGAAACGCTGGGTCATCCGCCGCAAGGCGGAGGTCGTGGCGGGCGTGCGTTCGGGCGTCATCAGCCTCGAGGAGGCCTGCGGGCGGTACAAACTCTCGATTGAAGAATTCCTCTCCTGGCAGAGGCTGATCGAGAGCCACGGCCTTGCCGGCCTGCGGGCGACGCGCCTGCAGGACTATCGCGCGACCGGCGAAAAGGGCGATTAATTCGCCGCAATTCCAGCGGCTTCGGTCGCTAGGCAATTTTTGCCGGGATTAAGGTCCCGTTTACCTAGAAGGGTTAACGTCCACTCCGCACGATCCCTGCGGGAATCCGGCGCTGCGTCCAGCGGCCGGCCCACGGGGAGCGGCAGGGGAGCGGAGAGACCAGCCCGTGGGTTCCTTACTTCAGACGCTGCAGAAGCTCGGACCGGTTCGCCTGGGCGCCATCGGTGTGGCGCTGGTCGTGATCCTCGGCTTCTTCATCTTCGTCGCCACGCGGCTGACCAGCCCGTCGCTCGGCCTGCTCTATGGCGACCTCGACGTGAAGGACAGCGCCCAGGTCGTCTCCAAGCTGGATGGCATGGGCGTGCCCTACGAGATCAGGGGCGGCGGCTCCAGCATTCTCGTGCCCCAGGACCAGGTCGCCCGCCTGCGGCTGACCATGGCCGAGACGGGCATCCCGCACGGCGCCTCGATCGGCTATGAGGTGTTCGACAAGCCCGAGGGGCTCGGCACCACGAATTTCGTGCAAGGCATCAACGAGATGCGCGCGCTCGAAGGCGAGCTCGAGCGGACCATCGGCACGATCTCGATCATCGAGAACGCCCGCGTCCATCTGGTCCTGCCCAAGCGCGAGCTCTTCACTCGCGACCGGCAGGAGCCGTCCGCGTCGATCGTGCTCAAGGTCCGCGGCAACAGCACGCTCGCCAAGGGCCAGGTCGCCGCGATCCAGAACCTGGTGTCGACCGCCGTCTCCGGGCTCAAGCCCAACCGCATCTCGATCATCGACCAGAACGGCAACCTGCTGGCGCGCGGCACCGACGATCCGAACCAGGCGCTCGGCGGGTCGAGCACGGCCGAGGAACAGCGCGTCGCCTACGAGAACCGGCTGTCGCGCTCGGTCGAGGAGATGCTCGACCGGTCGATCGGCTACGGCCATGTCCGGGTCGACGTCAACGCCGACATGGATTTCGACAAGGTCACGACCAACCAAGAAAGCTTCGATCCGGATGGTCAGGTCGTCCGCTCGACCCAGACCATGACCGAGGCGAACCAGGATAGCGACGCCGGGGACCAGCCGGTCACCGTGCAGACCAACCTGCCCGACGGCCAGGCGACCCAGGGCGGCGCCGGCAGCGGCACGAAGTCGAAGCACAACCGCAACGAAGAGACGACCAACTACGAGATCTCGCGCAAGACCACGGTTCAGACGCGGGAGGCCGGCGTCGTGCGCCGCCTGTCGGTCGCGGTGCTGGTCGACGGGACCTACAAGCTGAACGCCGACGGCGTGCACGACTACCAGGCCCGCTCGCCCGAGGAGCTGGCGCAGCTGACCAAGCTCGTCCAGTCGGCGATCGGCTACGACGAAAAGCGCGGCGACAAGGTCGAGGTCGTCAACATGCGCTTCGCGGCCCCGGCGGACGAGGCGCCCGAGGCGCCGGCCATCTTCATGGGGCTGAACAAGGCCGACCTGTTCCGGGCCGCCGAAACCTTGGTCCTGGCGATCGTCGCCGTGCTGGTCATCCTGCTGGTCATCCGCCCGCTGGTCACCCGGGCGCTCGAGACCGCCCGCGAGACGGCGCTGGCCCAGCAGCGGGCGCTCGCCGAGCAGTCGATGGGCGGTTCGGCGGCACTCGCCGGCCCCATGGGCATGGGCGCCCTCACCGGTCCCGGCGGCCCGGGCACGGGGCTCGCGGAAATGGAGATGGAAGAAGAGAGCATGATCGACATCAGCCAGGTCGAAGGCCGCGTCCGCGCCTCGTCCATGAAGAAGATCGGCGAGATCGTCGACAAGCATCCGGAAGAAGCGGTCGCGATCATCCGCAGCTGGATGTACCAGGCCACCTGATGATGACCGCATTCCGTTCCATCGCATTCGTCGGCCGGAGCTAGAAAATGCGCGTTCGCGAGGATTTCCGCACGCTCGCCGGCCCCGAGAAGGCCGCGATCCTGATGCTCGCCATCGGCGAGGAACACGCCGCCAAGCTGTTCGCGCTGATGGACGACGAGGAGATCAAGGAAATCTCCCAGACCATGGCCAATCTCGGCACGGTCTCCTCGTCCCTGGTCGAGCGCCTGTTCATCGATTTTTCCGAGCAGATCTCGGCGACCGGCTCGCTGGTCGGCTCGTATGAATCGACCGAGCGTCTGCTGAACAAGGTCCTGACCAAGGACCGCGTCAGCACCATCATGGAAGAGATCCGCGGCCCCGCGGGCCGCACCATGTGGGACAAGCTCGGCAACGTGAACGAGGTGGTGCTGGCCAACTACCTCAAGAACGAATATCCGCAGACCGTCGCGGTCGTGCTGTCCAAGATCAAGTCCGACCATGCCGCCCGCGTGCTGGCGCAGCTGCCCGAAGGCTTCGCCATGGAAGTCGTCATGCGCATGCTGCGCATGGAGGCGGTCAACAAGGACGTGCTCGACGACGTAGAGCGCACGCTCAGGACCGAGTTCATGTCGAACCTGGCCCGCACCAACCGCCGCGACGCCCATGAGCTGATCGCCGAGATCTTCAACAATCTCGACCGCAATACGGAGAACCGCTTCCTCACCGCCCTCGAGGAGCGCAACCGCAATTCGGCCGAGCGCATCAAGAGCCTGATGTTCACCTTCGAGGACCTGTCGAAGCTCGACCCGATGGCGGTGCAGACCGTGCTGCGGAACTCCGACAAGGACAAGGTGCCGATCGCGCTCAAGGGCGCGTCCGACGGGCTCAAGGACCTGTTCTTCTCGAACATGTCCGAGCGCGCGGCGAAGATCATGCGCGAGGAAATGGCCGCCATGGGCCCGGTCCGCCTGCGCGAGGTCGACGAGGCGCAGACCTACATGGTCCAGATGGCCAAGGATCTCGCCGCCCGCGGCGAAATCGTCATGGCCGACAACAAGGACGACGACGAGCTGGTCTATTGATCCGCTCGCCTGACGCCGCCACCGCCCCGTTCGGCTTGGAGATGTATCCCGGATGACAAGCGCCCGGAAATTCGAGTTCGGTCTGTCGTTCGACCCGCCCGGCAACATGCCGGTTGGGACGCGGGCGATGCTGCCCGAGCCGGAGCCGGAACCGCTGCCGGAACCGGAGCCGGTCGAACCGCCGCCGCCGCCGGCGCCGACCTACAGCCAGGAGGAGCTCGACGCGACGCGCCATCAGGGCTGGCTCGAGGGCCGGGCCGCCGGCGAGGCCGACGCGATGGAACGGACCGAGCGGCTCCTCGCCGACACGGTCGAGCGGCTGACCTACGAGCTGCAGACACTGGCCGGCGCGCAGCAGGCGGCGCTTGCCCGGATCGAGCGGCAGGCGACCGAGCTCTCGGTCGCGATCGTCCGCAAGCTGTTTCCGGCCTTCGTCGCGCGCAGCGGCACGGTCGAGATCGAGGCCCTGGTCGCCGACGCGATCAGCCTGGCGCAGGACCAGCCGAAGCTGGCGCTGCGTTGCGCCCCCGACATGATCGCGGCGCTGGAACCGGTCCTGACCCAGGCTGCGGCGCGCAGCGGTTTCGAGGGCCGGCTCAGCGTCCGGCTCGATGCGGAACTGGGCGCAACGGATTGCCGGATCGAATGGAGCGACGGCGGCCTGGACCGGGAGTCCGGCCGCCTGATGATAGAAATTGAATCGGCCGTGGCCCGGGGTCTTGAGGACTTCGATCGACGGTTCGGTTCTGACGGTGCCGGAAGCTCCGGTGCCCTTGAGGAGAGTCGGTGATGAACGACGACGACATGCTGCAGTTGGCGGAGCTCGATGCCGACAACCGGATGCCCGCGCCCGACGGCAAGGCACCGCAGAACGCCAAGGAGCTGGAAGCGGTCTACGAGATCCCGGTCCAGGTCTCGGCCGTGCTTGGTAAGGCGACCATGCAGGTGAGCCAGCTTCTGAAGCTCGGCCGCGGCGCCGTCGTCGAGCTCGACCGCAAGGTGGGAGAGGCGATCGACATCTACGTCAACAACCGCCTGGTCGCCCGCGGCGAGGTCGTGGTCGTCGACGATCGGCTGGGCGTGACCATGACCGAAATCGTCAAGTCCGAGCGGTCTTGAGACGGACGAGGCCGGACCGATCATGGCCATGAGCGACATGGAACGCGATATCAGGGTCGAGGCGCCGCCCGCGCGGCTCCCGCCGGACCCGATCGAGGGTGCGCGCGACCGCGCCACCCTGTTCGGGCTCGGCACCGGCTTGGCGCTGCTCGTCTTCGCCATGCTGCTCGGCGGCTCGCTCGCGGCCTATGTCGACCTGCCCGCCTTCCTGATGGTGATCGGCGGCACCGCGGCCGTGACCTCGATCAGCTTCGGCCTCGACGATTTGAAGCGGCTGCCGGCGGCGCTCGGGACGGCCGTCGTCCGCCGGGTGCCGGCAGCGCATCAGGCCGCCTCGCGGCTGGTGGCGCTGGCCGAGGCGGCGCGGCGCCAGGGTTTCCTGGCCCTCGAAGACCTGCTGCCGAAGCTCAAGGACGACCGGTTCCTGGTCAAGGCCGTCGCCTTCGTCGTCGACAACACGCCGCCCGACGAGATCGAACGGCAATTGCGCGCCGAGCTGTCGGCGACGCTGGCGCGCCATCGCGTCGCCGGCGACATGCTGCGGCGGGCCGGCGAGGTCGCGCCGGCCATGGGCCTGATCGGCACCCTCGTCGGTCTCGTCCAGATGCTGTCGAACCTCAACAACCCCACGAGCATCGGCCCGGCCATGGCGGTGGCGATCCTGGCGACGCTCTATGGCGCGGTGCTGGCCAACATGGTGCTGCTGCCGCTCGCGGCGAAGCTGGAGCGGAACAACCACGCCGAGGCCCTCGTCCATAACCTCACCATCCTGGCGGCGAATTCGATCGCGCGCCAGGAAAGCCCGCGCCGGCTGGAAGTGATGCTGAACGGCATCCTGCCGCCGGCCGAGCGCATCAGCTACTTCGACTAAGGCGTCGCGCGGTCGCCAGGCGACCGGGCGACACGCGGAGGATTTCGGGATATGCGTCTTCTCATCGTCGGACCGCTTTCGGGCTATATCAGCGCCGCCGGCAAGATCGCGCTGTCGCGCGGCGCCAAGGTCGCGCAGATCGACGACATCGATAAGGCCATGGCGGCGCTCCGGGCCGGCCAGGGCGCCGACCTGATCATGATCGACGTCAAGCTCGACGTGGCGCGGATGGTCCAGGCGCTGAAGGCCGAGCGCATCCACATCCAGGTCGTCGCCTGCGGCGTCGGCACCGATGCCGAGTCGGCGGTGCGCGCGATCAAGGCCGGCGCCAAGGAATATATCCCCCTGCCGCCCGACGCCCAGCTGATCGCCTCGGTCCTGGAAGCGGTCGCGGCCGAAAGCCACCCGCTCGTGTTCCGCGACCCGGTCATGGCCCAGGTGCTGCGCTTGGCCGACCAGATCGCGCCGTCCGACGCCTCGGTGCTGATCACCGGCGAGAGCGGAACCGGCAAGGAAATCATGGCGCGCCATCTGCACCGCAAGAGCCGGCGGGCCGAGCGGCCGTTCATCTCGATCAACTGCGCCGCGATCCCCGAACAGCTGCTCGAGTCCGAATTGTTCGGCCATGAGAAGGGCGCCTTCACCGGCGCCGTCGCCCGCCGCCTCGGCAAGTTCGAGGAAGCGAACGGCGGCACGCTGCTGCTCGACGAAGTGACGGAGATGCACCCGCGCCTGCAGGCGAAGCTGCTGCGCGCGATCCAGGAGCGCGAGATCGACCGGGTCGGCGGCAGCCAGCCCGTAAAAGTCGATATCCGCGTGATCGCGACCTCGAACCGAGACATGGAGGAGGCCGTGCGCCAAGGCCAGTTCCGTGACGATCTTTATTTCCGCCTCAATGTCGTGACCCTGCGCCTGCCGGCGCTGCGCGAGCGGCCGGCCGACGTCGCCGCTCTCGCCGACCATTTCGCCAAGAAATATTCCGCGCTGAACGACGTCGACTATCACGGCCTGACCGACGCCGCCCGGGCGATGCTGATGCGCCATCATTGGCGCGGCAACGTGCGCGAGCTCGAGAACACCATTCACCGCGCCGTGCTGCTGTCGAACGGCGGCCAGATCGATACCGATGCGATCATGCTGACCGGCACGCGCCTCGGCGCCGAGCCGGCGCCGGCGCAGAATTCCGGCTTCGTCATCGCCCCGGCCCATCCGCCGCGCCCGGCCGGTGCCGGCGCGAGTGCCGCGGCACCGGGCGCCGGCGGCGGCGCGCCGGTCGGCACGCTGGTCGGCCGCACCGTGGCCGACGTCGAGCGCGACCTGATCATCGAGACCTTGCAGCATTGCCTGGGCAACCGCACCCATGCCGCCGGCATCCTCGGCATCTCGATCCGCACGCTCCGCAACAAGCTGCAGCAATACAAGCAGGAGGGCCTGTCCGTGCCGCTGCCCGGCGAGGTCGAGGCGAGCGCCTGACCGACCCGATGCACACGACCGGCAACCACCCGACAGGACAGAGCCGCTAGACCATGGCCGACAGCACGTCCTCGCAAGCGATTCAGGCCGCTCCCGCCGCTGGCACCGGCGCGGGCGCCTTCGCCATGGGCGGCGGTCTCAAGGGACTGTCGCAGCGGCTCTCGACCTCGCTGATGCGCGGCGAGATCGCGCTGGCGCTCGGCGTCGTCGCGGTGCTGACCGTGCTGGTGCTGCCGATGCCGAGCTTCCTGCTCGACATGTCGCTGGCACTGTCGATGACGCTGTCGGTCCTGATCCTGATGGTGGTGCTGTTCATTCAGAAGCCGCTGGAATTCTCGACGTTCCCGACCGTGCTGCTGATGTCGACCATGCTGCGCCTCGCGCTCAACATGGCGTCGACCCGGCTGATCCTGGGCCACGGCCACGAAGGCACGGCGGCGGCCGGCAAGGTCATCCAGGCCTTCGGCGGCTTCGTCATGAGCGGCAATTTCGTCATCGGCGTGATCGTGTTCGCGATCCTGGTGACGGTGAATTTCGTCGTCATCACCAAGGGCTCCGGCCGTATCGCCGAAGTCGCGGCACGCTTCACCCTCGACAGCATGCCCGGCAAGCAGCTGGCGATCGACGCCGACCTCGGCGCCGGGCTGATCGACGAGGCGACCGCCAAGAAGCGGCGCGCCGATCTCGAAGGCGAAAGCAATTTCTTCGGCGCCATGGACGGTGCCTCGAAGTTCGTGCGCGGCGACGCGGTCGCGGGCCTGATCATCACCGGCATCAACATCGCCGCCGGCCTGGTCATCGGCATCGCTCAGCGCAACCTCGACTTTTGGACGGCGCTCAACACCTACACGCTTCTGACCGTCGGCGACGGCCTGGTGTCGCAGATCCCGGCGCTCATCGTCTCGACCGCCGCCGGCCTGATGGTGTCGAAGGGCAATATCCAGGGCTCGGCCGACCAGGCGCTGTTCAGCCAATTATCGGCCTATCCGACCGCCCTCGGCATGGTGTCGTTCCTGTCCGGCACCCTGGCGCTGGTCCCGGGTATCCCGTTCCTGCCGTTCATCGCCTTTTCTGCGCTGGCCGGCTGGGGCGCCTACGCGCTGCCGCGCATGCGCGAGGCCAAGGTCGCGGCCGAGGACGCGATGCTCGACGCGAGCCTGCCGAAGCCCGCGCCCAAGGAAGAGCCGATCTCGACTGCGCTGCAGATCGACCTGGTCCGGCTCGAGCTCGGCTACGGCCTGCTGCCGCTGATCAACGACGAGCGCTCGTCCCGCCTCACGGACCAGATCAAGGCGCTGCGCCGGCAATTGGCGTCCGACATGGGCTTCGTCATGCCGTCGGTCCGCATCCAGGACAATCTGCAGCTGCCGGCCAATTCCTATGTGATCCGCATCAAGGAAATCGAGGCCGGCCGCGGCGAGCTGCGGCCGACCATGCTGCTGGTCATGGACCCGCGCGGCGAACCGATCACGCTGCCGGGCGAGACGACGGTCGAGCCGACCTTCGGCCTGCCGGCCATGTGGGTCGCCGACCACCTGCGCGAGGAGGCGACCTTCCGCGGGCTGACCGTGGTCGATCCGCAGACGGTCATCACCACGCATCTGACCGAGCTCATGAAGGACAACATGCCCGAGCTGTTGTCCTACAGCGAGACGCAGAAGCTGCTGAACGACATCGACAAGGACCATCAGAAGCTGCTGGGCGAGCTCATCCCGGCGATGATCTCGACCGGCGGCGTTCAGCGCGTGCTGCAGAACCTGCTGCAGGAGCGCGTCTCGATTCGCGACCTGCCGACCGTGCTCGAGGGCATCGCCGAGGCCTGCGGCTATACCCGTAACATCACGAATATCACCGAACATGTGCGGGCGCGCCTCGCCCGACAGATCAGCGATGCGAACATCAGCGAAGCCGGTTACATTCCTCTGGTGACCTTGTCGCCGCAATGGGAGCAGACCTTCGCCGAGTCGATCGTCTCCCATGGCGACGACAAGCAGCTCTCCATGGCGCCGAGCAAGCTCCAGGAGTTCATCGTCGCCGTCCGCCAGGCGTTCGAGCGTTTCAATATGGTGGGAGAGACGCCGGTTCTGCTAACCAGCCCGGCGATCCGCCCCTATGTCCGATCGATCATCGAGCGCTTCCGGCCGGCGACGGTGGTCATGTCGCAGAATGAAGTTCACCCGAAGGCCCGGATCAAGACGCTGGGACATATTTGACGATGAGCACATTCAAACCGCGCCCCAGACGGGTTTCCGGCGATGCGTCTTAGGACTCTCATCGCCCCCTCCATGGCCCAGGCCATGGACATGCTCCGCCGAGAACTCGGCGAGGATGCGATCATCGTCTCGTCCGAGACGACCGAGCACGGCGTCAAGCTGGTCGCGGCGGTCGAGGAGGCCGACGACGAGCTGCCGACCGTCGGCCAGGTCGCAATGGATACCTACGGCCATGCCTCGGACGAGGATCCGATCGACCTCGTCCATGAAGCGCTGATGGCCCATGGCCTGCCGAACCGGCTGCTGGAGCGCCTGATCGACGCGAGCTTCCTGGTCGGCGCCGACGAGCCGCTGGAGGCCTTGGCCGGGGCGCTCGCCGGCACGTTCAATTTCAAGCCGCTCTCGACCGAGAAGCGGGTCAACCAGCCGCTGATGCTGGTGGGCGCGCCGGGCGCCGGCAAGACGGTCGGGGTCGCCAAGCTCGCCTTCCGCGCCGTCATGGCCGGGCGGTCCGTGCGCCTCATCACCACCGACACGATCCGCGCCGGCGGCATCGAGCAGCTCGACGCGTTCGCGCGGCTGATGAAGCTGCCGCTGCAGACCGCCGAGACCGAGCGCCAGCTGGCGCGGCTGGTCGATGGCGCCGCACCCGACGATTACATCCTGATCGACACGCCCGGCGTGAACCCCTACGCCCCGCGCGACATGGCCGAGATCCAGGGCATGGCCAGGGCGGTCGCGGTCGAGCCGCTGCTGGTCATGGCCGGCGGCGGCGACGTGGTCGACGCCATGGAACAGGCGCAGGAATTCGCCCGGCTGGGCATCGGCCGCGTGCTGGTCACGCGGCTCGACATGGTCCGTCGCCTCGGCAGCATGCTCGCCGCCGCCGACGCTGCCGAGATCGCCTTCGCCGACTACGGCATGACGCCATCGGTCGCCGATGGCCTGAGCGCGCTCGACCCGATGGGGCTTGCCCGAATGTTGATGCCCGAACCCAACGCCATTACGCTGCCTCAATCCGTTTCTCAAGGTGCCCGCCCATGATCGTCCCGCTCGACCTCCGGCAGACGGCGCCGAACTCCATGAGCCAACGTACGAACCTGCTCGCCGTCGCATCCGGCAAGGGTGGCGTCGGCAAGACCTGGTTCTCGATCACGCTGTCCCATGCGCTGGCGCTCGCCGGCCGCAAGGCGCTGCTGTTCGACGGCGACCTCGGCCTCGCCAACGTCGACGTACAGCTGGGCATGATGCCGCACCGCGATCTCGGCACCGTGCTTGCCGGCCAGACCACGCTCGCCGAGGCGGCGAGCCGCTACGAGGCCGGTGGCTTCGACATCATCGCCGGCCGCTCCGGCACCGGCTCGCTCGCCCAGATCCCGCCGAGCAAGCTGGCGGCGCTGCGCAACGATTTGGCCCTGCTGTCCAACGGCTATGACGTCGTCATCATGGACATGGGCGCCGGCATCGAGCGCACCGTGCGGTCCTTCGCGACCCAGGCGCGCGCCTGCATCGTGGTCACGACCGACGAGCCGACGGCGATCACCGACGCGTACGCCTTCATCAAGGTGACCGCGATGGAGCGGCCAAACGCCGACCTGCGCATCGTCGTCAACATGGCCTCCTCCGTCCGCGAGGGCGAACGGACCTACGGCATCCTGCTCAAGGCCTGCCGGGAGTTCCTGAAGATCGAACCCGAGCTGGGCGGCATCATCCGGCGCGACCAGCATGTACGCGAATCGATCCGCAAGCAGAGCTCGCTCCTGACCCGCTACCCGAACAGCGAAGCGGCCCAGGACATCCAGGCGGTCGCCCGGCGCCTGATCGAGACCTTTTAACACCGGCACGAGGAGGGCGGCGCGATGAGCGTGTCGAGCGCGCCGCCGGCATCCTCGGTTAGCCCGGCCGCGGCGGCGGCCGGCACCGCGACCGGGCCGGCCCAGGCCGTCGTCGTCCAGGTGCTGGCCGCCTACGGCGGCGATTCGGTGCGCAACGGCCTGGTTCAGACGCTCCAGGGTGCCGCCGGCTCGGGCAATGTCCTCAGCGGCACGATCACCGACGTGCGCGCCGACGGCACCTTCACGCTGCAGACCAAGGCCGGGCCGGAACTGTCGCTGCATCATCCGCCGGAGCTGCCGCTGACGGTCGGCAGTGCCGTGACCCTGCGCATCGTGTCGATCTCGCCCTCGCCGCAGGTCGCGATCCTGACGATCGACGGCAAGCTGGTCGGCAGTCAGATCGCCGGCCCGGCCGGCGCAGCGCCAAGCGGCCAGGCGTCGGCGGCAGGCGCCTCCGCCCCTGCGGCCATCCCCCTTCCCGCGACGGCCCCGCTTCCCGCAACCGCGGCCCTGCCCGTCGGCGCCCCGGGCCTGCCGCCGGCGACGCTCGCCTCGACCCTGTTTCCCGCGATCAGCCTGGTCGACGAAGTCACGATCGAAAGCGCGCTCGCGGGCGACGCCACCATCGTCGCTGCCGCTGCCGAGGATCCGGTCCAGGCAGCGGCGGACAGCGTGATCGCCACCTTGATCCGTGCGGCCCCGGCCCGCGTCGGCAGCGCGCCGATCCCGCCCGGCACGCGCTACCTGGCGACCCTGGTGCTCGGTGATCCGGACAGCGGGACGACCTATAGCGGAACGGCCGGCCAGGCCGCCGTGCGCTCCCCTGTCACCCTCGCCCCGCCGGCGCCCCAGGATCCCGCGGATATTGCGGCCGCCGACACGCCTGCGCCGGCGCCATCCGCAACCTCTGCGCCCCCTGCGGGTCCCGCAGCCCCTGCGGTCGTGGCGACGCCGAACGCGCCCGCAACGCAGCCGGCCGCCCCGCCGGTCGACCTCGCGGATTTCAGGACGCTGACGACGGTGCTCGCCGGCCGCGTGCTTGCGACTTCGTCGGCGAGCGAGACGCTGGTCGATACCGCGGTCGGGACCCTGTCGATCCCGGTCCAGGATGCGCCGCCGCCGATCGGTGCCGCGATTCAGCTCAAGATCAGCGCGGTCGCCCCGCCCGAGGCGAGCGAAAAGCCGGCCGCCCTCAAGGCGGCGCCCGAGGACGCCGCGCCGCCGCAGCCGCTCTTGCAGGACGCAGCCCGCGCGCTGGCCCCGGTGGTGCCGGCGCTCGCCCAGCAGATCCAGAGCCAATTATCCCTGCCGCCGAACGATCAGCTGACCTCGCTGATCCTGAATTTCCTCAGCGGGCTCAAGGGTGGGCAGCCGCCGGCGCGCTGGCCCGATCCGCCGGCCCGCAAGGCGCTGGTCGAGGCCGGCCGCAGCGATCTCGCCAGCAAGCTCGATACCGAGGCGAGCCAGATTGGCCAGAGCCGACCGGCGTCTGCCGGCGAATGGTCGATCACGGTCCTGCCCTATCTGGGCCTGGCCACGACCAAGCCCATGCGCCTCTACCGGCGCACCCCCGACCAGGAGGAGCAGCAGAAGGGCGGCGGCGACCGGTTCGTGATCGAGCTCGAGATGGTCCGCCTGGGCGCGATGCAGTTCGACGGGCTGGTCCGCGAGCGGCGCTTCGACCTGGTCCTGCGCAGCGACAAGCCGCTCGAAGACGGTCTGAAGCGAATCGTCGAGCAGACCTTCCGCGACAGCCTGCTGATCAGCGGCTGGAGCGGCGAACTCAGCTACGCCCGCACCGGCCCGGTGCCGATGATCCCGCTGCAGCCCGACGGCGCGGGGGTGGGGCTGAGTGCGTGATGGTCTCGCCCGTGCCAGGCTATGGACGTATCTCTGTTAACTCATAAAAATCAGAGGGCTACACATAAGAGGTCGTCATCCCCGCGCAGGCGGGGATCCAGGGCCACGCGCGAGATAGCTACCACCTTTGCCGAGGTTTTCCGCTGTTCGCAGAACCTTTGTCGCCACCCTGGATTCCCGCCTCCGCGGGAATGACGGCTGAGCCGACCCGACCGCTTACCGCAGGCGCCGGTTCGCGACGCTCAGCACCGCCTGCAGCAGCACGTTGGCGCCGGCGGTCGCGTCCGCCTCGGTGATGCTTTCGGCTTCGTTGTGGCTGATGCCGTCGGCGCAGGGCACGAACACCATGGCGGTCGGCGTCACCGCGGCGAGATTCGCCGCGTCGTGCCCAGCGCCGCTGACGATCTCGCGATAGCCGTGGCCGCTGGCTTCGGCCGCGGCCCGCACCGCCTCGATGCAACTCTCGTCGAACCGCACAGCCGGCGCCGCCCAGGTCGCTTCGAACCGGATTTCGATGCCGAGCGCGGCGGCGATATCGGCACCGGCGGCCTTGAGCGCCGCCTCCATCCGGTCGAGCGCTGCGTCCTCGGGGTGGCGCAGATCGATCGACGCCTTGGCGAGGCCGGGCACCACGTTCGGCGAGCCCGGCCCGACCTCGACCACGCCGATGGTCGCGACCGCACCGCCGCCCTCGTCCCGCGCGATCCGGTCGAGCGCCACGGCGAAGCGCGCCAGCCCCTGGAACGCATCATGCCGATGGGTCATCGGCGTGGTGCCGGCATGGCTGTCTTGGCCGGTGATCGAGAAGGTGAACCACCGGATGCCCTGCACCCCCGTCACCACGCCGATGGTCTTGCCCTCGGCCTCGAGGATCGGCCCCTGCTCGATATGCAGCTCGAAGAAGGCGGCGAGCGGATGGCCCGACGGCGCGTCGCCGGCGAAGCCGATCCGCGCCAGCTCGTCGCCAAAGCGCTTGCCGTCGCGATCCGGCCGGTCGAGGGCGTAGTCGAGCGCGAAGCGGCCGGTGAAGACGCCAGAGGCGAGCATCGCCGGGGCGAAGCGCGCGCCCTCCTCGTTGGTCCAGTTGATCAGCTCGATCGGCGCCTCGGTCTCGTAGCCGGCGTCGTTCAGGGTGCGGATCAGCTCCAGCCCGGCCAGCACGCCCAGGATGCCGTCGAACTTGCCGCCGGTCGGCTGGGTATCGAGATGGCTGCCGACTGCGACCGGCGGCAGGGACGGATCGCGTCCGGGCCGGCGGGCAAAGATATTGCCGACCTGATCGATCGTGACCGTGCAGCCCGCGGCCTCGGCCCAGGCGATCAGCCGGTGCCGCACCTGGGCGTCGAGGTCGGTCAGCGCCTGGCGATTGATGCCGCCCTTGGGCGTGCCGCCGATCTCGGCGGTCTCCATAATGGTGCGCCAGAGCCGGGCGCCATCGATCCGAAGATTATCCATGAAACCTCAGCTCTTAGGGGCGTTTGGGGGAGGCACCGGCGTGACCGTCGGGCCGTACGCTTGCGGCGGCGGCGGTGCCGTGACACCGCCGTCGGCGCCAGGATAGGTCTTGCGCAGTTGTGCTATGGCGTCGGCGGCATTGTAGTCGCCCGGTTTCAGGGTATTCGTCAGGCCGATGTCCATCTTGACCTGGATCTGAACCGAGGTCTCCGGCGGGTTGTAATAGTAGCCGTCCCAGCCGAAGGCCGACCGGTGCCAGCCGCCATAGAAGCCGCCGCCCCAGCCGGGGCCCCATCCCGGCCCCCACGGATCGTCGTAATAGCCGGCCCGCTGCTGGACGTCGGAGTTCGACCGGGTGTCGCCGACCGAGAAGCCCTGGAAGCCCTGGGACTGCGCGATCTGGGCGGCGCGCCAGATGGCCATGTCGTAGGCGAGCACCTTGCCCTGCCGTTCGGTCGGGCTCTGATCGAAGCGATAGCCATAGCCCTGCTGCGCCGGCGCCACGTAGGTCACCTCGTAGCGGCCGTCCGGCAGATGCGTGTCGGAATAGCCGAAGCTGCGGGCGACATCGAGCGGGGTCAGCAGCGGATAGCTGGGCGTGCTGGCACAACCGCCGAGCAAGGCCAGACCGGCGAGAGCGGCGAGAGCCGCGTGGCGAGATGACATGATGGCGTCCATCCTTCCCGAGACCGCAACCTCATGATCCTAAAAACGATTATGGGCCTGCTCTATTCCCGAGCGCGAGCGCTAATCGACGAGCGCCGCCTGCGTCGCCGGGTCGCTCCAGTCGGCGCCGATGCGCGGATAGAGCCAGGCGAGGCAAATGCCGCGCACGCCCATGAACAGAAGGAAGGCGCCCCAGAGGCCGTTGTTGCCGGCGATCGGCATCAGCGCGACAGCAGCGGCGAGAAAGACCACGAGCGAGATGATCATGCCGTTGCGCAGTTCGCGCGCGCGGGTGGCGCCGATGAAGATGCCGTCGAACTGGAAGCCCCAGACCGAGACGACCGGCAGCACGATCGCCCATGGCAGATAGGCCAGCGCCTGGGCACGCACCGGTTCCTGGTTCGTGAGCCCGTGGATCAGCGTCGGCCCGACGGCCAGATAGACGAGCGAGAAGCCGAGCGCGCCGACTACGGCCCATCCCATGGAGATTCGGCTGGCGGTCCTGAGCGCCTGCCGGTCGCGAGCGCCGACCGCGAGGCCGACGAGCGCTTCAGCGGCATAGGCGAAGCCGTCGAGGCCGAACGAGGTGAAGGTCTGGAAATTGAGCAGCACGGCGTTGCCGGCGAGCACGGTATCACCCAGGCCCGCACCCAGCCGGGCGAACAGGCCCATGACGCCGATCAGGCAGGCGGTCCGCAGGAAGATGTCGCGATTGATCGCGAACAGCCTGAGCAGCGGCAGGCGCTCCCACAGGCTGCGGACCTCGAGCGGCGGCAGCCCGCGCGGACGCAGGCGCCAGAGCACGGCGAGGCCGAGTGCCAGGCCGCCGCCGTCGGCGATGGCGGTCGCCGCCCCGATGCCGCCGACACCGCGCCCGAGCCCGTAGACCAGCCCGATCGCCAGCGCCATGTTGAAGAAATTGAGCATGAGCTGCAGGCCAAAGCCGAGTTTCGCCCGCTGGCAGCCGAGCAGGTATCCGAGAACGACGGTGTTGGCGAGCGCGGCCGGCGCCGACCAGATGCGGGCATCGCAATAGCTGCGCGCCGCGGCGGCGACCTCCGGGCTGCCGCCGAGCAGGCCCAGCGCGCCACCGATCAACGGCCCGCGGAACAGCAGAATCATCAGCCCGAGCAGGAGCGCCAGCAGCAGGGCCCGCAGCTGCACGAGCCGCATCTGATCGGCGTCACCCGCGCCCAGCGCCTGCGCGACCAGGCCGGTCGTGGCCATGCGCAGGAAACCCAGGCCCCAGATCATCGCGCTGAAGAACAGCCCGCCAAGGGCCACGCCGCCGAGCGCCGCCGGATCCGGCAGATGACCAGCGACCGCGGTATCGACCGCCGACAGCAGCGGTACCGACAGATTGGCAAGCACGATCGGCACGGCCAGCGCCACGATGCGGCGATGCCAGCCGGGCGTCGCCTCCGCCATGCGGCCGTCGCCGTTGACAGGCACCGTCGCTTTCCCCATCGTGCCGCCGCCCTCCTGAAAAAGGGTCGAAAACCGTGCGTCCGGAGACGTTCGGGCGTTTCCCTATGAACCAAGGCAAGCGAACCGCGTTCGTTGCCGGTCACGAACGCCTAGAAGCAGGGTCGATCGAAAATCTCAACGCAATCGTCTTTTGGCCTCAAGCCGACGTTTTTTCCAAACCCGGAATCGGCATGGGGCCATGCGCGACACGTAGCTTGGCATCCTTCGCATGTTCGGTAAAAAACTCGCGGCCTGGCTGGTCGGCCGTCCGCGCGACGCACTCGCCCCCGGTGTGCGCCACCATATGGCGCTCGCGGCGTTCGTGGCCTGGGTCGGCCTCGGCGCCGACGGCCTGTCGTCGGCCAATTACGGCCCGGAAGAAGCGTTCCTGGCCTTGGGCGGCAATACCCATCTCGCCGTCTATCTGGCGATCGCCACGGCGCTCACCGTCTTCCTGATCTCGCTCGGCTACAATCAGGTGATCGAGCTGTTTCCGTCGGGCGGCGGCGGCTACAAGGTCGCGACCACGCTGATCGGCCCCTATGCCGGCCTCGTCTCGGGCGCGGCGCTCATCGTCGATTACGCGCTCACCATCGCCATCTCGGTCGCAAGCGGCGTCGACGCGGTGTTCAGCCTGCTGCCGATCGAGTATCAGGCACTGAAGCTTGGCGTCGAGCTGGTGATGACACTGGTGCTGATGGTCCTGAACCTGCGCGGGGTCAAGGAACCACTGCATCTGCTGGTGCCGATCTTCCTCGGCTTCGTCGTGACCCACGGCGCGCTCATCATCTACGGCATTCTCTACCACGCCCCGATGATCCCCGACATCGCGCCCGCGACCTGGCACGAGACCCAGAATTTCGCCGGCCAGATCGGCTGGTTCGGCGTGATCGCCGTGCTGCTGAAGGCCTATTCGCTGGGCGGCGGCACCTATACCGGCATCGAGGCGGTGTCGAACAACGTCAATATCCTGAAGGAGCCGCGCGTGCGGACCGGTCGCTGGACCATGGTCTACATGGCGCTGTCCTTGAGCTTCATGGCCGGCGGGCTGATTGTTCTCTACGTGCTGTGGGACGTGCATGCGGTCGAGGGCCAGACACTCAACGCCGTGGTGTTCGACACCATCCTGGGGACGATCTTCGGCGTCGGATCGCCGCTCGCCCATTCCATCCTGACCCTGGTGCTGGTGTTCGCCGCCGGCATCCTGTTCGTCGCCGCCAATACGGGCTTCCTCGGCGGCCCGGCGGTGCTGGCGAACATGGCGGTCGACCGCTGGGTCCCGCACCAGTTCAGCCAGCTTTCCAATCGCCTCGTCACCCAGAACGGCGTGCTGGTCATGGCCGCCGCGGCGATCGCGACGCTGCTGATCACCCACGGCAACGTCGACGTGCTGGTCGTGCTCTACAGCATCAACGTCTTCGTCACCTTCACGCTCTGCCTCTACGGCCTGTGCGTCCATTGGTGGGGCGAGCGCAAGCGTGACCCGGCCGCGTTCCAGCGCCTGGCGCTCGCCGCCATCGCCTGCTTCGTCACCGGCTCGATCCTGATCGTGACCCTGTCGGCCAAGTTCACCGAGGGCGGCTGGCTGACGGTCTGCGTCACCGGCTGCACGGTCGCCCTCGGCATCGCGATCCGCCGGCATTACGCCCGGACGAGCCAGGCACTGGCCAAGGTCGACGCGCTGTTCGCGACCGCCGTGCCGTCCCGGCGCGACGCCCCCGAGCCCGAGATGGACAAGAGCCAACCGACCGCCGTGTTCATGATCGGCCGCTCGCTCGGCGCCGGCATGCACACGCTGCTGTCGCTCAGAAAGTTGTTCCCGCAGCAGTTCCGCAACTTCGTCTTCGTCTCGGTCGGCGAAGTCGATTCCGAGAGCTTCCGGGGCGAAGAGCGGCTCCACGAGCTGCAGACGGAAGTATCGGGAACACTCGAGCATTTCGCCGCCTATTGCCGGCAGCGCGGCTTGCCCGCCACGACCTACCAGGGATTCGGCCCCGACATCATCTTCGAGATCAACAAGCTGGTCGACCAGATCCTGAACGATTTCCCGAACAGCGTATTCTTTTCATCGACCCTGATCTTCGATGACGAGAACTGGGCGATTCGGCAGTTGCACAACGGAACTGCACTGACGATCCAGCAGCGCCTGCATCGTCGCGGCATCCCGATGGTCATTCTTCCAATGAATCTTTGACTGGGGCGTGAGGGTTGCCTTAGGCATACCCTCACCTGTAGATGGCAAGATTTACTTAGTGCTCATGTATTAGGCGGTCCCCGCCCGGACACTCCTCTTGACATTCTGTCGCAGTTTGCGCCTGCTATTTGGGAAACCAGCGGGACGGTGATCTTCGCCCAACCCGCCAACATTCCAACGGGGGGATGGCTTATGGCGACCTACGAAATGGCGGGTTCGACGCGAACCCTGGCCGGCGGCGAGAAGTTGGTGATCTTCGCCTCTTCTCTCGGTACGGTCTTCGAGTGGTACGATTTCTACCTGTACGGCTCGCTCGCGCCCAACATCAGCAAGCAGTTCTTCTCGGCGGTCAATCCGAGTGCTGCGTTCATCTTCACGCTGCTGGCCTTCGCCGCCGGGTTCTTCGTGCGCCCGTTCGGCGCGCTGGTGTTCGGTCGCCTGGGCGATCTCGTCGGTCGCAAATATACCTTCCTGATCACCATCCTGATCATGGGCGTCTCGACCACCGCTGTTGCCTTCCTGCCCGGCTTCGCCGCGATCGGCATCGCAGCGCCAATCATCCTGATCGGCTTGCGCCTGTTCCAGGGCCTGGCCCTCGGCGGCGAGTACGGCGGTGCCGCGACCTACGTCGCCGAGCATGCACCCATGGGCAAGCGCGGGTGGTTCACCGCCTGGATCCAGACCACGGCCACCCTCGGCCTGTTCCTGTCGCTGATCGTCATCATCGGCTGCCGCCTGTCCATGACTCCCACCGAGTTCGACGATTGGGGCTGGCGCGTGCCGTTCGGCCTGTCGCTGCTGCTGCTCGGGGTTTCGCTCTGGATCCGCCTCAAGCTCGACGAATCGCCCGTGTTCAAGCAGATGAAGGCTGAGGGCAAGGGCTCGCATGCGCCGCTGACCGAGTCCTTCCTGCGTTGGGGCAATGCCAAGATCGTCATCCTGGCCCTGGTCGGCCTGACCGCCGGCCAGGCGGTCGTCTGGTACACGGGCCAGTTCTACGCGCTGTTCTTCCTGACCCAGACGCTGAAGGTCGACGCCCAGACCGCACAGCTGCTGGTCGCGGCGGCGCTGCTGATCGGCACGCCGTTCTTCCTGGTGTTCGGCGCGCTGTCGGACCGGATCGGCCGCAAGCCGATCATCATGGCCGGCTGCCTGCTGGCGGTGATCACGTATTTCCCGCTGTTCCAGGGCCTGACCCACTACGCCAACCCGGCACTGGAAGCGGCGCAGGCGAAGGAGCCGGTGACCGTGATCGCCGATCCGGCCGATTGCTCGTTCCAGTTCAATCCGGTCGGCACGGCGAAGTTCACCAACAGCTGCGACGTCGCCAAGGCGGCGCTCGTCGCCCGAAGCGTCCCCTATGAGAACGTGGCCGGTCCGGCCGGCTCGACCGCGCAGATCAAGATCGGCGATCAGGTGATCGACGCCTACGGCGCGGCCGAGGCCAAGGACAAGGCCCCGGTCTTCGCCAAGGCGATCGGCGAGGCGGTAACCGGTGCCGGCTATCCGCCCAAGGCCGACCCGGCCAAGATCGACTACGCGATGACCACGCTCCTGCTGTTCATCATGGTGCTCTACGTCACCATGGTCTACGGCCCGATCGCGGCCATGCTGGTCGAGCTGTTCCCGACCCGCATCCGCTACACGTCCATGTCGCTGCCCTACCACATCGGCAATGGCTGGCTTGGCGGCTTCTTGCCGGCGACCGCCTTCGCCATCGTGGCCTCGACCGGCAACATCTACTCCGGCCTCTGGTATCCGATCGTCATCGCAACGGTCACCTTCATCGTCGGCATCCTGTTCGTGCCGGAGACGAAGGATCGGCCGATCATCGACTGACGACGGTTTGCAATAAGACTGCATGAACGCCCCGCCCCCGCCACACCGCGGGGGCGGAAGCATGAAGAGCAACAATCAGCAGCCACGAAATTTCAGGGAGGTTTCCGTGCCACGTAACGTCTCATGGGCGGCGCTTGCGACCGCAGCACTTCTGGGTACGACCTGCTTCACGACCGGCGCGCTCGCCGCCGATCCAATCAAACTCGGCGTGTCCGGCCCGTTCACCGGCGGCTCCGCGTCGATGGGCGTCAGCATGCGCGAAGGCGTCAAGCTGGCAGTCGAGGAAATCAACAAGGCCGGCGGCGTGCTCGGCCGGCAGATCGTCACGGTCGAACGCGACGACGAGGCCAAGAACGAGGTCGGTGTCCAGGTCACGCAGGAGTTGATCAACAAGGAACATGTCGTCGCCACCGTCGGCTTCATCAACACCGGCGTGACGCTCGCCGCGACGCGCTTCTACCAGGAAGCCCAGATCCCGGTATTCGACAATGTCGCGACCGGCTCGGCGGTGACGAAGCAGTTCCTGCCGCCCGACTATGAAAACAACTACGTCTTCCGGAATTCCGCCAATGATTCTATCCAGGCGGCGATGATCGTCGACCAGGCGATCGACAAGCAGCATTTCGCCAAGCCGGCGATCATGGCCGACAGCACCAACTACGGCCAGCTCGGCCGCCAGGACCTGGTCGCGGCGCTCGCCAAGAAGAACATCAAGCCGGTCACCGAAGAGAAGTTCAACATCGGCGACGTCGACATGACGGCGCAGCTGCTGAAGGCCAAGGCGGCCGGCGCCGACTCGATCCTGACCTACGGCATCGGCCCGGAACTGGCCCAGATCGCCAACGGCATGTCCAAGCTCGGCTGGAAGGTGCCGATCGTCGGCAGCTGGACGCTGTCCATGTCGACCTTCATCGACAATGCCGGCCCCAATGGCGAGGGCGCCATCATGCCGGAGACCTTCATCCAGGCACCGACCACGCCGAAGCGCAAGGCGTTCATCGAGGCCTACCAGAAGGATACGGGCCTCGACCGCATCCCCTCGCCGGTCTCGGCCGCGCAGGGCTATGACTCGGTCTACCTGCTGGTCGCGGCGATCAAGCAGGCCGGAACCACCGACGGGCCCAAGGTCCGCGCGGCGCTCGAGGACCTGAAGGAGAAGGTCGACGGCGTGGTGACGACCTACGATCATCCGTACTCGGCCGCCGATCACGAAGCGATCAGCCGCAACATCCCGGTGTTCGGCGTCGTCAAGGGCGGCCGCGTGACCTTCTGGTCGAAGGAGGACGAGGCGTCGGCCGGCGAGGTCCGCGTCAAGGGCGCCGTCAACTGAACCTTTCGGGGCGAGCCGCCCTCGCGCGGCCCGCTGGTCCTCTTCCGCGGCCGGGAGTGTTTTCCCGGCCGCACCTGTCTTAGGCAGATGGGACGCTCATGGAAATTCTGGCTCAGCTCGTGGTCAGCGGCATCGCCGTCGGCATGATCTATGCGGTGATCGCGTTCGGCTACCAGCTCACCTTCGCCACCTCGCGGACGCTCAATTTCGGCCAGGGCGAGGCGCTGATGCTGGGCGCGCTCGTCGGCCTCAGCCTGACCCAATGGCTGGGCTTCATCTTCATGCTGCCCCTGGTCGTGCTGTTCGGTCTGGCCCAGGGCGCCGTCGTCGAATGGCTGGGCGTGCGCCAGTCGATGCGCGCCAAGTCCGAGTTCGGCTGGATCATGGCGACCATCGCGCTCGGCATCATCTTCCGGAACATGGCCGAGAACATCTGGGGTCGCGACGAGCTGAAGTTCCCCTCGCCTCTCCCCGAGACGCCGCTCAGCTTCCTCGGCGTCAATATCCTGCCGATGGAGGTTGCCGTCGTCTTCGGCGCGCTCGCCATGATGCTGGCGGTCGAGCTGTTCAACCGCCGCTCGATCTACGGCAAGGCCGTGGTCGCCGCCTCGGCCGACCGGGACGCGGCCGGGCTGATGGGCATCAACACCAATCTGGTCATCACCTTTTCCTACGCGCTCTCGTCGGCGACCGCCGCGGTTGCCGGCGTGCTGGTCGGCCCGCTGAAGCCGGTGGGGGCGACCATGGGCGCGGTGCTCGGCCTCAAGGCTTTCGCGGTCGCGATCATCGGCGGCCTGTCTTCAGGCTTCGGCGTGATCGTCGGCGGCCTCATCCTCGGCATCGTCGAGAAGCTGACCGGCTTCTACGTCAACTCCGGCTACCAGGACGTGCCCGGCCTGTTGCTGCTGCTGCTGGTGCTCGCCTTCAAACCCGCCGGCCTGTTCGGCAAGACCGCCATCAAGAAAGTCTGAGGACAGCAGCATGTTCAGCCGTTTCCTCGTGCCGGTGCTGGCGATCCTCGTGGTGCTGGCCATTCCTCAACTCGTCACCAGCCCCTATTACATCCATCTGTTCGTCGTCATCGCGATCTACGCGGTGCTGCTGCTGGGCCTCGACATCGTCGTGGGCTACACCGGCGAGGTCTCGCTCGGCCATGCCGCCCTGTTCGGCATCGGCGCCTATACCGCCGGCTGCTTCAAGTTCCTGGGCGGCATCGGGCTCGAATGGGCGCTGCCGGCGAGCATCGTGATCACGGCGCTGTTCGGCCTGATCCTGGCGCTGCCGGCGCTGCGCGTGACCGGCCCCTATCTCGCCATGGTGACGCTCGCCTTCGGCACGATCGTGCAGATCCTGATCAACGAGGTGACCGACCTCACCAACGGCCCGCTCGGCATCACGCTCCGGAAGCCCGTCTGGTTTCACCACCGGATCACCGGCTTCGACTATTACTACCTGGCCGCCGCGGCGCTGGGCTTGACGGTGCTCATCATCAATCGCGTGCTAAAGAGTCACTGGGGCCGGGCATTCGAGGCCCTGCGCGACAGCCCGATCGCCTCCGACTGCATGGGCGTCAGCGTCTATCGCTACAAGGTCTATGCCTTCATGATCTCGGCCGGCCTCGCCGGATTCGCGGGTGCGCTGTTTTCCTATTCCGAGGAATATATCTCGCCGAACACCTATTCGTTCGAGCTGACGATCCTGTTCCTGCTGGCGGTCACGATCGGCGGCCGCAAGTCGCGCCTCGGCCCCATCGTCGGCGCCGTCATCATCGTGTTCCTGCCGAACCTGCTGGCCGATATAGCGCTGTTTCGCGTGCTCGCCGGGGCCATCGCCGCGGCGGCCCTGATCGGCGGCAGCATGGCGCTCGTGCGCAAGACGGCCGAGCCCAAGCGCATCGCCGTGCCGGTCGTGCTGTGCCTGGTTTTCTTCGTGGCGAGCCTGGTGCTGTCCAGCGTCACCGATTTCCGGCTGACCATCTTCGGCGTCATGATCCTGTTCGTGGTGTTCTATCTGCCGGACGGGATCGTCGGCTTCCTGACGGCCGCGACCCAGCGCCGCCGCCCCAAGACCACCCTCGCCGGCGCAGAGGCCACCGCCGCGGGCGACGTCTGGGGCGGAACACTCGAAGGATCGGTCCCGGCCGGATCGGTCATCCTGCAAGTCGACGGCGTGCAGATGCGGTTCGGCGGCCTGAAGGCGCTCGACAAGGTCGACCTGGCCGTGGCGCGCGGCAGCGTCCATGGGCTGATCGGGCCGAACGGCTCCGGCAAGAGCACCATGATGAACGTGCTGACCGGCATCTACCGGCCGACCGAAGGGACGATCCGCTTCGAAGGCCAGTCGATCGGCGGGCAGAAACCGCCGGTGATCGCGCTGAAGGGCCTGGCACGCACCTTCCAGAACGTTCAGCTGTTCGGCGAGATGACGCCGCTCGAAAACGTGCTGGTCGGATTGCATCACACCTATCGCTCGACGCTCCTCGACGTGGTGCTGCGCACGCCGCGGCTGAAGCGCGAGGAGCGCGCGGCACGACTGAGGGCGGCCAGCATCCTGCGCTTCGTCGGCCTCGATCCGACCAGCCTCGACCAGTCGCGCAACCTGCCCTATGGCAAGCAGCGTCTGCTGGAGATCGGCCGCGCGATGGCACTCGACCCGCAGGTGCTGTTGCTCGACGAGCCGGCGGCCGGCCTGACCGCCCCGGACATCCGCGAGCTGGTGGCGATGATCCGCAAGATCCGCGAGCACGGCATCACCATCCTGCTGATCGAGCATCACATGGACGTGGTCATGAGCCTGTGCGACCGGGTGACCGTGCTCGATTTCGGCCAGAAGATCGCCGAGGGCGGGCCGGCCGAGGTCCAGGCGCATCCCAAGGTGATCGAGGCCTACCTGGGCCTCGAAGCCGCCGCGGCCAGCTGACGGGAGGACGCTCATGCTTCAAGTCCAGGAACTCGTCGCCGGCTATGGCAAGGTCCAGGTGCTGCACGGCCTCTCGCTCACCGTGCCCGAGGGACAACTGGTCACGCTCATCGGCTCGAACGGCGCCGGCAAGACCACGACGCTGCGTGCCATCTGCGGCATGCTCGCGCCCAGCGGCGGCAGCATCCGCCTGGCCGGCGAAGACATCACCGGCCAGCCGTCCCATCGGGTGACCCGGCTCGGCCTTGCCCATTCACCCGAGGGCCGGCGGGTCTTCCCCACCCTGTCGGTGCGCGACAATCTCCAGCTCGGCGCCTTCACCCGCCTGACCCGCGCGCGGCCCAAGGGTGACGTCGCCGCCGACATCGAGCGCATGTACGAACTGTTCCCACGCTTGCGCGAACGCCAGGCGCAGCTCGCCGGTACCTTGTCGGGCGGCGAGCAGCAGATGCTGGCCATGGCGCGCGCGCTGATGCTCAACCCGCGCATCCTGCTGCTCGACGAGCCGTCGATGGGCCTGGCGCCCATTCTGGTGCAGGAGGTGTTCCACACCATCGCCCGGCTCAGGGAGCAAAGGGTGACGATGCTGCTGGTCGAGCAGTTCGCGGCGGCGGCACTCGCCGTGGCCGACTATGCCTATGTGCTGGAAAACGGCAGGCTCGCGCATGAGGGACCGGCGGATCGCCTGCGCAACGATCCGGCGGTGCGCGCGGCCTATCTGGGTGGGGCGCACTGACCGCTGGACCATGCCGGCATGACCGATCTGATCGAACGCGGCCGGCTGATCGCCGGCCCAGGCTATTCCCGCTGGATGGCGCCGGCAGCGGCCCTCGCCGTCCATCTGGCGATCGGCCAGGTCTATGCCTTCAGCGTGTTCAACGAGCCGCTGACCCATCTGATCGGCGTGACCCAGTCGGCGTCGGACGACTGGAGCCTGGCTACGCTCGGCTGGGTGTTCTCGACCGCGATCGTGGTGCTGGGCCTGTCCGCCGCGGTCTGCGGCCGCTGGGTCGAGCGGGTCGGACCGCGCCAGGCCGCCACGGTCGCCGCCCTTTGCTTCGGCAGCGGCTTCCTGATCGCCGCCTTCGGTATCGAGGCGCATCTCTACGGCCTGCTGTTCCTGGGCTATGGCGTGATCGGAGGCTGCGGTCTGGGCCTGGGCTATATCGCGCCGATCTCGACGCTCATCAAATGGTTCCCAGACCGGCCGGGCCTCGCCACCGGCCTTGCGATCATGGGGTTCGGCGGCGGCGCCCTCATCGGCGCACCTCTCGCCCAGGGGCTGATCGACCGGTTCGCGACGCCGGTTTCGGTCGGCGTCGGCGAGGCCTTCGCCTGCATGGGCGTGCTCTATACCGGCCTCATGCTGCTGGGCGCAGCGACCCTGAGACAGCCGCCGCCCGGCTGGCTTCCGCCGTCCCAGCCATCCGAACCGTTCCCCGGCGATAGGCTGCCGGAGACGGTGACCGTGGGCATCGCGGTCCGCCAACCGCAATTCTATCTGCTGTGCGCGATCCTCTGCCTCAACGTCACCGCCGGCATCGGCGTGCTCGGCCAGGCGGCGGTCATGTGCCGCGAGATGTTCCCGGAGGTTTCACCCGCCGGCGCCGCGGGCTTCGTCGGACTCTTAGGCCTGTTCAACATGGCCGGCCGGCTGTTCTGGTCGACAGTCTCGGACCATCTCGGCCGGCGCGTGACCTACGGCATCTTCTTCGGCGCCGGCGTCTGCCTCTACAGCCTCATCCCCTCGACCGGCCAGGCCGGCAGCATCACCCTGTTCGTTCTCGGCTACGCGGCGATCATGAGCATGTATGGCGGTGGGTTCGCGACCATCCCGGCATATCTGCGCGACGTGTTCGGCACCTATCAGGTCGGCGCCATCCACGGTCGCCTGCTGCTGTCCTGGTCACTCGCCGGCCTCATCGGCCCGGCGCTCGTCAACTATCTGCGGCAGGCCGAAATCGCCCGCGGCGTCCCCAACGCCGACGCCTATTCGGTCACCATGTACGTGATGGCCGGGCTCCTGGCCGTGGGGTTCGCCTGCAACGCGCTCATGCGGCCGCTGGCGCGTACCCGCTGGTCCGAAACGCCCCCCGTTTCCGGGTCTTGAGTCCGCAACGGGGTTCCGCAAGACTGCCTGCCGGTGAAAGGACGGGCGCATGCGGATCTTGATGACCGGATCTTCCGGGTGGCTGGGACAGGCGCTGGTGCCGCGGCTGCGGCAGGACGGCCATCACGTCGTCGGTCTGGATCCGATACCGTCCGCAACGACCGATATCGTCGGCTCGATCGCCGACCGGGGCACGGTACGTCGCGCGATGCGCGATGGCGGGATCGAGGCCGTCATCCATTCCGGTGCGCTGCATAAGCCGAATATCGAAACCCATAGCCCGACCGATTTCATCGCGGTCAATGTGCAAGGCACGCTCAACCTGCTCGAAGAAGCGGTGGCACCCGGTTCGGCGGTCGGCCGCTTCGTGATGACCTCGACCACGTCCCTGATGATCACCCGGACGATCCGTGCCGGCCGTGACGGCGGTGCCCGCGAAGCCGCCTGGATCACCGAGGATGCAGCACCGCTGCAGCCGCGCAATATCTATGGCGTGACCAAATATTCGGCCGAAAACCTGTGCCGGCTCTACCATGAGCAGTACGGCCTGCCGCTGGTCATCCTCAGGACTGCGCGCTTCTTCCCCGAGGAGGACGACATGGCTCATGCCATCAGCCAGTCGGGCGAGAACACCAAGGTGAACGAGCTGCTGTTCCGCCGCGCGACGGTCGAGGACATGGCGGAAAGCCATGTGGCGGCGCTCGCCAAGGCCCCGGCGCTGGGCTTCGATAATTTCATCATCGCGCCGCGCACGCCGTTCACGCGCGCGGATTGCGCGGAGCTGATCATCGACGCCCCGGCGGTCGTGCGGCGCTATTTCCCGCATTATCCGGCGATCTATGCCCGCCGGGGCTGGACCATGTTCCAGTCGATCGACCGGGTCTACGACGCCACGAAGGCATTCGAGCGGATGGGCTTCGCCTGCCGGACCGGCTTCGCCGAGAAGCTGGCGGACCTCGACAAAGCCGCCGGTTAGGCGCTCAGCACCTTCGACAGAGGGGCGACTTCGGCGCCCGCCCCGGCCAGCGCCGCCTTGATCGCGCCGGCGACCGCCGCCGCGGTCGGCTCGTCGCCATGGATGCACAGGGTATCGACCCGGCGCGGCAACAGCTTGCCGCCGACCGTGAGGATCTCGCCGCCCATCGCCATCCGTACCGCCTGCGCCGCCGCCTGCGCCGGTTCATGCAGCACGGCGCCGGGCAGCTTGCGCGACAGCAGCTTGCCATCGTCGGCATAGGCGCGATCCGGGAAGCCCTCGGCGGCGAAACGCACGTCCTCGGCCTCGGCCGCTTCCGCCATGGGTGATCCGGCGCCGCCGACCATGATCAGGCGCGGGTCGACCGCCTTCACCGCCCGGGCGATCGCACAGGCGACCTCGGTCTCGGCTTCGGCCAAGTTATAGAGCGCGCCATGGGCCTTTACATGGGCGACGGTCAGGCCGGCGCGGGCCGCGATGCCCATGAAGGCGCCGATCTGATAGGCGACCATGGTCTCGAGCTCGAACACGCTCATCGGGATCGGACGACGGCCGAAGCCCTGCAGGTCGGCGAAGCCCGGATGGGCACCGACGCTGACGCCATGGCGTTTGGCGATCTCGCAGGTCTTGGCCATCACCTGTGGGTCGCCGGCATGGAAGCCGCAGGCAACGTTGGCGGAGCTGACGATGCCCAGCACCGCCTCGTCATTGCCCATGCGCCAGCCGCCGAAGCTTTCTCCGACGTCCGCATTGAGATCGATCAGGCGCATGGCTCCCTCCGTCCGGTGGCTGCAGGACAGCCTAGGCACAGGCGCGAGGGCACGGCAAGATTATGCTGGCAATTTATCGATAAAATGTAAACATGCCACTCGAATGATCCTAGAGCCCGATCCGATCGAACCGAATCGGTTCGATCGGTGAATCGGTCTCTGACCATGTGATCCAGGGGGCGCGGGGCATGAGCAAGCGCGACTATATCGTCTCCTCCGCCCATCTGGCCGAGCCCGGCACCGAGGAGCTGAGCGAGTTCGAATTCGGCCTGATCCTGGCCCATAACGCATTCGAGCGCTGGATCGTCCGCTGCATGACCGCGGCCGGGTATCCCGACCTTTCCAAGATCGACGTTCTGGTGCTGCATTCGGTGCATCATCGCGGCCGGCCGAAGCGGCTTGCCGACCTGTGTTTCGTCCTCAATATCGAGGACAGCCACGTGGTGAACTACGCGCTGCGCAAGCTCGCCCAGCTTGACCTCGTCGCGCGCGCGCGCCCCGGCAAGGAGGTGTTCTACGTCACTACGGCGGCGGGCGACGAGGCGTGCCGGCGCTACCGCGAGGTGCGGCAATCCTGCCTGCTGGCAGGACCGACGCCGCCCGCCGCCCATGCCGGCCTGGGCGACGCCGCCGGCCTGATGCGCGCGCTATCGGGCCTTTACGACCAGGCGGCCCGGGCTGCGACCTCCCTATGACCGTGCCGGCGCCGAAGTTCCTGGCCGCGGGCGATGCCGCCCTGGTGGTCGAATATGGCGAGATCATCGACGCCGCCCTGATCGACGCGGTCCAGCAGCTCGACCGGCGGCTCGGCGCGGCATGCCTCCCGGGCGTGCTCGAGACGGTGCCGACCTTCCGCTCGCTGATGGTGCATTACGACCCGCTGGCGACCACCCGCGCCGAGCTGATCGCAGCGATCCAGGCGCTCGACGCCGGCGCGCCGGCCGCGGCCCTGGCGCCCGGCCGGCGTTGGGTCCTGCCCACCTGCTACGAGCCCGCCTTCGCGCCGGACCTGGCGGATGTCGCGGCGGCGACCGGCCTCGCGCCCGATGCCGTGACCGCAACCCATGCGGCGAACCGCTTCACCGTCGCCGTCGTGGGCTTCCTTCCGGGCTGTCCGTTCCTGGCGGAGATGCCAGCGGCGTTCGACCTGCCGCGCCGAACCGCACCCCGCACCCGCGTGCCGACAGGCTCGGTCGCGGTCGCGCAAAGGCTCTCGGTGATCTATCCGACCGAGAGCCCCGGCGGCTGGCACCTGATCGGCAATTGTCCCGTCCCCTTGTTCGACGCCGGGTGGGACCCGCCCGCCCTGCTCGCCCCGGCCGACGCAGTCCGGTTCCGGCCGGTCGATGCGGCCGAGCATGCGCGCATCCTGGCCGCCGCCCAAAACGGCGAATACGACCCGCACCGGGAATGCCTGGACGAGAAGGATCCAGCATGAGCCATCTGCGCATCGATCGGCCCGGCCTGTCGACCACGATCCAGGATCTCGGCCGCCCGGGTCGTCAACGCTATGGCGTGCCGGTATCGGGGGCACTCGACCCGCTCGCGCTGCGCCTGGCGAACGCGCTGGTCGGCAACCCGGCCGGCACGGCCGCGCTCGAGATCCTGGCGCTCGGGCCGACCTTGACGGTCGAGGCTCCCTCGGTCCGGGTGGCGCTGGTCGGCTCGGAGGTCGGGCTCAAGATCGACGGCACCGCGATCCCCGCCGGCCGCAGCGTGACCGTGCCGCAGGGCGCCCGGATTTCCGTCGGCGGCTTCACCGATGCGGCGAGCTGCATCCTGGCGGTCGAAGGCGGCTTTGCGCTCGCGCCCGCCATGGGCAGCCTGTCGACTTATGCCCGCGGCGGCTTCGGCGGCTTCGAGGGACGCGCGCTCAAGGCCGGTGATCTAGTGCCGCTGGCCGAGGCAACGGCCACGGCCGGACCGGAACGGAAATCCGGCCAGATCGACTATGGCGACGGCCCGATCCGCGTCGTGCTCGGCCCGCAGGAGAGCTGGTTCGAACCGGCGGCGATCGAGCGCTTCTTCGCCGAGCCCTATACCGTGACGGCGGAGGCCGACCGGATGGGCATGCGGCTGGAGGGTGCCAAGCTTGCCCATGCCAGGGGCTTCAACATCGTGTCCGACGGCATCGCGCCCGGCCACATCCAGGTGCCCGGCACCGGCCAGCCGATCATCCTGCTGGCCGACCGCCAGACCGTCGGCGGCTATCCCAAGATCGGCGCCGTGATCGGGGCCGACCTGCCTCGGCTCGGCCGGATGCGCCCAGGCGAGACGCTGCGTTTCGCTCGGATCGAAGTCGCCGAGGCCGAGGCCGCGCGGCGCGCCCAGGAAGCCGCGTTCATGGCATTGGTCCAGGCGATCGGCCCGGTCGTGATGGTGCCGACGACCGAGCAGCTGCTGAGCCAGAACCTGATCGACGGCGTGGTGTCGGCGTAGAGCCGCGGCCGCGCTCCGATCAGTCGCTGGGCGCCAGCGCGTGTGTCTTCATCACCTGGTCGGTGACCGCGTCGGCTTCTATGAGGCGCACCGGGTAGCCCCAGAGCTCGACGACATGGCGCAGCACCATCTGGCTGGTCTTCTCGTCGAGCAGCACGCCGTCATAGACCGAATGGCGCAGCACCAGGGTCCGGTCGCCGGCCATGTCCAGCTCGACCACCTGGATGTCCGGCTCGCGGCGCGACAGGTCGTAGCTGCGGGCGAGCGCCGCGCGCAGCTCGCGGTAGCCCACCTCGTCATGGATCGCATCGACCAGCATGTTCGGCTCGGCCGCATCGTCGCGCACCCGGAACAGGCGGAACTTGCGCATCAGGTTCGGGCTCAGGAACTGCAGGATGAAGCTTTCGTCCCGATAGTTCGCCCAGGCGTCGCGCAACGTGCCGTAGGGATCCTTGTTGCCGGCGATGTCGGGGAACCACAGGCGGTCCTCCGCGGTCGGCTGCAGGCAGATGCGCTTCACGTCCTCCATCATGGCGAAGCCCAGCGCATAGGGATTGATGCCGCCATAGCGCCGGTCGTCGTAATCGGGCTGGAACACTACGCTCGTGTGGCTATGCAGGAACTCCAGCATCGCCCCGTCGGTCAGCAGGCCCTTGTCGTGCAGGCGATGCATGATCTCGTAATGGACGAAGGTCGCACAGCCTTCGTTCGTCACCTTGGTCTGCTTCTGCGGATAATAGTATTGCGCGATGTTGCGCACGATCCGGCACAGCTCGCGCTCCCAGCCTTCGAGCTTGGGCGCATGCTTCTCCATGAAATAGAGCAGGTTTTCCTCGGGCAGGCCGAACTGGCGGTTCGTCTCCTGCTTCAGCCGCGCCACTTCCTGGGAATCGAGCCCGGCGAGCGCGGCGCGCGTCGGCACCGTGCGCCACAGGTCGTTGAAGGTCTGCTCGGCATGGATGCGGCGGTCCTTCTCGCGCTTGCTCTCCTCGGCAAAGCTCAAGGGGCCGCGGCGGGCATAGCGATTGACCGACTGATCCATCAGCGCGTGGGCGGCATCGAGCACCCGCTCGACCCGGCTGACGCCATGGCGCTCCTCGCATTTCGCAACGAAATCCCGGGCGAAGGCCAGGTAGTCGAGAATCCCCGACGCGTCGGTCCACTGCTTGAACAGGTAATTGTTCTTGAAGAAGTGGTTATGGCCGAACGCGGCATGGGCCATGACCAGGGTCTGCATGGTCATGGAATTCTCTTCCATGATGTAGCAGAGGCAAGGATTGGAATTGATGACGATCTCGTAGGCCAGGCCCTGCAGGCCCTTGCGGTACATCGCCTCGTTATAGGCAAAGCTCTTGCCGAAGCTCCAATGCCGGTACATCAGCGGCAGGCCGACCGAGGCATAGGCGTCGAGCATCTGCTCCGACGTGATGACCTCGACCTGGGTCGGGTAGGTGTCGAGGCCTAGGTCCTTGCGCGCGATCACCTCGATCGCGTCGTAGGCCCGCTTCAGCTTGTCGTAATCCCAGTCCGCCCCCTGGAACAGCGGGACGGCCTTGTCGCGGCTGGCCGGCTCGATGATCGATCGCATACGCTGCTCCCTTACGGTTCCTGGTTGGCGATCGCCGCCTTGTTGCGGGCGAACAGATCGTGGAACACAGGGAAGATCTGCGCCGGATCGCCGACTCGCCGCATGGCGAAATTCGCGAAGGCCGGTGCGACCTCGGCATAGGCCCGCCACAGGTCGGTCTTGTCCATCCGGCGGTCGCCGAAGCTGTCGATGCCCTCGCTCACCTCGATATAGGCGAAATACTGGCAGATCGGCAGCAGCGACGACAGGAACTGGACGCAGCGGCCGCTGTCGGCCCCGAAATTGTCACCATCGGACGCCTGCGCCGCATAGATGTTCCAGGCATCGAGCGGATAGCGCTCCTTGATGATCCGGTCCATCTCGGCGAGCGCGGTCGAGACCACCGTGCCGCCGGTCTCGCGGCTGTAGAAGAACGTCTCCTCGTCGACCTCCTGGGCGGTCGAGGTATGGCGGATGAACACCAGATCGACCGTCTTGTAGCGCCGCACCAGGAAGATGTGCAGCAGCATGAAGAAGCGCTTGGCGAGATCCTTCATGCGCTCGGTCATCGAGCCCGAGACGTCCATCAGGCAGAACATGACCGCCTGGATATTGGGCTTCGGAATGCGCTCGAACCGGTTGTAGCGCACGTCGATCGGGTCGAAATACGGGATCGCCCGGGTCCGGCGCAGGACCGCTTCGAGCCGGTCCTTGGCGTCGCGCCACAGCGCTTCCGGCCCGGTATGGGCGAGGCGCTCGATCTCTTCCTCCAGCGCCTCGATCTCTTCCGGCTTGGGCCGCTTCAGCGAGATGCGCCGCGCCATGCTGTTGCGCATGGTGCGGATCAGATTGATGTTCGACGGATTGCCGCTGACGGCAAAGCCGGCCCGGCTCAATTCCGGCGCCGCCGCCTCCGACAGGCGCTTCTTGACCAGGTCGGGCAGTTCCAGATCCTCGAAGAACAGATCGAGGAATTCCTCGCGCGAGAGCGTGAACTCGAACCCGTCCGTGCCCTCGCCGCTGTCGGACGGATCGCCGCCCTTGCCGCCCTGCCCGCCCTGCGGCCGCTCGATCTCGTCGCCGACGACATGGTCCTTGTTGCCGGGGACGACATAGTTGCGCTTGCCGCCGCTCGAGCTGTGCCGGAAGCTCGGCTCGTCGATGCCCTTGGTCGGGATCGACACTTTCTCGCCACTCTCGGTATCGGTGATCTTGCGCTTCCTGAGCGCATCCATCACCGCCCCCTTCACCTCGGCGCGCGCCCGCTCGATGAAGCGGCGGCGGTTGCCGAGGCTCTTGCCTTTGGGGTTCGGTCGACGGTCGACAATGATCATTCAGAGCCTCGCCCGGCCGGGCTGACGGGTTGCCCCGTCATCCGGCCTTGTTGACGCGCATGTACCATTCCACCAGGCGGCGGACCTGCCGCTCGGTATAGCCGCGGGCCCTCATCCGATCGACGAACTGCGCATGCTTGTTGTCGGTATCGGAGTCTTTCTTCGACCCGAAACTGATGACCGGCAGCAGTTCTTCGACTTGGCTGAACATCCGCTTCTCGATGACCTCGCGCAGCTTCTCGTAGGACTGCCACGACGGATTGCGGCCCGCGTTGCTCGCCCGGGTGCGCAACACGAACTTTACCACTTCATTACGAAAATCCTTCGGATTTGCGATGCCCGCCGGCTTCTCGATCTTGGAAAGTTCCTGATTGAGCAGTTCCCGGTTCATCAGCTGGCCGGTGTCCGGATCCTTGTAGTCGCTGTCCTCGATCCAGGCGTCGGCATAGGTGACGTAGCGGTCGAACAGGTTCTGGCCATAGTCGGTATAGGATTCCAGATACGCCTTCTGGATCTCGTGCCCGATGAACTCGGCATAGCGGGGGCCGAGCTCGCTCTTGATGAAGTTCAGGAGGCGCTTCTCGCTGTCCTCCGGGAACTGCTCCCGGCGGATCGCCTGCTCCAGCACGTACATGAGATGGACCGGATCGGCGCCGATCTCCTGCGTGTCGAAATTGAAGGCCTGCGACAGGACCTTGAACGCGAAGCGGGTCGAGATGCCGTCCATGCCCTCGTCGACGCCGGCGGCATCGCGATATTCCTGCACCGACTTGGCGCGCGGATCCGAGTCCTTCAGGCTCTCGCCGTCATAGGCCCGCATCTTGGAATAGAGGTTCGAGTTCTCGTGGGTCTTGAGCCGCGAGAGCACGGTGAAGCGGGCCAGCATGTCGAGCGTGCCCGGCGCGCACGGCGCCTGGCCGAGCTCGCTGGTCTCGACCAGCTTCTCGTAGATCTTGCGCTCCTCGGTCGGCCGCAGGCAGTACGGCACCTTGATCACCGAGATGCGATCGATGAACGCCTCGTTGTTGCGGTTGTTCTTGAAGGTCTGCCACTCGGCCTCGTTCGAGTGGGCCAGGATCATGCCCTGGAACGGCAGGCCGCCGATGTTCTCCGTGCCGATGTAATTGCCTTCCTGCGTCGCCGTCAGCAGCGGGTGCAGCATCTTGATCGGCGCCTTGAACATCTCGACGAACTCAAGCACGCCCTGGGTCGTCCGGTTGAGGCCGCCCGAAAAGGCGTAGGCGTCGGGGTCGTTCTGCGGCAGGTACTCGAGCTTGCGGATGTCGACCTTGCCGACCAGCGACGAGATGTCCTGGTTGTTCTCGTCGCCGGGTTCGGTCTTGGCGACTGCGATCTGCCGGAGCCGCGAAGGCTGCATGCGCACGACCGAGAAGCGGGTGAGATCGCCCTCGAACTCGGCCAGACGCTTCGTCGCCCAGGGCGACATCAGGCCGGTCAGGCGCCGGCGCGGGATGCCGTAGCGCTCTTCGATCTGCGAGCCCAGGATGTCGGGATTGAACAGGCCGAGCGGCGATTCGAACAGCGGGCTCGTATCCTTGCCGGCCTTCAGCACGTAGATCGGAAATTTCTCGACCAGTGCCTTGAGGCGCTCGGCGAGCGAGGATTTACCGCCGCCGACCGGTCCCAGCAGATACAGGATCTGCTTGCGTTCCTCGAGGCCCTGGGCGGCATGGCGGAAGAAGCCGACGATCCGTTCGATCGTCTCCTCCATGCCGTAGAAATCCTCGAACGCCGGATAGACCTTGATCGTGCGGTTCATGAAGATGCGGCCGAGGCGGGCATCCTGGCTGGTGTCGGTCACGATCGGATCGCCGATCGCCTTCAACAGGCGCTCGGCGGCGCTCGCATACATCATCGGATCGTCGGCGCAGCCGCTCAAATATTCCTCAAGCGACATCTCGACATCCCGCTGGCTCTCGTAGAACCGGGCGTAGGAGTTGAAGAGATTGTCATAGGATGGCATGGGATCACCCCCGTTGGAGAATGTTTGACCCGCGCTCGGACCGCCTGGCGCCGCATCGCCGATCGCGCAATTGCTCGGCCGATGACGGCCGACGAGGATCGGGTTTCAAACGCCGTGCCGCAGGCCAGGAATGGCCGCTTTCAACACGGCGGCGACACAGGTTTGAGCCCGGTCGCGGACCCGACAAAACCGTGAAGCACTCCGTTCGCGGACTGCGGTCCGCGTTGGCGCCATTATTATCTTGAAACCGCCGGAACCTCCCCAGGCCCCGCTCTACCCACGAGGTCCATCTCAGACCCCGTAGATTAACAATATATTGCGGATAAGACGCTGGGTCACCCGACGCGACGAAATGTCGACCCTCGTTCCTTGACCGCCAGCGCCGAACCTCGAGCATCGCATCCCTCCGAAGAGAACCGCCATCGCCCAATTTTATACCGCGCCCCTAGTGCTTAAGGTGGGTATGTCATCGCCAATGTGCAATTAGGAGACCAGCCGTCGACCACCTTGGAGAATCGTTTGCACTGGGGGGTCAACGCTTGGAACCGCGGAATGCTTCCATCCGGCCAACGCCGAATCGAGGCGACTCGCAGCATATTTCTTAGGCAGTCCGAACCCCGTACCGCGAGAACAGCGCGGGACCGTCAAGAGTTCACCGCCCGCCGGCTTGACTTTCGCGGTCATCGGGCAGAGCGTAGCGCCTAATCCCAGGGGAGCCTCGTCGAAGGAGGCTGAGACACCGCCGGCCCAGCGTTTCGGGCGATGCGGGAACCCGATGAACCTGATCCGGATCGTGCCGGCGGAGGGACGGGAAAGAGCCTCGACATCGGGCTCCCGCGATTCCCATTCCCGCCGTCTCCCGATCTGGATCGCCCGAGTTTTAGGCGACTGGAGACGTAACAATGCCTGAAGGAACCGCCGGCAAGCCGTTCACCGTATCGACGGGCTCGCTGCCCTCATCCCGCAAGATCCATGTGGCCGGCGAGATCCATAAGGACATCCGCGTTGCGATGCGCGAGATCGACCTGGATCCCTCGTCCGGCGAGCCGCCGGTGCGCGTCTATGATCCGTCCGGCGTCTATACCGATCCGACCGCGCTCATCGATGTCGAGAAGGGCCTGAAGCCGATTCGGCGCGAGTGGATTCTCGGCCGCGGCGATGTCGAGGAATATGACGGCCGCGAGATCAAGCCCGAGGACAATGGCCTCAAGTCCGGCGAGATCGCCAACATGCGCGAGTTCCCGCATCTCGCCCGCAAGCCGCTCCGCGGGCTGCCGGGCAAGGCGGTGACCCAGCTCGCCTACGCCCGCGCCGGCATCGTCACGCCCGAGATGGAATATGTCGCCATTCGCGAGAACGTCGGCCGCGCCCGCCAGGCGGACCTGGTGCGCGACGGCGAGAGCTTCGGCGCCGAGATCCCGGACTATGTGACGCCGGAATTCGTGCGCGACGAGATCGCCCGCGGCCGCGCCATCATCCCGAATAACATCAACCACCCGGAAACCGAGCCGATGATCATCGGCCGGAACTTCCTGGTGAAGATCAACGCCAACATCGGCAACTCGGCCGTCGCCTCCTCGATCGAGGAAGAGGTCGAGAAGATGGTCTGGGCGACGCGCTGGGGCACGGATACGGTCATGGACCTGTCCACGGGCCGCAACATCCACACGACGCGCGAATGGATCATCCGCAACTCGCCGGTGCCGATCGGCACCGTGCCGATCTATCAGGCGCTGGAGAAGGTCAACGGCAAGGCCGAGGACCTGACCTGGGAGATCTTCCGCGACACGCTGGTCGAGCAGTGCGAGCAGGGCGTCGACTATTTCACCATCCATGCCGGCGTGCGGCTCGCCTATATCCCGCTAACCGCGCGGCGCGTCACCGGCATCGTGTCGCGCGGCGGCTCGATCATGGCGAAATGGTGCCTCGCCCATCACAAGGAGAATTTCCTCTACACCCGCTTCGAGGAAATCTGCCAGCTGCTGAAGCAGTATGACGTGGCGTTCTCGCTGGGCGACGGCTTGCGTCCCGGCTCGATCGCCGACGCCAACGACGCGGCGCAGTTCGCCGAGCTGGAGA
>Ga0070730_10000166_pt1 | contig 83833 bp, 75 predicted proteins | sample Coa_R1_3_FD_66447 | JGI IMG/M metagenome (GOLD analysis project Ga0070730, IMG submission 66447) | Surface soil microbial communities from Centralia Pennsylvania, which are recovering from an underground coalmine fire - Coalmine... | ecosystem: Environmental > Terrestrial > Soil > Unclassified ... | reverse complement strand
CGCACGTCGACCTCGACCCGGTTGTTGCCGCCGACGCGCTCGAACACCTGGTCCTGGAGCACGCGCACGATCTTGCCCTGGGTTTCGAGCGGCATGTCCGCCACTTCGTCGAGCACGAGCGTGCCGCCATGGGCCTGCTCGAACGTGCCGATCTTGCGTGGGCTGTCCGGCCCTTCGGCACCCGGCTCGGTGCCGAACAGTTCGATCTCGAGCCGCTCCGGCCGCATGGTCGCGCAATTCAGCACGACGAACGGGCCCTTGCTGCGCCGGGAGCTGGCATGGAGCAGACGGGCTGCGACCTCCTTGCCGGAGCCGGCCGGTCCGCTGATCAGCACGCGGCTGCCGGTCGGCGCCACCTTCTCGATCGCCTGGCGCAGGTGGTTCATGGCGCTCGATGCGCCCACGAGCTCCACGTCCGCGCCGGAGCGCAGTTTCAGCTCCTCGTAGTCGCGCTTGAGGCGCGCCGCCTCGATCGCGCGCTCGACCAGCAGCAGCAGCCGGTCCGACTTGAACGGCTTTTCGATGAAGTCGTAGGCGCCGATCTTGATGGCGGCCACCGCCGTCTCGATCGTGCCATGGCCCGAGATCATCAGCACCGGCAGCTGCGGTGCCTCACGCCGGATGATCTTCAGGATCTCGATGCCGTCGAGCTCGCTGCCCTGGAGCCAGATGTCGAGAATGACCAGGCTCGGCTGCCGCGCCCGGATCCGCGCCAAGGCCTCCTTGGAATCGGAGGCCTCGCGGGTCTGATAGCCTTCGTCCTGCAGGATGCCGGCCAGCAGCATCCGGATGTCGGCCTCATCGTCGACGATCAGGATGTCATGCGCCATGAACGACCACTTCCGTCTGGTTTACCACGTCCGAGCCGGTGACGCCCCGGTGCGGCGAATGATCCGCCGTCCCGCCGGGGAATGCCAGGCTTACCCCGGCGCCACCGATCGCGCCATCGTCTAGTATCAATTCGCCCGCGTGGTCTTCCATGATCTTCTTCACGATGGCAAGCCCCAGACCGGTCCCCTTCGCACGAGTCGTCACATAAGGCTCGGTCAAATTCTCGCGACCGTCCTTCGGCAGGCCCTTGCCATTGTCCTCGACCGACAGGATCGTGCGCACATTTTCGACCAGCAGGCGGACCCGGATCCGCCCGGGCATTGCGGCGCGATCGTCCGCCGCATCGGCGACCTGGCGGGCGTGGATCGAATCGACCGCGTTCTGCAGCAGATTGGTCAAGGCTTGGCTGATCTGGCGCGAATCGCAACTGACCTCGACCGGCATGACCGGCAGATCGACGTCGAACTGGATATCCGGATGGGCGGTCCGCTGCAGGAACACGCCCTGGCGGGTCAGCTCCAGCAGGTTCTCCCGCCGCATCATCGGCGCCGGCATGCGCGCGAAGGACGAGAATTCGTCGACCATCCGCCCGATGTCGCCGACCTGCCGGATAATCGTGTCGGTGCAGAGCGTGAAGGTATCGGGATCGCTCTTGATCTCGGCCAGATATTTCCGCTTCAGCCGCTCGGCCGATAGTTGGATCGGCGTCAGCGGGTTCTTCATCTCGTGCGCAATGCGGCGCGCGACATCGGCCCAGGCGGCCTTGCGCTGGGCCGACAGCAGTTCGGTGATGTCGTCGAAGGTCACGACGTAACCCGGCATGGCGCCGGGCCCCTGCTCGCTCGCGATCCGCACCAGCAGCACCATCGCCCGGGCGCCGACCAGCAGGCGGATCTGGCCCTCGATCAGGCGGTCGGGCCGCTCCATGGCCCCGTGGATCAGCGCCGCCATCTCCGGCACGATTTCCGCGAGCGGCCGCCCCTGCAGCGCCTCGAGGTCGCTGTCGAGCAGGTGAGAGGCCGATTTGTTGGGCAGATTGACCAGCCCGTGCTCGTCGAGCCCGATGACGCCGGCCGAGACGCCCGAGAGCACGGTCTCGGTGAAGCGCCGCCTGAGATCGAGCTGATGATTCGCCTCGACCAGGTCGGTCTGCTGCGTCTCCAACTGCTGGGTCATCAGGTTGAACGCGCGGCTCAGGCTGCCGAACTCGTCATTTTCATCGAGCTCGTCCGTCCGCGCCGACAGATCGCCGCCGCCGACCTTCTCGGCCGCGACGACCAGGCCGCTGATCCGGCGCGAGATCTGGCTGGCCGAATTGACGCCGAACCAGACCGCCGCCAGCAGCAGCAGCAGCGCCGCCGCGCCGAAAATCAGGATGAACTTGATCTGATAGCTCGACCGCTCGCCCTCCAGCCGTTCGTACTGGGTCGCGGCCGCGTTCGTCGCGGTCAGGTGGTTGAGCACGCGCGCATCCACCGGCCGGCCGACATAGAGCATGGCGTTCGGGATCGCCTCGAGCTCGACGATGGCCCGCACCCGGTCGCCGGCCTCGCTCGTCAGGATCGCAACCTCGCCGGTCGCCGCCTTCTTGAGCGCCCAGGGCGGGATCGGCTCCATCGCCAGCGTGGCGCTGAAGGCGGATTGGCCGAGCACGTCGTTGGTCCGCTCGGAGAAGACCAGCGCCTCGGTCAGGCCGCGCTGACGCACCTCATCCTCGATGAAGGCGCTCAAGCCCTGCGGCGTGCGCGCGAAGCGATAGGCGCTGCGGTTGATGTCGGCGGCGACCTCGAGCGCGTCGGCGCGCAGGTTCTGCTGATGCTCTTCCAGATAGGCCTGGGCGACCGCCCGGGATTCCTCGATCGCGGTCCGCACCTTGTCGCTGAACCAGGATTCCATGCCGAAACTGAGGAACAGGTACGAGAAGATCGCGACGATGATGGTCGGCGTGACCGCGACCATGCTGAACAGCACGACCAGGCGGATATGTAGGCGCGAGCCGGCGAGCCCGCGCCGGCGCTGGGTGAAGACCTCGACCAGCCGCTTGGCGACGATCGCGCCGAACACCAGCAGCAGGACCAGATTGAGTGTCAGCAGCAGCATCACGCTGCCGCGGTCCGGTCCGAACGGCGGCGCGCCGGTGAACAGGATGTAGGTCGCGAGCACGGAGACGATCGCCAGCACGCCCAGCACCAGTGCGGCCTTGCGACCAAGCCCGGCACGGGTTGCCCAGAGAGCGAAGCGGTGTCGAAGGGTGGACCTGATTATCGGGCTATCCGTGCTCATCTCGTGACCCAGTGGTGCCGGAGCGCCCGGCATCACCGTCTATCGGTTGGGTGCTTCAAGGACGAAGCACTCACCGCGCCGGCGGGGCCTGCGCCCCTCGGCCGGCGGGCGGCTATTTTAGGCCGCGGACGACCTGGATGTCCAATTCGCGGATTTTCTTGCGCAATGTATTGCGATTGAGGCCGAGTAGCTGGGCCGCCTTGATCTGGTTGCCGCGGGTGGCGGCGAGCGTCAGCAGGATGAGCGGACGCTCGACCTCGCGCAGGACCCGGTCGTAGAGCCCGCCGGCCGGCAGCGCGTCCTTGTGGGCGGCGAAATACTCGCGCAGGTGCCGCTCGACCGCCTGGCCCATGCCCTCGTTCGCCGGGATTTCGCTGGTAGCTGCCGTCGGCGCCGCCTCGGCCAGCTCCTGCTCGATGACGCCGACGTCGATCACTTCCTGGGCATAGAGCGCCGCGATCCGGCGGACCAGGTTCTCCAGCTCGCGGATATTGCCCGGCCAGCGATATTCCTTGAGCAGTTCCATCGCGTCGTTGGTCAGGCTCTTCGGCGGCAGGCCCTCGATCGTGGCCAGGCCGAAGAAATGCCGGGCGAGCGCCGGGATATCCTCGCTCCGCTCGCGCAGCGGCGGCAGGCGAATCGGCACGACGTTCAGGCGATAGTACAGGTCCTCGCGGAACAGCCCCTGACGGATCAGCTGCTTCAGATCGCGATGGGTGGCCGCGACGATGCGGACGTTGGTGCGGATCGCGGTGCGGCCGCCCACGGCGGTATATTCGCCCTCCTGCAGCACACGGAGCAGGCGCGTCTGCGCCTCGATCGGCATGTCGCCGATCTCGTCCAGGAACAGCGTGCCGCCCTGGGCCTGCTCGAACCGGCCCTGGCTGCGCGCGACAGCGCCCGTGAAGGCGCCCTTCTCATGGCCGAACAGCTCGGACTCGATGAGCTCCCGCGGGATCGCCGCCATGTTGACCGCAACGAAATTGCCGTTGCGCCGCTTGCCGTAGTCGTGAAGCGCGCGGGCGACCAGTTCCTTGCCGGTGCCGCTCTCGCCATTGATCATGACGGTGAGGTCGGTGCCCATCAGGCGGGCGAGCACCCGGTAGATCTCCTGCATCGCCTGCGAGCGGCCGATGAGCGGCAATTGCTCGTCGGCATCATGTCCATCGGCATGATGCGGCATGGCGGTGCCGGGCGCCGAGAGCGCACGTTCCACCACGTTCATGAGCTCGCGCAGGTCGAACGGCTTCGGCAGATATTCGAAGGCGCCCCGCTCCGTCGCCTTGACCGCGGTCATCAGCGTGTTCTGTGCGCTCATCACGATGACGCGCAGGTCCGGCCGCATTTTCTTGATGCGCGGCAGCAGGTCGAGGCCGTTTTCGTCGGGCATCACCACGTCGGTGATGACCAGGTCGCCCTCGCCGTCGGCGACCCAGCGCCAAAGCTGGGCGGCATTTCCCGTCGTCCGGACGTCGTGACCCAGGCGGCCCAGCGCCTGGTTCAGCACCGTGCGGATCGCACGGTCGTCGTCGGCGACGAGGATGGTTGAACTCGTCATTCGGCGGCTCCGTCCTTAGTGACCATCGGCAACAGCGCCCGGAACACGGTCCGGCGCGGCTGGCTGTCGAATTCGATGACTCCGCCATGGTCGCCGATGATCTTGGCGACCAGTGCGAGGCCCAGCCCCGTGCCGTTGCGCTTCGTGGTCACGAACGGATCGAACAGGTGGGCCTGCAGATCCTCGGGGATCCCGGCGCCATTGTCCTGAACCGAGACCACCAGGGGCAGATGCACGCGGCTGTCGCTGCCGGGCACCGCAAGCCTGATGCCATGTTGATAAGCCGTGGTCAGCGTGATCTCGCCGCCTTCTTCCGGAACCGCTTCTGCCGCATTCTTGATCAGATTGAGGAAGACCTGCACCAGACGGTCACGATTGCCGCGCACCGGCGGCAAGGACGGGTCATATTCCTCGATGAAGCGGACATGCCGGCCGAAGCCGTTCTGCGCGACCTTGCGCGCGCGCTCCAGCACCTCGTGGATGTTGACCGCGTCCTGCTCGAACGGATGTGGGTCGGAAAACACATCCATCCGGTCGACCAGCGCCACGATCCGGTCCGCCTCGTCGCAGATGAGCCGGGTCAGCTCCTGATCGGCCGAATTGGCCGTCTGTTCTAGCAGCTGCGCGGCGCCGCGGATGCCGGACAGCGGATTCTTGACCTCATGCGCCAGGATCGCCGCCATGCCGGTCACCGATCGCGCCGCGTGGCGATGGGTCAATTGCCGGTCGATCTTCTGGGCGAGCGACAGTGCGTGGAACGACAGGACGACATGGCCGGGCTGCTCGACCAGCGGCGCCACCGAGATGGAGACCAGGCGCTGGCTGAGCCGCGGCGTCTCCAGGTGCATGCCGAATTCCGAGACCGTGCCGTCGGACAGCCGCGCCTGCTCGACCAGGGCCAGGATCGGGCTGTCGGCAGGGACCAGTTCGGTCAGCAGCACGCCGGCGAGTACCGAGGCGCCGGCGTCGAAGAACTGCTCCGCGGCCGGATTGACCTGACGGATATGGCCGCCGTCGTCGACGACGATCACCGGCGTCGGCAAGGCAGCAAGCACGGCGTCCGGATCGATCGGAACGCGCGCCGCGTCGATGGGCCGGGCCCCCGACGACTTTGGCATCATGCCGCGTGGCGCTCGAGCAGCGGATCGTAGAAGCGCAGAATCTGTTCGCGCACCGCTGCGGCGTCATCCATCTGATTGAGGCCCGCGCGGAATTCGGCCGACGCGGGCAGCCCCTTGGAATACCAGGCGACGTGCTTGCGGGCCATGCGGACCCCGGTCTCGCGCCCGTAATGGACCAGCATGTCGTCGAAATGGGTCAGCAGGGCCGCGAGCTGGTCCGCCAGCGTCGGATCGCCGATGCGGCGGCCGGTCCTGAGGAATTCGGCGACCTGACTGATGAACCAGGGCCGGCCGTAGCAGCCGCGCCCGATCATCACGCCGTCGGCGCCGGACTGGTCGAGCGCGGTGCGGGCGTCGTCGAGCGTCACGATATCGCCATTGGCCACGACCGGAATCGACACCGCCTCCTTGACCTGGCGGATGAAGGCCCAATCGGCGGTGCCAGTATAGAATTGCTGGCGGGTGCGGCCATGGACCGTCACCATCCTGATGCCGCATTCCTCGGCGATCTTGGCCAGACGCGGCGCATTGAGATTGGCATGGTCCCAGCCCATACGCATCTTGAGCGTGACCGGCAGCGAGACCGCCTTGACCGTCGCCTCGAGGATCTTGGCGGCGCCGACCTCGTCGCGCATCAGCGACGATCCGGCATGGCCGTTCACGACCTTCTTCACCGGGCAGCCGAAGTTGATGTCGATGATCTGTGCGCCCAGATCGGCGTTGAGCCGCGCCGCCTCGGCCATCACCTCGGGCTCGCAGCCGGCGATCTGCACCGACATCGGGAATTCCTCGGGCGACTTCTCGACCATCTTCATGGTCTGGCGCGTCTGCCGGATCATGGCCTGGCTGGCGATCATCTCGGACACGACCAGCCCGGCGCCATGGCGCTTCACCAGGCGACGGAACGGCATGTCGGTAACCCCCGACATCGGAGCCAGGATCACCGGATCCTGAAGCGTAACGGGGCCGATAGTAATGCTCATTTCCTGCGCACGCCGATCGATTTGCTCAAAGCCTGGGCAGCGTACCGGCGTTTTCTCGCAACTGCAACATTGCAACGGCAGTTTGCTCGAAAAAGAGGCGGAAGCATCCGGGCGGGACGCCGGAAAATAGTGCGTTTGCAATCGAATGAACAGCGCCGGTCACAAATGCCTGATCCGCGCCCGGCATACCCGCGCCCGAACGGCTTGTCCCGCGCGGCGCGGACGGGATAGTGTCCCGCGCCATGAGCGCTCCTTCTTCCTCTTCCGCCCGCATTCCGGCCGTCCAGGTGCTGATCGTGGCGGCCGGGCGTGGCTCCCGCTTCGGCGGACCGCTGCCCAAGCAATATTGCGTGCTGGCCGGTCAACCGGTGTTGCGCCGGACCGTCCAGGCCTTTCTAGCCCACCCCGCCATCGCCGGCGTGCGCGTGATGATCCATCCCGACGACCGCGCGCTCTATGACGCGGCGGTCGATGGCCTGGACTTGGCTGAACCGGTCAATGGCGGCGCCACGCGGCAGGAGTCGGTGCGCAACGGCCTCGAGGCGATTGCGCCTTCCGAGCCCGACCTGGTGCTGATCCATGACGCGGCACGCCCGCTGATTTCGGCCGCCGCCATCGATCGGCTGATCGCCAGCCTCGATCGCCATGTCGCCGCCATCGCCGCAGTACCGGTGCGCGACACGGTGAAGCGTGCGGAGGGAACGCGGATCGCCGATACGGTCGACCGGACCCATCTCTGGCGTGCGCAGACGCCGCAGGCGTTTCGCTTCGCCGACATCCTGGCGGCCCACCGCGCGGCCGCCGGACAAGATCTGACAGACGATGCCGCCGTCGCCGAACGGGCCGGCCATCAAGTGGAGCTGGTGATGGGTGACGAAGACAATTTCAAGATTACGACGGCCGACGACCTCGCGCGCGCCGAACAGGCGGTGCTGGCCCGGCTCGGCGACGTGCGCGTCGGCCAGGGCTTCGACGTCCACGCCCTGGTGCCGGGCGACCATTGTTGGATCAACGGCATCAAGATCCCGCACGACAAGACCCTGCTCGGCCATTCCGACGCCGACGTCGGGTTGCATGCGCTCACCGACGCCATCCTGGGCGCGATTGGTGCCGGCGACATCGGCCAGCATTTTCCGCCGACCGACGAGCGCTGGCGCGGTGCCGCCTCGGACAAGTTCCTGGCCCATGCCGCGAGCCTCGTCGCCGCCAAGGGCGGCATGATCGCCCATTGCGACGTCACGGTGATCTGCGAGCGCCCGAAGATCGGGCCGCATCGCCCGGCCATGACCAAGCGGATCGCCGAAATTCTGGGCCTGTCCGAGGATCGGGTCAGCGTCAAGGCGACGACCACGGAGCAGCTGGGCTTCACCGGGCGCGGCGAGGGCATCGCGGCCCAGGCGATCGCCACGGTCCGCCTGCCCTTCCCCGGCGCCGTCTGAGGATCCGTCGGATGGCGCGGCTGTCCTCGGCCAGCGTGGTCGCGACCTGGTTCGGCGCCGGGCTGGCGCCGAAGGCACCCGGCACCTGGGGATCAGTCGCGGCGCTGCCGTTTGCCTGGGCGATCCAGTCCTGGGGCGGGTCGGCCGGACTGACGCTGGCGGCGGCACTGCTGTTCCTCATCGGCTGGGCGGCGTCCGACCGGCTGGTGGCGACGACCGGCATCAAGGATCCGCAGCTGATCGTCGTCGACGAAGTGGTCGGCCAATGGCTGACGCTCGCCTGCGGGCCGCTCAGCATCCCGGCCTATCTGATCGGCCTGGTGCTGTTCCGCGCCGCCGACATCACCAAGCCGTTCCCGGCCAGCTGGGCCGACCGGAAGGTCGACGGCGGCCTGGGCGTGATGCTCGACGACGTGCTGGCGGCGATCTATTCGGGCTTCGGCCTTTGGCTCATCGACCGGATCGTGGGGCTCTAGATGATCGACGCAGAGGTTCTCGCCGCCGCCGAGGCGCTGCTGGCGCTCGGCCGGGCCCAAGGACTGCGGCTGGGCACGGCCGAATCCTGCACCGGCGGCCTGATCGCCGGCGCGCTCACCGCCATCGCCGGCTCGTCCGACGTGGTCGAGGCCGGGTTCATGACATATTCGAACGAAGCCAAGACGGCGATGCTGGGCGTGCCCGCCGATCTGTTCCCGACGGTTGGCGCCGTGAGCGACGAGGTCGCCGCCGCCATGGCCGTGGGCGTGCTCGACCGCCTGCCCCGGATCGACCTGGCCGTCTCGGTCACTGGCATTGCCGGCCCCGGCGGCGGCAGCGACGCGAAGCCGGTCGGGCTCGTGCATTTCGGCATCGCCCGGCGCGGCCGGCCGGTGGCGACCGTGCACGAAGTCTTTCCCGGTGACCGGGCCGGCGTCCGCCGGGCGACGGTGGTCAAGGCACTGGCGCTGCTTACGGCGGCGATGGCCTGACCGGCCTCAGGGCCTGGCGCAATATTCGGCGGTGCCGATCTCCTGCACGTCATGGACGACAGCGCCGCGCCGCACGACATATTCCGAGAGCCCGACGTGTTGGGTCTCTGAACCCGGCTTCCAGTCGTAGGTGTAGCCGAGCGCGGTGAAGGGATAGCCGGGCCGGTCGAAGCCGACGCGGTAGGAACTCAGCATCTGCTCCAGCACGAAGCGGAGATGCGCCGCAGCCGTCGCCTCGGTCAGGCCGACATGGCGCACATCGGGCACCTCCAGCGAGCAGGAGGTCGTGCCGATGCGCGGATCGGCGCAGGGCCGGAAGACGTCGGCGCTGCGCACGGTGAAGGTGAAGATCTTGCGCTCGCTGCCGTCACCCGGCGGCAGGCCAAGCAGTTGCTGTAGCCGCAGGTTCAGCGTGTCACCGGTCAAACCTTCACAGCGCCGCTTCAGGTCCGGGACGAGCGTCACCCAGACATCGGCGCCGAGCGTGCGGATGAGCTTCCCGGCCGACCGGCTGTCGAGGTCATAGGCCCAGGTCGCGACATCGACATTCTTGGTCGTGATCGGGCTGAGCCGCGCTTCGAGATCGGCCGGCTGCTTGACGGCGGCCTCGCGGATGGCCGCTTCGTACAGTGCCATCGGCGATGGTGGCGGCGGTGGCGCCGGCGGGGGTGGTGGTGCCGCACAGGAACCGAGCAAGCCTGCCGCACCGATCGTCACCCAGCTTCCGAGACGCATCCCCCGATCCCCCCGCAGAAACATGCTCTGCGGCGGATTTTGCTGTGATTCCCGACAGATGGGAACCGGTCAAATCGGGCGCGGCAGGATTCTCGCGGTCACCCCCGGCTCGCCGCTGCCATAGAGCTTGCGCGCCCGCCCCTCGAAGGCGGCGACCATGCGCCGGACCGCCTCGTTGAACAGCACCTCGATCACCTTCTGCAGCATGCGCGAGGAGAATTCGAAATCGACATAGAAGTCGACGACGCAGCCGCCATGGGGGCCGGGCTCGAACTTCCACTGGTTCTCGAGATAGCGGAACGGCCCCTCGGAATAGGTGACGTGAATCCGGTCGGGCCGGGTCAGCACGACGCGCGAGGTGAAGCGCTCGCGGTACATCTTGAAGCCGATAACCAGGTCGGCCGTGACCTCGGTGTCCTTGCGCGTCCGAATCCGGGCCCCCAGGCACCAGGGCAGGAATTCCGGATATTTCTCGATATCGGCCACGAGATCGAACAGCTGGTCCGGCCGATAAGGCAGGAGACGCCGCTCGGCGAACTTCGCCATCGCTGGAAAACGTCCTTCGGGAAGCGTCAGCCCGCCGCGGCGGCGAGCTTGGCCTCGCGCGCGGCGCGCATCCGGGCGAAATCCGCGTCGGCATGGTGCGACGACCGGGTGAGCGGGCTCGACGCCATCATCAGGAAGCCCTTGCCGTAGCCCATCTTGCGATAGGATTCGAACTCTTCCGGCGTCACGAACTTCTCGATCGGATGATGCTTCGGCGTCGGCTGCAAATACTGGCCGATGGTCATGAAATCGACGTCGGCCGCGCGCAGGTCGTCCATCACCTGCAGCACCTCCGGCCGCTCCTCGCCCAGTCCCACCATGATGCCGGACTTGGTGAAGATGCTGGGGTCGACCTGCTTGACCATGTCGAGCAGGCGCAGCGAGTGGAAGTAGCGGGCGCCCGGGCGGACCGTCGCATAGAGCCGCGGCACGGTCTCGAGATTGTGGTTGAACACGTCCGGCCGCGCCGCCGCGACCGTCTCGATCGCCCCGGGCTTGCGCAGGAAGTCGGGCGTCAGGATCTCGATCGTCGTGCCCGGCGACCGTTCGCGGATCGCCTTGATCGTGCGCACGAAATGGTCGGCGCCGCCGTCCTCCAGGTCGTCGCGGTCGACCGAGGTCACCACGACATGCTGCAGGCCGAGGCCGGCGACGGCCTCACCGACATGGTCGGGCTCGTGCGGATCGAGCTTGTCGGGTTGCCCGGTCGCGACATTGCAGAAGGCGCAGGCGCGGGTGCAGACGCTGCCCAGGATCATCACGGTCGCGTGCTTCTGCTGCCAGCACTCGCCGATGTTCGGGCAGGCGGCCTCTTCGCACACGGTGTTGAGCTTGAGTTCGCGCATCAGCCGGCGCGTCTCGTGATATTCCTTGCTGACCGGCGCCTTGACGCGCAGCCAGTCGGGCTTGCGCGGCGACGGACGGTCCGGGTTGGCAGCCTTCTCGGGATGGCGCAGCGCCGCGGGGGCGGGCTCGGGCATCATGCCCTGGTCTTTCACGATATCGTCCGGCATGGGTCCGCTGATCTCATCGGGCGGCGGGCCGCCGCCCCTTAAGGAGCAGCGGCCTCGGCGCAAGGCTTAGAAGTGGATGGCGCGGCCGTACGCGTCAAGCACGGACTCGTGCATCATCTCCGAGAGGGTGGGATGCGCGAAGATGGTTTCCATCAGTTCGGCCTCGGTCGTCTCCAGGTTTTTGGCCACGACATAGCCCTGGATCAACTCCGTCACCTCGGCCCCAATCATGTGGGCGCCCAGGAGTTCGCCGGTCTTGGCGTCGAACACGGTCTTGATCAGGCCCTCGGTCTCGCCCATGGCGATGGCCTTGCCATTACCGATATAGGGGAAGCGACCGACCTTGACCTCGTGGCCCTCGGCCTTAGCCTTAGCCTCGGTCAGGCCGACGGAGGCGACCTGCGGCATGCAATAGGTGCAGCCGGGGATGTTGGTCACGTCCATCGGGTGGGTCTTGAGGCCGGCGATGGTCTCGACCGCGATGATGCCCTCGTGGCTCGCCTTGTGCGCCAGCCACGGCGGCCCGACCAGATCGCCGATCGCCCAGATGCCCGGCTCGCCGGTGCGCAGGTACTCGTCGGTCAGCACATGGGTCTTCTCGACTTTGACCTTGGTGCCTTCGAGCCCGATATTCTCGACATTGCCGACGATACCGATCGCGACGATGACCCGCTCGACCGTGATGGTCTCGGTCTTGCCCTGGCTCTCGATCGTCGCCGCCACGGAATTGGCCGACTTCTTGGCCTCCTTGACCGTGGCGCTGGTGCGGATCTTCAGGCCCTGCTTCTCGAAGCTCTTGCGGGCGAAGGCCGAGATTTCCTCGTCCTCGACCGGCAGGACCCGGTCCATCATCTCGACCACCGTCACGTCGACGCCGAGATTATGGTAGAAGCTCGCGAACTCGATGCCGATGGCGCCGGAGCCGACGACGAGCAGCGACTTCGGCAGCTCCTTCGGCACCATGGCGTCCTTGTAGGTCCAGATCAGCTTGCCGTCGGACTCCATGCCCGGAGCCTGGCGCGCGCGCGCGCCGGTCGCGAGGATGATGTTCTTGGCCGTGAGGTCGGCGACCGGCTTGCCGTCCTTCTCGACCTTGAGCTTGCGGTTGCCGCCGGCGACGCCGTCCAGCCGGCCCGTGCCGTCGAACACCGTCACCTTGTTCTTCTTCAGCAGGTGCTTGACGCCGCCCGACAGCTGGGCCGCGACCTTGCGCGAGCGATCGACGATCTTGGCGATGTCGAAGCTCACGTCCTTGGCCGCAAAGCCATAGGCGTCGAGATGGTGCAGCAGATGGTTGATCTCGGACGTGCGCAGCAGCGCCTTGGTCGGGATGCAGCCCCAATTGAGGCAGATGCCGCCCAGATGCTCGCGCTCGACCAGCGCCACATTCATCTTGAGCTGGGCGGCCCGGATCGCGGCGACGTAGCCACCCGGCCCGCCGCCGACGACGATGAGGTCGAAATTCTGTTCGGCCATGGTCCGGCCTCCCCTTAGAGCAGCATCGACAGCGGGTCTTCGATCAGGCCCTTGAAGGCCTTCAGGAAGGCGGCGCCGACCGCGCCGTCGACCACGCGATGGTCGACCGAGAGCGTGCAGGACATGACCGTCGCCACGGCGAGCGCGCCGTTCTTCACGACCGGCCGCTGCTCGCCGGCGCCGACCGCCAGGATCGCGCCATGGGGCGGGTTGATGACGGCCGAGAATTCCTTGATGCCGAACATGCCGAGGTTCGAGATCGAGAAGGTGCCGCCCTGGAATTCCTCGAGCTTCAGCTTGCCGGCCTTGGCGCGCGCGCCCAGGTCGCGCATCTCGGACGAGATGGTGGCGAGGCCCTTGCCGTCGGCCTGCTTGACGATCGGGGTGATGAGGCCGCCCTCGATCGCGACGGCGACGGCGATGTCGACCTGCTTCCATTGCAGGATGGCGTCGTCCGACCAGGAGGCGTTCGCCTCCGGCACCTTCTTCAGCGCCAGGGCGGAGGCCTTGATGACGAAGTCATTGACCGAGATCTTGAGCCCTTCGGCGCGGCTGTTGAGCTCGGCCCGGGTCTTCAGCAGCGCATCGATCTCGCAATCCACCGTCAGGTAGAAATGCGGCACGGTCTGCTTCGCTTCGGTCAGGCGCTTGGCGATGACCTTGCGCATGCTCGTGTTCGGGATTTCGGTATAGGCGATGTTGCCCGCGAGGGCGACGACCCGGTCCTTGGTGACCGCTGCGGCGGCCGGCGCGGCGGCGGCAGGTGCCGCTGCCGGCTTCGGCGCCTCGGCCGCGGGTGCCGCAGCCGCCTTCGGCTTGCCGGCGGCGGCCTCGATGTCGGCCTTGACGATGCGGCCGTCCGGGCCCGAACCGGTCACGCTGGCGAGATCGATGCCGGCCTGCTCGGCCATGCGCCGGGCGAGCGGCGTCGCGAACACGCGCGCGCCGTGGTCGGCCGCGGCGGGCTTCGGCGCCGGCGCTGCGGCCTTCGGGGCCTCGGCCTTGGCGGGCTCGGCCTTCGGCGCTTCCGGAGTCGGGGCCGCCTTGGGCGCCGGCGCCTTGCCGAGTGCGTCGGCGCTCTCGCCCTCTTCCAGCAGCAGCGCGATCACTTCGTTGACCTTCACGCCCTGGGTGCCCTCGGCCACGATGATCTTGCCGAGCGTGCCCTCGTCGACCGCCTCGACCTCCATGGTCGCCTTGTCGGTTTCGATTTCGGCAATGACGTCGCCGGCCTTGATGGCTTCGCCCTCTTTCTTCACCCATTTGGCGAGGTTGCCCTCGGTCATGGTCGGCGACAGCGCCGGCATCAGGATCTCAATCGGCATTGCATCCCCCTGGAAGGGAACCGGCGGCCGGTCGTTCCCCGACCGGGCCGGTCTCGTTCATTCATGAAAGATTGATGGGATGGCCGGGGCCATCCCATCCATTCAGCGGTAGCAGACTTCCTTGGCGGCCGAGACGATGTCGGCGACCTGCGGCAGAGCCAGCTTTTCCAGATTGGCCGCATAGGGCAGCGGCACGTCGGCGCCATAGACGCGCTTCACCGGCGCGTCGAGCCAGTCGAACGCCTGCTCCATGGTGATCGCCGCGATCTCGCTGCCGATGCCGGCGAAGTGCCAGCCCTCCTCGACCGCGACGACCCGGTTGGTCTTCTTGATCGAATTGACGATGGTCTCGATGTCGAGCGGGCGGATCGTCCGCAGATCGATCACCTCGGCATCGATGCCTTCCTCGGCGAGCTTGGCGGCCGCCTCGACCGCGTACTGCACCATGCGCGAGAACGCGGTGATGGTGACGTCCTTGCCCGGCTTCACGATGCGCGCCTTGCCGATCGGCACGATCCAGTCCGGATCGTCCGGCACGTCGTGGGTCTGGCCATAGACGAGCTCATGCTCGAGGAAGATGACCGGGTTCGGATCACGGATCGCCGCCTTCAGCAGGCCCTTGGCGTCGGACGCGTAATAGGGCGCCACGACCTTGAGGCCCGGGCAATGGGCGTACCAGCTGGCGTAGCACTGGGAATGCTGGGCGGCCACGCGCGAAGCGACGCCGTTCGGGCCGCGGAACACGATCGGGCAGCCCATCTGGCCGCCCGACATGTAGAGCGTCTTGGCCGCCGAATTGATGATCTGGTCGATCGCCTGCATGGCGAAGTTGAAGGTCATGAATTCGACGATCGGCTTGAGGCCGGTGAGCGCCGCACCGACCGCGAGGCCGGCGAAGCCCATCTCGGTGATCGGCGTATCGATCACGCGCTGGGCGCCGAACTCGTCGAGCAAGCCTTGGCTCACCTTGTAGGCGCCCTGGTACTCGGCCACTTCCTCGCCGAGCAGGAATACGTCCTTGTCGCGGCGCATCTCCTCCGCCATGGCGTCGCGCAGCGCTTCGCGCACCGTGACCTGGACATGCTTGCCGGTGAATTCCGGCTCCGCCGCGATGACGGCGGTCTTGGGCGCCGCGGCGGCCTTGGGTTCCGGTGCCTTTTCGGCCGGCTTTTCCGGCGCGGGTGCCGGCGCCTTGGCTTCGGGGGCCGGGGCGGCGCTCGCGTCCTCGCCCTCGCCGGCCAGGCTCGCGATCGGCGTGTTCACCGCCACGTTCTCGGTGCCCTCGGGCACCAGGATCTTGGCAAGCGTGCCTTCATCGACCGCCTCGACCTCCATGGTCGCCTTGTCGGTCTCGATTTCGGCAATGACGTCGCCGGCCTTGATGGCGTCGCCTTCCTTCTTCAGCCACTTCGCAAGCTTGCCCTCCGTCATGGTCGGCGACAGGGCGGGCATCAGGATCTGGATCGGCACGGTGGCTCTTCCTTATGCAATCGTTCGGACGCGGCACCGGCGCTTCGGCGGCCGGTGCGCCGGAGATCAGGCTTCGAGCAGGACGTCGGTCCAGAGTTCGGACGGATCCGGCTCCGGGCTCTCCTGGGCGAATTCGGCCGCGGCGGTGACGAGGTCCTTGACCTCCTTGTCGATCGCCTTCAGCGCGTCCTCGTTGGCGAGGCCGCCGTCGAGCAGCCGCTTGCGGACCAGATCGATCGGATCATGCTCCGTGCGCATCTTGGCCACTTCCTCCTTGGTCCGGTACTTGGCCGGATCGGACATGGAATGGCCGCGATAGCGGTAGGTCATCATCTCGAGGATCATCGGCCCCTTGCCGGCGCGGGCGTATGCTACGGCCTCTTCGGCCGCCTGATGGGTCTCGAGCACGTCCATGCCGTCGACCTGGCGGCCCGGAATGCCGTAGGCGGCGCCGCGCTGGAACAGGTCGGTCGAGGCCGAGGCGCGCTGCACCGAGGTGCCCATGCCGTACTTGTTGTTCTCGATCACGTAGATAACCGGCAGCTTCCACAGCGCCGCCATGTTGAAGCTCTCGTAGACCTGACCCTGATTGATGGCGCCATCGCCGCAATAGGTGAGCGAGACCCGGTCGGTGCCGCGGTAGCGATTGGCGAAGGCCAGGCCGGTGCCGAGCGGCATCTGCGCGCCGACGATGCCGTGGCCGCCGTAGAAATGCTCCTCTTTGGAGAACATGTGCATCGAGCCGCCCTTGCCGCGCGAGTAACCGCCGCTGCGGCCAGTCAGCTCGGCCATGACGCCCTTCGGGTCCATGCCGCAGGCGAGCATATGGCCATGGTCGCGATAGCTGGTGATGACGCTGTCGCCCAGCGTCAGGGCCGCCTGCATGCCGACCACGACCGCTTCCTGGCCGATGTAGAGATGGCAGAAGCCGCCGATGAGGCCCATGCCGTACATCTGGCCGGCCTTCTCCTCGAACCGCCGGATCAGCAGCATCTCGCGGTAGCATTTCAGGAGCTGTTCGACCGAGGGGGTCTTGGCCGCGCCGGTGGCGGGCTTCGTTCTACGCTTCAGGGCCATCTACTGCTCCACGCGCAACAGAAGTGATGCCGCAACCGTTTAGAGGCTGCGTTGCGGCTCTGGCTCCGACCTTAGTGCGGTGCGGCGAAAATGCCAACCGGCTTGCGTTTAATTATTTGTTTTGCAACGCAAAAAGACCCTTAACTCACTTTTGGTTAAGTCGCTGGAAAGGCGAAAAAAGACGACCGGTCCGAGGAGTGTTTGCACGCATCGGCTCCACGAAATTGTCATGAAAGAGGGCATCGCCGCGGGCAATTTGCCGAGAGTGGCGCCCTCCGGCCGGCGCTCATGCTAGGCTCGCCGACGGAACGGGGCTGGGAGCGTTGGGTGCATCTTGCTTGAATGGCTCGCGATCAGCGGTGTCGCACTTTATCTGCTTGCCCTGGCTGCGCTGACGATCGGACAGCGCCATTTCCTCTATTTCCCGGGCGGCGACGCGAAGTCGCCGACCGACGCCGGGCTCGTGGACGGCCAGGAGGTCTCGATCGGGACCGAGGATGGCGAGCGGCTCCACGCCTGGTATGTGCCGCCACGGCCGGGGCGGCCGCTGCTCCTGTATTTCCATGGCAATGGCGGATCGCTCATGGGCCGGGCCGAGCGGTTCAGCGTCCTGACCGCGACCGGCAACGGGTTGCTCGCCGTCGAGTATCGCGGCTATCCCGGCTCCAGCGGCACGACGACCGAAGCCGGGCTGCATCGGGATGCCGAGGCGGCTTACCAATACATTCGAAACTTGAACATCCCGCCCGAGCGGCTTGTGATCATGGGAGAATCGCTCGGCACCGGTCTCGCGGTCGCCCTAGCGGCGCGCCATGCTTCGGCCGCGCTGGTGCTCGACTCACCCTATTCATCGGTGGCCGATGTCGCGGCGGCGCAGTTCTGGCTATTTCCGGTGCGCCTCGTACTGCGCGACCAGTTCCGGTCGGATCTCGCGATCGGCAAGGTCGAGGTGCCGGTGCTGATGGTGCACGGCAGCGCCGACCGGGTCATTCCCCTGGCTTTCGCCGAGAAGCTGTTCGCGCTGGCCCGAGAGCCGAAGCGCTTCGTCCGCGTCGAGGGCGCAGGTCATCTCGCCATGGACACCATGCTGCCGCAGGTGCTCGACTGGATCGATCGGACGGTTCGCTAAAGCTTTACTTCGGCTGGCCGTCGTTGTTGAGGATCACGACTTCGCCGGGCCCGATCAGATTGAGTGCCGCGCGGGCCTGCTCGTCGAGCAGATCGGGATCGAGGTGCTCGGGCCGCAGCAGGGACACCCGGTGGGCGGCCTCCGCCCGTTCCTCGTGGATCTGGGCCGCCTGGAGCTTGGCGGCGCGGATCTGCTGCGTCAGACGCACCCAGGCAATGAGGCCCCGGTCACCTTCGACTAGGTGATAGGCGAAATAGCAGCCGAGCGTCAGGCCGATGAGCGGCCCGATGACCCCGTGTGCCTGCCGGCGGATATGACGACCTATGTCCATGGTGACAAGAGAATCACGGCGCCATGGGGCCGGTCAACTGTGGCAATGCCAGTGAAGCCGAAATCATGCCAAAGAGATGGCTTCAATACTCATTCGAGGCGATCTGCCACGCACGATGGGTTTCATCCGGCGGGCGGGCGCACTCCGGACCCGGCAATGCCAGGGATTCCGGAGTGCGACTCGGGTTCAGCCGCGCAGGACGGAGCGACCCGCATAGCGTGCGGAGTCGCCCAGAAGTTCTTCGATGCGAATGAGCTGGTTGTACTTGGCCAGGCGGTCCGAGCGCGAAAGAGAGCCGGTCTTGATCTGTCCGCAATTGGTCGCGACCGCCAGATCGGCAATCGTCGAATCCTCGGTCTCGCCCGAGCGATGCGACATCACTGCCGTGTAGCCGGCCCGCTGGGCGAGCTGGACCGCTTCGAGCGTCTCGGACAGGGTGCCGATCTGGTTGACCTTGACCAGGATCGAATTCGCCGTGCCGCGCTGGATGCCGTCGGCCAGCCGCTTCGGGTTGGTCACGAACAGGTCGTCGCCGACCAGCTGGAGCTTCTTGCCGACGGCGCTGGTGAGGGCGGCCCAGCCGTCCCAATCGTCCTCGGCCATGCCGTCCTCGATCGAGACGATCGGATAGCGCGCGGCCAGATCCTCGAGATAGCGGACCATGCCGGCGCTATCGAGCTTCTTGCCCTCGCCTTCCAGGTGGTAGAGCCCGCCCTTGAAGAATTCGGTCGAGGCCACGTCGAGCGCCAGCACGACATCGTCGCCCGGCGTGTAGCCGGCGCCTTCGATCGCCTTCATCAGGAAGCCCAGCGCCGCGTCGGCCGACGCCAGGTTCGGCGCGAAGCCGCCTTCGTCGCCGACGTTGGTGTTGTGGCCGGCAGCCTTCAGCTGCTTCTTCAGCGAGTGGAACACCTCGGCGCCGACCCGGATCGCGTCCGACATCGTCTCGGCGCCGACCGGCATGATCATGAATTCCTGGATATCGATCGGGTTGTCCGCATGGGCGCCGCCGTTGATGACGTTCATCAGCGGCACCGGCAGGGTGCGGGCATAGGCACCGCCGACGTAGCGGAACAGCGGCATCGACACCTCGTCGGCCGAGGCCTTGGCGCAGGCAAGGCTGACGCCCAGGATGGCGTTCGCCCCGAGGCGCGACTTGTTCGGCGTGCCGTCGAGATCGATCAGCAGCTGGTCGATGCCGATCTGGTCGTCGGCGTCGAGACCGCTCAGCGCATCGTAGATCTCGCCGTTGACCGCATCGACCGCGTTCTGGACGCCCTTGCCCAGATAGCGCTCGGCATCGCCATCGCGCAGCTCGACCGCCTCATGGGCACCGGTCGAGGCGCCCGAGGGAACGGCGGCACGGCCGATGCTGCCGCTCTCGAGCGTGACATCGACCTCGACGGTCGGGTTGCCGCGGCTGTCGAGAATCTCGCGGGCATGGATGTCGAGGATGGCGGACATCGGTCAGGCTCCTTCGGGAGAGGCTTCTATGGAAGATGGAAACGGCCGCGGAGCGGCCGTCAGTCGAAGCTGGGGATCGGGTTGGCCTTGGCCAGCCGGTCGAACGCGACCAGGGTCTCGAGCAGCGCCGGCATGGCGCGCATCGGCACCATGTTGGGGCCGTCGGAGGGTGCTGCGTCCGGGTCGGGATGGGTTTCCATGAACACGCCGGCGACGCCGACGGCCAGCGCCGCGCGGGCCAGCACCGGCACGAAGCGGCGCTCGCCGCCGCTGGTCGTGCCCTGGCCGCCGGGCTGCTGCACCGAATGGGTTGCATCGAAGATCACCGGATAGCCCGTCTCCGCCATGATCGGCAGGGAGCGCATGTCGGAGACCAGCGTGTTGTAGCCGAAGCTCGCCCCGCGCTCGCAGAGCAGGATCCTGTGGTTGCCGGTGCTCGCCGCCTTCTTGGCGACGTTGGCCATGTCCCAGGGGGCCAGGAACTGGCCCTTCTTGATGTTGAGCGCGGCGCCGGTCCCGGCCGCGGCCAGGATCAGGTCGGTCTGGCGTGACAGGAACGCCGGGATCTGCAGCACGTCGACCGCCTCGGCCGTGGGCGCGCAATGCTCAGGCAGATGCACGTCGGTGATGACCGCGCAGCCGAGGCTCTCGCGGATCTCCGCCAGGATCGGCAGGCCCTTTTCCAGCCCGATGCCGCGCGCGGAAGTGAGCGAGGTGCGGTTCGCCTTGTCGAACGAGGTCTTGTAGATGAGGCCGAGCCCGAGCCTGGCCGTCATCTCGACCAGGGCCGCAGCGGTCTCCAGCGCATGCGCGCGGGATTCGAGCTGGCAGGGGCCGGCAATGAGGACGAAGGGACGGTCGTTGGCGAGTGTGAGCTTGCCGATCGCGACAGTGCGCGGCGTGACGGACGACATGGGTCGCCTCCCCTCTGGCTTAGACGAGCCGCGACTGCTCGAGTGCTGCGCGAATGAACGCCGTGAACAACGGATGCGGCTCGAACGGCTTCGACTTCAGTTCCGGATGGAACTGCACGCCGATGAACCAGGGATGGTTCGGGAACTCGACGATCTCGGGCAGCACGCCGTCCGGCGACATGCCGGAGAACTTCAGGCCCGCCGCCTCCAGCCGCTCCTTGTAGCGGATGTTCACTTCATAGCGATGACGGTGGCGTTCCGAAATGTTGGTGGCGCCATAGGCGTCGGCGACCCGGCTGTTGGGGGCCAGGACCGCCTCGTAAGCGCCGAGTCGCATCGTGCCACCCAGGTCGCCGTCGGCCGAACGCTGCTCCAGTTCGTTGCCGCGGGTCCATTCGGTCATCAGGCCAACGACTGGCTCGTCGGTCGGGCCGAACTCAGTCGAGCTCGCCTTGGGCAGCCCCGCGAGATTGCGCGCTGCCTCGATCACCGCCATCTGCATGCCGAAGCAGATACCGAAGAACGGCACGTTGCGCTCGCGGGCGAACTGCACCGCCTGGACCTTGCCCTCGGTGCCACGCTCGCCGAAGCCGCCCGGCACCAGGATGCCGTTGACGCCGGTCAGGTGATGGACCGCGTCCTCGGACTCGAAGATCTCGGAATCGATCCAGCGCAGCTTGACCTGCACCCGGTTGGCGAGACCGCCATGGGTCAGCGCCTCCGCCAGAGACTTATAGGCGTCGAGCAGGTTGATGTACTTGCCGACGACGGCGATCGAGACTTCGCCCTCGGGCTTGCGGACCGTGTTCACGATCGACTGCCAGCGCTCGAGCTTCACCGGCGGCGAGGCGATGCCGAAATAGTCGCAGACGGCGGCGTCGAAGCCTTCCTCGTGATAGGCGATCGGCACCTGGTAGATCGTGTCGACGTCGAGCGCCTGGATCACCCGCTCCTCGCGGATGTTGCAGAACAGCGCGATCTTCTTGCGCTGGCCCAGCGGGATCTCGCGGTCGCAGCGGCACAGCAGCACGTCCGGCTGGATGCCGAGGCCGAGCAGTTCCTTGACCGAATGCTGGGTCGGCTTGGTCTTGAGTTCGCCCGCGGCCGGGATATAGGGCACGAGGGTCAGGTGCACGAACATCGTGCGTTCCTTGCCGAGTTCGTTCGCCAGCTGGCGAATCGCCTCGAGGAACGGCAGGCTCTCGATGTCGCCGACCGTGCCGCCGATCTCGCACAGGACGAAATCCTCGTCCGTGATGTCGGCCTGGATGAATTCCTTGATGGCGTCGGTGATGTGCGGAATGACCTGCACCGTGGCGCCCAGATACTCGCCGCGGCGCTCGCGCCCGATCACGGTCGAATAGACCCGGCCGGTCGTGACGCTGTCGCTGCGCCGGGCCGAGACGCCGGTGTAGCGCTCGTAATGGCCGAGATCGAGATCGGTCTCTGCACCGTCGTCGGTGACGAAGACCTCGCCGTGCTGATACGGGCTCATCGTGCCCGGATCGACATTGATATAGGGATCGAGCTTGCGCAGGCGGACCTTGAAGCCGCGCGCCTGCAGCAATGCTCCGAGTGCGGCCGAGGAAAGCCCCTTACCGAGAGAGGAGACCACGCCGCCGGTAATGAAAATGAACCGCGTCATGGACAATCACCCTACAACAACCAAACCAGCAAACCAGAGATAAACACACCGCCGAAGCGGTTTAATCATTTCGCCAGCGGAACGCTCGGCTGTTGCGGCTGCGCCGGGGCGGGAGCCGCCGGGGCCGCAGGCGCAGCCGGCTGGGTGGCCGGCGCGCTCTGCGCCGGAATCTGGTCGAGAATCGAGCCGCCACCCGAATGCTGGTGCGCCGCCAGGATCGCGAGCAGCACGCTGGTTGCCATGAAGCAGCCGGCGAGGATCGCGGTGGTGCGGGTCAGCAGGTTCGCCGTCGACCGGCCAGTCATGAAGCCGGACATGCCGCCGCCACCGCCGCCGCCCAGACCGAGGCCGCCGCCCTCGCTCTTCTGGATCAGCACGACGCCGATCAGAGAGACAGCCAAAAGCACGTGGACGACGAGAACGACGATCATCATGGCGGAAGACTTCGATCCTGTGTGCCGAACCCGGGCCGTGACCAGGATCCGGCCCGAAAAAGCCGAGCGGGCGGCGCCCCCGCCGTTACGGCTGATGGGGGCGTCGCCCGTTGATGAGGCTTATCTAATCGGTTCGAGGCACGATAGCTAGTGCTCTTGGCCCGTTCGGGGGAATGTCCCTGGCGCATGCCTCGCGCCGGAGGCACCGAGCCACGTCGCCCCTGGCGGCGCCGCGCGGAGCCCGGCAATAATCCCGCGAGTCCACGTGGCGTTTTCTCAAGGGATTGCAAGTGGTAGATGAACGTCCGAGGGCCAGGGACATCGGCATCGCACCGGGAGTGCTGCAGCCCGGCCCGCTGAACGCGATCACCGACGTTGCCGGCGTGCGCGTCGGCCATGTCACGCTGATCGACGGCAAGGCGATTCGCACGGGTGTTACGGCGATACTGCCGCACGGCGGCAACCTCTATCAGGACAAGCTGCCGGCCGGATTCGCCGTCGGCAACGGCTTCGGCAAGTTTGCCGGCTCGACCCAGATCGAGGAGCTGGGCGAGATCGAGACGCCGATCGTCCTGACCAATACGCTCTCGGTCGGCGAAGCCGTCGCAGGGCTGGTCGACTGGACGCTCGCACAGCCGGGGAATGAGGCGGTGCGTTCGGTCAATGCCGTGGTCGGCGAGACGAACGACGGCTACCTGAACGACATCCGCGCACGGCGCATCACCAGGGACGATGTGCTGAGGGCGATCGAGGCCGCCGTCGCCGGCCCGGTTCCAGAGGGCAATGTCGGTGCTGGCACCGGCACGCAGGCGTTCGGCTGGAAGGGCGGGATCGGGACCAGTTCGCGCGTCCTGCCGGGGGCACGCGGCGGCTATGCCGTCGGGGTCCTGGTGCAGACCAACTACGGCGGCGTGCTGTCGATCGGCGGCGCGCCGGTCGGCAAGGAGTTGGGCCGCCATTTCCTCAAGGGCACCGAGGACGAATACCGGGCGGACGGCTCGATCGTCGTCGTGATCGCGACCGACGCCCCATTGTCCGATCGGAACCTGAAGCGCCTCGCCCGCCGCGCCTTCAACGGCATCGCCGTCACCGGATCGCCGATGGCCAACGGTTCAGGCGACTATGCGCTCGCCTTCTCGACCGCCGAGAGCGTCCGTCGCACCGAAGTGCGCCGCATGGCCGTCACAGCAGTTGACGACCTGCCGAACGACCAGATGTCGCCGCTGTTCCAGGCCGCCATGGAGGCGACGGAGGAGGCGATCTACAACGCCATGCTGCGCGCGACAACGCTGAAGGGCGCGGAAGGCCACGTTCTGCGCGAATTGCCGCTCGATCGGGTGAAGGAGATACTGGCCCGCCACGGGTTCGGCCCCGCGGCGGGCGCTCCGTAGCTAACGGACGGGTGCGGCCTCGACGATCGCCCAGAACTCGTCTGCCTTCAGGCTGGCGCCGCCGACCAGCGCGCCGTCCACGTCAGGGATGGCGAGGACCTCCCGGGCATTCGACGGCTTGACCGAACCGCCGTAGAGAATGCGGACGTCCGCCCCACCATCGAGCTTGCTCGCCAGCAGTGCGCGGATATGGCGATGCATGGCATCGATCTCGTCCAATGTCGGGATGCGGCCGGTGCCGATCGCCCAGACCGGCTCGTAGGCGACGACCAGGGTCCCGGCCGTGGCGCCGTCCGGCACGGAGCCCAGCACCTGGCCGCCGACCACGTCGAGCGCCCTGCCCTCGTCCCGCTCCGCCGCCGTTTCACCGACGCAGACGACCGCGACCAGTCCCTTTGCCAGTGCGGCCGTGGCCTTGGAACGCACCAGCGCATCGCTCTCGTGATGGCCGGCACGCCGTTCCGAATGCCCGAGGATCACCGCATCGCAGCCGAGGTCGGCGAGCATCGCCGCGGAAATATCGCCGGTGAAGGCACCGCTGGCCTCGGGGCTGCAATCCTGCCCACCGAGCCGGACCGGACTGCCGGCAAGCGCCTCGCCGACCAAGCCGACGAGCGTGGCCGGCGGGCAGATCAGGATATCTGCGGCGAGGGCGGATCCCGCCGCCTTCGCCCGCCCTGCCACGGCGCCGGCCAGCGCCGCGCCATCGGCCTTGAGGCCATTCATCTTCCAATTGGCCGCAATCAGCGGCCGGCGTCCCGAATTCATTGCTTCTCCGCTTCCTTCGAGCCGTTTCCGGCACTTCTTTATGGGCGAGCACGCTCCCGGGCTCATTTTCCGAGTTGCAGGGCCCGCTTCGGGCGCTTTATGGTCCGGCACCTTCCATCGGGTGCAGCGTCGCGCCGTTGGGCGCACCATAACGGTTCAGTCTCCAATGCTTCAATTCATCCGCTCCAAGGCAGGGACTTTTGTCGTCAAGGTCCTGTTCGTGCTTCTCATCCTGAGCTTCGGCATCTGGGGCATTGGCGATTTCCTGCGCTCCTCGCCACAGGATGCGACGGTCGCAACCGTCGGCGGCCACAAAATCAACGGCGACGTGGTGCAACAGGCTGTCCGGCAGCAGGTCGATCGCCTGCGCCAGCAGTTCGGTGGCAATTTCGACATGGAGCAGGCCAAGGCGTTCGGCGTCATCGACCAGGCAGTCAACGGGCTGGTGTCGCAGGCGGTGCTGGACCAGGAGGCCGAGCGGCTGCACCTGGCGGTCGGCGACAAGGAAGTGGCGCAGCTGATCCAGAGCGAGCCCGCGTTCAAGGATGCCCAGGGCCAGTTCGACCGCGGCGCCTTCATCGCCCGCCTGGGCCAGGCCGGCTATACCGAGAAGCGCTATGTCGCCCTGCTGCGCTCCGAGCAGCCGCGGATCGACCTCGCCGGCGCCGCCATCGGCACGGCCGGCACGCCGCAGACCCTCGCCGAGCTGCTCTATCGCCTGCGCAACGAAAAGCGCGTGGCCGACTGGGTGTTCCTGCCGGCGAGCGCGGTCAAGGATGTCCCGGCGCCGGACGAGGCGACCTTGAAGGCCTATTACGACAAGCATCCGGCGACCTTCACCGCGCCGGAATATCGCGGCTTCACCGCGCTGGCGCTCACCACCCAGGACGTCGCCGGCGACGTCAAGATCGACGATGCCCAGCTCAAGGACGCCTATGCCCAGCGTCAGGACGAGTTCACCAAGCCCGAGAAGCGGCACCTGCAGCAGATGATCCTCAAGGATCAGAAGGCGGCCGACGATGCCGAGGCGCAGCTCGCCCAGGGCAAGGACTTCGTCAAGCTGGCGCAGGACCTGACCAAGGCCGACGCGGCCGCCGTCGACCTGGGCTCGGTCGCGAAGAACGACCTGCCGACGGAGCTCGCCGACCCGGTGTTCGCCGCCAAGGACGGCGAGGTCGTGAAGCCGGTCCAGACGGCGTTCGGCTGGCACGTGGTCAAGGTCGTCGGCATCGAGGCGGCCGGCGGCAAAAGCTTCGAGGAAGTGAAGCCGCAGCTCGAGGCCGACGCCCGCAAGGAGGCCGAGTCCGACGCGCTCTATGCCCTGTCGAACAAGGTCGAGGACGCGGTCGCGGCCGGTGCCGACCTGGCCACCATCGCCCAGCAGTTCAAGCTGACGCCCTACGTCGTCAAGGCTGCCGACGAGATCGGCAAGGATCCGGACGGCAAGCCGATCCCGGAATTCGCCATCGCCGTCGATGCGCTGATGAAGACCGCCTTCGCCACCGCGCAGGGCCAGACGAGCCGGCTCGAACAGGTTCCGAACGGGTCGTTCTACCTGGTCCGGACCGACAGCGTCACCGCACCGGCGCTGAAGCCGTTCGACGCGGTCAAGGATCAGGCCAAGGATGCCTGGACCGCCGAGCAGCGGACGGCGAAGGTCGCCGAGCAGGCGAAGGCGCTGGCCGACCAGGTGAAGCCGGACCAGCCGCTCGCCAAGCTCGCCGCCGCGCAGAAGCTGCAGCTGTCGACGACCAAGCCGTTCATCCGCACGAATCCGGGCAACCAGGCCGGCGTGCCGGCGCCGGTCGTCGCCAAGCTGTTCGAGCTGCAGCCCGGCGGCATTACCACGGTCGAGACGCCGGACGGCCAGGTCGTGGCCCAGTTGAAGGAAATCCAGCCGGCCGATCCGGTCGCCGACAAGGATAAGGTCACGGCGCTGGCCGGGCAGGTCAACCAGCAGATCGGCGACGACCTGCTGAGCGAATTCGATCAGGCGCTGCGCAAGCTGCACCCGGTCGAGATCCGGCGCGACAGGATCGCCAACCTGTTCTAGCCAGCCAGTTCTGAGGGAACGGTCGCCATGCAGACGCTGCCCGACTTCCCCGCCTTCGCCGAGGCCCACGGCCGCGGCGAGGCGGTCCTGGTCTGGACCACCCTGGTCGCCGACCTGGAGACGCCGGTCTCGGCGCTGATGAAGCTGGCCGACGGCCGGCCGAACAGCTTCCTGTTCGAATCGGTCGAGGGCGGCGCTGTGCGCGGGCGCTATTCCTTCATCGGGCTCAAGCCGGACCTGATCTGGCGCTGCCGGGGCGAGCAGGTCGAGATCAATCGCCAGGCCCGGATCGACGCCGACGCGTTCGAGCCGTCGCCGGATCAGCCGCTTGTGTCATTGCGCAAGCTGATCGCCGAGAGCCGGGTCGATATCCCCACCCCGCTGCCGCCGATGGCCAGCGGCCTGTTCGGCTATCTGGGCTATGCCATGATCGGCCGGGTCGAGCGGCTGCCCGACACCAACCCCGACACGCTGGGCGTGCCCGACGGGCTGTTGATCCGCCCGACCGTGGTCGCGATCTTCGACAATATCGCCGACCGGGTCACGGTCGTGACGCCGGTCTGGCCCGGCGAAGGCGCCGACGCCAAGGTCGCCTATGCCCATGCCCGCGAGCGGCTGGCCGACGTGGTCGCCGATTTCGGCCGATCGCTGCCCTACCGGGCCGAGCGCGAGGCCGATGTCGATCACACGCCGGAGCCGGAGACCAACCTGACGCGGGCCCAGTATCACGCGATGGTCGAGCAGGCGAAGGAATATATCCGCGCCGGCGACATCTTCCAGGTCGTGCCGTCCCAGCGCTTCACCGTGCCGTTCCGGCTGCCGCCGCTGACTTTCTACCGGGCGCTCCGGCGCCTCAATCCCTCGCCTTTCCTGTTCTTCCTCGATTTCGGCGATTTCAGCGTCGTCGGCTCCAGCCCGGAGATCCTGGTCCGGCTGCGCGACGACAAGGTCACGATCCGGCCGATCGCCGGCACGCGCCGGCGCGGCGTCGACGCGGCCGAGGATGCGGCACTCGCCGCCGACCTGCTGGCCGACCCGAAGGAGCTGGCCGAGCATCTGATGCTGCTCGATCTCGCCCGCAACGACGTCGGCCGGGTCGCCCGGATCGGCACGGTCAAGGTCGTCGAGCAGATGATCGTCGAGCGCTACAGCCACGTCATGCACATCTGCTCGACCGTCGAAGGCCAGTTGGACCCGGCGCGCGGCGACATGCTGGATGCGCTGATGGCGGGCTTCCCGGCCGGCACGGTCTCGGGCGCGCCCAAGGTGCGGGCGATGGAGATCATCGACGAGCTGGAGCCGGAACGGCGCAACATCTATGGCGGCGCCATCGGCTATTTCGGCGGCTCCGGCGCCATGGACACTTGCATCGCGCTCCGCACCGCGGTGCTGAAGGACGGCAAGCTCGTCATCCAGGCCGGCGGCGGCGTGGTCGCCGACAGCGACCCCGAGTCCGAGTATCAGGAATCGGTCAACAAATCCAAGGCGCTGGTCCGCGCCGCCGAGGAAGCCAAGCGCTTCGCCGCCGGGCGCTAAAGCAGATTCCGGTACTGCACGAAGCCCGAGCGGTCGGCAATCCGGTCATAGAGCTTCATGGCGTCCTGGTTGGTCTCGTGGGTCAGCCAATGGACACGCGCGCAACCGATGGCGCGGGCATGGGCATAGACGAACTCGATGAGCGCCCGGCCGACGCCGCCGCCGCGCAGGCGCTCGTCGACGTACAGATCCTGTAGATAGATGTAATCGCCGACGGTCCAGCAGGACCGATGCTGGATATGATGGACCAGGCCCACCGCCTCGCCGCCCCGGAACGCCAGCGCGCCCTTCATCGGCTCGGCCGGATCGAGCAGGCGCTTCCAGGTCACGGCCCGGATCTCGTCGGCGATCGTAGTCTTGTAGAAAGTGAGATAGCCGCGCCAGAGCGGATCCCAGCGGTCGTGATCGCCGGCTTGCAGCGGACGGACGGTGATTTCGCTCATGACGCGGGCTCTCCAGCAGCAACAGGTCCTTATCGATACAGCGGCGCATCGGGGCGCAGCAGCACCAGTGCGCCTATGTCCTTGGGGCCACTTCGGCGAATGCCCGGTCGACCGCTTCGATCAGCCGGGCGTGCTCGTCCGCATCATTGACCGGCAACCGCTCCCACAGCTCGCCGGCCCGGATGTCGGCGAACAGCCCCAACGGGTCCTCGTGGAAATGCAAGAAGGCGCGCCCGCGCCGATAGAATACGCCCGGTCGCTTCTCGGCCAGGTCGGCGCGCCGGCGCAGCAGCGCCAGCAGCTGGTCGAGACGGTCGAACGCCGCCGGACCCGCGTGTTTCATCAGCCGCCGGTCTTGGCGAGCGGTGCCGCCTGCGCCTGTTCGCGGGCGACGATGGCGCTCACCGGCACCAGGCGGAAGCCCTTGGCCGCCACCGTCGGCAGCCATTGCCTGAGCTCGGCGATGGTCGCGTCATGGGGATGGCCGATCGCGATGGCGACACCGTTCCGGCGCGCGATCGCCTCGGTCTGGGCCAGCTCGCGCGCGACCTCGGGATCGGTCATGAAATTGTCGAGGAAGACGTCGCGGCCGACGGTCGCCACCCCCATTTGCCGGGCGGTCGCCAGGCCGACCGAATGCGGCGTCGTGCGCGAATCCAGGAAGAACAGGCCGCGCGTGCGCAACTGCTCCAAGACGATGGCCATGCCGGCGGCCGACTCGGTGAATTTGCTGCCCATGTGGTTGTTGACGCCGACGATGCCGTCGACCCGGCCGAGCCCCCAGATCACCCGCCGTTTCAATTCGGCATCGTCCAGGCCGGTCAGCAGCGCGTTCGGGCCGGGATCGACATGGCGCGCCTGCGGCTCCATCGGCATATGCAGCATGATCTCGTCGCCCTGGGCCCGGCCGGCCGCGGTCTGCTTCGCCAGGTCCTCGGCATAGGTCATGAACGAGAGTGTGAGTGGTCCCGGCAGGGTCATGACCTCGGCCGAACGCTTGCGGTCGAGCCCCATGTCGTCGATCACGATCGCGATCATCGGCTGGCCGTTAGCCGGGGCGGATGGCGGGGCATTGCGCCGCCAGGCCGGTTCGCCACGCGGCGCCGGCGGCAGCGGCGCCATGGCGGTCTGCTCGGGCTTCGCCGGCTCGGGCGCCCGCTCGATCGGCGGCGGAGATGCAGTCTCGGCCGAGGGTGCCATGGCCTCCGGATCGTTGCCGACCGGCTTTGCGGCCAAGGGCTTGGCGGCGGTTGTTTCCTCGATCAGCGGCGCCAGCGCGTCCTCGCCGTGATGCTGGGCCGGCTGAACGGCCGGCGGGATCGCGGGATGCGGAAGCGACGCGGTCTTGGTCTCGGGCCGGGGCGGCGCCTCGTGTTCCGGCGGCATCAGCACCAGCGCCAGCAGGCTCGCGCCGGCCGCCAAGGCGGCAACCGAGGCCCAGAGCTGCCACCGTTGTTTGCGCTTGCCCGCCATGCCTCGTCCCACCCGTTAACCTTGAACGGATGTTGTAGCCGGTTCGCCGAAGCGCGTCAGCCGCTTACTGGCCGGACTTGAGACTCAATCCGACCAGCGCCGCGACCTGGGCCGGAGGCAGCGACCGGGCCGCGGCCAGCGTCGCCAGGGGCAAGGGCTGTGGCGGCGCCAGCTCGGCAGTGAGCGAGATCGGCCGTTGCAGGAACGCGACCAGGGCGGCCGTCGCGGGTGCCAGGTCCGGCCCGAGGGCCTCGCCCTGCTGGCGCGCGATCAGGATCAGTTCGCGCCGCGCCTGTTCCGGATCGCCACCCCGCGCCATCAGGCGCAGGACCCGGTCGGCGAGCGAAGCGTCTCGATAGTGCACCGCCGCCCGGGCGAGCTTGACCGTCGCCGGATCGGCGCCGAGTGGATCGTCGACGAGCGATGCCGTGAGCTCGACGCTGCCCAACTCGTCGATCTTGAGGAACGAGTCGTGGATCGTCGCCCGGCCGCTGCCGACGTCGCGGTCGAAGGCGAACCCGATGCCGAGCGTGAGGCGATCGAGAGCAAGCTGACCAGCCAGCGCGGCCATGAACGGTTGCGTGATCTCGTTCGGGTCGAAACGCAGGCCTTTGACGCTGAGCGCCGCCGACACCGGCTCACCCTGAACGACCGCCACGTCGGACAGGGCGAAATCATCGAGCGACACCGGGGCTTCGCCCGACTGCTCCAGCGTGAAATCGGCGTACTCGATCCGTTTCAGCGCCAGGCCGTCGAACAGCGCCGGCGCGAGGCTGGCGGCATCGAGCAGGCGGGTCGCCACCTGCCGGACATCGATGCCGCTGAAGCCCAGCCGCCCGATCTTCGCGGTCCCGCCGGACAGGGCACTGAAGGACAGGCCTTCGCCCGCCATGTCCTGCCAGACGCCGCGGTCGAGCGTGTTCGTGGTCACGCGGGCGATCTCATAGCTGAACGGCTGATCCGGGATCGCCGCGTTCGGCAGGGTCCGGCCCGCGGCCTTCAGGCCGACGGTCTCCTGGCGATCCCAGCCGAACCCCAGCACGATCGCGGCCTCGAAGCGCGCCAGATCCAGCATCGCCTCCGGCGACAGCGGCTGGTCGGCCTCCCGCGCGCCGCTGATGTCCTTGAGCGTCGGCAGGCCCGGATGCAGCAGGGCTGCCGGATAGACCCGCGCCCCGACCAGCCGTTCGCTCTCGAGATCGGCGGTCTGCACCGCGCTCTGCACATGCACGCCCTCGAGCCGGATCTCGTCTGCGAGCGGCAGCGCCTGGTCCAGCCGCCAAGCCGCCGGGTGCCTCGCCGCGTCGTTCCAGCCGTCCGCCAGCGCCAGATTTGGATGGACCAGGTCGAGCCGGTCGATCGAGCCATCGAACAATCCACTCGCGAGCGCCGCATGCACCGCGATGCCATGGACCTCGGCCGTGCCCAATGGCGAATAGCTGGCGCTCGCGTAGGTGACGGCATAGCCCGGCGGCAGCGTGTGCAGGAACTGGTCAAGCGCCTCCCGGAAGCGGGCATCGAAATAGGCCCCGAGCCCCCAATAGCCGATGCCGGCCGCGACCAGCACCGCCGACACCGCAAGCCCGACCCGACGCATGAACGCTCCAATCGACGGTTGTTCCGACGGCAGCGACGCTACCATGCCCGTCCCGGGCCAAGCGAGCGCATGACGCGGTCGCGGGCTCGCCCTGCCGCCTCGCCCGGAATTCTTCCGTGCCCGCGGCCTTTCGAGCGCCCGTCCTAGCTGCTATATGGGGAATTCCGCCGGCCGACTCGGGTGCCGGCCGGCAGCCACGGGTCCGCATACCGATGTTCCTGCTCATCGATAACTACGACAGCTTCACCTACAATCTCTGGCATTACCTGTCGGAGCTTGGAGCCGAGATCAAGGTCATGCGCAACGACGCGCTGACCGTGGCCGAGGCGCTGGCGCTGAAGCCGCAAGGGCTGATCATCTCGCCGGGACCCGGTACGCCGGTGCAGTCGGGCATCACCGTGCCGATCGTCGAGGCCGCCGGTTCCCTGCCGGTGCTGGGCGTGTGTCTCGGCCACCAGGCGATCGGCGAGGCTTTCGGCGGTCGGGTCGTGCGCGCGCCGGTGCCGATGCACGGCAAGCTGAGCCCGGTCCGCCACCAGGACGGCGGCCTGTTCCAAGGCCTGCCGAACCCGCTGACCGTGACGCGCTACCATTCGCTGATCGTCGAGCGTGCGAGCCTGCCGACGTCGCTCAAGATCACCGCCGAGACCGAAGACGGCATCATCATGGGCCTCGAGCATGTCGAGCGGCCGATCCATGGCGTCCAGTTCCATCCGGAAAGCATCGCGTCCGAGGCCGGCAAGCCGCTGCTCGCCAATTTCCTGACGCTCGCTACCGGCCGAAAGATCGCGGCATGACACAGCCGAATTTCAAGGGCTGGCTGGCCGAGCTTGCCAACGGCAAGCGGCTCGACGAGCGCGAGGCCGAGGCGGCGTTCGACATGATGATGTCGGGCGACGCGACCCCTTCGCAGATGGGCGCCTTCCTAATGGCCCTCAGGCTCAGGGGCGAGACGGTCGAAGAGATCACCGGCGCCGCGCGCAGCATGCGCGCCCGGGTGCTGGCGATCGACGCGCCGCCCGGGGCCATCGACACCTGCGGCACCGGCGGCGACGGCAGCGGCACCTTCAACATCTCGACCGCCGCCTCCTTCGTCATCGCCGCCTGCGGCGTGCCGGTCGCCAAGCACGGCAATCGGGCGCTCTCGTCGAAGTCGGGCGCCGCCGACGTGCTGACGGCGCTCGGCGTCAACATCGATGCGCCCATGTCGCTGGTGCGGCAGGCGATCTGGGAAAACCATGTGGGCTTCCTGATGGCACCGCGCCATCACGGCGCCATGCGCCATGTCGGCCCGACCCGGGTCGAGCTCGGCACCCGCACCATCTTCAACCTGCTGGGCCCGCTCACCAATCCGGCCGGCGTCAAGCGCCAGGTCATGGGCGTGTTCGCGGCCAAATGGGTGGCACCGCTCGCCGAGGTGCTGCAGCGGCTCGGCAGTGAATGCTGCTGGGTCGTCCATGGCGACGGGCTCGACGAACTGACGACCGCCGGCACCAGCCATGTAGCAGCCCTCAAGGATGGCCGGATCGAAAGCTTCACGCTGACCGCCGCCGACGCGGGCCTGCCCCAGGCCCGGCGCGAGGACCTGCTGGGCGGTTCGCCCGAGGACAATGCCGAGATGATGCGAGCCCTGCTCGGCGGCGCCAAGGGGCCGATCCGCGACATCGTGCTCTTGAACAGCGCCGCAGCCCTGGTCGTCGGCGGCAAGGCCGCCGATCTCAAGGCCGGCGTCAAGCTCGCGGCCGAGGCACTCGAGAGCGGTGCTGCCCGCCGGGTGCTGGAGCGGCTGATCGAAATCACCAATTCGGTGGAAACGGCCTAGGATCCAATCATGAGCGACATCCTTGCCGAAATCGTCGCGCGCAAGCGCGCCGACCTGAAAGCCGTCACCGCCGGTCGGCCCTTCGCCGAGATCGATCGGGCGGCCCGCGCCACGCCCGCCCCGCGTGGCTTCGCCGCCGCCATCGACGCCAAGCTCGCGGCCGGCCGCTATGCGCTCATCACCGAGATCAAGCGAGCGTCGCCGTCCGGCGGGCTGATTCGGCCCGATTTCGATCCGGCCGCCCTCGCCCGCGCCTATGAAGCCGCCGGCGCGGCCTGCCTCTCGGTGCTGACCGACGGGCCCTATTTCCAGGGCACGTTCGACCATCTCCAGACTGCGCGCGCGGCCGTTAGCCTGCCCGTGCTGCGTAAGGACTTCATGGTCGACCCCTACCAGATCGCCGAAGCCCGGGCGATCGGCGCCGACTGCATCCTGATCATCATGGCCGCGCTCGACGATAATCTTGCCGCCGAACTGGCCGCCGCCGCGCGCGACTACGGGCTCGATGCACTGGTCGAAGTCCACGACCGGGCCGAGCTGGATCGCGCGCTGGCACTCGACGTCCGCCTATTCGGCATCAACAACCGCAACCTGAAGACGCTCAAGACCGATCTGGCGACGACGGAGGCGCTCGCCGCCGCCGTGCCGCCGGACCGGGTGCTGGTCAGCGAGAGCGGGCTCAAGACCGCGGACGATCTGGCCCGCATGGCGGCGGTCGGCGCCCGTACCTTCCTGGTCGGCGAATCGCTGCTGCGCCAGGATGACGTGACCCGGGCGACCCTGCGCCTGCAAGGGCTCGCGGCATGAGCGGCCTCACCCATTTCGATGCGGAAGGCCGCGCCGTCATGGTCGACGTCTCCGACAAGGCGGAGACCGCGCGGATCGCCGTCGCCCGCGGCTCGGTCACCATGGCGCCCGAGACCCTGGAGCGGATCCGCGCGGGCACGGTCGCCAAGGGCGACGTGCTGTCGGTCGCCCGCCTCGCCGGCATCATGGGCGCCAAGCGCACTCCCGACCTGATCCCGCTCTGCCATCCGCTGGCGCTGAGTTCGGTCAAGCTCGACCTGACCCTGGCGCCCGAGCGGAACGCGGTCGAGATCGAGGCGACCTGCAAGCTGAAGGGCCGGACCGGCGTCGAGATGGAGGCGCTGACCGCCGTGTCTGTCGCCGCCCTCACCATCTACGACATGGTCAAGGCGGTCGACCGGTCCATGGTGATCGGCGAGATCCGCCTGGTCCACAAGTCCGGCGGCAAGTCCGGCACCTGGGAAGCCGTGGAATGATTTCGGTCGACGATGCCCTGAAGCGGATCCGCGACAGCCTGACGCCGCTCGGCGCCGAGCAGGTATCCTTGAGCGAGGCCTACGGCCGGGTGCTGGCCGAGGATCTGGCGGCGCGGCGGACCCAGCCGCCGTTCGCGGTCTCGGCCATGGACGGCTATGCCGTGCGCGCGGCCGATATCGCCCGCCTGCCGACGCGCCTCAAGCTGGTCGGCTATGTCCAGGCCGGCGGCCGCCACGACGGCCAGGTCGGGCCCGGCGAGGCCGTGCGCATCTTCACCGGCGCCCGGCTGCCCGACGGTGCCGATGCGGTCGTGATCCAGGAGGATACCGAGGCCGGCGACGGCGAGGTGCTGGTGCGTGACACGGTCGGCCCGTTCGAGCCCGGCCGGCACGTCCGCCAGGCGGGCATCGATTTCGTCGAAGGCCAGATCGGGCTCAAGGCCGGGCAGCGGCTGACGGCGCGCGACGTCGGCCTGGCGGCGGCGATGAACCGGCCCTGGTTGTCGGTCCACCGCCGGCCGCGAGTCGCGATCTTGCCGACCGGCGACGAGGTCGTGCTGCCGGGGGATCCGCTCGGCCCGAACCAGATCGTCAGCTCCAACGGTGCCGCTCTCGGCGCGCTCGTCGCCGCGGCCGGCGGCGTGCCGATCCAGCTCGGCATCGCGCGCGACGATACCGACGTGCTCAAGACCATGGCGCTCGGTGCCGCCGGCGCCGACCTGCTGGTGACGATCGGCGGCGCCTCGGTCGGCGAGCATGACCTGGTCAGGAAGGCATTGGGCGAACTCGGCCTGTCGGTCGATTTCTGGAAGATCGCCATGCGGCCCGGCAAGCCGCTGATGTTCGGCCAGCTCGGGACGACGGCGGTGCTGGGCCTGCCCGGCAACCCCGTCTCGGCGCTCGTCTGCGGCATGCTGTTCTTGCGCCCGGCCCTCGAGCGGCTGCAGGGCCTGGCTGGAGACGGGCCAGCCCTCGAGCCGGCCCGGGCCGGCGCCGGCCTCAAGCTCAACGACGGCCGGCAGGATTATCTGCGGGCGCGGCTCAGCCGGGACGCCGATGGCGCCCTGGTCGCCACGCCCAACGCCAAGCAGGACTCCTCGATGATGTCCGCCCTGGCCGGCGCCGACTGCCTGATCGTCCGGCCGCCGGCGGCGGCGGCGGTCGCGGTCGGTGGGCGTATCGACATCATCCGCCTGTCGGACAGTAATGCGCTCCTCTGATCGGAGCGGATGCCACCGCTTCGACACTTGACCAGAGCCGAGAACTAAACTAGAACATCAATCGGTGTTTAGGTTTTGTTCCATTGTCGTCAAAACGGCCTTCGGCCCCCGGCGACGCCACAGGTGAGGTACGGCGCAATGTTGACGAAGAAGCAGCATGAACTCCTGGTCTTCATCAACGAGCGCCTGGCCGAGAGCGGCGTCTCTCCCTCCTTCGAGGAGATGAAGGAGGCGCTCAACCTGAAATCCAAATCGGGCATCCACCGCCTGATCAGCGGCTTGGAGGAGCGCGGCTTCATCCGGCGCCTGGCCCATCGGGCGCGCGCGCTCGAGGTCGTCAAGCTGCCCGACGCGATCACCGCCGCAGCGGCACCGGCCGCGGCCAAGGCTGCCGAGCGCGGCGGCAAATTCTCGCCGACTGTGATCCGCGGCGACTTCAAGTCGGCCCTTCCGGGCATCCCGCCGGGCGCCGAGGCGGAAGCCGTGCAATTGCCGCTCTATGGCCGCATCGCCGCAGGCACGCCGATCGCGGCGCTGCGCGACACCAGCAACATGATCGGCATTCCCGCCGCGATGCTGACCGGAAGTGCCGAGCATTATGCCCTGGAGGTTGCCGGCGACAGCATGATCGACGCCGGCGTGCTCGATGGCGATACGGTTATCATCCAGCGCTGCGACAGTGCCGACAACGGCACGATCGTCGTCGCCCTGGTCGACGACGAGGAAGTCACCCTGAAGCGCATCCGCCGCAAGGGCGCCTCGATCGCGCTGGAGCCGGCCAACAAGACCTACGAGACGCGCATCTTTGGGCCGGACCGCGTCAAGGTGCAGGGCCGGCTGGTCGGGCTGATGCGGCGCTACTGATCGGCATCGCCCGGGCATCCGGCACCCACGGCCGCTCGCCGCGCCAGGCATTGGCGCTCTCGATCCGCAGCGGCTCGTCGAGCCACAGGGCGGTCGCGCCATTGCGACGAAGGTCGCCGAGGTCGACCAGGCGGGTCCGTCCGCGGCAGCTGCGGGGCGCCCGCACCAGCGACAGGACCAGATCGGACGCGCGGCATTCCTCGTCGAGCGCTCGGATTTCACGGACCAGCGCGATGCGCCGGCCGTTGCGCCGAAGAATGCAGGCGTCGGCGTCGCAGCGAAGCGCCCCCTCCTCGACCGCCTCCCCGGCTGATGGCAGCCGTCCCGACGGGATGCCGCCCGCCGCCCGAACCCAGCTTTCCGCGACCAGCCGGTCGGCGCGCTCCGACGACAGCAGATAGCCGCCGCCCGAACGGATGGCGACCAATCCGCCATCGCCGGCCAGCAGCAGATCCGGCGGATGCGCCGCGGTCAGGCTCGCGACCCCGGCAAGCATCGGCAATACGCCCCAACGGCGCCAGGCCGTGCGCCAGAGTGCCAGCCACAGGCCGCCGGCGACGATCAGCAGTAATCCCCAGTCCGGCATCGACGGCAGGTCGAGCGCGGCACTCGGCAGGCCGGCGGTCCAATGGGCGACCCGCTCGATCAGTTGGATACCCCAACCCATCGGCACGAGCCCGACGGCCTCCAGTCCGAACGGCATGAGCAGGCAGGACGCGAGCGCCCAGGGCATCACCCAGACGCCGGCCAGCGGCACGGCGACCAGGTTGGCCGGCACCGAGAACAGCGCAAAGCGGTTGAAGTGATAGATCGCGAAAGCGGCGGTGCCGAGGGTCGCGACGATTGTCGTCAAGGCGATGCCCAGGAGATGGACCAGCCCGTGGCCGATCGGCCCGGCGTCCTGATTCAGCCGGCCGAGCCGCGTTCCCCAGGCCTCGTAGAAGGCGATCAGGCCGAGCACGGCGGCGAAGGACATCTGAAAGCTGACGCCCATGATCGCGACCGGGTCGATCGCCATGACCAGGAACGCCGCCCAGGCCAGGCTGCGCATGCTGACCGGCTGCCGGTCGATCAGGATCGCCAGCAGCGCCAGCGCACATATAACGAAGGCACGTTGGGTCGGCACTGCCGCACCGGAAATCGCGAGATAGAGCGCCGCGATCACCAGCGCGGCGAACGCCGCCCATTTCTTGATCGGCCGCCGCAGTGCCACCCGCGGCATCAGCGCGAGGGCGGCGCGGATCGCGAAGAAGGCAGCGCCGGTCGCGAGCGTCATGTGCAGCCCGGCGATGACCAGCAGATGGGCGAGGCCGGAATCCCGGAAGTCCCGGTTGATCGCCTCCGGAATGGCGCCGCGTTCGCCGGTGATGATGGCGGCGGCGATGGCGCCTTCCGGCCCGGACAGGGCCGCGTGGATCCGCGCGGTCATGGCGCTGCGCATCGCGCGCAACGCCGTCGCCAGGCCGCTATGGGGTGCCGGCACGATGGTCGCGGGGGCGACGGCGAAGCCGACCGCGCCCAGCCGCGCAAAGAAGGCCTGCCGCTGAAAATCGAAGCCGCCGGGCAAGGCCGGTGCCGGTGGCGGCATGAGGATGGCGGACAGTTGCAGACGGTCGCCGACCTCGGGCGCGGCACTGCCCGCCTTCAACCGGACGCGGACCCGCGCCGGTGTCCGCTCCGGCGTCAGCCGATCGACGTACGGCGCGTCCAAGGTGACGCGAATACCCTCGGTCAGCGTCTCGACATCCAGGACCCTGCCGTCGAGCGCGACCGGTCCGATGCGACGGTCGAGCATCGGGGCCTGGGCGCGCCGGGTTTCGAGCTGGGCGGCGGCGAAGCCGCTCGCCATCAGGCATAGCGGCAATGCCGCGAGCAGCAGGGTCGGCGCCAAGGGATGAAGGCTGCGGCGGGCCCAGAGGCTGACGCCGGCGAGCGGGATCGCGGCGGCAAGGCCCAAACCATCCCAGGGCTCGCTGCGCAGGGTGAAATAGCCGCCGATGCCGAGCGCGAAGGCGACCGGCAGCCAGAGCACCCAGCGTTCCCGCTCGGCGACCAGCCGCGCCAGCAGCGCCCGAGCGACCTCGGCCGGGTCCATGCCCAGCGGCGATCGCCAGGCGGCGCCAGCCATTCCCCTTCCCGCCGCCTCGTCGACCATCGGTCCGCCTCGCGCTCAAGACGCAATCGCTGGAGGACTATAATACCGGGGTTGCACCCGGAGCCAGCCGCGACATGCGGCCGTCCGATCCGGCCGCTCTCACCCGGTCGATGCGTGCCATCTAGTCTCTGGCGATTATGCCGCGCGGTGCTATGGTCGCGACCGCTTGGCGTCCAGCCAATATCCAATCGCCCGAGTGACCGATGACCGTTACCGTCCGCTTCGCCCCCTCGCCGACCGGCTATCTCCATATCGGCGGCGCCCGCACCGCGCTCTTCAATTCGCTGTTCGCGCGCCATCACGGCGGCCGCTGCCTGCTGCGCATCGAGGATACCGACCGGGCCCGCTCGACGGAACCGGCCATCAAGGCGATCATTGACGGCCTCGCTTGGCTCGGCCTGCCGTTCGACGGCGAGATCGTGATGCAGTCGGAGCGCGCACCGCGCCATGCCGAGGTCGCCCATGCCATGCTGGCCGCGGGCACCGCCTATCGCTGCTATTGCTCGCCGGAGGAGCTCGAGGCGATGCGCGAGAAGGCGCGGGCCGCCGGCAAGCCGATCCGCTATGACGGCACCTGGCGCGACCGCGATCCGGCGCAAGCGCCGGCCGGCGTGAAGCCGGTCATCCGGTTGCGCGCGCCGCAGACCGGCTCGACCGTGATCCAGGACGGCGTCCAGGGCGAGGTCAAGGTCGACAACGAGCAACTCGACGACCTGGTCCTGCTCCGGGCCGACGGCACGCCGACCTACATGCTGTCGGTCGTGGTCGATGATCATGACATGGGCATCACCCATGTGATCCGCGGCGACGACCATCTGACCAATGCGTTCCGCCAGACCCAGATCTACCTGGCGAACGGTTGGGCGGTGCCGCAGTTCAGCCATATCCCGCTGATCCACGGGCCCGACGGCGCCAAGCTGTCGAAGCGCCACGGTGCGCTCGGCATCGAGGCCTATCGCGACATGGGCTATCTGCCCGAGACGCTGCGCAACTACCTGCTGCGGCTCGGCTGGGGCCATGGCGACGACGAGATCATCACCGACGCGCAGGCGATCGAATGGTTCGACCTGCCGGGCATCGGCCGCGCGCCGGCGCGGCTCGATTTCGCCAAGCTCGACAATCTTAACGGCCATTACATCCGTCTGGCGGACGACGCACGCCTGGTCGATCTGCTCGCCGACCGGATCGGCCCGTTCAACCAGGCCCAGCGCGCGATTTTGCTCGCCGCCATGGGCGGGTTGAAGTCCCGCGCGAAGACGTTGGTCGAACTCGCTGAAAACGCTCGTTTCTATGTCGCGACTCGCCCGATCCCCCTCGACGAGAAGGCCAAGGCCCAGGGCACGCCCGAGGCCCGCGCCCTGCTCGGCCGCCTGGGGACGGCGCTCGAGAGCCATGCCGACTGGTCGGAGGCCGCCCTGGAAGCTGCCATCCGTGCCTTCATCGAGACCGAGGGCGTCAAGCTCGGCGCGGTCGCCCAGCCGCTGCGCGCGGCACTGGCCGGCGCCGTGACCTCGCCCGGAATCTTCGAGGTGATGGCGGTGCTCGGCCGCGATGAGGCGCTTGGCCGCATCGGTGATTTTTCGACTCACGAGGGTGTTTGAGTGATCCCTGATGCACGATATTTGCTAAGATGTGCGGAGCAGCATATGGTGCGCCCGCGCGCCGCCGCCGCATCCCTTTGCCTCCCATAGGGGACATTTCCGAATGGACAGCAAAACCTCAGCCTCCGGCTCGGCAGCCAAGACCGAGACGGTCACGCTGACCGACAATTCGACCGGCACGCAGGTCACCCTGCCGTTGATCTCCGGTACGGTCGGCCCCAAGGTCATCGACATCCGCAAGCTCTATGCGGAGACCGGCCATTTCACCTTCGATCCGGGCTATACGTCCACCGGCTCATGCGAATCGAAGATCACCTATATCGACGGTGACAACGGCGTGCTGCTCTATCGCGGCATCCCGATCGAGGAACTGGCCGACCACAGCGATTTCCCCGAGACCTGCTATCTGCTGCTGAACGGCGAACTGCCGACGGCGCAGGAGAAGATCAAGTTCGAGCGCGACATCACCATGCACACGATGTTGCATGAGCAGCTCGCGACCTTCTATCGCGGTTTCCGTCGCGACGCTCATCCGATGGCCGTCATGTGCGGCGTCGTGGGCGCGATGGCGGCGTTCTATCATGATTCGACCGACATTCATGATCCGGAACAGCGCAAGATCGCCTCGTATCGGCTGATCGCCAAGATGCCGACGATCGCCGCGATGGCCTACAAGTATTCGGTCGGCCAGCCGTTCATGTATCCGAAGAACTCGCTGAAATATGCCGAGAACTTCCTCTACATGTGCTTCGGCGTGCCGTGCGAGGAATATGTCGTCAGCCCGACGCTCGCCAAGGCCATGGACCGGATTTTCGTCCTCCATGCCGACCACGAGCAGAACGCGTCGACCTCGACCGTCCGCCTGGCGGGCTCGTCGGGCGCCAACCCGTTCGCCTGCATCGCCGCCGGCATCGCCTCGCTCTGGGGTCCCGCCCATGGCGGCGCCAACGAGGCCGTGCTGAAGATGCTCGACGAGATCGGCCACAAGAGCCGTATCCCCGAGTTCGTCAAGCGCGCCAAGGACAAGAACGACACGTTCCGTCTGATGGGCTTCGGCCACCGGGTCTACAAGAACTTCGACCCGCGCGCCAAGGTGATGCGCCAGACCTGCTATGACGTGCTGAACGAGCTGGGGGTCCATGACGACCGCCTCGAACTGGCGATGGAGCTGGAAAAGCTGGCGCTCGAAGACGATTACTTCGTCGAGAAGAAGCTCTATCCGAACGTCGACTTCTATTCGGGCATCATCCTGAAGGCGATGGGCTTCCCGGTCTCGATGTTCACCGCGCTGTTTGCGGTGGCGCGGACCGTGGGCTGGGTCTCGCAGTGGAACGAGATGATCGAGGACGAAGGCCAGAAGATCGGCCGTCCGCGTCAGCTCTACACCGGTACCGATCGGCGGGCGTATGTGCCGCTGACGGCGCGTGGATAACGGCTTCCATAGACTAGACGACCACCCGAAGGGCGGCGAGCCGCTGGATCGACCATTCGATCCAGCCTCGACCATCCTTCGGGGGGCGCGCTTGGTTGCGGCCAACGACAATCGAGCGCCCCTGCCGCTGCGCCTGAAGCGGCTGGCCCTGCTGCTGATCGCCGGCGGTGTCGCGATCTGGCTGTTCTGGACCGGCCTGCGCTAGCCGGTTTGCGCCACCGCCCCTGAACCCCCGGGACGACCGCCCAGCCGATCTCATGGATCATCCGAAGATCCGTCCGCAATAATCGATCGAACAAGCTCCATCGTTCGCCTCTCGCACTTCGTGATTGAATGCTATCGGCATTTCACGAAGGATACCGATCTGTCCCCTTTCGACCCACGCGCAGCGGGGGCCGTCACGGAGGTGGTGCGATGATCCTCTACTGGTCGATCCCGGTGCTGATCCTCATCGCGACGATCGAAGGCCTGGTGCTGTCGCGCACCGGCCGGCGGGACTATGACTGGGGCGCCTATTTCGCATCGCTCGGCGACTTTCTCGGCCGCACAATCATCGATATCGGCACGCTCAGCCTCCTCGGCCTCGGCTATCGCTGGATCTGGCAGCACCGGATCTGGACCGTGCCACTCGACGATTGGTCGGCATTCGCGCTGCTCTTCATCGGCCAGGAATTCGCCTATTATTGGGCCCATCGCTCGGCCCACCGCCTGCGCTGGTTCTGGGCGACCCATTCGGTCCATCACTCGTCGAACCAGCTCAACCTCTCAGCCGCCTACCGCTTCGGCTGGACCGGGCGGCTCAGCGGCAGCACGATCTTCTACCTGCCGCTCATCTGGCTGGGCTTTCCGCCGCGGGCCGTGTTCGTCACCTTGGCGCTCAACCTGCTCTACCAGTTCATGCTGCACGCGACCTGGATCCCGAAGCTCGGCTGGCTCGAATATCTGTTCAACACGCCCTCGCACCATCGCGTGCACCATGCCGCCAATCTCGATTATCTCGATGCGAACTACGGCGGCGTGCTGATCGTCTTCGACCGGCTGTTCGGCACCTTCCGCGCCGAGCGGGCGGACCTGCCGTGCCGCTACGGGCTGGTGACGCCGCTCACGGCACGCAACACGGTCGCCATCGCCTTTCATGAATGGCGGGCGCTGGCGCGCGATCTTCGCCAGGCGCGGAGCATGCATGCGGTCTGGCTCCACCTGTTCGGGCCCCCGGGCTGGCGTGCCGACGGCGCCGGGCGGACGACCGAGGACCTGCGGCGATCGGCCGAGGTGCCATCGCCGGCGGCGGCCCCGGGCGATTAGGCGGACTTGGAGCGGGTCAGGCCTTGGCCGCGACCAGTTCCAGGATCTTGTCGGCGGCCTTGAGGCTGGGAGCCTCGCCATCCAGGCCGATCTGCAGCAGGGCAGCCTGGGCCCCTTCGATCTGCACGCGACGGGCCTCGGGATCGCGCAGCAGGCGCTCCACCTCGGCGGTCAGGCGCTCGGGCGTGCAATCATGCTGCAGCAATTCGGGAACGAGCGGGCGGTCGAGCAGCAGGTTGATCAGGGTCGCGTAGGCGATCTTGACCGTACGGCTGACGACGAAATGGGTCGGTCCCCAGATGCGATAGCCGATCACCATCGGAACCCGCGCCATGGCAAGCTCGAGCGCCACCGTGCCAGACGCCGCGAGCGCTGCCGTGCTGGCGGCAAAGCTGTCGAACTTCTCGGCGGCACCGCGCACCACAATGACACGCCCCGGCCACTCTGCGACCGCCGCCGTGACCTGGGCGGCCACGGTCTCGACCGTGGGTACGACCACGACCATGCCGGGAAAGCGCTCCAATAGCCGTTCGACGGTTTCCCGGAACACCGGCAGCAGCCGCTTGATCTCGCCGCGCCGGCTGCCGGGCAGCACGCACAGCACCATGGCATCGCCCGCGATGCCATGGCGCGCCCGGAATGCCGGTCCGTCGCCGCGATCCGCGCCGCCCTCGATCACGGGATGGCCGACATAGCTCGCCGGCAGCTTCACATGCTCGAAATAGGGCGGCTCGAATGGCAGCAGGGTCAGGAGATGGTCGGCCGCCTTCGCCGCCGAAAAGGCGCGATGGGCACGCCAGGCCCAGACCATGGGCGCCACGTAATGCACCAGCACCGGACGGGGCGTCTTGAGCTTGATCTTCTCGGTCACGCGGAAGCAGAAGCCGGAGCTGTCGATGGTCACCACCGCCGCCGGGGCCAGCGCCTCGATGTCGGCAATCGTCTGGCGGATCCGGCGGATCAGATTGACGATCTGCGGCAGGATCTCGACCATGCCCATAATCGCGAGCTCGCGGATCGGCAGGAGGCTCACCAGCCCCTCCTCCGCCATGCGCTCGCCGCCGATCCCGGCGAAACGCACCTTGCCGCCGAGACGCTGGCGCAGCGCCCGCATCAGCCGGGCGCCGATCACGTCGCCGGAGGGCTCGCCAGCGATCAGATAATAGAGCGGCAGATCTTCGCTCATGACGGCTTCCTGCACCCGATCACGAACAGGCCGAGCTTGTCCGCCAGCACCGCCACCTGCTCGCGGTCGATGACCAGGCTACCGCCTGCCTCGATGGCGATGCCGCGCAACCCCGCCTGATGGGCCAATTCGACCGTCTGCGGGCCGATGGTCGGCAGGTCGGCGCGCCGCTCCTGCTCCGGCTTCTTCGCCTTGACCAGGACGCCGCCCGGCCCCTCGCGCCGCCATTCGCCGCAGCGGCGGATGAGCGCATCCGTCCCCTCGATCGCCTCGACGCCGAGGACGATGCCCTGCTGGACGACCGCGGCCTGGCCGATGTCGAGCGCGCCCAGGGTTTCGACCACGCGAAAGCCGTGGGCGATGTCGACCTCGGCCTTGGCGTCGGGCCTGTGCCGGCCGTAGAGCCCCTCGAACGCCACGGCATCGGTCAGCACGCTGTCGACCCCGACCAGGGTGAAGCCTTCGGATTCGAGTTCCTTGATGACGGCGCTCAGCAGGCCATCGTCACCGAGCGCGCGCAACCCGACCTTGGCGTAGAGCTTTGCCGCCCGCCAGTCCGGCCTCAGGCTCGACAGCGACGGTCGCTTCAGGCCCCCGGCCATGACCAGCTCGACGACGCCCTGTTCCTTGAGCAGCTTGATGCCGGTGCCGGCGGCGCCGAGCCGGATCCAGGCATGGGGCGCGCCCGCCACCGTCGCAACCTCGGTCTCACCCTCGATCGCGAGCACGAAATAGGGCCGGCCGATCTCGCGGCACCTCTCGGCCAACTTCGCCGGCAGCGTGCCGCCGCCGGCAACGATCCCGAGCTTAGGCGCCATGATCCGTATCGGGTTGCACGATGCGGCGGCTTGAATCCGAACGAATGAAATCGATGATTTCCATGACGGCCGGCGCGTCGACATAATGACCGGCGACGGCCGCTATCCGATCGGCCAGCGTGCCCTCGCTGGCGAAGAGTTCGCCGTAGGCTTGGCGAATGATGCGGATTGCATCAGCCGAGAAGCCATTGCGCTGCAGGCCTCGAAGATTGAGGCCGACCAGGCGCGCACGATCGCCGACAACCATGCCATAGGGGATGACATCCCGCTCGACGCCGGTCAGGCCGCCGATCATTGCATACTGGCCGATACGGCAAAACTGGTGGACCGCCGACAGGCCGCCCAGGAAAGCAAAGTCCCCGACGACAACGTGGCCAGCCAGCGTGGCGTTGTTCGCGAAGATGGTATCGTTACCGACCTGGCAGTCATGGCCGATATGGGAGCCAGCCATGAACAGGCCCCGATCACCGATCTTGGTCAGCATGCCGCCGCCCTCGGTGCCGATGTTCATCGTGACCCCTTCGCGGATCACGTTGTCCTCGCCGATCTCCAGGCGCGCCGGCTCACCCTTGTATTTCTTGTCCTGCGGGATCTGGCCGAGAGAGGCGAACGGAAAGGCGTGGGTGCGCGCGCCGATCCGGGTGTCGCCGGTCACGACCACATGGGATTGCAGCACGACGCCGGCCCCGAGCGTAACCTTGGGCCCGACGCAGCAGTAAGGGCCGATCGTGACGTCATCGGCGAGCTCGGCGCCCGCCTCGACGACCGCTGTCGGGTGAATCTGTGCCATGGGCCCGAATGCCGATCAGCCGTTGTTGACGATCATCGCGGTATAGGTCGCCTCGGCCATCAACTGGCCGTCGACCCGCGCCTCGCCAGTGAAACGCCAGACGTTCGCGCGGTTGCGCTCCTTCTTGACGTGGATCCGCAGCTGATCGCCCGGCACCACCGGCTTGCGGAAGCGGGCGTTCTCGACGCTCATGAAATAGACCAGCCGCTTGTCCGATTTGGGCATCGCCTGGACCACGACACAGGCCGCGGTCTGCGCCATCGCCTCGATGATCAGGACGCCGGGCATGATCGGGCGGCCCGGGAAATGGCCCTGGAAGAACGGCTCGTTGAACGTGACGTTCTTGATGCCGACCGCGCTCTCGTCCGGTACCAGGTCGACCAGCTTGTCGATCAACAGGAACGGATACCGGTGCGGCAAAAGCTCCATGATCTGGAGAATATCGAGATCGGGTGCCGATCCCTTCTGCTCGACCGAGTCCATCAGCTTACTGGTCCTTCTTTCTAGTCATACGATTGAGCGCAGCAGTCTGACGGTGCCACTGCATCAGCGGAACCGCCGGGCTGCCGCCGACGGCCCCACCGGCCGGCACGTCGCGGGTGACGCCGCTCTGGCCGCCGATCCGGGCGCCATCGCCGATCGAGAGATGGCCGATGACCCCGGCCTGGCCGCCGACCGTGACCATGTCGCCCAAACGGGATGATCCCGAGATGCCGCTCTGCGACACCAGCACACAGCCCCGGCCCAACACCACGTTGTGGGCGACCTGCACCAGATTATCAATCATCGAACCGGAACCAATGATTGTATCCGGTCCGGCACCACGATCCACCGTCGAATTCGCGCCGATCTCGACATCATCGCCGATCCGCACCCGGCCGAGCTGCGGAATCTTCACATGGCCGGATGGATCCATGGCGAAGCCGAAGCCGTCCTGGCCGATTCGGACGCCCGGATAGAGCGTGACGCGATCGCCCATCAGGCAGTGGCTGACCGTGACGTTGGCACCGATCAGGCAGTCGCCACCGATGACGCAACCATCGCCGATCACGCTGTTGGCGCCGATCGACGTGCCGGGGCCGATCTCGGCCCGGGCGCCGATCACCGCATGGGGCGCGATCGCGACGCCCTCGCCCAGGACCGCCGTCGGATCGACGACCGCGCTCGGCGCGATCCCCGCCGGCGGGCGCGGCGCCGGATAGAACCGGCGAGCGGCCTTGGCGAAGGCGATATAAGGATTGGTCGTCATCAGCAGCGTCATGGCCGCCGGCGCCTTGCCGGCTTGGTCCGGATGCACGAATGCGGCGCCGGCGCTCGATTTCTCGAACGCCGCGGCATATTTCGGATTGGCCAGGAACGTGACGTGCGCAGGACCGGCCGTATCGAGCGGCGCGACGTCGTCCACGGACAGTTCGCCCTGACCGGCGCCGCCGATCTCGGCGCCGGTCAGGCGCGCGAGCTCGGCGACCGTGAACGGACCGGCCGCACGGAAGAACCGCGGATCGGCCATTATCCGGCTACTCTTACTTCTTCTTGGCCGGCGCGGCCGGCGCGGCCGCCGGCGCCGCGGCAGGCTGGCTACCAGCAACATCGGTCGCCTTCGGGATCGTCAGCGTCAGGGCCGGAAGCTTGGCATCGAGGCGCTTCAGCGCTTCCTGGCTCGCATCATAGGAGGTCTCGTAGAGCGGGACCTGCGACTTGTAGAGCACCAGGTTGGCGCCGCGTTCGCCGGCGAGCTGCTGCACAACCTCGGTCAGGGCCTCGGTCAGCTTCTGCTTGGCATCGTTGAAGCCCAGGCCGAGCGAACGCTCGCGCAGCTGCGCCTCGCGCTGATAAGCGGCAACCTTCTGCTGGAACTCACGCGCCTTGGCCTCGAACGCATCGGCCTGCATCGTGCTGTGCTGCTTCTGCAGTTCGCCGTCTTCCGTGCGCAGCTCGTTCTCACGCTGCGCGAATTCCTTCTGCATCGCGCTGCGCTGGGCGTCGACCTGAGACTGGATCGACTTGCCGGCCTTGGAGACCGTCATGATGCCTTCGTAATCGACGATCATGACGACCGGTGCCGGCACCGGCGGCGGCGCATTCGTTCCCGAAGACAGCGGCGGCGTCGAGGCGGCGGGCAGCGCGGCGTAAACCGGCGCCGCGATCGAAGCGCCGATCAGAAGAGCAACCATGGAAACGATGGCCGCTTGCGGGAAAATGACGCGGAGCATGAACAGATCCTTGATTAGAACTTGGTGCCGAAGCTGACGCGGAACACTTCCGTGTCGTCATGGGGGGCTTTGGCGACAGGAACACCGAGATCGATCTTGATCGGCCCCATCGGCGACTTCCAGGACAGGCCAACGCCCGTCGCCACACGGATCTGGTGGCTATCCTGGATCGGCTCGCCGGCAATCGGGCGCACATTAATGCCGTAGGCGGAACCGGCATCGACGAACACGCGCCCGGCCAGGCCCAGTTCCTCGGGCAGGCCCAGCGGTACGCCCTGAGTTGCCTGGACCGTATAGTAATGATTGGCGCCCAGGCTGTCGCTGGTTTTAATGTCTCGCGGACCTATGCCGGCATTGGCAAAGCCACGCAGGTTGTCGCCGCCGACGAAGAAGCGGTCGGACAGTCGAACGTCGGTGCCAAGCCCGTTGATGTCGCCATATTCGGCCACCACGCCGAGCGTCCATTTCGGAACCCAGCTGTAATAGACGCCGCCGCTGACGATCTGCTTGGCAAAGCTGACGGTGCCACCCAGGCCGGAGATCACGTCCTGGAGCTGCAGGTAATAGCCGCCGGTCGGCTCGAGCCGGTTGTCGCGCTGGTCGTACACCAGGGTCTGGCCGATCGAGGACTCGTTCGCCGTGCCCGACTGCTGGTTGACGTATGGCGAGGCCGAGACGGAGATGTTGGTGATCTGATCTTGGCGGATCGTATAATTGATCGTGTCGTGGATGTTTTCGAAAAGGTCGAAGCCCATGCGGAGCGACGTACCGACCGAATATTCACTATAGTTCTGCAGACGCTGGTTGTTCTGCTGAATGCGAAAGAGGTCGAAGCCGGCGGCCAGCGGCCGATTCATGAAATACGGTTCGGTAAAGCTCAGATCCAGCAGATTGTCGTATTGCGAGATCGTGCCGTTCAGCCGCAGGTCCTGACCACGGCCCAACAGGTTGCGCTCGTGGATGCCGAAGTTGCCCAACAGGCCCTCGGTCGTCGAGAAGCCGGTGCCGATCGACAGATCGCCGGTCGACTGTTCCTCGACATTGACCGTGATGACGGTCTTGTCCGGCGCCGACCCTTGCGCGTTGGTCACGTCGACCTTCTTGAAGAACCCGAGGTTCTTCAGGTTCTGCTCGGACTTCTTGACCTTGGACGTGTTGAAGGCGTCGCCCTCGGCCAGCTGGAACTCGCGCCGGATGACGCTGTCGAGCGTACGCACGTTGCCGTTCACGTCGATACGTTCGACATAGACCCGCGGCCCTTCCGCGATGTCGTAGGTCAGATCGATCGTGCGCGTTTCCTTGTTGCGCGTGATCATCGGCCGGACGTCGATGAAGGCGTAGCCGCGATCGCCGACCGCGGCGGTCAGCTTGTCGATCGATTTCTCGATTAGGTCGGCGTTGTACCACTCGCCGTCCTTGGTCAGGACGACCGGCATCAGGTCGGCCGGCGTCAGGTCCTTGAGACCGACGTTCATGCCGATATGGCCGAAGTGATAGCGCTCGCCCTCGTCCACCGTGAAGGTCAGGATGAAGCCGTCGCGCGCCGGCGTCAGTTCGGCCACGGCCGAGACGACGCGGAAATCGGCATAGCCGCCGGATAGATAGAACTTGCGCAGCAGTTCGCGGTCGTAGGTGACCCGATCCGGGTCGTAATTGTCATCGCTCGACAGGAACCGGTACCAGCGCGATTCCTTCGTCTGGATGATGTGCTGCAAATCGTCGTTCGAAAACGCCTTGTTGCCGACGAAATTGATGCTGTTGATGCCGGTCAGCTTGCCCTCGTTGATCTCGAACACGAGATCGACACGATTCTGTGGCAGCTGGATGATCTTGGGCTCGACGGTGACGGCAAAACGGCCGCTACGGCGATAGAGGTCCAGGATGCGCTTGACGTCGGCCTGCACGCGCGTCCGGGTATAGACCGTGCGCGGCTTCAGCTGCACTTCGTCGTTGAGCGCCTTGTCATCGAACCGGTCGTTACCCTCGTAGGCGACGCGGTTGATGATCGGGTTCTCGACCACCTTGACGATGAGCGCGTTGCCCTCGCGGCGCATGGTCACGTCGGCGAACAGGCCGGTCGCAAACAGCACCTTCAGCGACTTGTCGAGCTTTTCGGTATCGAACTGGTCGCCCGGCTGCACGGTCAGGTAGGAGCGGATGGTTTCCGGTTCGATTCGCTCCGACCCCTCGATGCGAACCTCCTCGACCGTGCCGCCCGTCTGGACCTGCGCCAGCTGAGATGATTGGGCGAATGCGCTCGAGAAACTCGGCAGCGCCAACGTCAATGCGACTACGGCCGTGCCGCAACGCAAAAGAACATCCAAAGTTGGACGCAAATTGTCCCCCGCCCCTACGCGAATGCAGATTTCGGGTCACGAGACCCGGATTAAGAACCGAACAGCCCGAACTGAACCAGGTCGTTCCACGTCGCAAACACCATCAACGTCAGCACGAGCGCCAAGCCGATACGGAAACCGTACTCTTGCGCCCGCTGCCCGAGAGGCCGCCCCAACACAGCCTCAGCGGCATAGAACAGCAGGTGCCCACCGTCAAGGACGGGGATAGGGAACAGGTTGATAAGACCGAGATTCACCGACAGCAAGGCCATGAAATTGATCAGCGGGATGATCCCGCCCTTGGCGACCTCGCCCGACATGGTCGCGATCTTGATCGGACCGCCCAGATCCTCCGTGGTGCGCGCGCCGGTGATCATCTGACCGACGCCGTCGAGCGTGGTCGTGATCGTGCCCCAGGTCTGCCGGCCGGCTTCCCACACCGCCGATGCCGGATTGAGCCGCGTGAAGACCGCCTGGGTCGTCGCCCGGATACCGAGCTGGCCCAGCTTGTGGTGGTTGCCGAAGCGATCCTTCTGATCGACCATCTGCGGCGTCACGGTCAGCTTCTGCTCGGCGCCATTGCGCTCGACCACCAGGTCGAGCGGCGTGCCGGTATTCAGCAGCACGACCTGGACGATGTCCTCGAAGCTGGTGACGGTCCGGCCGTCGATCCGGGTGATGAGGTCGCCGGGCTCGATCCCGGCCGCCGCCGCGGCGCTGCCCGGCATCACCTGGCCGACGCCCGCCGGCGTGACGCCGTGGCCGATCGTCATGAACAGGATCGAATAGACGACGATCGTGAACAGGAAATTGGCACCCGGGCCGCCGGCGATGATCGCCGCGCGCTGCCCCAGCCGCTTGTGATGGAACGATACCGCGCGCTCCTCCGCGCTCATTTCGGCCAACGCGTCGGACGGGGACGACGCCGCATCGGCATCGCCATACATCTTGACGTAGCCGCCGAGCGGGATCATCGACAGCTTCCACCGCGTGCCGTGACGGTCGAAGCGGCCGAACAGTTCCGGGCCGAAGCCGATCGAGAAGGTCTCGACCCTAACTCCGTTGCGCCGGGCGATCAGGTAATGCCCCATCTCGTGCACGAACACGAGAATCGTGAGCACGACCAGAAACGGCACGATCACGCCTAGGCCGCCGGTCAAAAAGCTCATCGATCCATTCCTTCCGTCGAGCCCCGCCGATCCATGGACGAGGCTTGCCGTCCAAGCGATGGCCCAACTGGGCCATCAAATCAATAAAATGGTGCGTCGTCGGGCCCAACGGATGGAAACAACGCGTTTCAATCCGCCTGTCGGACCGCGTCAGGCCGCAGAGCGGGCAAGGCGTTCCGCAAGTTTGGCTGCAGTCTCGCGGGCTTGTTTGTCAAAATTATGGACATGGTCCAGCGTTTCGATCGGCGCCACCGGAATCGCGGCCAAGGTCTGTTCGACGATCTCCGCGATGTCGAGGAAGCCGATCTTCTCTTCGAGGAAGGCGTGGACGGCGACTTCGTTCGCCGCGTTCAGCACCGTCGGCGCCGAACCCCCGGCCGACACCGCCTCGCGCACCAGGCGAAGTGCCGGGAAGCGCACCGGATCCGGCGCCTCGAACGTCAGGTTGGCGATGGCCGCCAGATCGAGCCGCGGGCTCGGGCTCGGCATGCGCGCCGGCCAGGCGAGCGTGTAGGCGATTGGCGTGCGCATGTCGGGCGAGCCCAACTGCGCCAGCACCGAACCGTCGATATAGGCGACCAGGCTGTGGATGACCGATTGCGGGTGGACCACGATGTCGATCCGTTCCTGCGGCAGCTGGAACAGATGCTTCGCTTCGATCAGTTCCAGCCCCTTGTTCATCATCGTGGCGCTGTCGACCGAGATCTTGGCGCCCATCTTCCAGTTGGGATGAGCGACGGCCTGGGCCGGGGTCTTGAGCGCCATCGCGGCGCGATCGAGCGTGCGGAACGGCCCGCCGGAGGCGGTCAGGATGATCTTTTCGATTCCCTCGGTCCGCTCGAAATCGAAGACCTGGAAGATGGCGTTATGCTCGCTGTCGACCGGCAGCAGGGTGGCGCCGGAGCGGGCGACCTCCTGCATGACCAGGTCACCGGCGCAGACCAGCACTTCCTTGTTGGCGAGCGCGACGATGGCACCGCGGCGGATTGCCGCCAGAGTCGGTGCCAGGCCCGCGGCGCCGACGATCGCCGCCATCACCCAGTCCGACTTCCGGCTCGCGGCCTCGACCAGGGACTGAGGCCCCGCCGCGACACCGATGTTGGTGCCGGCCAGCGCCTCCTTGAGCGGGCGGTAGGCCGCCTCGTCGCCGATCGCGACCGAGCGCGCCTTGAGCTCGATCGCCTGCCGGGCAAGTCCTTCCCAGTCGCTATTGGCGGTCAGCGCCTCGACCACGTAATCATCGGGATTGCGCCGAATGAGATCGATCGTGCTGGTCCCGACCGAACCGGTCGAGCCCAGGATGGTGACCGAACGCGGAGACCCAGAGGAGGCTAACGCCATGTCAAAACACTTCCACCCGTGACGAGGCTGAGAATGACGACCGCGACAACCACTGCCAGCATGCCGTCGAGCCGGTCGAGCAGCCCGCCGTGTCCGGGAATGAGGTTACTCGAATCCTTCGCGCCGAACCGGCGCTTGGCAAAGGATTCCGCCATATCGCCGATTTGCTCCACGATGGCAAGCGCGCCGCTCAGCAGGGCCACCTGCCAGGACCGGTCAGAACCAACGATGAGCGCTGCCGCCAACCCGACGGCCGTGGCCGCGACCACGCCGCCGATCAGACCGGACCAGGTCTTCTTGGGGCTGATCCGGGGTGCCAGCTTCGGGCCGCCGATGGTCTTGCCGGCGACATAGGCCGCCGTATCGATGGCCCAGACAGTGGCCAGCAGCCAGTAGACTGTCGCGGTGCCGTCGGCCGAGTCGGCCCTGAGCCAGACGAAGCCGATGCACGGCCCGATGATCCAGGCGAGGCCCACGGCCGTCCAGATCGGCACCTCATTCCGCGCCGCGGCGAGCCGCTGCTGCAGCAGAATGCCGCCCAAGCCGACGAGCAGGCCGAGCCAGCTCGCGACGAAGGCGCCGACGAGTACCGCGAGCGCCGCGATGCCGGCCAGCAGCAAACCGTCCAGCAGCCCTGTCGAGCGGCCGACGAGACGTCCCCACTCCCAGGCCATGATGGCGGCGGCGAGCGCGGCCAAGCCCGAGATCCAGGGCCCGCCGTACCAGACGATGGCGAGTGCTACGGGAACCATCACGAGTGCCGACGCGATGCGCGGCCCGAGCGCGCTCCCGCTAGCGGGAGGTGCCGGCGGAGGCGCCGAAGCGGCGTTCTCTACCATGATATTCCCGAATGGCGCTCTCGAGGTCGTCCCGCGAGAAATCCGGCCAATGTTTGTCGATGAAGACCAGCTCGGCATAGGCGCACTGCCAGAGCAGGAAATTGCTGATGCGCTTTTCGCCGCTGGTGCGGATCAGCAGATCCGGATCGGGCATGTCGCTGGTGAAGAGATGGCGGGAAACCGTCTCCTCGTCGACCTCCTCCGGATCGATCCTGCCGGCCTTGACCGCCTCGGCGATGCATTTGGCGGCATAGGCGATCTCGTCGCGCCCGCCGTAGGACAAGGCGATGGTCAGGGTCAGGTTGCGGTTGTCGGCGGTCAGCCGCTCGCCATTATCGATCAGCGCGCGGATGTCGTCCGACAGGCGCGAGCGCTGCCCGATGATGCGCAGGCGGATGCTCTCGCGATGCAGTTCCGCGATCTCGCTGCGCAGATAGAGGCGCAGCAGCCCCATCAGGTCCTTGACCTCGGTCTCGGGCCGCCGCCAGTTCTCCGACGAGAAGCCATAGAGCGTCAGGTAGCGGATGCCGAGCGCCTGGGCCGCCTTGACGGCGTCGCGCACGGATTCGACGCCACGCTTGTGACCAACGAGACGAGGCATGCCGCGGGCCTTCGCCCAGCGGCCGTTACCGTCCATGATGATGGCCACATGCGCCGGAGGCGCGGGTGGCTGGGGAAGCCCGTCCATGGGCATCAGACCTGCGAGATCTCTTTTTCCTTCTGGGTGAAGGTGTCGTCGACCTTCTTGATATAATCGTCGGTCAGCGTCTGGATCTCGGTCTGGATCCGCCGTTGTTCGTCCTGGCTGATCTCGCCGTCCTTTTCGAGCTTCTTCAGCCCGTCGATGCCGTCGCGCCGCACGTTGCGGACCGAGACGCGTGCCTGTTCGGTATATTTGGCGGCGACCTTGATCAGCTCGCGCCGGCGCTCTTCGTTAAGGTCGGGAATCGGCACCCGGATCGTGGCGCCGTCGGCCTGCGGGTTGAGGCCGAGGCCGGCGTCGCGAATGGCCTTCTCGACCGGCTTCATGAGCCCCTTGTCCCAGACCTGAACCAGCAGCATGCGCGGCTCCGGCACGCTCACCGTGCCGCACTGGTTGAGCGGCATGGAGCTGCCGTAGGCATCGACCATGACCGGGTCGAGCAGGCTGGCCGACGCGCGGCCGGTCCTCAGGCCCGAAAATTCCTTCTTGAGCGCTTCGAGCGCGCCTTCCATGCGGCGCCTCAAGTCCTTGGTCAAGCCGTCGGCCACGATCAACCCTCTGCGTCCGTAATAATCGTCGAAAGCCCCCTGCCGTTCACCACGTCGGCGAAGCCGCCGGGCTTGAACAGCGAGAACACAAGGATAGGAATGTTGCTCTCGCGTGCCAAGGAGATCGCGGAAGCATCCATCACCTTGAGGTCATTCGCCAGCACGTCCATGTAGGACAGCCGCTCATACCGCTTGGCATCGGGCTTGAGCTTGGGGTCGGCGTCGTAAACGCCATCGACCTTCGTCGCCTTCAGCAGCGCGTCGCAGCCCATCTCGGAGGCGCGCAAGGCCGCGGCGGTGTCGGTCGTGAAAAACGGATTGCCGGTGCCGGCGGCGAAGATCACCACCCGTCCCTTTTCCATGTGCCGGATCGCCCGGCGGCGGATGTAGGGCTCGCAGACCGACTGCATCGAGATCGCGGACTGGACGCGGGTCAGGACGCCGACGCGCTCCAAGGCGGACTGCATGGCGAGCGAATTGATGACCGTCGCCATCATGCCCATGTAATCGGCGCTGGCGCGCTCCATGCCCGAGGCTGCGCCCGAAATGCCGCGGAAGATATTGCCGCCGCCGATGACCATGCAGATCTCGACGCCCAGGCTCAGCACGCCTTTCACCTCTTCGGCGATGCGATTGACGATCCCCGAGTCGAGACCGAACTCGCGATCGCCCATCAAGGCCTCGCCCGAGAGCTTCAGAAGGACGCGACGATAAACGGGTACCTGGGACATAGGGCTCGCGGCCTTCTTCTGGAGCAGTGGGGCTGCTCGTGGTGATACTGCGCCAGAGCCGCTGACGCAAACGTCTAGCGCGCTCCCCGTCCGAATGGCTTGCTCCGAACGACAAGAATTCGCGCCAGATGATTAACGTCTGAACAATCTCCGACTACTGGCGATCGGAATTTGCTCCCGGCGGGTGCCGCCGGCCGGTCGCGAGGCCCCGGCGGCGAACAACATACGCGATGCGGGAGGGCGGGGCGGATGCAGAGCACCGCCCCGCCCTCCGATCGGATCAGGCCTTCAGCGTGGCCGCAACCTCGGCCGCGAAGTCCTGCGTCTCCTTCTCGATGCCGTCGCCCAGCACGTACCGGGCGAAGCCGGCGAGCTTGATCGGCTTGCCGGCGGCCTTGCCGGCGTTCTCGACGACCTTGGCGATCTTGGTCTCGCCGTCGACGACATAGACCTGCTCGAGCAGCACGACCTCTTCATAGTACTTGCGCACCCGGCCCTCGACCATCTTCTCGATGATCGCTTCCGGCTTGCCGCTGGCCCGCGCCTGCTCCTTCAGGACCTCGCGCTCGCGCTCCAGCGCGGCGCCGTCGACCGAGGCCACGTCGAGGAACAGCGGCGAGGCAGCCGCGACATGCATGGCCAGCTGGCGGCCGAGCTGGTTGAGCGTGGCGGCGTCGGCCGCCGACTCAAGTGCTACGAGCACGCCGATCTTGCCCAGGCCCGGAACGAGCTGGTTATGCACGTAGCCGACGACGACGCCCTCAGGCACTTCCAGGCGCGCGATACGACGCAGGTTCATGTTCTCGCCGATGGTGGCGACGAGATGAGTCAGATGCGCCTCGACGGTCTTGTCGAACGCCGGCACATGGGCCTGCTTGATCGCGTCGATATTGTCGCCGTGCTTGACGGCGAGCTGAGTAACGCCGGTCACCAGCTCCTGGAACTTGTCGTTGCGGGCGACGAAGTCGGTCTCGGCATTCACCTCGACGACGACACCGACCTTGCCGTCGGTCGCGACGCCGATCAGGCCCTCGGCGGCGATGCGCCCGGCCTTCTTGGCGGCGGCCGCTAGGCCCTTCTTGCGCAGCCAGTCGACGGCCTGCTCGATGTCGCCACCGACCTCGCCCAGCGCCCGCTTGCAATCCATCATGCCCGCGCCGGTTTTCTCGCGCAGCTCTTTGACCAAGGCGGCGGTGATTTCTGCCATCGCTGTTCTCCTAGGAATTCGTCTGGTAACGGGTCCGCTCGAAGCCGTCCTGCGGCTCCGGAACCACCCCAAATTTTCCGCTCATTAAAGCGGCGCGTCGGCCACCTCTCGGCAGCCGACGCGTTTCACTTCACGCCAGGACGGGCCGTTCAGGCGCCGGGCTGGGCTTCCTGCTCGGCCTCAGCCGGGGCGGCCTCGACGAGTTCCTCGTCGCTCGGCAGCTCCTCGGCGACTTCCTCGGCTTCGCCGACGTCGACGCCCGAGGCCATCAGCTCGGCCTGGATGCCCGAGAGCACCGCGCTCGAAACCAGGTCGCAGTAGAGGTTGATCGCACGCATCGCATCGTCGTTGCCCGGGATCGGGAACGCGATGTGGTCGGGCGAGGAATTGCTGTCGATCACGGCAATGACCGGAATGTTCAGCTTGGTCGCTTCCTCGATCGCGATCTTTTCCTTGTTGGTATCGATCACGAAGATGAGGTCCGGCAGACCGCCCATTTCCTTGATGCCGCCGAGCGCGCGCTCGAGCTTGTCACGATCGCGGGTCAGCTCCAGCAGCTCACGCTTGGTGATGCCGGCGACCGGATTCGAAATCTTCTCGTCGAGTTCGCGCAGGCGCTTGATCGAGAGCGAGATGGTCTTGAAGTTCGTGAGCATGCCGCCGAGCCAGCGGTGGTTCACGAAATACTGGCCGCAGCGGCGGGCAGCGGCAGCGACCGGCTCCTGCGCCTGGCGCTTGGTGCCGACGAACAGCACGCGGCCGCCGCTGGCGGTGGTCTGGCGAACCGCCTCGAGGGCGCGGGCCAGCAGGGGAACCGTCTGCTCGAGATCGATCACATGCACGCCGTTGCGCACGCCGAACAGATACGGCTGCATCTTCGGGTTCCAGCGGCGGGTGTGATGGCCGAAATGAACGCCAGCCTCGAGCAGCTGACGCATGGTGAAGCTCGGAATCGTCATGGTGTCTTCTAGACCCTTGTTTTCCGGTTGAGCCACCGCGGGAGAACCCCCCTTGAGGGGGACCGGAGCCTGCACGATGCGAACCCTGAGGGCCCGATCGCGCGGCAAACCCGCGTGAGTTTTTGCGACAATCGCGGCCGAGGTGATAGGCCCGGACGCTCTATTTTGCAAGGAAAACCGGGTCGCGATTTCTTGGATCAGCTCTGCGCCGACGGAATTCGCGGGACCAGGCCTCTTTCGCCTCAGTCGAGCTTGACGCCCTTGGGCACCGTGGGCATGCCGGCGTCCGGCGCTAGTTCCAAAAGCTTGACCGTCGTGTCGCGGCTGCCGGCGTTCGCGAAGCGCAGCGTCACCGGAAACAGATCGCCCGGCTTCAGCTTCTGCTTGACCCCGCGCAGGATCAGATGGGCCTCGCCCGGCTGCAGCACCGTCGGCACGTGCTGGTCGAGCTCGAGCGCCAGCACCGGCTCGAGGCTCGTGCCGCGGCCCTTGGGCAGCGGCGCCAGCAGATCGATCTTGTCGGCGATCGGCGACGATGCGCCGACGAGCAGATCATCGACGCCCTTGCCGAGGCTGATCGTCATATAGACGAAGAGGACATGCGGGCGGGTGCTGCGGTGCGCCCATGCACCGTCGATCGAAATCGGATCGCCCGCGGCGACGGCGCACGTCGTCCAAAACAGCAGAAGGACGGGAGCGCATCGGCGCGCCCATTTCAACAATATCCCGCCCATCCCGTCGACTTGGCCCCTCGGCATCGGATCGCGCATCCGGACCCGAGTATCAGAAATCACTCACGTCGGCCACCCCGGGGATCGCCTTGACCGAGGCGCGGGTCTGGCCGCCGATCGGGAAGAACCCGGGCAAGGTCACCTCGACCTCGCGGCGGTCCGCCGGCACCACCAGCTTGACCTTTCCGGTCTTGCCCTTGCCGGCATCGCGCAGGAACAGCGCCTTCAGCGCGTCGACCGCGACCGGGTCCTGCAGCACGACCCTGAGGCCGGCCGAAGAGGCAGCCGCGGCGTTGTCGAGCGTATCGATCGCCTGGCCATTCAGGCGGACATTGTCGTCCTCGAGCTTCGCGTCGCAGGTGACGAGCAGCGGCTGGCCGCTGTCGAGCAGCGGGCGCGCTTGGGCCAGGATCTCCGAAAACAGCATCACCTCGTACATGCCGGTCAGGTCCGACATGCCGACGAAGGCGAAGCGGTTGCCCTTGGCCGAGGTTCGCTCCTTGCGCGCGCCGACGATGCCGGCGAGGCGCACCCGTCCCGGCTTGCCGCTCTGCAGATGCGCGACCAGCCGGCCCGACGGCACGACACCGAGGCGCTTCAGCGCCGTCGCGTACGGATCGAGCGGATGGGCCGACAGATAGAAGCCGATCGCCTCGAATTCCTGCTGCAGCCGGTCCATGCTCGGCCATTCGGCGACCGGCGGCAATGGCGGCTTTTTGAGCGTGATGCCGCCGGCGCCGCCGAAGAAGCCCAGCTGGCTCGTCGACCTCTCCTCGGCCGCCGCCGCCGCCTGCCGCATGATCACCTCGGCCGCGGCGAAGCTCTGCGCCCGGTTCGGGTTGAGGCCGTCGAAGGCGCCGGCCTTGGCCAGGTTCTCGAACTGGCGCTTGTTGAACTGCTTGGTCTCGAGCCGTTCGGCGAAATCGAACAGGCTCTTGAACGGTCCCTTCCTGTCGCGCTCGGCCACGATCGCCCGCATGGCTTCGGCGCCGACGCCCTTCACGGCCGCCAGCGCGTAGCGGATTGCCGCGTCCTCGCCCTTGCCTTCGACCGAGAACTCGACCTGCGAACGGTTGATGTCGGGCGGCAGCAGCTTGACACCCATGCGCTGCAGTTCCTGGCGGAACACGTTCAGCTTGTCGGTATTGCCAAGATCGAGCGTCATCGACGCCGCCATCAGCTCGACCGGAAAGTGAGCCTTCAGATAGGCGGTATGGAACGCGACCAGCGAATAGGCCGCGGCATGGCTCTTGTTGAAACCATAGCCGGCGAACTTCGCCATCTTGTCGAAGATCGCCTCAGCCAGTTCGAGCGCCACCCCGTTCTTGACGGCACCCTCGCAGAACATCTTCCGCTGGTTGTCCATCTCGGCCTTGATCTTCTTGCCCATGGCCCGGCGCAGAAGATCGGCGCCACCCAGCGTATAGCCGCCCATGACCTGGGCGATCTGCATGACCTGCTCCTGGTAGATCATGATGCCGTAGGTCTCCTCCAGGATGTTCTGGAGCGAGGGGTGCATGTAGTCGGCTTCCTGGAGCCCGTGCTTCACCGCGATATATTCCGGGATCAGGTCCATCGGGCCCGGCCGGTAGAGCGAGACCGCGGCGAGCAGGTCCTCGAACCGGTTCGAGCGCATCTTCTTCAGAAGATCGCGCATGCCGGCGCCTTCGAACTGGAACACGCCGACCGTCTCGCCGCGCGCCAGCATCTCGAAGGTCGCCGGATCGTCGAGCGGCACCGTCAGGAGGTCGAGCTCGTGGCCGCGGCTGTGAACAAGCCGAACCGCCGTCTCGATCACGGTCAAGGTCTTCAGGCCCAGGAAGTCGAACTTCACCAGCCCGGCATCCTCGACGAACTTCATGTTGAACTGGGTGACCGGCATGTCCGAGCGCGGGTCTCGGTAGAGCGCCAGCAGTTTATGCAGCGGCCGGTCGCCGATCACGACGCCGGCGGCATGGGTCGAGGCATGGCGATAGAGGCCCTCGAGCTTGATCGCGAGGCCGATCAGGCGGCCCACCGTCTCGTCGCCGTCGCGGAGTGCCCGAAGCTGCTCGTCGGCGTCGAGCGCCTGCTGCAGGGTCACCGGGTTGGCCGGGTTGTTCGGCACCAGCTTGCTGATCTTGTCGACCTGGCCGTACGGCATCTGCAGCACGCGGCCGACGTCGCGCAGCACGGCGCGGGCCTGCAGCTTACCGAAGGTGATGATCTGTGCGACCCGGTCGCGGCCGTATTTCTGCTGGACGTAGCGGATCACTTCTTCGCGCCGGTCCTGGCAGAAATCGACGTCGAAGTCGGGCATCGACACGCGTTCGGGATTGAGGAAGCGCTCGAAGAACAGGCCGAGCGCCAGCGGATCCAGATCCGTGATGGTGCAGGACCAGGCGACGAGCGAGCCCGCGCCCGAGCCGCGGCCCGGTCCGACCGGAATGCCCTGCGCCTTTCCCCAGCGGATGAAGTCCGCGACGATCAGGAAATAGCCGCAGAAGCCCATGTTCTCGATGGTGCTGAGCTCGAAATCGAGCCGCTCGCGGTAGCGCCTCTCAACCTCGGCCCGATCGTCCTCCGGCTTCAAGGTCGGGAACACCTGGCGCTCGAGCCGCACGGTCAGCCCGTCGTGCGACATGGCGCGCAGTTCCGCCTTTTCGTCACGCCCCGACTCGGTCGGGAACGGCGGCAGGATCGGCTTGATCTTCTTCACCCAGTAGGCGCAGCGCTGGGCGATGGTGACGGTGTTGTCGCAAGCCTCCGGCAGGTCCGCGAACAATTCCCGCATCTCGGCGGCCGTCTTGAAATAATGCTCCGGCGTCAGCCGCCGGCGCTCGGTCACGTTGACCGTGACGCCCTCGGCGATGCACAGCAGCACGTCATGCGCTTCGTAGAAGTCGCGCCGGGCGAAGAACACGTTGTTGGTCGCGACCAGCGGCACGTCGAGCGCATAAGCGAGGTCGACGAGCGCGCCCTCGATGCGATCCTCCTCCGGCATGCCATGGCGCATCAGCTCGACATAGAGCCGGTTCGGGAACATGGCCGACAGGCGCTGCAGCGTCTCCTTGGCCGCAACCGCATTGCTTTCGAGCAACCGCCGGCCGACCGGTCCGCCGGGACCACCGGTCAGGCATAGAAGATCGCCGCTCAAACCCGCGAGATCGTCCATCGAGACCTGCGGCGCCTCGGCCCCTTCGGTTTCCATGAAGGATTTCGACACGAGCTCGATCAGGTTGCGGTAGCCGGCTTCGTTCTGGCACAGCAGCACGACTGGCTCGGGATCCGGCGGCCCCTTGTTCTGCCGGCCCGGCTCCTGTGCCGGCGCCCGGATGCCGAGCTCGCAGCCGATGATCGGCTGGATGCCCTCGCCCGAAAGCGTCACCGAGAACTCGAGCGCGCCGAACAGGTTGCCGGCATCGGTCACGGCGACCGCCGGCATCTCCTGCTTCTTGCAGAGGCCGTAGAGCTCCTTAATCTTGATGGCGCCTGCGGACAGCGAATAGGCGGAATGGACCCGCAGATGGACGAAATCCGCATGCGCCATGGTGTCGTCAGCTCCGTTCGACCAGGACGCCGTCCTCCAGCGCCACGATCCGGTCCATCCGCCGCGCCAGATCGAGATTATGGGTGGCGATGAGGGCCGCCAGGCCGACGTTGCGCACGATCGCAACGAGCGCGTTCATGACATCGTCGGCAGTGTGATGGTCGAGATTGCCGGTTGGCTCGTCGCCGATCAAGACGCGCGGCGCGTTGGCCAGCGCGCGCACGATCGCGACCCGCTGCTGCTCGCCGCCCGACAGCTTGGCCGGCCGGTGGCTGGCGCGCTGGCTGAGGCCGACCATGGCCAAGAGCTCCATCGCCCGCGCCCGCGACTCCGCCTTGGACAGGCCGGCGATCATCTGCGGCAGCATGACGTTCTCGACCGCCGAAAATTCCGGCAGCAGGTGATGGAACTGATAGACGAAGCCGATGGTGCCGCGTCGCATGGCGGTGCGCTCGGCATCGCCCATGCGGCCGCAATCGCGGCCTTCCAGCCAGACCTGGCCGCCATTGGGCCGTTCGAGCAGGCCCGCAACATGCAACAGGGTCGACTTGCCGGCGCCGGACGGACCGACCAGGGCCACGATCTCGCCGGGCTCGAGCGTCAGCGATGCGCCGCACAGCACCGGCAGCGCTTCGCCCGCCTGCTGATAGGTGCGCTGGATGTCGATCAGATGAAGGGCGGCCGTATCACTCATAGCGCAACGCCTCGACCGGATCGAGCCGTGCTGCCCGCCAGGATGGATAGATGGTGGCAAGGAACGACAGGGCGAAGGCCATGCCGACGACCAGCGCCACCTCGCCCGGTTCGACCTTGGCCGGCAAGGTCGACAGGAAATAGATCTCGCTATTGAACAGGTCGGTGCCGGTGAAGCGCTGCAGGAACTGGCGGATCGCCTCGATGTTCTTCGCGAAAGCCAGGCCGAGCGCGAAGCCGAAGATCGTGCCCATCACGCCGACCGACGCCCCGGCCAGGAAGAAGATGCGCAGGATCATGCCCTGCGTCGCCCCCATGGTGCGCAGGATGGCGATGTCATGCGCCTTGTCCTTCACCAGCATGATCATGCTGGAGATGATATTGAATGCGGCGACCACGATGATCAGGGTCAGGATCAGGAACATCACGTTCCGCTCGGTCTGGATGGCGTTGAAGAAGGCCGAGTTCTCCTGGGTCCAGTCCAGGATCCGCGTGGTCGGTCCGCCGACCTGCCGGATCTGCCGGGTGATGGGCGCGATATTGTCCGGGTCGTCGACGAAGACCTCGAGCTGCGTCGCCGCCCCCGGCACCTTGAAGAAGAGCTGCGCGGACGCGAGCGGCATCATCACCACGCTGCTGTCGTAGCGCGATTCGCCGACGTCGAAGATGGCGGCGATCTTGTAGGTTTTGACCCGCGGCGTCGTGCCGAACGCGGTCGGGTTGCCGTCGGGCGACAGCAGCGACAGCGAATCGCCGAGGCGGACCGCCATCGACCGGGCAAGGCCGTCGCCGATCATGATCGAATCCTCGTCGAGCGCGTCGAGCGAACCGGCTTCGATATGCTCGGCCAGCAGCGGCTGCTTGCGGATGTCCTCGACCTTCTCGCCGCGGACCAGGGCGCCGACGGCATGGCCGCTGGACGAGACCAGCACCTGGCCCTGGACCAGCGGATGAACCGCCACGACCCCCGGCACCTTGGCGACCTGAGACGTCAGGACATCGTAGTTTCCCAGGCTCCCGGCGGCGCCATAGACGCTGAGATGGCCGTTCTCGCCGAGGATCTTGCTGAGGAATTCTTCGCGGAAACCGTTCATGACGGACATGACGATGATCAGGGTCGCGACGCCCAGCGCGATGCCGAGCAGCGAGAAGCCCGCGATGACCGAAATGAAGCCTTCCTGACGCCTGGCTCTCAGATAGCGGAAGGCGATCATCCGCTCGAACGTGCCGAAGATCATGGGTCGGATCGAACTCTTGGGAATGGAGAGGCGGCGGGACGCCGCGGACGGGCCCGAACATATCCTCGTGAAATGTGGCGGGACTGTAGGCGATGGCGCTCCGCCCTGTCCATCATGGCGCTCGAAGCAGGGCTCCCTCGCCGCAGGCCAATCTAGAGGAGCGGAAACCGCCGGACGAATTTGACGACGCGGACATCGAGCGGGTTGGGCTCACTCGTTTTGGTAGCGCAACGAGCCCTCCGCGCTGCCGTCGAACCGCCGGTCCGACCGGTACCGCGCGCTTGATCGACGATCGCACTGCCATGGCAAGCCGCAGGAAAGCTCACCGTCGGCATCGCCCTTTCATCATCGCATGGAAGCGGCTCGCCGCGACTCTGGCCGGCTCCAGCCTCGCGCATCCGTTGTTGCCAGCCCACAACTGAGGCACTCGACGGCAGCTCAGTTGGATGCACATTTTTTGCGCAGGTCTCGACGCGACTGACATCCCAGCACGTGATTTTTCCCGCAATCCTGCAAAAAAACCGCGTGACGGGTCTGCTGAATATTCGTACAGTCGCCTGGTGAAAAAGAAGGCCCGCACCAATGCTGGCACAGGCCTGAGTTTAGGGAGGAACCGCAGCTAGCTCCCGGCACGAACCGAGAGCAGCCACAAAGCGAATTCTGCGCAAAGGCAGAACACAATGGCAAGAGGCTTTGGCCCTTGCCATTTTTTTTGTCATTTTTCTGCTGCCGCCAAGACGAGACGCACCAGCGTCTCGGTCCGTTGCATATGCCGGGTCAGCAGTGCCACCGCCGTATCGGCATCCCGGCGCAATGTCGCCTCCATGATCGCTGCATGCTCGTCCGCATCGTCCCTCTGGTCGGCGGACGCGATGCGCGAGACCTGGCGATAGCGGTCCGCCGCATCGAACAGCGCGTCGCACTGCTCCAGCATCCGGCGCGATCCGCAACCCGCGATCAGCGCCGCGTGGAACTCCCGGTGCGCGGCCTCCCAAGCCTGGCTGCGCTGACCGCCGCCGCGCTCGGCGGCCCGCGGCGCGCGCATCAGCCGGTGATGGGCGACGATCAGCCCCTCCTCCCAGGCGGCATCGCCGGCCGCGATCGCGGCTCGAAGCGCCGCCTCGTTCAGCCAGCAGCGCATGCGTGTCAGATCCCGTAGATCTTCGAGATCGAGCGGGGCGACGCGAAAGCCGCGCTGGTCGATCTGCCGCACCAGCCCCTCGGCGGACAGGCGGTTCAGCGCCTCGCGCATGGGACTGAGGCCGATGCCGAGCCGCTCGCATAATTGCTTGATGTGCAGGCGGCTGCCCGGCACCTGGTCGCCGGCCAGGATCTCCTGCCGCAGTTGCCCGTAAGCGGTCGAAGCCAGGGTCCCGGCGCCGCTGTGCGCCGCTGTCGAGACGGTTTGATCGATCATTAGTCACCCATGTTCAGAAAATCGATTTTCTATTGCTCCTGACAGTTTCATCGATTTTAGTATCGCGATGCAAGCCCAGGGAGGAATCGATGCGCTTCGCCAGCTTCGCCCATGACGGGAACCAAGGTTATGGGGTCGTCTTACCCGGGGATCGGATCCTCGATCTGCCGGCCGCGGCCCGGGCTGCGGGCCTGGCGCTGCCGCCGGATCTCCACGGCCTGATCGCGGCCGGCGCCGGCGCGCTTTCGACCGTCCGCTCGCTGATCCAGCGCGCCGATGAAGCCTCGGTCCGTGCATTCGGCACGGTTCGCCTGACGGCGCCGATCCCGCGCCCGACCAAGAACGTGTTCTGCGTCGGGCGGAACTACCTCGACCATGTCGCCGAGGGTTATCGGGCGCGCGGCACCGAGACGAAATTGCCGGAGGCACCGCAGTTCTTCACCAAGCCGCCGACCGCGGTCATCGGGCCGGGCGAAGCCTTTGCGCTGGACGCGTCGGTCAGTCGCAAGATGGACTACGAGGTCGAACTGGCGCTCGTCATCGGCACGGCCGGCCGCGACATCCCGGCGGACCGCGCCTGGGACCATGTCTTCGGCTTCACCGTCCTGAACGACATCACTGCCCGCGACCTGCAGCGCCGGCACGAGCAATGGTTCAAGGGCAAGGGCCTCGACCGCTCCTGCCCGATGGGGCCGGTCATCGTGACGCGGGACGAGATCGCCGATCCGAGCCAGCTCGAGCTGTCGCTGACCGTCAACGGCGAGCCGCGCCAGCGCGCCAAGGTCGGGCAGATGATCTTCCCGATCCCCGAGATCATCGCGTCGCTGTCGGCCGGCCTCACGCTCGAGCCGGGCGACATCATCGCGACCGGCACGCCGTCGGGTGTCGGCTATGCGATGGACCCGCCGCATTACCTGGTACCCGGTGACGAGGTGATCTGCGAGATCTCGGACATCGGCCGGCTCGTGACCCCGATTACCGCCTACGAGCGCGCCTGATTAGGGCAAGCTACCCCTGCCCGCTGGCTCGCCGATATCGGTGGCGGATCAGCGAGCGCGGGCCCAGGCGGGCCTGAGCGCCAGCACTTCGGCGTAGCGTGGGCAATGGGGGGCGTGCGCGCCCGGCAGATAGCCGAGGCTCATCAGGAACTCGCCCACGATCTCGCCGCCGGTGAAGCGGAAGGTCTTGCCGAACAGTTTGACCCATTCGGCCTTGTCCAGCGGATCATGCTTGTCGAGCCAGGCAACGAAGGAGCCGTGCTCGGCGATGATCTGCTGCAGGCGCCTGGCATTCTCGATCGCGGCGGCAACTTTCAGCCGGTTGCGGATGATGCCGGGATCGGCCAGCAGCCGGGCGACGTCGGCCTCGCCATAAGCCGCGACCTTGTCGATGTCGAAGCCGTCATAGGCGGCCTTGAACGCCTCGCGCTTCTTCAGGATGGTCAGCCACGACAGGCCGGCCTGGTTGATCTCCAGCACCAGCCGTTCGAACAGCACTCGGTCGTCCCGCTGCGGGAAGCCGTATTCGGTGTCGTGATAGGGCTCGTGGAACGGATGGCCGGGGGCCACGTCGCAATAGGTCGTCGCCATGGAGGAAACTCAGTCGCCGCGGAAGGACAGGTAGGGCGACGATACGACGAGATAGATGGCGATAAAAATCACCGTCGTGATGCCGGTAGTCAGCAGCGCCTTGAACTTCAGGCGCGGATTGGCCGGCGCCCCGGCATCATGGCCCAGATGCTCCTCCCCTGCGCGCTTCACGCCGATCGGCAGCACGCAGAAGATCACCAGCCACCAGACGATGACGTAGACCACGACCCCTTCGACCCAGTTCACGACGGATCAGGCCTGTTCCAGCTCGACGAGCGTGCCGCAGAAATCCTTGGGATGCAGGAACAGCACCGGCTTGTCGTGGGCGCCGATCTTCGGCTCGCCATTGCCCAGCACGCGAGCGCCCTGCGCCTTCAGATGGTCGCGCGCGGCCAGGATGTCGTCGACCTCGTAGCAGACATGATGCATGCCGCCGGACGGGTTGCGTTCGAGGAAGGAGCGCACCGGCGAGCCCTCGCCCAGCGGCTCCAGCAGTTCGATCTTGGTGTTAGGCAGCTCGACGAACACAACGGTCACGCCATGGGCCGGCTGCGGCACGGGCGCCGAGACCTTGCCGCCCAGCGTCTCGGCATAGAGCCGGGTGGCCGCCGCCAGGTCCGGCACGACGATGGCGACATGGTTGAGCCGTCCGATCATGCTGCTTCCTCTTCCTTCGTTTCGTCCGTGGCCCGCGTCAGACGCGCACCACATGAACCTCGGTCACCGGCTTCTTGCCGATGCTGTTGCTGAGCGCTCGGCGGATGGCGAGCCGCGCTGCTTCGCGCACGGCCTCGTCGTCCGTCTTCGCCCCGACCGGCAGGCCGTTGACCGCCTTCTCGACCGCCTTGGTCAGGCTCATCGTGTCCTCGGCATCCTCGCCGATCAAGCCATGGACGGTGATCTGCGGCAAAGCCAGGATCTTGCCGCGCCGATCGAGCACGATGGTCGCGACCGCCGAGCCGTTGTAGGTCATGCGCAGGCGCGTCTTGAAGGCGCCGCCGTCGAGCGCCACCAGGGACTTGCCGTCGAGCCCGAGCCGGCCGGTATCGACCTGGTCGATCACTTTGGCCGGCCCCGGCGCCAGGCGCACCATCTCGCCATTCTCGATGATGACGCTCTGCGGCACCTGGCAATCCTCGGCCAGCTGCGCATGGGCGATCAGATGCCGCGCTTCGCCATGGACCGGCAAGGCGACCTTCGGCCGCACGAGCTGATACATGCGCGACAGCTCGTCGCGCGCCGGGTGGCCCGAGACATGGACGAAATGCTCGTCGTCGGTCACGACCTTGATGCCGCGCTTGGCGAGCTGGTTCTGCAGGCGGCCGATCGGCCGCTCGTTGCCCGGAATGACGCGCGAGGAAAAGATCACCGTGTCGCCGTCGTCGAGCGTGATGTTCGGGTGGTCGTTGGCCGCGATGCGGGTCAAGGCCGACCGCGGCTCGCCCTGGCTGCCGGTGCAGATCAGCAGCACCTGGTCGCGCGGCAACTCGGCCGCGGCCTCGTCGGTGATGAAGGTGACCGTGTCGTCGAGATAGCCGTTCTCGCGCGCGGCCTGCTCCATCCGCCACAGCGAGCGCCCGACCAGCGCCACCTGGCGGCCATGGGCGGCGCCGGCCGCGGCGGCCGACTGCAGGCGCGCGACATTGGAGGCGAAGCAGGCGATGGCGACGCGGTTGTCGTAGCGTCCGACCAGCTCGATCAGCGATTCCCGGACATCGGCCTCGGATCCGGCCTCGCCCGCGCGCAGCGCGTTGGTCGAATCACCGATCAGCGCGTCGACCCCCTCCTCGCCGAGCCGCGTCAGCGCCGCCAGATCGGAGGTCTGGCCGACCAGCGGGTTGGGATCGAACTTCCAGTCGCCGGTATGTAGCACGGTGCCGGCGGCAGTGCGGATCACCAGCGCGTTCGGCTCCGGGATCGAATGGGTGAGCGAGATCAGCTCGATATCGAACGGCCCGATGTCGAACCGGCTGCCGAGCGGCTTCTCGATGATCTGGACCGAATGCAGCAGGCCGGTTTCGGCGAGCTTCAGGCGCAGCACGGACGCGGTGAAGGGCGTCGCGTAGATCGGGCAACCGAGCCGCGGCCAGAGATGGCTGACCGCGCCGATATGGTCCTCATGGGCATGGGTGATGATCAGGCCGGCGAGATCCGCCTTGCGCTCGGCCGCGAAACTCGGATCGGCCATGATGACCTCGACACCGGGCATGGTCTCGTCGGGAAACGAGATGCCGAGATCGACCATCAGCCACTTGCCGCCATAGCCGTAGAGATTGAGGTTCATGCCGATCTCGCCGGCGCCGCCCAGGGGCAGAAACACCAATTCGTCGGGCTTGTTGAGTGTCGCCGGGGCCGCCTGGGCCACGGATTCGAAAGTGATGGGTCGTCGGGTCATGTCACCGATATTCTATGATAAGGACGCAACCGCGCGTGTGACCGGAAAGACGCCGACGCCAGGCGGCACCCATTTCCCGATCGCGCAGGGCTTTTGGGATTTTCTTGTTCGAACGCTAACGCCGCAACGCGCCGATCGGCTCCTGACGGCCGAGGCGACAAGCTGCGAGCGGAATTCGTAGGTCGTATATCGGGATCGCAGGCGCCGGGCGCAACGGGCATCGCCGCCTAGGCTCCCATGACCGGGGCGAAATGCACGTCGCCGGTCGTAATCCCCCGGCGTCCGCCGGCGGTCTCGAGCACGAGCGCACCGTCATGGTCGAGATCGACGAAGCGGCCGCCGACGATGCCGTCGCCCTGGCGCACTTCGATCGCCTGCCCAAGCCCGCGCGCGAGCTTGAGCCAACGGGTGCGGATACCGGCGAAGCCGTGGTCGCGCCAATCATCGAGCCGCTCGGCGAGCGCGCCATAGAGCAGTTCCAGCACCATGCCGAGATCGGCGACGGCGCCCAGCGGCTGCAGGGCCACGGCGCGGTATGGCGTGTCGGTCGGTGCCGCCACGACATTGACGCCCATGCCGAGCACCACCCAGTCGACCATGCCGTTCGGGCCCGACTGGGCCTCGAGCAGGATGCCGGCGACCTTGCCGCCGTCGACCAGCACGTCGTTCGGCCATTTGAGTTCGACCGGAACCGCCGGCGGCAGGAGCGCCCGTGCGGTCTCCGCCACGGCCAGCGCCGCGACGAACCCCAATTCGGCCGCGCGGGCCGGTGCCACGCCAGGCCGCAGGATGCAGGAAGTGTAGAGATTGCCCGGCGGGCTTTGCCAGCGCCGGTCGAGCCGCCCCCTGCCCGCCGTCTGTTCCTTGGCCCAGACCAGCGTGCCGTGCGGTGCACCGTCGGCCGCCAGCGCCTTTGCTTCGTCGCTGGTCGAGCCGACGCTGTCGCGGAGAACCGCCGTGAAGGGCGGCGGCAATTGCAGGCCGCCGCCTTCCGCCCCGACGGTCCCCGGCTTACTCATCCCTGGAACAGCGACGCGGCTGCGGCCTCGGCGGTCGCGAGCAGAGGACCCGGGATCAGGATGAACAGCAGGATGACGAGCGTCGTCAGCGCCATCACGACGCGGACGGCGCCGCCGCCGGCGGACGGATCGAGCGCTTCGGCCGGGGCATCGAAATACATCAGCTTCACGACGCGGATGTAATAGTAGCAGCCGACCACGCTGGCGAGGATGCCGAGCACCGCGAGCCAGACCAGCCCGGCATGAACCGCGGCCATGAAGATGATGAACTTCGGCACGAAGCCCGCGAGCGGTGGGACGCCGGCCATCGAGAACATGAAGACGGCGAGCGCCGCGGCAGTCATTGGCTGGGTCTTGGACAGGCCGGCCAGATCGTTGATCTCCTCGACGCTCTCGCCCTTGCGCTCCATGCACAGGATGACCGAGAAGGCGCCCAGGTTCATGAACAGATAGACCGCCATGTAGATCAGCACGCCGCGCACGCCGTCGGTCGTGCCGGCGGCGAGCCCGATCAGCGCATAGCCAACATGACCGATGGAGCTGTAAGCCATCAGGCGCTTGATGTTCGACTGGCTGATGGCGGCATAGGCGCCCAGCACCATCGAGGCGAGCGAGATCGCCCAGATGATCTGCTGCCACTGGTGGGCCAGGTGGCCGAGCGGCTCGATCATCACGCGCAGGAACAGCGACAGGGCCGCAATCTTCGGCGCCACCGCGAAGAAGCTGGTGACCGGCGTCGGCGCGCCCTCATAGACGTCCGGCGTCCACATGTGGAACGGCACGGCCGAGCACTTGAAGGCGATGCCGACCGACAGGAAGACCACGCCGATGATCAGGCCGACCGAGGTCAGTCCGGCCTCGGTGCTCAGCACCTGCGCCAGCTGGTCGAAATTGGTCGAGCCGGCGAAGCCGTAGATGAACGAGGAGCCGAACAGCAGCATGCCCGAGCTCAAGGCGCCGAGGACGAAATACTTCAGGCCCGCCTCGGTCGAGCGCACCGTGTCGCGCTTGAAGGCAGCCAGTACGTAGAGCGACAGGCTCTGCAGCTCGAGGCCGACATAGAGCGAGATCAGGTCGTTGGCCGAGACCATCGCCATCATGCCGACGGTGGCGAACAGGATCAGGATCGGAAATTCGAACCGGTCGACCTTGTTGCGCTCGTTATATTGCCGCGCCATCACGATCGAGACGCCCGAGCCGATCAGGATCAGCGACTTCATGAAGATCGCGAAATGCTCGGTCACGAACATGCCGTTGAAGGTGACGGTGCGCGCGACCGGGCCGCGGTTGACCAGGACCAGGTCGACGATCAGCGTCAGCACCGCGAGCCAGGACACGACGGCCGAGGTCCGGTCGGCGCGGAACACGCCGACCATCATCAGCACCATCGCGGCGACGGCCAGGAACAGCTCCGGCAGGGCCGGCAGGAGATCGGGAACGGGCATCATCACTTCACCACAGAGACGGCGTCGGCCGCGGCCAGATGCGGCCGGGGCAGCGAGGCGATGTGACCGCGATCGATCACGAAGTTAACCGCCGGCTTCATCGGGTCGAGGAACGAGGCCGGGTAGACGCCCATCCAGAACACGAGAATGATCAGCGGCGCGAAGATCAGCTTCTCCCGCCACGACAGATCGAGCATGGCGCGGACATCTTCCTTGGTGATTTTGCCGAAGATCACCCGGCGATAGAGGTACAGCATGTAGGTGGCACCCAGGATGATGCCGGTGGTCGCGAGGAAGCCGACCCAGGTGCTGGTCGCGAATGCACCGTTCAACACCAGGAACTCGCCAACGAAGCCCGAGGTGCCGGGCAGACCGACCGATGCCATCATGAAGATCATGAAGACAAATGAATAGTTCGGCATGTTCTCGGCCAGGCCGCCGTAGCGCGCGATCTCGCGGGTGTGCAGGCGGTCATAGACGACGCCGACGCACAGGAACAAGGCGCCCGAGACGAAGCCGTGGCTCAGCATGGTGATGAGCGCACCCTGCAAACCCTGCTGCGAAAGCGTGAAGATGCCGATCGTGACGAAGCCCATGTGGGCGACGGACGAATAGGCGATCAGCTTCTTCATGTCCTCCTGCGCCAGGGCCACCAGCGAGGTGTAGATGACCGCGACGACCGAGAGCGTGAAGATCAGCGGCGTGAAATAGGCGCTCGCGTCCGGGAAGATCGGCAGCGAGAAACGCAGGAACCCGTAGGCGCCCATCTTCAGCAGCACGCCGGCCAGGATGACCGAGCCCGCCGTCGGCGCCTCGACATGCGCGTCGGGCAGCCAGGTATGGACCGGCCACATCGGCACCTTGACGGCGAACGAGGCGAAGAACGCCAGCCAAAGGTAGTTCTGCAGCGTCTTCGGCAGGGTCGCGTGCATCGCGGTCGGGATGTCGGTCGTGCCGAGCTGCCAGTAGATCGCGAGGACCGCGAGCAGCATCAGGACCGAGCCCAGGAATGTGTAGAGGAAGAACTTGAACGCCGCGTAGACGCGCCGCTGGCCGCCCCAGATGCCGATGATCAGGAACATCGGGATCAGCACCGCCTCGAAGAAGATGTAGAACACGATCAGATCGAGGGCGCAGAACATGCCGACCATCATCGTCTCGAGGATGAGGAAGGCGAGCATGTATTCCTTGACCCGGCTGTGGATCGCTTCCCACGAGGCGAGGATGCAGATCGGCGTCAGCAGGGTCGACAGCAGCACGAAGAACAGCGAAATGCCGTCGATGCCCATGTGGTAGGCGATATGGAGGCTGGGCATCCATTCCGCGTGCTCGACGAACTGGAAGTCGGCGCTCTTCGCGTCGAAACCGGTCCAGAGCAGGATCGACAGCGCGAAGGTGATCAGCGAGGTCCAGAGCGCAATCCATCGGGCATTGCGCGCGACCAGATGCTCGTCGCCGCGCAAGAACAGGATGAAGGCGCCGCCCACCAACGGCAGGAAGGTGACCAGCGACAGGAGAGGCCAGTTGCTCATCAAATCCTCACCGCTGATAGAAAAGGTACCACGACACAAGGCACAGCACGCCTATCAGCATCGCGAACGCGTAATGGTAGACGTAACCGGTCTGCAGGCGGCTGGCGCGGCGCGACAGGCCCCGGGTGACCGCGGCAACGCCATCGGGGCCGAGCCCGTCGATGATCATGCCGTCGCCGCCTTTCCACAGGCCCCAGCCGAGCCACATCGAGGGCTTGACCAGCAGGGCGTCATAGATCTCGTCGAAGTACCACTTGTTGTAGCAGGCCTCGTAGAGCGTCCTGAAGATCGACGCGAAGGTACCGGGCAGGCTCGGCGCCAGCACGTAGAACACCCAGGCGAGCACGATGCCGGCAACGCCGACGATCAGCGCCATGTAGCTCATGAGCGGTGGGATCTGCTCGCGCGCCTCGAGTGCCGGATGGCTGTCGAGGATCAGGATCGACTTGCCCCAGAACTCCTTCAGGCCCTCGCCCACGAAGTCCGCATTGCCGAGCCAGCCGGCAAACACCGCGCCGACGGCGAGCACGATCAGCGGCACCAGCATGACGGCCGGCGACTCATGAGCATGCTCGAGCGTGTGGTGGTCGGCTCGGCTCTTGCCGTGGAACGTCAAGAACAGGAGACGCCACGAGTAGAAGCTGGTGAGGAACGCCGCCACGATGCCGAGCCAGTAGGCAAAATGGCCGTACGGTGTCCCGGCGGCATAGGCCGCCTCAAGGATCGTGTCCTTCGACCAGTAGCCGGCGAAGGGCGGAATACCGGCGAGCGCCAGGTTGCCGATCCACATCATCACATAGGTTACCGGGATCAGCTTCCAGAGACCGCCCATCTTGCGCATGTCCTGCTCGCCGGACATGGCGTGGATGACCGAGCCGGCGCTGAGGAACAGGAGTGCCTTGAACGATGCGTGGGTTGCCAGGTGGAACATGGCGGCCGGATAGGCCGAAACGCCGGCGGCGAAGACCATGTAGCCGAGCTGGCTGCAGGTCGAGTACGCGATGACGCGCTTGATGTCGTTCTGCGCCATGCCGACCGAGGCCGCGAAGATCGCCGTTGCGGCGCCGATGATCGCGATGAAATGGAGCGCGCCCTCCGAGTACTCGAGCAGGGGCGAAAGCCGGCAGACCATGAACACGCCGGCGGTCACCATGGTCGCGGCATGGATGAGCGCCGAGACCGGTGTCGGGCCCTCCATCGCGTCCGGCAGCCAGGTATGGAGGCCGAGCTGCGCCGACTTGCCCATGGCGCCGATGAACAGCAGGATCGAGGTGCAGGTCAGCGCGTCGACCTGCCAGCCGAGGAACTCGAAGGTCTTGCCGACGGCACCGGGCGCAGCCGCGAACACCTGGTCGAACTGCAGCGTGCCGAACATGAAGAAGGTGGCGAAGATGCCAAGCGAGAAGCCGAAATCGCCGACGCGATTGACGACGAATGCCTTGATCGCCGCGGCATTCGCGGTCGGCCGGTCGTACCAGAAGCCGATCAGCAGGTACGAGGCGAGACCGACGCCTTCCCAGCCGAAGAACATCTGCACGAAATTGTCGGCCGTCACCAGCATCAGCATGGCGAAGGTGAACAGCGACAGATAGGCCATGAAGCGCGGGATCGAATGATCGTGCGACATGTAGCCGATCGAATAGACATGGACCATCGACGACACGCCGGTGACCACGATCAGCATGACCGCGGTCAAGGTATCGAGCCGGATCGCCCAGTCGACCGACAGCGGGCCGGTGTCGATCCAGTTCAGGAGCGTGACGGTCGAGGTGTGGTGATCGAGCGCCACATCCTTGAACACCAGCACCGACAGGACGGCGGCGGCCAGCACGGCGCCGCAGGTAACGAGCTGTGAGGCGCGGTCGCCGAGCGTGCGCCCGAACAGACCGACGATGATTGCCGCCAGCAGCGGCAGAAATACGATGGCGGTTGCCATAGGGACCTAGCCCCTCATCAGGTTGATGTCCTCAACCGCGATCGTGCCGCGGTTTCGGAAATAGACGACCAGGATGGCGAGACCGATCGCCGCCTCGGCGGCGGCCACGGTCAGCACGAACATGGCGAACACCTGGCCGGTCAGGTCGCCCAAGAAGCTCGAGAACGCCACGAAATTGATGTTGACCGCGAGCAGCATGAGCTCGACCGACATCAGGATGATGATGACGTTCCGGCGATTGAGGAAGATCCCGAAGATCCCGAGCGTGAACAGCAGCGCCGCCACGATCAGGTAATGGGCGAGACCGATTTCCATGGCTTCCATTCCTTCTCGTTGCGGCTCAGATGCCGTGACCGGTCGGCACCTTGACGACCTCGATCGTCTCGGCGCGGGACCGGCCGATCTGGCTGGCGATAGCCTGGCGCCGCACGCCGACGCGCGAACGCAGCGTCAGCACGATCGCGCCGATCATGGCCACCAGCAGGATCAGGCCGGAGGCCTCGAACGCGTAGATGTAGCGGGTGTAGAGGATCGAGCCCAAGGCCTGGGTATTGGTGGCGGTGACCAGCGGCGCCACGACCGGTGCAGTGTGGCTCGCCACCGCCGGGGCTACGGCCCAGGCGCCGACGACGATGATCAGCTCGGCCAGGAGCACGACGCCGACCGAGAGCCCCAGCGCCAGATGCTGCTTCAGGCCGCGCCGCAGCGCCGTGAAATTGATGTCGAGCATCATCACGACGAACAGGAACAGCACCGCGACCGCGCCGACATAGACGACGACCAGGATCATCGCCAGGAACTCGGCACCCAGCAGCACGAACAGGCCGGCGGCGTTGAAGAAGGCGAGGATCAGGAACAGCACGGAGTGCACGGGATTGCGCGCCGTGATGACCATCAGGCCCGATAGCACGGCGATGCCGGCGAAGAGATAGAAGGCCAGGGCCGAGAGGATCATGCCCGCTCTCCGAAAGTCAGACGAAATTCCATGCTTTTTCCAGCCTCAGCGATAGGGCGCATCGGCCAACAGGTTCTGGGCGATCTGGTATTCCCAGCGGTCGCCGTTCGAGAGCAGCTTTTCCTTATTGTAGAAAAGCTCCTCCCGGGTCTCCGTGGCGAATTCGAAATTCGGACCCTCGACGATGGCATCGACCGGGCAGGCCTCCTGGCACAGGCCGCAATAGATGCACTTCGTCATGTCGATGTCGTAGCGCGTCGTGCGGCGGCTGCCGTCGTCGCGCGGTTCCGCCTCGATGGTGATGGCGAGCGCCGGGCAGACCGCCTCGCACAGCTTGCAGGCGATGCAGCGCTCTTCGCCGTTGGCGTAGCGCCGAAGCGCATGCTCACCGCGGAAGCGCGGGCTCAAGGGCCCCTTCTCATAGGGGTAGTTCACGGTCACGGGCTTCTTGAACATGTAGCTGAGGGTCAGCTTCATGCCGGCAAGCAGCTCCCAGAGGAGAAAACTCCGAGCCCCGCGGTCGATGAACGCCATCGCTTAAATCCCTTCCCGAGAAATGATCCGCCCGCCGCGTGGGAGCGCGTCGAAAGAAAGCTCATCGAACCCTGACGGGGTCCGTAAGCCGAGCGGAATCGCGCGTACCATACAGGGCGGCACCTCGTTGGCAAGTAGCGGAACTTGCAGGGACATCGTGCGTCGCACGCCCCTGCCCGCTCACGTCAACCTGCCCGCCGAGGCGGCGCCCGACTTGAACCTTACCGGCCCAGGGTCAGGCGACCTTGGGCAGCCATCCCGCGTAGACCAGCACGAACGCCACCACGAGCAGATAGATCAGCGTCAGCGGCAGGAAGACCTTCCAGCCAAGGCGCATCAGCTGATCGTACCGGAAGCGCGGGAACGACGCGCGGACCCAGATGAAGCAGAACAGCACGAACACGGTCTTGAGGACGAACCAGATCGGTCCCATCCAGGCATAGCTGAGGATCGCGATATTGAGCGGAGGCAGCCAGCCGCCCAGGAACAGGATGCTGGTCATGGCGCTGACCAGGATCATGTTCATGTATTCGCCGAGGTAGAACAGCGCGAAGGTCATCGAGGAATATTCGACGAAATAGCCGCCGACCAGCTCCGATTCGCCTTCGACCAGATCGAACGGCGAGCGGTTGGTCTCGGCCAGGCCCGACACGAAGAACACCACGGCCATCGGCAGCAGCGGCAGGATGTACCAGCCCGGCAGCCACGACACCCCGAACCAGCCATGGGACTGGGCCTGGACGATCTGCGACAGGTTGAGCGAGCCCGCGCACAGCAGCACGGTGACGAGCACGAAGCCCATGGAGACTTCGTAGGACACCATCTGCGCCGCGGCACGCAGGGAGCCGAGAAAGGCGTATTTCGAGTTCGACGCCCAGCCCGCCATGATGATGCCGTAGACGCCCATCGACGAGATCGCGAACAGAAACAGCACGCCGACGTTGATGTTCGCCAGCACCAGATACTGGTTGAACGGAATGACCGACCAGGCGACCAGCGCCAGGATGAAGGTCATCATCGGCGCCAGCACGAACACGGCGCGATTGGCGCCGCTCGGGATGATCGTTTCCTTGGTCAGCAGCTTCAGGCCGTCGGCGATCGGCTGCAGCAGGCCGAACGGGCCGACCACGTTCGGGCCGAGGCGCAGCTGGGCCGCCGCGAGCACCTTGCGCTCGAACAGCGTCAGATAGGCCATGCCGCCCATCAGGCACGCCAGGACGATGATGATGCCGCCCAGGATCCAGCCGAACGGAAGGAGATAGTCCGTCAATAAATTAGCCATTTGTGCCGGTCTTCTGGCTGACGGTTGCGCGAAGCGACTCGGTGCAGGCCGCCATGGTCGGCGACGACCGGCTGATCGGGTCGGTCATGTAGTAGTTCTCGATCGGATAGGCGAACGGGCCGGAGCCGGTCGGCCCCGCGGCGCCCAGCGCCACCCATTCCGCCGGCACCACCTCGTCGACATGGGCGAAGCGCGGATTGACCTCGATCAGGCGCTGGCGCAGCTGAGCCAGGTTGTCGTAGGGCAGCTTGTGGCCGAGCGGCTCCGACAGCGCCCGCAGGATCTTCCAATCCTCGCGCGCCTCGCCCGGCGGGAAGGTCGCCAGGCGGCCGAGCTGCACCCGGCCCTCGGTATTGACGTAGGTGCCGTTCTTTTCGGTATAGGCCGCACCCGGCAGCACCACGTCGGCGCGGGCGGCGCCGGCGTCGCCGTGATGGCCCTGGTAGATCACGAAGGCCTTGCCGAGCCGGTCCATGTCGATCTCGTCGGCGCCGAGCAGGTAGACGACCTCGATCGCGCCCGCCTCAGCCCCGTCCAGGATGCCGGCGACGTCACGACCGTTCGGCCCGGGCACGAAGCCCAGTTCCAGGCCACCGACGCGGGCGGCGGCGGTATGGAGCACGTTGAAGCCGTTCCAACCCTCGCGCACGACGCCGGCCGCCTCGGCCAGCTTGTGCGCCAGCGCCAACACCGCGGCACCATCCTCGCGGGCGAGCGCACCCTGCCCGATCACGATCATGGGCTTCTTGGCGCCCTTCAGCGTCTCGACCCAGCTGTGGTTGCCGTCGGCGAGATCCGTCAGCACTTCCGGCCCCTCGCCCAGCTGAATGACCGGGTAGGTCAGGTCCAGCGCCGGGCCGACGGCGGCGGCCTTGAAGCCGCCCAGCAGATAGCGCTTGCGGAAGCGCGCATTGATCAGCGGCGCCTCGGCGCGCGGATTAGTGCCGATGAACAGCACGACATCGGCCTGGTCGATGCCGGCGATGGTCGTGTTGAACAGGTAGCCCGCGCGCTCGGCCGGCAGCTTGGCGCCATCCTGGCGGCAATCGAGATGGGGCGAGCTCAGGCTGCCCAGCAGATCCTTGAGCGCCAGCATCGCCTCCGCATCGACCATATCACCGGCAATGCCCGCGATCTTGGTGCCGTCGAGGCCCCTCACCCGTGCAGCGATGGCCTCGAACGCCTCGCCCCAGCTCGCCGGCACCAGCTTGCCGTTGCGGCGAACATAGGGCCGATCGAGGCGGCGCTTCATCAGGCCGTCGATGGCGAAGCGCCCCTTGTCGCCCAGCCATTCCTCGTTGACCTCCTCATGGAGGCGCGGCAGCACGCGCAGCACTTCCGGCCCGCGCGCGTCGATGCGGATATTGGCGCCGACCGCGTCGAGCACGTCGACCGACTCGGTCTTGCGCAGCTCCCACGGCCGGGCGACGAAGGCGTAGGGCTTCGAGGTCAGCGCGCCGACCGGGCACAGGTCGATCATGTTGCCCGACAGCTCGGACGTCAGCGCATGCTCGATATAGGTGCCGATCTCCATGTTCTCGCCGCGGCCCGTGGCGCCCAGCTCGGAGACGCCGGCGACGTCGGTCGCGAAGCGGACGCAGCGCGTGCAATGGATGCAGCGCGTCATCTGCGTCTTGATCAGCGGACCGAAATTCTTGTCCTTGACCGCGCGCTTGTTCTCGCTGAAGCGGCCGCGATCGAAACCGAAGGCCATCGCCTCGTCCTGCAGGTCGCACTCGCCGCCCTGATCGCAGATCGGGCAATCCAGCGGGTGGTTGATCAGCAGGAATTCCATGACGCCCTTGCGGGCGCGCTGGGCCTTTTCGGAGTTTGTATAAACGACCTGGCCGTCGGCGGCCGGCATGGCGCAGGACGCCACCGGCTTCGGCGACTTCTCCATCTCGACCAGGCACATACGGCAATTGCCGGCGATGGCTAGGCGCTCATGGAAGCAGAAATGCGGGACCTCGATGCCGGCGGCCTGGGCCGCCTGCAGGACCGTCGTTCCGGCCGGGACTTCGACCTCTTGGCCGTTGATCGTCAGCTTCGGCATGGATCGCCCCTTACGCCGCGTGCGAGCGGCCGACGGCCGTCGCGCGGTAGTTCTTGATACGCTCTTCGAGCACCGGGCGGAAATGCCGGATCAGGCCCTGGATCGGCCAGGCCGCAGCGTCGCCGAGCGCGCAGATCGTGTGGCCTTCGATCTCGTAGGAGACGTCGAGCAGCATGTCGATCTCCTCGACCGACGCGTTGCCCTTCACCAGCCGCTCCATCACGCGCCACATCCAGCCCGTGCCCTCGCGGCAGGGCGTGCACTGGCCGCAGCTCTCGTGCTTGTAGAAATGCGCCAGCCGCGCGATCGCCGCGATGATGTCGGTCGACTTGTCCATGACGATGACCGCCGCCGTGCCGAGGCCGCTCTTGACCTCGCGCAGTGCGTCGAAATCCATCAGCACCGTGTCGCAGATCGACTTGGGCAGCACCGGCACCGACGAGCCGCCGGGAATGACGCCCAGCAGATTGTCCCATCCGCCGCGCACGCCACCGCAATGCTTCTCGAGCAGTTCCTTGAGCGGAATGCCCATCTCCTCTTCGACCGTGCAGGGCTTGTTCACATGGCCGGAGATGCAGAACAGCTTGGTGCCGTTGTTCTTGGGCCGGCCGAAGCCGGCGAACCAGTTGCCCCCCCGCCTGAGGATCGTCGGCACGACCGCGATCGTCTCGACGTTGTTGACCGTGGTCGGGCAGCCGTAGAGGCCGCATTGCGCCGGGAACGGCGGCTTCAGGCGCGGCTGGCCCTTGCGGCCCTCCAGGCTCTCCAGGAGCGCCGTCTCTTCGCCGCAGATGTAGGCGCCGGCGCCGCGGTGCAGATAGAGCTCGAAATCATAGCCCGAGCCGCAGGCGTTCTTGCCGATCAGACCGGCCGCATAGGCCTCGTCGATGGCGACCTGCAGGTTCGACGCCTCGTTGTAGAATTCGCCACGGATATAGATGTAGCAGGCGCTCGCCCCCATCGCGACCGAGGCGAGCAGGCAGCCCTCGACCAGCTTGTGCGGGTCGTGGCGGAGGATGTCGCGGTCCTTGCAGGTGCCGGGCTCGGACTCGTCGGCGTTGACCACGAGGTAGCTCGGCCGGCCGTCGGGCGAGGCCTTGGGCATGAACGACCATTTCATGCCGGTCGGGAAGCCGGCGCCGCCGCGGCCGCGCAGGTTCGAGGTCTTCATCTCCTCGACCAGCCAGTCGCGGCCCTTGAGGATCAGGTCCTTGGTGCCGCTCCAGTCGCCGCGCTTCTGCGCACCGGCCAGGTGCCAGTCGTGGATGCCGTAGAGGTTCGTGAAGATCCGGTCTTCGTCACGCAGCATTGCCGTCTCCGTCGAACCGAAGGGTCGTGAGGGTGTCGGGCCCGCCCACGGGCGCCGAGGTCTGGCGGTCGATCATCGAGCCCTTCGGCGGAACCACGCCGCGCGCCAGGCTGTCGAGCAGCTTCTCGGTCAGCTCGACGTTCAGATCCTCGTAGAGATCGTCGTGCAGCTGCAGCACCGGCGCGTTGACGCAGGCGCCGAGGCATTCGACCTCGACCAGGGTGAACTTGCCGTCGGGCGTCGTGCCGCCAATGTCGATGCCGAGCTTGCGCTTGCAGGTCTCGGTCACCTCGTCCGAGCCGCGCAGCCAGCAGGACGTCGTCCGGCAGACCTGCAGGAAGTAGGTCCCGACCGGCTTCAGATTGAACATCGTGTAGAAGGTCGCGACCTCGTACACGCGGATCGGCGCCAGGTCGAGCAGGCCGCCGATATAGTCCATCGCCGCGCGCGGCACCCAGTTCTGGTGCTGCTTCTGGGCGATGTAGAGCAGCGGCAGGACCGCGCTGGCCTGGCGGCCTTCGGGATATTTGGCGATGATCGCCTTGGCCCGCTCCAGATTCTCAGCCGTGAACTCAAAGCTCGCCGGCTGCTCGACGACCACGTCGTCGTGCGCTCCGCTCATCGATCGATCTCGCCAAACACGATGTCCATGGAACCGATGATCGCCACCACGTCGGCCAGCATGTGGCCCTTGCCCATGAAATCGGCCGCCTGAAGGAAGGCGAACCCGGGCGCGCGGATCTTGCAGCGATACGGCTTGTTGCTGCCGTCGGACACGACATAGACGCCGAACTCGCCCTTCGGCGCCTCGACGGCCGTGTAGGTCTCGCCGGCCGGCACGTGATATCCCTCGGTATAGAGCTTGAAGTGATGGATGAGGGCTTCCATCGACTGCTTCATTTCGGCGCGCGGCGGCGGTGCCACCTTGCGGTCGTTGACCATGCACGGGCCACCGGGCATCTGCTCGATCGCCTGGCGCATGATCCGGACCGACTGGCGCATCTCCTCCATGCGGACGAGATAGCGCGACCAGCAATCGCCGTTCTTGCCGACCGGAATGTCGAAATCCATGTCGGCATAGGCATCGTAGGGCTGCGACTTGCGCAGGTCCCAGGCGACGCCGGAGCCGCGCAGCATCGGGCCGGACAGGCCCCAGTCGAACGCGTCCTCGGGGCTGATCACGCCGATGTCGACCGTGCGCTGCTTGAAGATGCGGTTCTCGGTCAGCAGGTTCTCGAGATCGTCGATGCGCTTCGGGAAGGCATCGCAGAAGCCCAGAATTTCCTCGGTCAGGCCTGGGGGCAGATCCTGGTGGACGCCGCCGGGGCGGAAATAGTTGGCATGGAGCCGGGCGCCGCAGACACGCTCGTAGAACTCCATCAGCCGCTCGCGGTCTTCAAAGCCCCAGAGCAGCGGCGTGATCGCGCCGACGTCGATGGCGAAGGTCGTGACGTTCAGCAGATGGTTGGCGATGCGCGAGATCTCGGCGTAGAGCACGCGGATGTATTGCGCGCGCGCCGGCACGTCGATGCCCATCAGCTTCTCGACCGCCAGCGCGAACGCATGCTCCTGCGACATCGGCGCGACATAGTCGAGCCGGTCGAAATAGGGCAGCGCCTGCATGTAGCTTTTGTATTCGATCAGCTTCTCG